>Ga0209840_1000161_pt1 | contig 14982 bp, 12 predicted proteins | sample PersoiDNA2013190_FD_185802 | JGI IMG/M metagenome (GOLD analysis project Ga0209840, IMG submission 185802) | Permafrost soil microbial communities from the Arctic, to analyse light accelerated degradation of dissolved organic matter (DOM) -... | ecosystem: Environmental > Terrestrial > Soil >... | reverse complement strand
CCTTGAGATAGAGAGGCAATTTTGCTGCCTGGCCGATTCCGGAGACGTATAGGAAGCGGTTTCGCGGGATCTCACTGGTCTCGAGGAGGCGGTTCACGGCGTCCAGCAGAGCGAAGTCACCACAACCTGGGCACCAGGCGATGTCCATACCGTTCTTCCACATGTCAGATCACCTCCAGGTCATGCAGCTTGCCCTTGATGTATGCAGCGCTCAGGGGCCGCCCGTCGTAGCGCAGGACCGTGTGCTCGATGCGCTTTCCTGTCTCACGCGCAATCAACTGCGCGAACTGGGCGGTCGCATTGCCCTCGACGGCGATGACCAGCCGGGCGCGTTCCATCTCGGCGAGCAGTAGCTTGGTCCTCAGGGGCCAGACCTCGTTGAAATGAACGAGCCGGAGGTCTGTCGGGTGGTTCAGCACGAGCTCTTCCAGTGCTCCAAAGCTCGAGCCCCATCCGACCAGCAGAGTTGGGCCATTGCCCAGGACGATTGGTTCTTCCATGTTGTTCAGCAGGTCCTGCTGTCTGCGTAGACGTTTGTCCACCATGCGCTCGCGGATATCCAGGTTTTCAGTCAGATGCCCGGTCTCATCGTGTTCGTCGCTGTCGACGATCACCGGCCAGTCAGTCTGCAGGGGCACGAGACGCGGCGATACGCCGGATGGTGTCAATGTGTACCGCTCGTACGGCTCCTGGTATGACCCCGGTTCGGCAAGGTGCCGGTCCAGATGGACCTCGCCGAGGTCCCAGCGTGGCACTGTCACACGCGTGTCCGCCAGTTGCTGGTCCGACAGAATAATGGCGGGGATCTGGTACTTCGACGACAGCTCATACGCTTTCAACGTCAGTGTGAAGGCGTCTTCTGCCGTGCGCGGTGCGTTGAGATAGCGTATAAATTCACCGTGTCCGGCATGCAGGACGAACCAGAGATCGCTCTGTTCGGTGCGTGTCGGCAGTCCCGTTGCAGGCGCAGGGCGTTGCGCGTCGACGATGACGATGGGTGTTTCCGTCATGCCGGCCAGAGACAATGCTTCGACCATCAGGGCGAAGCCGCCGCCGGACGTCGAGACCATTTGCCGCACGCCTGCATAGCTGGCGCCCACGGCCATGTTCGCCGCTGAGATCTCGTCCTCCGCCTGCTCGACGATGATGCTGTACTGTTCTGCATGTGCTGCAAGATAGTTCATGATGCCCGAGCCGGGTGACATCGGATAGCCGGAGTAAAACTTGACGCCTGCGACGATGGCTGCCGCGCCGATCGACTGGCTCGCGCTGGTCAGCAGGTGGTGGCTCAGCTTGCGTTCCGGCAGTGACCATATTTCCATGACCGGCTGGGAGTACCCGTCCTCGAGGACCGGCAGGTTTTTCTCCAGGATCTTTGCGGGTAGTTCCTTCCGCGCCACCGCAGTCGCAGCCGCGAGAGTGATGCCCAGCATCCGGCACACGGCTCCGAACAGGAAAACGTTGGCGGCGCGGGCGTCGCCCGCCAGGGTGGTCGCGCGTTCAACTGCGGGGACCAGTGTTGTTGCAGGCAGATCGACGCCGGATTTTGTGTCACACAATGTCCGCGTCGACGGTCCGATCTCGGACTCGTGACCATTCCCGGCAAGGTGGTAGGGCACGACGGACGACGCCAGTGGGACGAACAGGTCGATGAGCGGCTGGACAGCGTGGTGCGGTACGTCGGAAGCCCGTATCGTCGTGGCGTCTAACCCGCCGCGGATGCGGCTGTGGTAGCTTTCGTCCTGCACGACGTAGTACCCGCGGTCAAACAGGGCACGTGCGACGAGCGACCCCAGGGTCTTGACTCCTTGTCCTGCCTCGCCGCTGATGGTGATGGTGATGTCCATGATAGCTCCTCCAGGATGGGCTAGTGACGTGTTGCCATGAGCGCAGCGTACCTCCACGAGATCCTAGCCGACACCGTGGACGTGCGGCCGCTGCTCCAACATCGCAGATGGTTGCGACAATATTGTCTCTCGGTGTTTCCTCGGGACTCGGTGCGACACCGGGTGTTCGACGGCGCTTGGGCCGAGATAACTGTCGGGCATCTGTAATCTCACCTCCTCTTTAACACTTCATCTTCATCCCAAATTGGCCGATTCTGCATTTATTGGAACTCGTACTCTTCTCAACGAGTCTATCGCTCTAAGGAGTGTTAACGCTTTTTGAAAAAAGCGCAAAGTCTAGTTGTTGCCTCACAAAATGTCTCTCTAGACTCTCCTCAGATTTCAGCGAAGACTACGACCAGGTTCGCAAAAACGGACAATAAGAACGATTTGCTGCTCTGTAACCTGCAATCCTTTTTAGCAGGGTACAAAGGATGAGAGCTACGTTCTGAGAATCCCATACATCATTCAGCCAGATTCTTCGCTTCTGGTAGTCTCTCGTTTGTGAGCTTGTAAATGGTCACAAACATCATTGCCACGACGAAGTACTGAAAACCAAGAGATACGGCAGTTAATGTCTGGAGAATAATCTGGCTCCATGGAGCAGGGATATGGTAAGTGATGTATGGAGATGGAATGCTAATCACAAGAGATACACCAAAAGAGGCCAAGAAGATCCACACAAGTTCGGGATATCTCTTAATCGATTCAAAGCCTTCCTTAATTGCCCTTGTAGAGTTAGCTTCTCTTGCTATCGGGATATAGAAGTAGTAGGAGAGCATCATCAAAATGGAAGCTAGAATAGCGGCAAGAAAAGTAAGAGTGCCACTGATCAATGGCTGAAACTCGGGACTTGCCATTAGAGTCGAGGGAAGTGAAAATACGAAAATTGAAAGCGAGATAACGTACCTAAAGGCTACGACTTTCGCTACAGACTTTCCTCCAAATCCTCTGCCCAAAAGGAGCGAGATGATGCCTATCGACATGAAAGTCACCATGGAAATTGGATTGAACAAGTCTCCTAAGAAATTCGTCGTCAAGTCAAGCGCTTTCAAATTGTTGAATGAAGTCGGGGAGTTGAATCGTTTCATTATCATCATATACACAACATCAAGGAAAATGTGGGCCACAAAGAACACTATGCCTATCTTGAGCAAGAGATTTCTGTGGCGAGTATCAGGGTTGTTCAGTGTCGGGACTATTCCCAACAAAAAGTATAGGACCAAAAATACGAGAAAAAGTGCAATTGATTTTTGAAGGAACCACAGGACAATTTGCCGAAGAGTGAATTGAGTTATTGAAGGATATGGGAAGTGGCTATTATAAGCATGCGTGAACCATCCGTAGTTTATGGTTTCCTTTAACCTCTCGCTATTTTCAAGGCGTGCAAGGGTGAAACCCATAGAACTTGTCAGAAGCCCAAGAATAGGCACTGTGAATAAAGATAAAATGAACCACCACTTCTTTACCCACTCACTCACCGACTCCTTAAAAACCGTCCATACACTCTTCATTCCAGCTTTCTCCCGAAAATTTCCTCTTTATCCTTAATTGAACGTTTTAGTGACTTGTTGCTTCCCGGGCCTTGCGCACCCAGTCATGGTCGGCGGCGATGGCGCGGGCGACGCCCACCAGATCGGCTGTTCCATTCTGGATGATCTCCTCTGCTGTTTGTGGCTGGGTGATGCCGCCGGTACAGACGACGTGACAGTGGACAGCTGCCGAGACAGCCTCGGCAAACGGCCGGTAATATGCTTCGCCCGTGAGCCCGGCGGGGCGGCTTCCACAGATGCCCGCCGACAGGTCGAGAATGGCGACGCCCGCGTCGTCAAGTGCGCGTGCGGCTTCGACACCCTCCGCAATGGTGAGACCCCCTTCGTAGAATTGAAGGGTGGGCGGGTTGTCTGCGACGCCGAGCCTGACCATGAGTGGCAGGTCTCCATGCACAGCTGCCCTGACTTCTTCGACGACCTCGAGCAGCAGGCGTCTCCGCCCTGCCGGTGTCTCGCCATATGCGTCGGTACGGTGGTTGGTCAGAGGGCTGAGAAACTGCCCCAGCAGGTAGCCGTGCGCGCAGTGGACCTCGACGAAATCGTAGCCGGCCCCCTGGACGCGTGCAGCCGCAACTCCAAAGGCGCGAATGGCCGCGACGATATCGCTGTTCGACATCTCCTCCGGAACCAGGTGTGAAACAGGATTCTCGATGGCGCTTGGACCGAGACATCTTCCGGGCATCTCCGCCCGCCGATTCGACCCGGCATGGCTTATCTGGGCAGAGCACAGGGCACCGGCGGCGTGGATTGCTGTTGTAATGGCGGCATGTCCAGACACGTCGGCGTCCGATGCCAGCGACATCTGACGGGGTGAAGCGCGTCCTTCCGGGGCGACATAGGAGTGTTCCACAACGACCAGGGCCACGCCTGTGGCGGCCAGTGATCCGTAATAGCCGGCCGTTGCAGGGCTCGGATGGCCTTCCGCATCCGCCTGCTCGGTTGCCATAGGTGGCAGGACAATACGGTTTGCGAGGCGGACTCCCGCCACGTCCAGTTCAGAGAAGAGATGCTTCATAGTCATCCTCCTGTATGGGATCCAGAGACTTGTATCATGCTGTCATTCTAGAGTTTGCGCGAACCTTTGCAAGGATGGGACTCATGCTGGATGTGGCCGCAGGAACACATTGTGGGTATACTGAACTGTACTGAGCTACCGGCATCGTGAATTGAAAGGAGCAAAACCATGGATGAACGACGTGGACAGGCGTATCACCGCAGATTCTCGCCACTCTATACGGACTACTACGAGTATTCCATGACGCAGGGTTACTACCTGTCCGGCAAGGGGCGGGACGAGGCCGTGTTCGACATCTGCTATCGGCAGAATCCCTACGGAGGCGGATACGCTATCGCGGCAGGCCTGCGCGACGCTGTCGAGTACGTGCTCAACATGCGCTTCACGTCGGAGGAACTTGGCTACCTGAGTTCGCTCGGGTACAAGGACGACTTCCTCCAGGTTCTCGAGAAGATGCGGTTTACCGGTGACATTACGGCTGTGCCCGAAGGCGAGGTCATCTTTCCGGGGGAACCCATTATCAGCGTCAAGGGTCCACTCATCGAGACCCAGCTTCTGGAGGGTCTCATCCTCAGTATGGTGAACTTCCAGACACTCATCGCCACCAAGGCGCGTCGTATGGTGTGCGCGGCCGAGGGGAGGAGCATCGTCGACTTCGGTCTCAGACGCGCGCAGGGAGACGGCGGTATGGGCGCCAGCCGGGCGTGCTTCGTGGGCGGTGTCGCTTCGACATCCAACGTCCTTCTGGCGTTCGAAGAAGGCGTGCCCGTGGGCGGGACCATGGCCCACAGCTGGATCCAGAGCTTTGGCTCGGAGCTGGAGGCGTTTCGCGCCTATGCACAGATGCATCCCGACGACTCCGTCCTGCTCCTCGACACCTATGACACCTTGAGGCAGGGGCTGCCCAACGCCGTCATCGTCGGCAGGGAGTTGGAGGAACAGGGTCACCACCTTCAGGGCGTGCGTCTGGACTCCGGCGACCTCGCGTATCTCAGCAAGAAGGTGCGGGCCGTGCTCGGTGAGCATGGACTGGACTACGTCAAGATCTCGGTCAGCAACCAACTCGACGAGTACGTCATCGAATCACTCGTGGACCAGGGCGCCCCCATCGACATGTTTGGTGTCGGGACACGCCTGGTGACCGGCTACAGCGACGGCGCGCTGGACGGCGTCTACAAGATGGTCCAGCTCAAAGGAAAGCCGATCATCAAGATCTCCGAGAACCCGGCCAAGATCAACCTCCCAGGCGAGAAGGAACTGTACCGGTACTATGACGCCGGCGACGGTCTCTGGCTGCTCGACGGTCTGTGTCTGACAGGGGGCGACGACGAACCGACCGTCCTGATGCACCCGGACTTTGACTACAAGAAGACCGAGGTGGCGGGGCTGAAGCGCGAGAATATCCGCAAGGAGATCGTCAGGAAGGGCGAACTCGTGTACGCCTTCCCCACCCTTCTCGAGACCAGGACATGGAGTGCCCAGCGGTTCTCCCTGCTATATGGCGAGCACAAGCGTTTTGCCAACCCGCACGCCTACCACATCGGCGTGAGCCGTGAGCTGTTCGACCTGCGGCGCAGTCTGATCGATGCTCGGTCGTCATGAGCCAGGAATCCTTCGGTCCAGAGTCGGCCCTTCTCGTCGTCGACGTCCAGAATGACTTCTGCCCTGGCGGCGCTCTGGCCGTGGCCGGAGGGGATGCCATCATCCCGGTCATCAACGCGTGGATGCCACGGTTTGCCACCGTCGTCGCCTCGCGCGACTGGCACCCCGCGAACAGCGTCCACTTCAACAGCTGGCCTCCTCACTGTGTCGCGGGCACCTATGGCGCGCAGTTTAGAGCCGGACTCGACACCGGGCGGTTCCTGCTGGTCCTGGACAAGGGGACCAACAATGTCGATGACGGCTACAGTGCGTTCGAGGCGACCAGCGAGGACCTCGAGAGCTGGCTTCGCGGCCGGGGCATCGAGATGTTGTATGTCTGCGGTCTCGCGACCGACTACTGCGTTCTGCAGACGGTGCTTGACGCACTTCGACTCGGGTTCGGCGTCACGGTCATCCGTGACGGTATTGCTGCTGTGGAGGTCAAACCCGGCGACGGACAGCGTGCTCAGGGCGTGATGGAGGCGGCAGGCGCCCGCTTTGCCCCATCGGGACAGAATTGACTGTTGTAACACGATGGCAGCGGGGGATGTGTTCCCCAGTTGTTGTACCAGAAGGAACAAGGAATGCATGACGTGCGTCCAACCAGTGCGCGCATGCACCATATTGATGCATGGTTGTACACCGTGGGTGCCGATTGTGTTGAGCTGGTCAATCTCTCTGGAATGAGGTGCATAAAGCCTTGAGCAAGATGTGCTTGTCGAACCGCTCGATCGTTCTTGTCCTTATCGTTGCAATGGTATTGTCCTTGTGCGTCGGTCCCGGCACGGCTCTGGGCACGCTCCTTGGGGTGAACCCTCCCGTCACGTATATCCGTGCGTCTCTCAAGGCTGCAGCTCTGCGCTACAACGTGCCCTCGGTCATCCTGATGGCCATCGCCTACCAGGAATCGGGATGGCGTCAGTTCGACGCAAACGGCAACACGGTCGTCGGGTCGAACGCGACCTCGCTGGACATAGGTATCATGCAGATCAACAGTTCGGGGCGCACCGACGTCGTCCGTCTCATGACCGACATCGACTACAACATCGATACCGGAGCCAAGATGCTCGATGGCAAGTGGAAGCTGACGCCCGGCATCGGCGACCGCGACCGGAACGTTCTGGAGAACTGGTACTACGCCATCTGGGCTTATAACGGCTTCTCGTCTACCAACAACCCCAACACGCCCGGCGGAAGACACTTTCAGGACAGCATTCTTGCCCTGATGGCGCGGCAGGTCCTCGGCAGCGACGGGCAGCCACTGTGGCCCCCGGTCGCGGTCACACCGCCCAGCCCTGCCCTTGTTGTCAGCCCGGTCGGATGGATCCCCACGCCACAGCCTATTCATTATGGCGACCTGTATGGAGGATTCAATCCGGGGGACAACGTCGGGGCGCTGGAGAGTCCGGCCGACCCGGGCGCTCCTGCTGCGACCGGAGAACTGGGCCAGGTCCGTATCACGTGGTCGCCGTCGATGCCAGGCAGTTATCCAGTCATGCGCTACGACATCTACCGCAGTCAGGGCACGCCGGACATCCAGACGGCCGAACTCGTGGGTGAGGCGAAACCCGAGGCGACGCAATTCGTCGACACCGGACCGCTCCAGCGGACCGCCTACTACTACTGGGTCTTGTGTGAGGACATCCGGGGAGACGTCAGCAACCCGGTCGGGCCTGCCGAGGCGCAGCCCATCATCATGACGAACCCTATCACCAAGGTGATCCTCGTCTTTACCCTCGACAAGCCGGCGGTCGTCATGAACGGCGTGACCGTCCCCATGGAGACGGCGCCCGTGGTCGAGAACGGGCGGACCATCCTTCCTATCCGGTATATCGCCACGCCGCTGGGGGCACAGGTCCTCTGGAACTCCAAGGAACAGAAAGTCACGCTCATCGGCAGCAAGAGGGTCGAATTGTGGATTGGCAAGCCGACCGCACAGGTTGATGGTGTTGAGGTGCCCATCGATCCGGCCAACCCGAAGGTGGTGCCTCGTATCAGCGGCGGCAGGACCATGCTTCCCCTCCGCTTCATCAGCGAGACCTTCGGCGCGGAGATCCTGTACGATCCACTGCTGCGTACCGTCACCTTGAACAAGGCAACCTAGGAGACGCCCCGTGGTCAAGTTCAAGGAACACTTCAACGGCATTTCGCACCTGCTCGGAGGCCTTGCCGCCATCGTCATCACGGTCCTGCTCGTCAGGGCGGCCGACATCCGCGGAGGTGGCAAGGTTGCTGTCCCCTTCCTCGTCTACGGCCTCAGCATGGTCCTCCTGTACTTTGCGAGCGCCTCGTACCATCTGCTCGACGTCAGTCCGAGGACCCACGTCATGCTGCGCAGGCTCGACCACGTCAGCATCTCCATCCTCATCGCAGGCTCCTACACACCCGTCTGTCTCATTGCGCTGGGGGGCAGAGTGGGCACGTCGCTCTGCTGGGCCGTGTGGGGACTGGCCGGGGCCGTCATCCTTACCGACGTGTTCTGGCTCGACGCTCCCCGTGGCATCAAGGCCGGCCTCTACGTCGCGCTCGGCTGGTTCGCCGTGTGGGCGACGATTCCGCTTCAGCATGCCGTCGGGTGGGGTGGCATCGCCTGGATGCTGGCCGGAGGCCTTGCCTACAGCGTCGGGGCCCTGCTGTATGCGATCAAGAAGCCAAATCCCTGGCCCGGTGTCGTGGGCTTCCATGAGATCTGGCACCTGTTCGTCCTGGCCGGCAGTGCAGGCCTGCTCGTCCTGGTCTGGCGCTACGTGCTGCCCCTGGTGAAGGTTCTCTGACATGAGCCTGCACTTCGAAGCACTGACACCGCACCTCTGGACGGCGAAGTGCCGCGGATATGCCATGAACACGGGTATCCTGCACGACGCGGGTCTTGCTGCTCTTATTGACCCGGCACTCCTTCCCGACGAGGTAGAGGACATCGCCGTTTTCTGCGAGGCGCAGCAGCTGAAGGTCGAAACGGTCGTGCTCACCCATCACCATTGGGACCACCTCCTGGGAGCCGCACGGTTCCCCGGTGCGCATGTCGTGGCTCACCAGGCGTACGTCACTCAGACCGCCCTCGACCTGAAGCGGACGCGGCGCTCGATACGACGCTACGAGGAGGCGGAAGGTGTTGCGGCTGACGTCCCGTTCGACCCGCCCATGCCCGATCAGACCGTCGACCACATCATCGGGCTCATGGTCGGGGACATCCGTGTCCAGCTGGTTCATACGCCCGGACATGCGCGCGATCACCTCTCGATGTACGACCCCGACGCCGCGTGCCTGTGGGCTGGGGACCTCCTGAGCGACCTCGAGATCCCATTCGTGAGTGACCGGCTCGATGCGTTCGAGCGGACGCTCGGCATGTTCGCCGCGATGGAGATCCACCTCCTGGTTCCCGGTCATGGGAGTTGCACGCGCGACCGCGCCGAAATCACGGGCCGCATCGATGCAGACCGCTCGTACCTGTCCGAGCTGCGCACATGGATCGAAGCAGTCGTCCTCGCGGGCGGCACTGTCCAGGCAGCTGTGGCGGCGTGTGCCGACATGGTGTTCCGCAACCCAGTCGCGAATGCCGAATCGCACGTCATGAACGTCGAACAGGCCTTCCTTGAATGCGGCGGCTCCGCCCCAGCAATCCCCCTTCTCGGTTGGGCCCGCGAATTGTGAATCCTTTGGTGTCAGGCACCATGACATTCACAATTGATAAACCAGTTCATTATGGAGGTATGTGAGATGGGTAGGACACCGCGTATCGAATATGAGGGAGCCGTGTATCACGTGACCAACCGGGGCAACGGCCAGGAGATGATCTACCGGGAAGAAGCCGACTGGAAAGCCTTCCTGGGCATCATGGGCGACGTCGCCTCGAAATTTGGCTGGCGGATTTACACGTATTGCCTGATGGGCAGCCACTACCATCTGCTGCTGGAGACCCCTCGGCCCAACCTGTCCCAGGGGATGAAGGAACTGGACCAGGAGTACACCAGGCGGTACAACTGGAGATACGAGCATTCGGGCCACGTGTTCCACGGCCGCTACTGGTCGGGGCTCGTGCTCAATGACAACTACCTGATCGACGCGGCGAGCTACCTGCTGCTCAACCCAGTACGGGCCCAGCTGGTGCATTCTCCGGAGGAGTGGCGCTGGTCGAGTTGCGCTGCCATGTCCGGGCTTGCCCCGTTGCCTTCATGGCTCGATATGGACTGGCTGCCGGTCGATTTCCGTGGTGCGCCGGGGGACCCGAATGGTCCATTCCTGTCCTATGTCCGGGAGTGCATCGGCAAGCCGCGTCCGGCGAATCTGGACAAGCAGCGCCACCTCACCCGTCGAAATGTGAAGACCATGGTGCCTGACACCAAAGGGATTCACAATTGAGCATCTTCAAGCTGAAGGCACCGTTTGAACCGTCTGGAGACCAGCCGCAGGCCATCGCCAAGCTGATCGCCGGGATCCAGGAGGGCGACCGCTTCCAGACGCTGGTCGGCGTCACCGGTTCAGGCAAGACGTTTACGATGGCGAATGTCATCAAGGAGTTCGATCGCCCGGTCCTTATCCTGAGCCACAACAAGACGCTTGCCGCCCAGCTGTACAGCGAGTTCAAGGCCTTCTTCCCCGAGAACGCGGTCGAGTATTTCGTCAGCTACTATGACTACTATCAGCCCGAGGCGTATGTCCCCACGATCGATCTGTACATCGCGAAGGACGCCGACATCAACCAGGACATCGCTCGCCTGCGGCACTCGACCATCCGATCGCTCGTCGAGCGCAAGGACGTCATCGTCGTCAGCTCCGTGAGCTGTATCTACGGCTGGGACTCGCCGGAGGAATACCGCGAGGGACTGCTGACGGTGACACAGGGCGCGGCCATGAAGCGCGACGACATCGCCCGGTCGCTCATCGGGCTTCGCTATGAGCGTGTCGACGACGTGGGCAAGGGTGGCTCCTTCCGCGTGCGCGGGTCGACGCTGGAGGTGATGCCCAAGGAGACGGAGACCGGCATCCGCATCCGGCTGTCGCTGGATGGCACGGTCGAGAAGATCCAAGAGTTCGACCTGGGTTCGCGCCAGGTCATCAAGGAGTACAAGGAGTTCATCTTCTTCCCTGCCGCGCAGTTCGTGACCAGCCCGGAGCGCATCGAGAAGTATATTGCGCTCATCCAGAAGGACATGGAGGACCGCGTCGCGGTCTTCAAGTCGTTGAACAAGTTCGTGGAGGCCCAGCGCATCGAGGAGCGCACCAAGAACGACGTCGAGATGCTGCGCGAGGCGGGCTACTGCACTGGCATCGAGAACTATAGCCGCTACTTCAGCGGCCGTGCGCCCGGTTCCCAGCCGTACACACTCCTGAGCTTTCTGCCCAAGGACTTCCTGCTGTTCGTGGACGAGTCGCACATCAGTGTCCCGCAGATCCGCGGGATGTTCAACGGCGACCACCAGCGCAAGCAGACGCTCATCGACTACGGCTTCCGCCTACCGTCGGCGCTCGATAACCGTCCGCTCATGTTCGACGAGTTCATGCAGTACGTCCAGCAGGCCATCTTCGTCAGCGCGACGCCGTCGGACTACGAGTACCAGGTCTCGGCGCAGGTTGCACAGCAGCTCCTGCGTCCCACGGGCCTCGTCGATCCGGTCATCGAAGTGCGTCCCAGCAAGGACCAGGTGCCCAACCTGATCGGTGAGATACGACAGCGTGTCGAGAAGCAGGAGCGTGTGCTCGTCACGACGCTGACGAAGAAGAGTTCGGAGCTGCTGGCGGACTATCTTCAGCAGGAAGGCATCAAGGCGCAGTATCTGCACAGCGACCTGGACGCGCTCGCCCGCGTGCACATCCTGCGGCAGCTGCGTTCGGGCGACATCGACGTCCTGGTCGGCATCAACCTGCTGCGCGAAGGTCTGGACTTGCCGGAGGTCTCCCTGGTCGCCATTCTCGACGCGGACAAGGAAGGGTTTCTGCGCAGTGAGACGTCCCTCCTGCAGACCATGGGAAGGGCCGCCCGCAACGTGTCCGGCACCATCATCATGTACGCCGACGAGATCACGGGCTCGATGAGCCGCGCCATGGCGGAGTCGCGCCGGCGCCGGGAGTATCAGCTGAACTACAACGAGGAGCATGGCATCACGCCCCAGACCATCCACAAGGCCATTTCGGAGCTCATCGACCTGCCGTGGCGCAAGCCGGACGAGGTCGAGAAGCTGGGCAAGGAGATGCTGGCGAAGATGTCGCCTACCGAGGTGCAAGCCCTGGTCATCGAACTCAACGAAGAGATGCTGGCGCACGCTGAGTCGCTGGAGTTCGAGGAAGCCGCCAAGCTGCGCGACAAGATCGCCCAGCTGCGCGCACTGCTCACCGGCGAGAAGCCTCCCAAGCTGCAGGCGCCGGGGCTCATGCCACACATGGGCAGGCACAGGGGTCGCTGATTGCGTTGCTCGTAGCATGGATGTCTCGCGGGTGCGCGGAATGTCCTTCTTGTGCGCTTGACAGCGACATGACGGGTGGTAGCATGAGGCGACTGCAGGAACAAACCAGCACAACGCAGTGACACGGAGGTTGCAGGGCGTATGAATGAGTGCACACCTGACTGGGAGAAGATGGCATCATGAGAACCTGTGCGAGATGCGGAATAGTGTTGCTCATCGCCTTCGTCCTCATCGTGGGCTGCACAGGTGGTGTGCGTGTACAGGCGGCTGAGAACGCTCTTCCCTCGGATGCCCGCATCCAGAGATTGCTGGACCTGCACCTTGTCCTGGGTACGCCTGATGGTGAACTTCATCTCGACCGTCAGGTGACCAACGGTGAGTTCGTGGTCCTTCTGGAGCGCGTCCTGCACCAGCCACAGCTGACGTTGCAGCGCCTTTGGACCCCCTCTGCAAGCGACGAGGCGGTCGCTTGGACACGCACATATGCGTGGACGAGAGGTGCGTGGGATCGCGTGTTGCACGTGCGCAGGGAGATTCGGAACGTCTGGTTTGGGCTACGCTACAGGCGGGCAGAGGGCTCTCCGTGGGGCATCGGGCGCGATAACTGGCTGTTCACCTCCTTGCGGGATGCCTACCTCGACGACGGGCTCATCGACCTTTCGTTCCAGCCCATGCAGCTGATGAGTGGAAGTGAGGGCATCAACATGCTCCTGACGGCGGCCGGTTTCGGGGGCGAGGTCGCTGCCATGAAGACCCAGATGAAGGATCCTGTCGGTGACGTGGCCCTGCGTGTCGTCTGCAGGCAGCATGGGTTCGACAATGTCATGGAATACGCTGGCAAACCACTGACGCGTGAAGATGCCGGCTTGCTGGCTTGGCGACTCCTGGCCGAACGGACCAACTCAGACTGAAGAAGACAGGCAGCAGTGTCTGAACCTGCAGGCCCTTGCCCCCCGCTCTCTATAAGCAGGGGTTTTCCTGTTCCCGTGTCGGGGTCCCTGTGGCACTGTCAGGCGACTAGTCGGTCTGTGTGGGAATCGTCGCCGGGCAGACAGAGCTGGGGTACTGCATTGTTGGATGGTGACGGAAGGACAGGATGAAGACGGCGAGGTAGATGCCATAGACAGCGGCCGTGAGCATCATAGGCAGAGCGAACCCCGTTTTCTGGATGAGCCAGCCCCCCAGCGCCGTCGAAACGGCCCAGGACCCGGTCCAGGCCATCAGAAACACGTTGTGGGCCACGGAGCGCTTGTCGGGTGGCACCAGTTCCAGGCAGAACTTGTCCGTGACCGGCGTCGAGCACATCATGAGACCTGCGCGCATCCAGAATGCCAGGGCGGCGATGATGATATTGTGCGTGAACGCCATGATGACCAGGAACACAAGCGAGCCCCCGACGGTGACACCGATCGTGCGCAGCAGGCCTGCCCGCCGGACGAGCCATGGAGCCAGCAGGACGCCGATCGTGAGGACGACGTTGCTCATGGCGAAGAGGTTGCCGACGACGACCGTGCTCGCCTGAAAGCGGTCGGCAAAATAGAGGTTGAGATAGGGGATGCTCAGCCCGGCGCCGAACCCGATGATGACGTTGACCGCCGCGTACCGGAACGCGAAGCGCTTCCACGAGGACGTGACCTCTGGCTCGCTCTGGACGGAGCATGTGGCATCCACCACCTGCTCACTGCTGCCGTCATGATATTCCCGCAGGCGTATGAAGACGGCGGTGCTCGCAAGGATGAGCGCTGCTCCCACAACCAGGGCCAGGCGGAGTCCAGTGACGGGCGATGCTCCGAAATGGGCGAACAGGCGCGGCAGGAGTCCTCCGACGACCGACGCGATGACCGACATGACGGTCCCTGTGGTGAATGCAAGGCTGAAGGCGACCTGCCGGTCCTCGGGGTCGGTACTGCGCATCATCTCCGGATTGTAGGTGGCTCCATACAGCATGGTGCTGGCTGAAATGCCGATCTGCAGAACGACGAGCAGCGCGGGCACCAGGACGTTGGCTTGAAGAGCGCCGAACACGGCGATGAGCGCGCACGAGAGGACGAGCGACTTCCTGCTGCCGAGGCGTGTCACCAGCAGTCCCGCAGGAATGGCAAGGGCAAGTGACCCGATCGTCCCGAGGGAGTTCAGACGGCCAAGGAAGGCCTCACCCAGTCCACCCTGCTTGAGATACAGGTTGAAGAAGGTCATGAAGATACCGTTCCCAAGCCCCAGAAGGGCTGCGCCGGCAAGCAGCAGCCGCATGTTGACGCCAAGGTGACAGATGGTGGTCCAGTAGCGTCTGAATTCGTGTTGCATCGTCTGTCCGGCCCGTTACGAGATCGCGGACGCCGCGAACATGAGGACTCCGCCCACGAGGATGGCCGGGCCCATATGCTCCCCGATGAACAGGACAGCCAGCAGGGTAGCGAAGACGGGTTCCAGCGAGTAGATGACGCTGGCCTGCGCGACTGTCACGTCGTGCTGGAAGCGGTTCTGCA
>Ga0209840_1000159_pt1 | contig 15020 bp, 11 predicted proteins | sample PersoiDNA2013190_FD_185802 | JGI IMG/M metagenome (GOLD analysis project Ga0209840, IMG submission 185802) | Permafrost soil microbial communities from the Arctic, to analyse light accelerated degradation of dissolved organic matter (DOM) -... | ecosystem: Environmental > Terrestrial > Soil >... | reverse complement strand
CATCGCGAACGTGTCCAGGACCGTTCTCTCGCGATCCGTGACCGAGAAGGCGAATCGCTCATCGGCCCAGACCCGCTCGATGCCGATCTTGTAGCGTGATTCCGTGAGCGTCACGAAGCGGCACTCGAGGCCCGCAACATGCCAGGCATGCCTGACACGCGACGTGCTGGGGGTGCGCATACTCGGCGTGATGACCTTGCGAGGCGTGATGGCCGTGATCGCCACCGGCACCTGGTCGGTGAGGTCGTGGTGGGCAAGCGCGGACCACAGTGCGATCGCTGAGGGGTCGACGAGAGCAGTGACCAGCACGAACGGCGGGACGTCGACGCCGCCGGGCAGCTTCCCGGTCCCGGCGTAGAGACCTCTTTTCAGGCGGATCACCCATCCCGCATCCGCAAGCCTGGTGAGCAGCATCCCGACTCCGGACTCGGGCATGTGCAGTTCGCCGGCGACCTGCCGTGCCTGTTGCGTCGTGAAGACGAGGAGCCCCTGCTTGGCCAATTCGGCCGCCAAGGCGACGCCGGCGGCAAGGGAGTAGCTCTTCCGTTGTTGGTCTGGAGGCTCCACGTGACAGAGTTTACTGCAAAACTAACGAGAAGAGTTAGTTTCGCAGCAGGGTGGCATCGACCGACTCTTCGCCTTGGTACCGGCTACGCCAATCGCAGGCTTGACGGTGCCGCACAACGCGCCTATCTTTGGCTGCGAGGCTGGGAGCTGCGAAGTGGACCCCGGCCTCCTTCTGTGGGCAGAATGACCAGCCCGGCTCTCTCGACGCGTTGACGCTTCCGGCGATCGTTTGACCTCCCAGCGTCCGTGGCCGATACTCTTGATGGCTCATCTACCACGCGTAGAAAGAGCAACGACGTCGTCAACTTGCGGGCGACGTCAGCCTTTGAGGGGGTCTTCCCCGCCACTTCTCTCCCACTCCGCCCGCATCTGCTTGCGCCGATAGGCTGCGACGACACTGTAGGCCGTCCACAGCATGATGTGATCGCCGCGGTCAGCGAGGATGACCACGTGTACGTGAAGTCCGGCAGCGCGATGACGACGCGGAGAACGCCCCGGCGCTCGTTTGCCAGTGGATGCGATGGCGGTCACGACGGCGCCTCCTCCGTTTATGAGGGGGTCTCACAAGTTATGGGAAGGCCGTGAGACCCCCTCATAAAGACATCCTCGGCCCCGGGAAGTACTTGGTGCCTTTGCGCTCGCCTTCTCGGATGAGCCAGTGATCCTCGACCCACACCCTCAGCAGATCGCGTGCACGCTCTCTCTTAACGCCGAGAGCCTGCCTTACGTCGGCGTTCCTGAGGAATCCACGAGCGTGCAGAACGTCGAGGAGCGGCTCCAGCTCCTGCGACACCACGACCGGGGGCGTTGTCTCGATCACCCTGTAGACGCGGCCGCCTTTCTTCTCGCTCCTCACCAGCCCTCGCCGAATCAGATCCTTGATGTCGCGCGACGCACCGTAGATGTCGGTGTGCACGAGTTTCTGATACTCCCGACTGGTGAACGCGCCCCCGTGGCTGTGCGCCCAGGCAAGCAGGCGACGTTGATCTCGCGTCAGGCCGACGTCGCCGTAGCGCTCCAACCACGCCACTGTCTCGGCATCGAACACGACCTCATTTCGAAGAGTCACGTGCAAACGCGAAGAGCCGTCCAGGTCGATCTCGGGCGGGTTGCAGCCGGCTCGCTCCATCTCATCGAACATCCGCGGAATACCCTCGCCGAGCTCACGCATGTGCCCCAAGTCGGTCATCACGCGCACAATCAGAGGATTGCGAGCCGCGTGCACGGGACGACCTGCACGGAGCTCGTCCATGGTCACGGGTGCCGGCGGGGCGCCCGGGCTGATGATCTCGAGCCGGTCATCGTACTTGTGGATGTCGATCGCCGTCCCCGTGAGCCCATAGTCGCGGTGCGCCACAGCGTTCACCACGGCCTCCTGCCAGGCAAACGTGGGGTACTCGAGCGTCTCATTGAAGAACAGGTCGTGGAGTCGCTGACGGGCCTTGACGTGTGGCTGCACCGCCGCAACTGCCCTGTCGATGAGCAAGGCGAGCGGCCCTCCGATACGCTCGCGCCCCACGACGTTGAGCCGGGCTCCGGTCCCTCGGTGTGCCCCTTCGAAACGCACGAAGTCGATGTCGCAGCGCGGATGCCACCGCGCAGACTCACCTCCGAACAGCAGCAGGCACGCCAAGTTGGGCACGTGGCGCTTGCCGCGCCGCTCGAGCAGACCGTAGGACACGAGAATTGCCTCGGCGGACGGTCCCGGTCTCAGCCTCTCGCGCAACGAGTCAACGAGGTCAAGGTCGATGTCGTCCAAGGTAGCGCCCGGGGGGAACTGACGCTCCACCAAGCCCTGTGCCTTTGTCGCTTTGAGCGCAGTGACGTCGGACTGCGAGAACGGCATGTTGTGGTCACGGACACGGAGGAGCGTGCGGCCGTCGCTAAGATCGTGAACCTCAGGGCTCCACTCGACGGAGAAATGGAGCAGCAGCACGCTGCCGTCCGTCACCTCGCGACACTGATAGGTGACGGGCGGGACGCAGCGGGAGCGAGCGGCGTCCGCGATGACGGCCAGCTTGTCGTCGGGCTGATCGACACCCGTCACCTCACCGTCGTCCTCGATGCCGACGACCAGCTCGCCACCATCGGCATTGGCCATCGCGGACAGAGTCTCCGCAACGTCTCCAGCAATGTCCGTGGCTCTGCGTCGCCTCGCCGAAGCGTCGGACCTATCCCAGGCGCTCTTGCGCTCGAAGAACTGCCCTTCAGGCTGAGTCCTCCAGCCCTGGAGCACGCTGCTGTCTACTGCCTCGGTCATTCGCACCGCATCGTCGCAGAGGTCCTCACGGAGTCAAGAGCAGGCTCGGACGACAATCCTTCCCGGGTTCCCGGCGGAGCGGCTTGAGCAGGTAGACGCCGGTGCGCCGTGCCTCCTCCCTCTTGCTGAGCTGGTCGAGCTGGGAGCGCGGCGCGACCAGCAGCTTGCCGGTCCAGTTGCGGATTTCGGGGAGAAGCATGCTCGTGGGCTCGCCGGCGGCGTGGAAGATGCGGATGGTCTTGCCGGTCATGGCGCCTTGCCGACGCGCTCGCCGTCCGAGTCTCTGCCAGCATCGGCCTTTCTGAGCTCGCCACCCCCACAGCCACACCTGAAAACGCCATCTGTGTAGACGAGAAGCCTCGCGCAGTCGCCACAGACCACTTGCTGTTCAATCGTCTTCCAGTGGTTCAACACCAGCGACATCTCCTCCGGAGTAATGCTGGTGGACTGGTCCTTCCAATGGCTGCAGAAGTTCCGGAAGGATGTCGATGCCTGCAGATCCTCAAAGGCGCGACATAGGGCGTGGTCCGCTCCCAGCTTCTCTCTGGTCCGAACACGAAGGCGATCAAGAAGCGGCTGAAGAGTGTGTGCGTTGTCCTTCCGGTACGTCACAAGCACTTCAAACGCCTCGCAGGTGTCCTGAAGCCGTCGCTCGAGGTAGACACCCATGACGCCACCCGCCTCGTCGGGTCGGTCTTCACGGATCAGCTCTTCAATGCGCTCGAGCGAGCCGGGGCTATCATGCATCACTGGACCACTGGGATACTGAAGTCGATTGAATCGCCGGTGAATCCAACGAGGAAACGACCTTCTCAGCTCCTCTCGCCAGATATCGTCGTGAGTCATCAACAGCACCTGGAAGTCATCAAACCTCGACTTCAGCAACTCTATGAGAGCGGGGCGCTTCTGCATGTCGAGACTATTGATGACGTCGTCCAGAAGCACGAAGCGAAACCTTGAATTGAAGTGCCGGACTGAGGCTAAGAAGACTGCCAGGCCGAAGCTGTTCAACTGTGATTCGCTGAGGTATGCGTACGCCTGCGACACGGCCTTGCCTCGGAATACGACCTCGAGCGTGACTGCACGATCCTGGTCTTCGCCAAACTTTAGGGCTGGTTTTTCCAGGCCTTCTGTATGGTGCTCGATAACCGAGAAGTAGTCAGCGACATCCTCAGAAATGGCATCGAAGCGAGACCGCACATCCGCAGCACAATCAGTGGCGAAGGCCTCGGTCGTTGTCCGCATGACGGTCTCGGTCTCCGTCGCCAACTGGAGCAGGCCCTCCTCGAGCTCGAGCGATCTCAGCACCTTGATCGCCGACGCCACTCGGGACTGATCATCGACGAGAGCAGAGCGAGCCTCATCTCCCTCCAGAGACCGAATCCGCGCGTCGCATTGTCCTTCGCACTTAGATCGTGCAGACTCGAAATCCCGCGAGAACTCGCTGAGCTCGCTTCGTGTGGCCAAGCCGGAATCGTGCACTGTCGGCGAGAGATCGCTGCAGCATCGGTTGATTGCTTCGACACCGAGCTCGGCGCAGCCAATGAGCAGAAGCCCCTTCTGCCTGAGCCCCAGTTCGGCTGCGGCATTGTCGGGGGGCTCCACGGCGCCGGTCTGCTCCTCCGCTGCCGGCAGCCGGTCTACGAGTGACCTGAGAGATGTGATTGCTGAAGATAGGTCTCGGCGAAGTCGCGCAGCGGTATCCACGTAGTCGCGCACGGGTCGCAGCCTCGCCAACTCGTCCTCAACGTGCGCGCCCAGGTCCCCTTCGAAGATCCTGCCGCACAGCGGACACGCCGCATCGACGGTGGAGCGCTCCGGCCTCGAGAGGAGGCGACTGGCCGCATCGAAGAGATCCACAAAGGCGACATCCTGAGATGGCAATCCCGCATCCCCCAGAGGCTGCCAATCAGCCCAGTCACTACACACGGCTGAGAGCGTCGCCGGCACGGTGGCATCACGGATGGCCTGCAAGCGAGTCTTCTCGTCGGCCAAGGCACTTGAACGGGGGTCCTTCTCCACCAGGTCGCGCAGGCTCTCGGATGCTTCGGCGACTCCTGGGAGCGTGGGTGAGCAGTCGATTTCGTGGACCTTGCAGATGTCTTTGATGGCTCGCAGGAGGCCAGCTGAGTCGGCTGACTTCGCTCCCAATGCCTCCCGCAAGTCACGCCGCTCGTCGGCAACGCCTTTGACGCGCCGAGCCACATCATCGGACACGTCCTTCTGAACCCTCCGCAGCTTCTTCGCGAGGCGAACCTGCCGATCAAGCCCCATCAGCTTGGCAAGCAGATCGTAACGGTCCGCCTTGGTCATGTAGACGAAACGCGTCAGGTCGCTGAAACGAATCTGGCACGGATGAGGGGCGCGATTCGTGAGGGCAGCGAGGCCCCGCTGCTCAGCAGCCTTGGCGTCGCCGGTGCTTCGACTCAGCCGGCGCCCTACGCCACTTAGCTGGGAGTCGGCAGCCTCGATCTCAACGTAGACTTGCTCCTTGGCCGCCTTAAGGTGGGGATAGCTCGCCTCGCCAGCCCCCTCCTTCGCCAAGTGATCGATCTTGCCAGCCTGCAGCCATTCCCATGCATCGGTAATGGAGCTCTTGCCTGTCCCGTTTCGGCCGTAGAGCACCATGGAGCGGATCGATGATCCAGATTCGAAATCCAGCTTGAGCGGAATCAAGATGCCCCGGAAACCGGAAACCGTTATCGACCTCAGAGGATGCGTGTCAGTCATCCGAACCCTTCTCGTAGAGCTCACGCACGCGCTTTAGCAGGACGCTTTCATCCAGATCTCCGTCGACGAGGAGCTCACCCAGTAATGTGAGCACGGGATTGCCGGGGTCGGTCTTGAGATGCATACCAATCCAAGAGGACGAGAAGCTTCGGGCGTCGTCTTCCACTAGTGCCTCCCTATGGGGGACAATCCCGTCGCACCGGCTGCGGCAAGATCACCTGAGACCAAGCGAGGCAGAAGGGCGTCGCGGGTCAATGTCAGTGCCCTGGAGTGCTCGACTGCCACGAGAATGCGCTGCATCAGAGGCCCCACTTCTCGTTCAAAGGCCGCCACCAGACCAGATGGCGGACGATGAACGCAAACAGTACTGAGTGTGTCTCGCGTGATCGTACTGAAGACCGACCCGTGGGCACTCCTCCGCAACTCCTCGACGAGATTGCGGGTCGAGAAGTAGGTGAAGTAGTAGCCGACTTGATCCATCGGGCGCAGGCCGTAACACGACTGATTGAACGCCATCTCCCGCCCAGTGAGTGCGCACTTTCCGACCGTTCCCCTCGCCGAAACGATGGTGGTGAGGTCCGGCACTAGCTGCGCGGCCGAGCTCTCGACTCCAGCGCTCGAGATTGTCTTCTCCGTGTCCGTGACGAACACGTCACCGGCTGACGGCGCATCGGCGACCGAGTACCACGGCAGTCCCCCTCCCCAGAATTCGGGCTCACTGGTACGCGGAGTCCCCCCACTCAGGACTTGGACCGTCTCCGAGAAGGCCACCTTCGGCCACCGCTCGGCGCTATTGTGTTCCGTCGTCCCATCCGATGAGTCACGGTCAACGAACCAAGACTCGAAGATGGCGCGGGCAATCGACTCGAGGGTGCGATTCATGTTGCGGTTGAGCTCGATCTTGTCGTCGAGTGTCCGCAGTATCTGGACGACGTGACGCTGTTCGGCAATGGTTGGCAGAGACACGGGCATCATGGCCAGCTCACGGTAATAGATTCGCGAACGAACCGAGCCAACGCCCGCTGACGATGTCCATTGAGCCCACGAGGGGCCTAGGACGTAGTAGCGCAGGTACTCAGGCAGCAGCACGTCGTCACGACAAGAGAACACGATGTAGTCGGAGCTGACGAGCCCGGGGGTCCGCTCGGAGTCGCAGAAGCCAATAGACCCGATGTTCAGACGCATCGGGTTGTATGCAAACATGCCGGGTTCCAGGCGTTTGTATCTGCTCAGGTCTCCGCTGACGTACTTGGCTTGGCTCGTTAGACCCTGAGACCTGTCCACGCCGTAGACCGGCCGCGTGCTGGCCGGCGCGCCCAGACGTCGAGTCTGCTCGGCCGTCACATCGCCGAAACGAGTCTCGACTCGGCTACTCATCTGTCAGGTCGTATCCGAGCCCGCCGAGAGCCCCACGGACGGATTCGTCCAGTCTGCGGCACTCACGATACTGTGAGCTCAGCTGCGAGACGAGCCGCGTCATCTTCGCGTCGAATGGCTCGTCATCGTGCTCGAGCTCCTCCGCGCCTACGTAACGCCCGGGACTCAGTGCGTAGCCGTGCTCGACGATCTGCTCGCGGGTGGCGCTCCTGCAGAAGCCGGGGACGTCCTCGTAATCCCCTGCCGCCACCTCACCGCGCCATGAATGGTAGGTGCCCGCGATGCGCGCAATCTCCTCGTCGGTGAGCTCACGGTGAGTGCGGTCAGCCACAGCACTCATGGCACGCGCGTCAACGAAGAGGGTCTCCCGGCGGCGATCCCGCAGCCTCTCGCTCAACTTGTCTCTCGCGAGGAACCAAAGGCACGGCGCAATCGGCGTCGTGTAGAAGAGCTGGCCGGGCAGGGCGATCATGCAGTCGACAAGGTCGGCCTCCACGAGCTGCTTGCGGATCTCCCCCTCCCCGCTCTGCTGCGAGCTCATCGAGGCGTTGGCGAGCACGAAGCCGGCCACGCCCTGCGGCGCCAGGTGGTGAACCATGTGCTGCACCCAGGCGAAGTTGGCGTTGCCCTCCGGCGGCGACCCGTACTTCCAGCGCACGTCGTCGCGCAGGCGGTCGCCGCCCCAGTCGCTCACGTTGAACGGCGGGTTGGCGAGGATGAAGTCGGCCTTCAGGTCCTTGTGCTGGTCGGCGTGGAAGGTGTCGGCGTGGTGCGGCCCCAGGTCGCCCTCGAGCCCACGGATGGCGAGGTTCATCTTGGCCAGGCGCCAGGTGGTGGGGTTGCTCTCCTGCCCGTAGATGGCGATATCGCCCTTGCCGCCGCCGTGCTCCTCCACGAAGCGCTCGCTCTGCACGAACATGCCGCCCGAGCCGCAGCAGGGGTCGTAGACGCGACCCTTGAACGGCTCGATCATCTGTACCAGCAGTGTGACGACACAGCGTGGTGTGTAGAACTCGCCGCCGCCCTTGCCCTCGGCGCTGGCGAAGCGCCCGAGGAAGTACTCGTAGACGCGGCCCAGCAGGTCCTTGCTGCGGCTCTCCGCGTCGCCCATGGCGATGGTGCTGATGAGGTCGATGAGCTCGCCGAGCTGCTGCTTGTTGATGGCGGGGCGTGCGTAGTCCTTGCTCAGCACGCCCTTGAGGGTGGGGTTCTCGCGCTCGATCGCCACCATGGCGTCGTCGATGAGCTTGCCGATCTCGGGCTGCTTGGCGTTGGCTTGGAGGTGCGACCAGCGCGCCTCGCGCGGCACCCAGAAGACGTTGTCGGCGAGGTACTCGTCGCGGTCTTCGGGGTCGAGGGAGGCCTCGCCGGGGCCGCCGGCCGCAAGGCTCCTGGCGGCCTCGTCCTCGGCCTCCGCCAGCAGGGCCGAGTGCTTCTCCTCGAACGCATCCGAGATGTACTTGAGAAAGATGAGGCCGAGCGCCACATGCTTGTACTCGGCCGGGTCCATGTGGCCGCGCATCTTGTCCGCGGCGGCCCAGAGCTTCTGCTCGAAGCCCAGCGGCTCCTTGCCGTTGCCCTTCTTCGTGCGCTTCGCAGCCACAGACCCCCCTGACCCCAGGTCGTGGCGGCCGGGCGGCGGCCACGGGTGACATTCTATGCCCTTCGCAGAACGGATTCGGGGTGACGCGTAGCGCAAGCCGCGCCCGTCTGCCATACTTGAACCCCGTGCACCCGCCCTTCGACGACGAACGCCGGCAAGAGCGGGAACACCCCGAGTGCTGTGTTTGTCCGACTCCAGCGTTTGCTTTCCGCGTTTTCTTGCGGCTCATAGGAAGGACGTAACCCCAAGTGTCTGAGCAAAGCGCGACTCTGGGGGGGCGGGCGACCGTCCCTGCTGACGAGGCCGATCCGAGTGACATCAGCGGCCGAGAGCTGATCGAAGCCGCCCTTCGGCGAGGCGTGACAGCCTTGGACGAGGCAGAGGCCAAGGACCTCTTCTCCGCCTACGGCATTCGCGTGACCCCCGGCGCAGTCGCCGCCACGGTAGAAGAAGCTCTCGATATCGCCGGGGACGTGGGTTTCCCCGTGGCCATGAAAGGCTCTTCGCGCCAGATCCTGCACAAGAGTGACGCCGGCCTGGTGCTGGTCGACATCCGCGGCGAGGTCGGCCTGAAGAACGCCTGGGACCTCCTGCAGGAGCGAGGAGACGGCCGCCTGGACGGCATCCTCGTGGAGAAGATGATCCCCGCTGGACGCGAGTTCGTCATCGGCATGAGCCGTGACGAGCAGTTCGGGCCCGTGGTGATGTTCGGCGTAGGCGGGGTGCTGACCGAGGCGATCAAGGATGTGGTGTTCGGCGTTGCGCCCTTGGACGCGCGCGAGGCCGCCCGGATGCTCGACGCCATCCGGGCCAAGGAGCTGCTGGGGCCCTTCCGAGGTGCCCCGGCGGTCGACCGAGACGCCCTGGCACGGGTGATCACCACCGTCGGACGCATGGCGCTCGAGAACCCGGAGATCCGGGAAGTCGACATCAATCCCATCCTGCTCGACAGCGGCACTCCCGTAGCCGTTGACGCCCTGGTTGCACTAGGGCCCCCGGCGGACGCTCTCCCGCCCCGTCTGCCAGTCAGCCTGGAAAACTTGCGGTACATCTTCGACCCCAAGAGCGTGGCCCTGGTGGGCGCAAGTCACGACCCGACCAAGTGGGGCGGCCTGATCCTCGCCAGCATCATCTCCGGCGGGTACGGGGGGAAGATCTTTCCCGTCAATCCCAAGGGCGGAGAGATCTTTGGCCTTCCCGCCTACTCCAGCATCGATGACGTGCCGGAGGCTCCTGAGCTCGTCCTGATCGCGCTCCCCGCCAACCTCGTCCCGGACGTGGTGGACCACTGCGGCAAGAAGGGCGCCAAGGCGGTGGTCGTGATCTCTGCCGGCTTCGGCGAGGCGAGTGAAGAAGGCGCCCTCATGGCGCAGGAGGCGGCGCGGATCGCCTCCGAGCATGGGCTCGTGATGGTGGGCCCGAACTCCCTGGGCGCCATGTGCTCCTGGAACAAGTTCTACGGCACCGGCGCCGCGGTTCTGCAGCCGATGGTGGGGCCGGCGAGCTTCCTCTCCCAGTCGGGCAGCATGGGCATGCAGCTCATGCAGGCCTGTGAAACGCACCAGGCGGGCATAGGGAACTACGTCGGCGTGGGCAACGAGGCCCTCGTGGACGCCGCCGACCTCATCGAGTACTTCCGCACAGATCCGCGGACGGGCGTGGTCCTTGCATACGTGGAGGGCCTGATCGACGGGCGGCGCTTTCTGGAGACCTGCCGTAACACCAGCGCCGCCAAGCCGGTGGTGCTGCTCCACGGCGGAGCCAGCGAGTTCGGCCGTAAGGCGGCGGCGTCGCACACCGGGGCCATGGCCGCCTCGCAGAGGGTATTCGAGGCGGCGATGCGGCAGTCGGGTCTTATGTGCACCAACGATCCGGACGAGTTCCTCGATCTCGCGTATTGCCTGTCCTACCTGCCGCTGCCCCGGGGCACGCGGATCGCTATCGTCACCTTCGGTGGAGGCTGGGGAGTCCTCAGCGCCGACGAGGTCTACCGCAACGGCCTTCAGCTGGCCGAGCTGGCGCCGAACGTGATCGACGAGCTCAACGCGCTGCTGCCGCCCTTCTGGAGTCACGCGAACCCCATCGACCTGGCCGGCATGTACACGGCTAAGGGCGAGCCGGAGGGAGCGGTGCACGCGGTCACGCCCTCGGATGAGGTGGACGCCGTGGTCGTGCTGGGTGTCCTGGGAATCGTCAGTCAACCCCTGAAGACGATGGCGGTAGTCGAGCGGCTGCACAAGGAGTACGGCATAGACGTGAGCAGCATCGACCCGCCCGACGTGGACGAGTACCGGCAGCGGGAGGAGGACTTCATCCGCAAGGTCGCGGAGCACATGGAGGACTACGAGAAGCCCATCATCAACGTCTCGTTCACGCCGCTGGAGAAGCGCGTGTTCGACGTGGGCCGCAAATACTCGACGGTAGTCCTGCCGTCGCCGCTCCGAGCGGTGCGGGTGCTCGCGCACATGGCTCGGTACCGGGAATACCTGGACTCGCTGGCCTGAGGCCGATGCCGCCGGACGGCGGCCACGGGTGACACCTATGCCCTTGGCGGAACGGATTCGGGGCGACGCGCGGCGCAAGCCGCACCCGTCTGCCATACTTGAGCCCCGTGCACCCGCCCCACGACATCGGCATCTCCAGCAGCGCCTACTCGGAGCTGCTCCTGCCCGCGGCGCTCGAGCGCATCGCCGCTGTCGCACCGTCCGCCGAGATCCGCTCCTTCGGCCTGCACACGCTGCTCAGCCGGCGCAACCGGCGCGCGGCGCTAGCCGCCGGGCTGCCGTGCTCGGTGCACGGTCCCTTCGGCCACACGGGCCTCGGCGACGTGTCCGAGGCGGCGCGCCTCGAGGCACTCGACGAGCACCGCCGCCACCTCGCGGCGGCCGCCGAGATCGGCGCCACCCTGTACCTCGTGCACCCCGACTTTCGACCGGAGCCGGGCCCGCGCGACTCGGCCGTGGTCACCGCCCTCCAGCGCTCCTTCGACGCCCTGCGCGAACTCCAGACCGAGACCGGCGTGCCGATCGTCGTGGAGAACATGCCGGGCGCCGGCTGCTCGCACCTCACGGCGCCCGGCGACCTCGACCTCCGCGGGCTCGGCTTCGCCCTCGACGTCGGTCACGCTTCCATCAGCGGCACCCTCGACGCTTTCCTCGCCGCCCCGCCGCCGGAGTGGCGCCACGTCCACCTGCACAGCAACGCCGGCTTCGGCGACCGGGACGACCCGCACCTGCCGGTGGGCGCCGGCGTGGTCGACGCCGCGGCCGTGCTGGCCGCGGCGCGCGCCGCCGGCGCCTCCATCGTCCTCGAGCTGAACGACGCGGACGACGTCGCTGCCAGTCTCGCCTACCTGCGGGGTCGCGGGCTCATCCCCTGAGAGGTCTCGTCACGGGCCGGGTGTGCAATACTCGAAGTGTGGTGGCTGACCATGACATCGGTATCTCCACGGGCGCCTACTACAAGTTGTCGCTGGGCGCCGCCCTGCTGCGCATCGCGGAGCTCGCGCCCTCGGCCGAGATCCTTTCGCTCGGGCGTCACTCCCTGCTCGAACCCATCAACGTGCGCGTCATCGAGACCGCGGGCCTGCCGTTCACCGTCCACGGTCCCTTCGCGCATTTCGAGCTCGGCAGCCCATCGGCGGCAAAGCACCGCGGCGCGATAGACCTGCACCGGCGGCACATGTGGGTGGCCGCGAAGCTCGGCGCCCGGCTGTACGTCGTCCATCCCGACATGCAGCGTCGCGCGCGGGGGTGGGACCAGAGGGTCGCGGACTCCCTGGAGCGCGCCTTCGAGGAGCTGAGCGCGCTCCAGGACGAGATCGGCTTGCCCATCGCGGTGGAGAACATGCCGTTCTACAATCACTCGCACTTCATCGCCCCCGGCGATCTCGACCTCAAAGGGCTTGGTCTCGTTCTCGACACCGGTCACGCCGCCATGACCGGCACGCTCAGCGATTGGCTCAACGAGCCGCTGGTGGACCTCAGGCACGTGCACCTGCACGATAATCAGGGTCACCTGGGCGGCGATCACCACGATGCGCTGGGCACGGGCGTCGTCGACATCGAACCCATCCTCGACGCGGCACGCGCCGCCGGCGCGAGCATCGTCCTCGAACACAAGGATGAGGCCTCGGTGATCGCCAGCCTCGATTACCTGCGCACTCGCGGCCTCCTCGTCCGGGACCTCGGGTAGGCGGGGTCGTGAGCGAGCGCCTCTTCGACGTCGAACCCCCGGACGAGCGCGTCCGGTTCCTCGCGCTTCTGGCGCCCTTCGCCGGGTTGGATCCCGCGGAGCTCGAGCGCGTCGCCGCCTCCGTCGAGGAGCGGCTCGTCCCGGCGGGCGAGGCGGTGCTGGTCGAGAGCGGGCTGCCGGGCACGCAGCTCTACGTCGTGCACGAGGGCACCTTCGAGCTGCTGCACAAGCAGGCCCTGGCGGCCATCATCACGAGCGGCGAGATCTTCGGCCACCCGACCCTGCTCACCGGTCTCGCCCCGGAGTTCACGGCGCGGGCGCGCACCGACTCCACCGTCTACTGCATCCCGAAAGACGTCGCCGTCGAACTGCTGAGCCGGCCCGAAGGAGTGAAGTGGCTGGCGGGCAACCATCGCGAGCGGCTGCTCCAGGCGGCGCGCTCGATGAGCGCCCTGCCCGACGTGCGCACGCGCCCCGTCATGGAGGTGGTGCGCAGCGCCCCCGTCTTCTGCGACCCCGACGCCAGGATCCGCGACGCCGCCCAGCTGATGATCGACGAGGGACTCTCCGCCATCCTCGTGAGCGCCCGCGACGGGCTCGGCATCGTCACCGACGTCGACATGCGCGATAAGGTCGTCGTGGGGGGCGTCTCGCGCGACGCCCCGGTGAGCACGATCATGACGACACCGGTCCACACCATCGGCGCCGAGGTGCTCGCCCCCGAGGCCAGCATCGCCATGATGGTCGCGGGCGTGAACCACCTCCCCGTGCTCGACGAGACGGGCAAGGTGGTGGGCGTCCTGTCGGCCAGCAACCTGATGACACTCGAGGCGCGCAGTCCCTTCGCGCTGCGCCGCTCGATCCATTCTGCCCGCACCGAGAAGGACCTCGACGACGCCGCGGCGGACATGCCCAAGCTCTTCCTCGACCTGCTCGACGCCCACCTCGACGCGCCGTCGCTGACACGCGTGCTCACGGTGCTCTGCGACACCATGACGACGCGTCTCCTCGAGCTCGCCTTCGAGCGGCACGGCGAGCCGCCGGCGCCCTACGCCTGGCTGGTGTTCGGCAGCGGCGCGCGCAGCGAGCTCACCCTCGCGTCAGACCAAGACAACGGGCTCGCCTACGCCGACACCGACGACCCGGCGGTCGACGAGTCTTTCCGGCTCGTGGCCGAAGACGTGAACAGCGGCCTCATCCGCTGCGGCTTCGCCGGCGACCCCCACGGGGTCCTTGCGCGCACGCCCCAGTGGCGCATGTCGCTGTCGAGGTGGCAGGCGGTCTTCACCGATTGCCTTCAGGGACGCGACCTCGCCCGGATGGCGCGCGCGAGCGTGGCGTTCGACTACCGTCAGGTCGCCGGCGAGCTGCGCGTGGACCTGGCGCTGACCGACATCATGCGCGAGGCCCCCAGTCACCCGCGCTTCCTCAAGGGCCTGTCGCTGCTGGGCTCGAAGATGCGCGTGCCGCTGGGGTTCCGGCAGCGGCTCGAAGGGCGCCTCGACATCAAGAAGGACGGGCTCGTCCCCATCCAGAACCTGGCGCGCTACCACGCCTTCGCCAGGGGGATCACCACGCCTACCACCCTCGAGCGCCTGGAGGCTGTACGCGAGGCGTGTGGCGACGCCACCACGTGCGAACAGTCGCTGCGCGAGGCGTTCATCAGCATCTCCGAGCTGCAGCTCCGGCATCACGCGCGGCTCCTACAGGCCGGCCGCGCCCCTCACAACGTGATCGACGTCGCGACCCTGCGGCCCCTGACCCGCGTGACCCTCCAGGAGGCCCTGCGAGAGGTCGCCGCGGCACAGAAGAGGTTCCCGTGGTCGTCCGGCCTGCGGCTCTGAGGCCGCGCAGGCCCCTCTGACGGCCGCGGCCGGCCTCTGCTAAGCTTCTGCGGGCAGCCTCCGGCAGCCCCCCGCTCGCGCCAACGACCGAAAGACGCACGCCATGAGCCAGTCGTTCACCTACACGGGCACCAGCGATTACATCGCCGCGCCCGACCTCATGCAGACGGTCAACGTCGCCGTCCAACTCAGCCGCCCGCTGCTCATCAAGGGCGAGCCCGGCACCGGCAAGACGATGCTCGCCCAGAGCATCGCCCGCGGCCTCGAGATGCCGCTGATCGTCTGGAACGTGAAGTCCACGACCAAGGCACAGGACGGCCTCTACGTCTACGACACCGTGCAGCGCCTCTACGACGGCCAGTTCGGCGACCGCGACGTGAGCGACATCGCCCAGTACATCAAGCCCGGCAAGCTGGGCGAGGCCTTCAAGAGCGAGGAGCGCGTC
>Ga0209840_1000158_pt1 | contig 15021 bp, 13 predicted proteins | sample PersoiDNA2013190_FD_185802 | JGI IMG/M metagenome (GOLD analysis project Ga0209840, IMG submission 185802) | Permafrost soil microbial communities from the Arctic, to analyse light accelerated degradation of dissolved organic matter (DOM) -... | ecosystem: Environmental > Terrestrial > Soil >... | reverse complement strand
TCCGCCTGGGCCAGCTGAACTACAACGACACCGTCAAGCAGTATCCGGGCTGGCGCGCGTTCTACCGCCGAACGGGCGTCACCGCACGTGACTGGTGTGCAGCGCACGGCATCGGCTATGGCGGCATTTCAGCAGCCGATGCTCCCCGCCCGCGTCGTAAGGCTTCGGACCCCGGCGATCTGTTCAGCGCCTGAACCCATCTGTTACACTTTGGGACGGTCCCAAAGTGTAACACTCTCCACGCAGGCGAGCCCTTCGGCTGGAATCGTGGTATAACAACAGTACGTGGTGATTCAGGTGGAACGGGAGGAACCGATGACGGACGGCGAGCGAACGCAATGGGAAGTCGTGGCACAGGCGCTGGAGGAAACGGGGGACTACCGTATCGTCCGGAAACTCCACCAGGTGGAGCGGTATACCGAACCCGACGGTGAGCCGGTTCAGCTGGGCATGGTCCTCGACACGGAAACGACCGGTTTCGACGCACAGCTGGATGACGTCATCGAGCTGGGCATGGTCCTGTTCGAGTACGCACCCTCTACAGGACGCGTCTACCGCATCGTCGACGCCTTCGACGAGCTGAGGGACCCTGGACGCCACATCCCTGCCGAGATTACGGCTCTGACCCACATCACGGACGACATGGTCCAGGGACATCATGTTGATGCCGCTGCCGTGGAAGCCTTCGCCTCGCGCGCCACGCTCGTCATCTCCCATAACGCCGCTTTCGATCGTCCGTTCGTCGAGAAGCAGTGGGACGTGTTTGCGAGGAAGCCCTGGGGATGTTCCATGAGCCAGGTTCAGTGGCACGACGAAGGTGTCGGGACCCAGAAGCAGGAGCTCATTGCACTCTGTCTGGGCTTCTTCTATGAAGCCCACCGCGCCGAGAACGACTGCCGGGCGCTTCTGCACATTCTCGCCGGCACGCTGCCGTTGTCTGGCCGTCCGGTGCTGAAGCCTTTGCTTGACCACGCCGTGGCGGACGATGCCCACATCTGGGCCGTAGGTGCTCCATTCGAGGCGAAGGATCTGTTGAGGATGCGAGGGTACAGGTTCAATAACGGCACCAACGGCAAGCCCAAGGCCTGGCACATCACAGTGATGGCAGAGGAGCTGGACGCCGAACTGGCGTTTCTGGACGGTGTCTACGGCGAGAACGCGCGTGGCAGGGTGCGCATCGATACGACGTCGCCGCTGGACCGATTCTCGAGCCGGGGCTGACATGGAGCGGCTGGTTTTCGACGTTGAGACCGTCGGAACAACTTGGGAGTCGTTGGACTCCGCTGTCCAAGAGTCGCTGCTGCGATCGGCGGACACGGATGAAGAACGCCAGGAAGTGCGGGACTCGCTGGGCCTCTTCCCCGTTACGGCGCAGATAGCCTGTATTGCGCTCTACTCACCCGAGCAGGACCACGCGGCCGTCTATTTCCAGGGACCGAACGGTGGGATGGAGACCGTCCGTGAGGAGAAGGTGGTGTTTGTCCCCTGCACCGAGAAGGAGTTGCTGATACATTTCTGGGAAGCGGCCGGGAGGGCAAAGCAGATCATCACGTTCAACGGGCGCAGCTTCGACTGCCCCTTTCTCCTGGTGCGCTCGGCGGCCAACCGTGTGCGTCCGACCATCGACCTCATGCCCAATCGTTACAGCAATCAGCACGTGGACCTTATGGACCAGTTCACGTGGTTTGGGGCGCTTCGGCGCCGTTTCTCCCTTGAGGTCTGGTGCAATGCGCTCGGGGTGGAGCAGCCGAAGCGCGAGGTATACGGGAGCGACATCGCCGCCCTGTACGCCGCCGGCGAGTACATGAAGATTGCGCGGTACTGTCTGGGTGACGCCAAGGCGACCGCGCAGCTGTTTGACTTGTGGAGCAAGTATATGCGGTATGCCGGGCCAGGGCAGGAGCCGGCATAGAGTTAGCACCGCGCCCCTTGTAGTGTCTGGGCATTTCCCCATGATGGAGGCATACGCCTTGTCATGGAGGAGTGTCCCGTATGAACACAGCACAGAGAGGAAACACCCGGGAGATCTGGCGTCGGGTCCTGCCGGTGGGCCTTGTTCTGGCCGCCGTGGTGACCGCGTTCGTCGTGACGCGTGAACCGCTGGCCCGCGTCGAAGTCGTAGATTTTACACAGGAACAGCAAGATCTGGGCAGCTTCTACGGGCTGTGGACCGACGAGCAGAAAGCGCTCAAGGCCATGCCCCTTGCCGACTACATCGCGTCAGTGACTGCGGGGAAGACGACCTCCGTCGACGGTGCATCATGGTACAATTTTGCCGAAGGACTTCGAATGGCAGATAGCGGGAATCCTTTTCCAACATGGCGCCGCCGCGTCGGCGAATGGGGTAGCGTGTACGTCCGACAGCGCGACCTGCCCTCGCCGGACCTGCTGGGTGGCTTGCCGGACGGGGAAGAGCGCTACGCGTCACTGTCCGACGGGACATGGGTCAAGGCGGTCGCGGTGCGCCTAGACAGCGGCGACTTCACGCTTGGCTCGGGCCTGCATGGACCCCCGCATGCGCTCGTATATCCACTGCGCAGCCTGTTCTTCCCTCTGCTGGTGTGGCTCGCCGTGCTGTTATACATCCTCTTGCCGTGGCCGCGCAGGGGTGAGGACATCATTGCCTATGACCGATGGCGCGTGGTGTTGGGAGACATCATGGGACTCTTGCTCACGGTCGTGTTCGTCGGGATGCCCTTCTTTATCACCAGCAATGCCGCACTGGCCGTCACGGAGTACTGGGGACTGACGCTGGTTTTCTGGCTCATCGGACTCCTCGGGATGTGGGCTATACAGGTTAGCATCAGCGCCGGCGGCCTCCAACTCATGGTGCTGGCGGACCGTCTTGTGCGGATGACGGCATGGCGGCGTGAGGAGTATCTGTTCGCGGATATGGCGCTTGTACAGCCTGCCATCCAGATCCCACCGAAGTGGCTCATCACGACTTCCTGGCTTGCTGCGCTGTCCGGCAGGCGAGGGTCAGGCGCCGCTCTGCTGGGTGCGCAGTCGGAGACGCGAGGGTTCCGTATCACCATGAAGGACGGGCGCGTCGCTCACATCTGGCTCACGGATCAGATGGGTGCCGTGATGATGCGCGGCGTCGAGGCGCTGCCTCGTGCTCTGGCCGCTGCGGGCGTCCCCATGAGCACCGAAGGTGTCACGATCCGCGGGATGAGTGTCGGGTAGACCTTCCCTATATCTGTCTCTGTGCGGCCTTGATGATGTCCGCGAGGACGCCTGAGGCGGTAAGGATGGGTCCTCCACCGATGCCGCGGACGACAACTGGGAGGTCGCCGAACCGGCTGGTGCTGAACAGGAAGATGTTCTCAGAGGGTTCCAGTGTCCCCCAGACGGATGCCTGCGGGAAGCTGCGGAGGCCGAGCGTCACAGTTCCATCAGCGGAGGTGGAGCCGACGTAGTAGGTGACCATCCCTGGCTGCCGGGCTGCCGTCAAGTGGGCAGCGAGACGGGTCATGCCCTCACCCTGGAATGCCTCGAAATCCGGGTAGTCCTGATCGAGCAGTGGCTGCTGGTCGACGTCGCTGATGCTGGTGGAAAGCCCCATGGTCTTGGCCAGGATGACGATCTTGCGCAGGGCGTCGCGACCGGCGAGGTCCGTCAGGGGATTGGGTTCCGCAAACCCTCTCCGCATCGCGTCTGCAATAGCTGCGTCCAGCGGAAGCCCGCGGTTGAAGCCCCCCAGGATGCATGACAGCGAACTGCTGGGCAGGGCAACGATGCGCTGGATGGTGTCACCTGTTGTCATGAGGTCGACAAGCGTGCTGATGACCGGCAGGGAGCCGCCAACAGTGCATTCATAGCGGAACGGCGTGCTGGCGTGATGGCTTGCTGCCCGCGCCTGCTCGAACCAGCCGGGCGTTTCCGCGAGAGGTATCTTGTTTGCCGTGACGACCGGGATGCCCATCTCCAGGGCTTCCAGGAGCAGAGACCCCGTCTCGGCCGTGGCCGTGACGTCGACCAGCACGTACCGTGTAGCATCTGGAAGTCCGAAGCGGTCGAAGATGGGATCCAGGACGTCAAGCGTCATGCCGGGCGCGCGCTGTGTCCATTCGTCGAAGGAGGCTCCCCTGTCGGCTGCTCGCAATGCCAGGTCGTCGCCCAGCGCGACACTGCTGCTGCGCACGACAGCGGCGTACTCCAGGTGGGCGCCGGTCTCGAGCTCGATGTGATCCCGGTTCTCGATCGCCAGGTGGACCAGCGGAGCCCCAACCTTGCCGTAGCCCAGCTGGATGACGTGTGTCGTGGGTGCTGTTTTCATTGCAGTTCCTCCTCGATGATGTGCGCTATTGTCTCTGGATCCGAGGGTACGTGACGCGGCTCATTGGCACAGGCGTCCAGCGACGGAACTCCCTGGATACCGAGTGCGGCCGTCTGCCCCGTCGCCAGTGCGATGGTCGTGTCCGGGTCCTTGAGCAGGTTGCCGGTGATGATCAGCAGAGCGCTCTCACCAGGGCGCACGACGTGTTCGCGTGTCAGTCTGTGCAAGCCGGCAAGAGTGGCGGCCGATGCCGGTTCACACCCGATAGCCTGCCGGTCGAGGTCATGTTTTGCCTGCAGGATCTCAGCATCGGTGACACTGGTGACCACACCGTTCGTGAATCGGATGGCACGCACGGCTTTTGCGTAGTTGACCGGGTTGCCGATACGGATGGCGGTCGCGACCGTTTCGGGCTGCATGGGCTCAAAGTGCTGGAAGTCGCCCTGCGCGGCACGTGCGAACGGGGATGCCCCCTCGGCCTGGATGACCGCAAGGCGCGGCACGCGGTCGATAAGACCCAGCGCTTTCATCTCGATGAGTGCCTTTCCGAACGCGCTGGTGTTGCCCAGGTTCCCTCCCGGGACGACGATCCAGTCCGGCAGTATTTGCCCAAGCTGGAAAAAGCTGTCCAGGATGATGGTTTTCTGTCCTTCCAGGCGGAACGGGTTCAGCGAGTTGACCAGCGTCAGATTGTGTGTCGTGGCCATTTGTTCCACCGCGTGCATGGCGTCGTCGAAGCCGCCGTCGATCTGCAGGGTGTGAGCGCCGTATGCGAGCGCCTGTGCCAGTTTTCCTTGCGCTATCTTGCCGTTGGGGATGAGGACGAAGACCGGGAGGTGGGCGCGGGCGCCATATGCGGCCAGCGAAGCGGAGGTGTTGCCAGTGGAGGCGCAGATGAGTGCACGCGCTCCCTGATGTCTGGCCCAGCTCACGGCTACAGTCATGCCCCGGTCCTTGAAGGAGCCCGTGGGGTTTTCTCCTTCGTGTTTGGCCCAGAGGGCAGACAGGCCAAGCGGGGTGGGGTCCAGTGCGTAGAGGTTGGTGCGGCCTTCCGGGAAGGTGACGATGTCGTTTGCAGGCAAGTCCAGCACGAGTTCGCGGTAGCGCCAGACGCCGGAGAGGTCCTGCGGCAGGCGGGACAGGAGACGCGACTCGAACGTGGCGGCGAGAGCATCAGCAGACGGAGCGCCGTCCATGTTGATCTGAACGTCGAGCAGTCCGCCACAATCACACCGGAGCCGCCGGGCTTCGAGAGGGTAGGTCGATCCACACGTTACGCACATCAATTGTCTGTTCATGGGCTCACCTCGATTTCAGTATGCCGCAGAACGACCCGGTGACAACTACTGTAACACTCTTGGGACGGTCCCGAGAGTGTTACACCTGGTCTGCCATTCCCGCGCATGGGTTCCCGCCGTCGCGGAGAAGCACCCCTCGCCTTGAAGAACACCTCGCATCTTGGACAAAAGGATGCGAGGGACAAAAGGGCTCGGGGGAACGACGACAAGACCATCAGCCCAGTTTGTCGAGCTCCTCCTTGCTGAGGCGGTTGTGCCGGATGAGGCGTCCAGTGGTGGCAAAGACGACGTCTTCGGCGATGTTGGTCGCCAGGTCGGCGACGCGCTCCAGATTGCCGCTGACAAACAGAATCTGGAGTGCGCGATCGATCGTGGTGGGGTCTGCCATCATATAAGTGAGGAGCTCTCTAAGGACCTGTTGATCCAGCTGGTCGACGATGTCGTCGCGTTCAACGACGTCGATGGCAAGGCGGGTGTTTTGGGTCGAGAACGCCGTCATTGCGTCGGCCAGCATCTTCCGCGCTTCTTCGCTCATGCGTGGGATGTCAATGTAGGGCTTAATGTCGGGTCGCACGATCAGGTACTGTGCGCTCTCGGCAATGTTGACGCCGTGGTCCGCCAGGCGCTCGAGGTCTGTGCCGATCTTGGCGTACATGTAGACGCTGCGCAGGGTCCGCGCCTCAGGCTGATAGAGCGCGATGAAGTTGATGGTTTCGCGTTCGATGGAGTGGTCGAACTCATTTGCCATGGGCTCGTCGACGTCGATGACCTCCCTGGCAAGAGCTTCGTCCTTAGTCACGATAGCCCTCGCGCCTTTTTCGATCATGGAACTGGCCAGGGCGCTGAACGCGAACAGCTTGTCTTTGATTTCCTGCAGCTTCTCTTCGTGCATGGTCTACTCCTTCCCTGTCATCCGTACTTGCCAGACAGATAGTCTTCGGTTCGCTTGTCCTGTGGACCGACGAAGACACGCTTCGTCTCGCCAAACTCAACGAGTTCGCCCAGCATGAAGAAGGCGACATAATCCGAGATGCGCGCTGCCTGCTGCAGGCCGTGAGTCACAAACAGGATACTGTAGTCAGTCTTGAGGTCGGACAGCAATTCTTCGATAATCGCAGTCGACTTCGGGTCGAGGGCGCTGGTGGGCTCGTCGAACAGCACGACTGCCGGTTCCATGGCGATCGTGCGCGCGATGCACAGGCGTTGCTGCTGCCCTCCGGAAAGGGACGTGCCGGCTTTGAACAGCTTGGTCTGGACTTCGTTCCACAACCCGACTTTGTTCAGGGTCGCCTCCACGATCTGGTCCGCTTTTTCTCGCGAGAGGCGCTGCCCGGTAAGCCGGTAGCCGGCAAGCACATTTTCGTAGACCGTCATCGTAGGGAAGGGGTTGGGCCTCTGAAACACCATGCCGATGTGCTTGCGGACGTCCACGATGTCCATGGTCGACGTGTCGGTGCCCTCGAGCAGGACAGTGCCGGAGGAACGGGCCCCAGACGTCATCAAGTGCAACCCGTTGAGTGTGCGCACGAATGTTGTCTTGCCACAACCAGACGGGCCCATGATCGCGGTGACCCTGTTCTTCGGGATGCGCGCTGAGACGTCGAACAGGACCTGCTCCTTGCCAAACCAGGCGTTGATCTTCTGGGTTTCGAGAACGATGACAGGTTCTTCCATGGTTGCCTTCCTTATGCTTTTACCCGCAACACGCGGGCGATGAGATGTTTGGCGCCATACTGGAGCAGCAGGATGAGCAGGACGAGGACAAATGCGGCGCTCCAGGCCTGCTGCTGGAGGGCGGGGTATGGACTGCTGGCATTGACGAAGATCTGGAGTGGGAGAGCTGACATCGGGCGCAGCATGTTCCATTCGACATACCGGCTGCCGAAGGCCGTGAACAGCAGGGGCGCGGTCTCGCCTGCGATGCGGGCCATGGACGTGAGCAGTCCTGATGTGATGCCGGCCGCTGCGGTCTTGATGCTGACATTCCAGACCACGCTCGACCTTCTGGCGCCAAGAGCGTATGCTGCTTCCTTGAGGCCCGAGGGGACGAGGTTCAGCACTTCCTCCGTGACACGCGTTGTCGTCGGGACGAACATGAAGGCGAGTGCAACGCTGGCCGACAGGGCGGAATAGCTGCGGAAGTGCACAACGAGGAACGTATAGCCGAAGATGCCGATGACGATGGATGGCACACCCTGCAGGGCATCGGCGCACAGGCGTACGACGTCGGCAAACCGCTGGCCGCGGTGTTCTGCCACATAGATGCCGGCAAACATGCCAAACGGTGTCCCGATGGCGGCTGCCACGAGCGTGATGAGGAAGGTGCCGACGATGGCGTTGAACACCCCACCACCGCTCTCGCCCATGGGAGTGGGCGTCTTGGTGAAGAAGTCCCAGTTCAGATACTTGACGCCGGAGATGAAGATGTGCCACACGATGACGACGAGCACGGCGATGAGCAGCACGGCCGAGGCAGCGACCAGGAACCCCATCATACTGTTCTTGACCTTTCGAGCCATCATTGCTGCACCCCGCGCCTCAAGATGAGGCGCGCCAGGACGTTGATGATGATAGCGATGACGAAGAGGATGAGGGCGAGCTGGATGAGCGAACCGATATAGACGGGCGACGTCGCCTCGAGAAACTGGTTGGCAATCGCCGACGCGAGTGTATTGCCCGGATCGAACAGGGTTGTTGGCATCTTCATTCCATTGCCGATGACCATGGTGACGGCCATCGTCTCGCCAAGAGCCCGGCCGAGAGAGAGCACGAGGGCGCCGACGGTGCTCTTGCGGACGTACGGGAGTTCCACGTTCTGGATCGTATCCCACTTTGTCGCACCGAGAGCGAGCGCTCCCTCCTTGAGTTCGGTAGGGACAACCAGCATCGACTCCAGGATGAGTGAGGCGCTGAAGGGCAGGATCATGATCGCCAGCAGCAGGATGGCTGCGAGGAGGCCGACGCCGGTCGTGCCGCTGGCGACCAGGGCTTTACTGCCCACCAGTTTGCCAAACCAGACCTCGAACTTGCCGACGATGGGGACGAGGACGAATAGTCCCCAGAGGCCGAAGATGACCGACGGCAGTCCGCCGAGCAGGGAGATGAGATACTTGACCGGTTCCGCGACCTTCCTGCCGGCGTAGTCTGCCAGAAAAATGGCGATGCCCAGCGCGAACGGGGTCGAGATGAGCAGGGCGCCGAATCCCGTGACGAGCGTGCCGACGATCATGGGCAGTGCTCCGAATTTCTCGGTGACGGGGTTCCACTCGCTGTGCCACAGGAAGGGAAGGCCAAAGGTGGCCCGGGACGTTCGGGAGGTTATGAGGAGCTGGATGAGGAAGAGTGCAATCGTCGCAACAAGAGCCACGGCCGCAACGAGGCTCGCGGCCGTGAACGCCCTCTCCCGGGAAGCTTCCCGTCGATCGCTAGGGGATGGCAGAGCCGCCATAGGTCATCGAGTCCACGAGAACCATTGCCTTCTGTATCGCTGCGGCGGGGAGTCTGGCATAGGATAGCCCCTCGTTGATAGACTGGCCGTCGGCGAGCATCCAGGTCAGCAGTTTCTTGAGTGCTTGTGCCTGGGCAAGGGTGCGGCCGGTGTAGTTCTGTTCCTTGTAGACGAGGATCCATGTGAAGGCGCTGATAGGGTAGGCATCTGTCCCCGGGCTGTTCACGATCACGACGCGCAGGTCATCGGGAAGACTGACTGCCGCAGCTGCGGCCGACGACGCCAAACTCGGCGTGACAAATGTGCCAGAGGCGTTTTTCAGCGAGGCGAACGGCATCTTTGACTGAACTGCATAGATAAGCTCGATGTAGCCGATGCTCCCCCTCGTCTGCGAGATCATGCCCGCGACGCCATCGTTTCCCTTGCCTCCGATGCCGGTGGGCCAGCTGACGGATTTTCCGGCGCCGACCGTCGACTTCCACGATGGGCTGACGGCCGTGAGGTAGCTGGTGAAGATAGATGTTGTTCCGGAACCATCTGAACGATGGACGACCGTGATGGCGAGGTCAGGAAGAGAGACGCCGGGGTTCAGGGCCGATATCGCTGGATCGTTCCACTTGACGACCTTGCCCAGGAAGATGTTCGCGGTGACCGTGCCATCCAGCTTCAGGGCAGGGTTTCCGTCCAGGTTGTACGATAGGACGACGGCCCCGATGCACGTGGGGATGTGCAGGACGGGGGCGCCCATGGCCGCCTCTTCCTGATCAGTGAGGAATGCGTCGGACGCCCCGAAGTCGACGGTCTTGTCAGTGAGAGCCTTGATGCCACCACCCGAGCCGATGCTGTTGTAGTTGACGCGGACGCCGGTGGCGCTGGCATATGTGTCGAACATCTTGGAGTAGAGGGGGTACGGGAACGTTGCGCCGGCCCCGGACAATTCCTTGACGGTCGTGGAGCCTCCCTGAGGACTGCAGCCGGAAGCCATCAAAGCAATCACCAGCAGCGTCGCCATAACCACAGACAAATGACCGAACATCTTCATGCAGGCCTCCTGATGCGTGCATATGGTATGAGTAGCACAATGTACATTCATAGAATAGGACAATACCGTGAGGAGTGCCACTGGTGGATGTTAAGATTGCATTAAGTGGGTCTGCTCCCAGCAGACGGATACAGCGCCCCCGGTATTCCAGGGGCGCTGTCTGGGCAGAAAGACGTGGTTCAGTCGGGGATGGGTGCTCCGCCGTATGTCATCGATTTCACCAGCGCCTGTGCCTTGGTGACTGCGGCTGCGGGAAGCTTGCCATAACCAAAAACCTTGTCGATAGATTATGAGCCGACTGGCACACGTTCCGATTGCAGTCGACTAGCAAACTCGCCGCTCCAAGTATGAGTGACGACAACATGCAGCACTACAACTCCGCCGCCTTTCCGATGGCAAACGGGGGCAGCCGCAAGTTGGAGATCAGCAGCTCCTTCCCTTGGGACCGCGCTCCAGGAGCGCATGAGTAGTCCATGAAGAATGGCCTGTACTGCACGCCAGAATTCTCATAGAGAGCATGGATAAACGGGGCGTCATCATAGCTGATGATCCAATCGAGGTGGCGGATATCACTCACGTATCTTGAAAGTGCAGTGTGATCAGATTCAGCGTAGAAGCACCGATAGATTTCGGAGCCTTTGCCATAGTAGGGAGGATCCAAGTATGCAAAACAGCTTTCTCGAAGAAAGCGTGGATTCTGGCTGCGCATGAATGCCAGCGCATCATCGTAGTGGACTTCCACTCTATCTCGGTATTGGGCAAGCCGTCTGATAATGGTCATGAGCTTGTTCTTGTTGAAGCGACAGTCAATCTTGTATGGCGAGTCTTGTGCCATGCCTCCAATTGGGTTTGCCTTGAGAATGCCGGAAAAATTGGTCCTATTGAAGAAGAGCCCGGCAAATCCCAGCTCCAACACTGAATCTTGTCTAGGATCCGTGACGTTCCGATAGAGGTCTAGTTGTCGCCAAGTATCGATCGTAATGGGTGTCTCCTGGATCCGCGTACAGAGATCCTCTGTTTGAGTAAAGATACTTTTCCAGAGGGAATAGATCAAGACATCTCTCTCGCACAGAACTAGCGTGTCGATGGAGCCTCGCTGGAGCAGTTCGAGACCAACTGCAGCGCTACCAGCGTAAGGTTCAAGGAAGCAGCAGCCCTGAAGGTTGTTTGCATGAAGAAGTTCATCGACATAGTTGACGAGCGTCCTCTTGGCCCCCGGATAGCGTAGGGGGTTGATCATCTCTGGCATTGTGCCTCTTGTCTCAAGGTTGCACCAGGCTGACAATACGCTGGATGAGAGAGTGTAGGCCACCTTGGGCGAGGCTCTCCAACGACGTCGAAGTTGCTCGTATCATTGCAGGGCTGTGGGTATTGGCGTTTAGAAACGTTCGGTCGCGCGAGGCGATTATGCTGTCAAACGCGTCAACCATATCGCGCTCAGGCAAGACGGGGCCCTTGTAGGATCCCTTCTTTACGAAATCCTCCACACTCCCCAGTCCTGGAAGTCTGCCCACAGGCAATGACTTCTCGTAGGCTCCCCACAGCTCTACCTGCTTCAGTCGAAGCATCAGAGCCTGTTCGTAGGCCGTTCTCAGTACCATGCCAGCGGCGACAGGAAACACCTGATAGCCTTTCTCCCCCTTCCTGCCGCAACTGATTACGGACATCTGGTGTAGCTCGTTTAGGGCTGCTATGAGTCCCTGGTGGTCTGGGTTAAGCACATCCAGCCGATGCCAGTCCATTGATTCGAAGAACTTGCTGGGCGACGGTCCGCCAGGTGTGGTGACGTTGTCTCCATGGGAGGAACCGTTGGTGCCTGGTGTATCGCTGTTAGCGGATCCCTTGTCAACCGTGCCAGATGTGTCTGCCTCACGGTCGTCAGCTCCACTGCCACCGTTGGCGTGCTGGCTGTCAGTGGAGGACGCGCTCGCCGTGAACAGTCCTGTTTCTTCGTCCTGGCTCCTCGACTTGTGCAACTCCTGAAAGGCTTTATCCAGCAATGGGCGGATACCTGCCACGTCCGTCAGAACTTGGCGGGTATCGACATTTCCGACAGCGGTCTCACGAAACACCGATTCCACTATCTGCCAGAAGAGGCTCTTGCCCAATCGACTTGTTGTATTCAGGACATCGTCATGACCAATAGCTAGGAACTTCAGAGGGCCTACGCTGACACCACGATAGTCGAACTTGGCGCGAAAGATTCGCAAGAATGGGTCAATGTCTAGGTCGACAAGTTCTTTGCCAAAATCGGTGCAAAGGCGGTGGTGTTGTTCATATGCCATGAGGAAGAACTTGTAGTCCCGTATGTCCTGTCTGACTTCGCCGATCCCTTTACCAGTACGTTCCGACAGACTTTCGACGGTTTGCCCAGCGTCGAAGTTGGCGGCGAAGAACCGCTTCTTGGCTATGGGTCTCCATCTCTGAACTCCCTCAATATGGCGATTCGCCATCAGTTCCAACGCAGCATTTCTATCAGTCAGGACGTCCACTTCAATGGCTGCACACTCGGTCACTACTCTGGCACTTGCCTCGGGGATCCGGCTCTCGAATCCGGTTGGGATCAGATCGCGCGAAAGCAGCATCTGCAGCGAGCACGTGCGCCTGTTTCCTTCCACGACAACGTATCGACCATTGTCGTCCAGGATGACAATTCGTTCGCCGGGCATCAGCCCTCCGTGCTGGTTGATGTCCCCAGCAAGCTTGACAACGTCTTCATACACGACCATGTACTTGCGAATACTGTCCTGTCCCACTACATTGGCGGTAGCAAATCGAGGATTGCTTTCGTCAAGCAACAGATCGAGCGGCGAAACCTGTATGGACATCACGCACTCCTTCTCAAGCTCAGTGTGTCCTGTGAGAAACGACTTGGACCAGACAATGATTATAACGCACAAGAATCAAGAAGCCAGCAACTGGCATTGGCTTGGGCACGGGCAATCAGACAAGACACCCAGTTGATGAATCGGGCGGCATGCACTTTCGCCAGATGTATCCACAGTCCGCTCACACCTAGTTTTCTTCTGGCTCATCATGCCAAGTAGGGTCCTGCCCGTGAATTTCCGCGTGCCTCGGGAGTGTGGTTTCTCTGGAAACGGTCCAAGTTGATAAAATGCCAGCGCTCGCGGCGTACCGCGAGCGCTGTGTGGGCAAAGACCGGAAGATCAGTCGGGGATGGGTGCTCCGCCATATGTCATCGATTTCACCAGCGCCTGTGCCTTGGTGACTGCGGTCGCAGGAAGTGTGCCGTAGCCGAGGCCTTCGTTGACTGACTGCGCTGTCGTGAGCATCCAGTTCAGGAGTCGCTTGAGAGCGATCGCCTGTCCCAGCGTGCGGCCTGCGCACTTCTGCTCGCGGTACGCCAGCAGCCACGTGAACGCGGCGATGGGATACGCCTGGGCGTCACTACTATTCATGAGGAGGACCTTGAGGTCGTCCGGCAGCTGGATCTGGGCAGCTCGACCTGAAGAAGCAAGGGACGCAACGATGAAGTTGCCTGAGGAGTTGCGCATGGTCGCGAAGGGGAGCTTGGAGCTGATGGCATAGACGAGTTCCACGTAGCCGACGGCACCCTTGTGCTGTGAGACGAGTCCAGCGACTCCGGCGTTGCCACTGCCGCCGAGCCCGACAGGCCAGTTGACGGACTTACCGGCTCCAACCTTCGATTTCCACGTCGGTACTGCAACAGACAGGTAGTTGGTGAAGATGGAGGTCGTGCCGGAACCATCCGAACGGTGAACCGTCGTGATGGCCTGGTCAGGGAGCGTGATGCCGGGGTTCAGCGCGGCGATACGGCTGTCGTTCCAGTTGGTAATCGTACCCATGTAGATGTCGCTGACTGTCTTGGCATCGAAGCGCAGGGTGGGGTTGCCATCTAGGTTGTACGTGAGGACGACGGCGCCGACACACGTTGGGATGTGCAGGACGGGAGCTCCCATGGCCGTTGTTTCGGCCACGGATAGGAACGCGTCAGAGGCGCCAAAGTCGACGGTCTTGTCAGTGAGAGCCTTAATACCACCACCCGAACCGATGCCCTGGTAGTTGACGCGTGTGCCGGTCGAGCTGTTGTAGACGTCAAACATCTTCGTGTACAGGGGGAGTGGGAACGTCGCTCCAGCACCGGACATCTGGGTTGGAACCTGGACGTTGACGACTGGCAGTACGATCGTGACGGTCTTGGTCCGCTTGGTGGAAGGGTCTGCGACCCACGTGACCTTGGCGCCAAGCTGCTCAGCGATGAACCGGATGGGAAGGAAGGTCCTGCCCTGTCGGATGATGGGAGTTGCATCGAGGATCACCGCCTGACCATCAACGGTCGCGGTGGTGGAAGTGAGCGAGAGAGTAACGGCTTTGAGCGTGGTGGGGCTGTCTGGCAGGCCAAGACTGACCTGCGAGACACTACCGTTTGCCTTCGTTGTGTATGAGACACCTGCACCCATCGCCTCGGCGACAAACCGGATGGGGAGCATTGTGCGACCGCCGGTGATGAATGGTGCGGCGTCGAGAGCCACGGATGAACCTGCGACAGTTGCGACAGTCGAGTCAATAGTGAGAACAATGGTCTTGGTCGATGCAGCAAACGCCGCAAGAGTGCCAGGGACCACAAGCCCGATGGCGATCAGCGCAACAAGTGCTATTGATAAGATCCTTCTTCCAGCTGCTGACATACATACCTCCAAGTAATCGATAAACCCCTGAGGGTTTCCGATTGACATTCTAGGGGGGCATGTTTGCCATGTGTTTGGGTCCTGTTCAGATTCCGTTAAGTGCGCAGGAAATTCTCCGGGACTGCGTGGCCGCTATCTGACTGGCTTTCCCTGCCATGAGAGTTGTTCGAGAAGGGCGATGGCTGCTTTTCGGACGCCTTCGGGCAGGCCGCCATACTGCAGTGGCAGGGCAAGGGACTGCCCGTCGCCAAGAAGCCACGAGACCAGGTTGTAGATGGCCACAG
>Ga0209840_1000157_pt1 | contig 15111 bp, 11 predicted proteins | sample PersoiDNA2013190_FD_185802 | JGI IMG/M metagenome (GOLD analysis project Ga0209840, IMG submission 185802) | Permafrost soil microbial communities from the Arctic, to analyse light accelerated degradation of dissolved organic matter (DOM) -... | ecosystem: Environmental > Terrestrial > Soil >... | reverse complement strand
GCTCGGCGACCGGGTCAAACATTTCATCACGCTGAACGAGCTGCAAAACTTCGTGGACATGGGCCACCGCGGGACAACGCTTCAAGTGCAGGGCAAGGAAGTTCGGATCCAACTTGCGCCGGGCCTGCAACTGTCCCCGGGTCAGGTCAACCAGGTGGCTCACCATGCCGTGCTGGCACATGGTCTGGCGGTTCAGGCGATGCGCGCCAAGCGGCCGTCAGGCCTGCAGATCGGGCCGGCGGACGCCCTGTTTACCGGAGTGCCCATTGTCGACACGCCCGAGAATGTGCGCGCTGCGGAAATTGCCACACGGACCTACAACGAGCGATTCCTGGACGTGATGCTGACTGGAAGGTACAGCGACGCCTATCTGCAGGCGGCCGGTCCGGCCGCCCCCAAATTCACCGACGCCGACCTTCGTGCAATCGGCAGCCCGCTCGATTTCGTGGGTGTCAACATCTACATTCCCAAGAGCTACGTCGAAGCATCGGACGACGCCAAGGGATTCCGCGAAGTGCCGACCTCGCTGTCGCATCCCAAGATGGGATCACCCTGGCACAGCCTCTTTCCTGAAGTGCTCTACTGGGGCCCGCGCCTGCTGAATTCCCTGTGGAAGCCCAAGGCGATCTACATTACCGAGAGTGGCTGCGCGGCCGACGACGCCGTGACGCCGGACGGCCGCGTCCTCGACACCGACCGCGTGATGTACCTGCGCGCGGTGATGTCGAACCTGCACCGGGCGATCTCGGAAGGGGTGCCGGTGAAGGGGAATTTCGTGTGGAGTGCCTTCGACAATTTGGAATGGACCGGCGGTTACGGTACGCGCTTCGGCCTTGTACACGTTGACTTCAAGACCCAGAAACGCACGCCGAAGCTTAGTGCCGCCTGGTTCAGAGAGGCGTCGCGGCGCAACGCGATAGTGTAGGAGCCAAACCAGCTGGCCGCGGCATATCGTGCTGATCTCGAAAGTGTCATGTCGGATCTGCTGGTGAGGCCGATTCACGTTGACGCCGAACAACCGCATCCACCTGACCGGCTCCAGCGGCTTCGCCCGCTTCCGCCGGCAGGTGATGCTGAGCGTGGGGCAGACTGGGGCGTCGGTGAAGGTCGGGCTTGGACTGCCGCGACATCTCTCTGCACGTCGGCACTTTCGCTCGGCAGGGCACGTTCTCAAGACCTCCATCTGCCCCACGATCACTGGATGCGATCACTGGAGAGGTCGGCATCTCGTCGGATGGTCGCCCCGAGCGCCTGCAAATCGCAACACTCCGTCGCGGCGACACGTCATCGAAACCTGTGTCGAGGACAGAACTGACAGAACCGACGGATCGCCGACCAGTCATGAAGAGACTCTCGCGTACTACTGTGAGTTGTGGCACCTTGCCGCTGCCCCGGGTCTGCGGCTGCGGGTCTCGACCCGGCCGCGCGAGCCGGGCTTGCGGGTCGAGAACTGGGCGTGGGAGGCGCGGTGGGCGGAGGTCAGCGCTGCCGTGGTCCGAGACAACTTGGATGGTCAGCCGTGGTCAGTGCGTCCATGGGCGTTCGTACCCGAGGCTCAGAGAGCGCTTCTCTCGGCGCGAGTGGCGAGCCTGCTGGACGAGACGACCGGTCCACGCTCGATGCCCAGGCCACTGGCCACGAGCTTGGAGGCGGTAGTGCCATGGCGGTCAATCGCCCCGCTGGTGCTTCCCGGCGAGCACGACGTCGAGGTCTGAGGGTAGGCCGCCGTCATGAGATGCCCGCCAGTACAATGATGAGCTGACGCACCCCCCGCCGACGCTTCCGACAGGAGCTCTGGGGGTCTCAATCTTCAGCCCGCCAGCGCGGCCCGCAGTCCCGCGTCGATCTCCTCCGCGGCCACCTCCGGCATGTCGGGCATCACATGGCTGCACGTGTCCAAGGTAATACCGATGGAGGCGTGACCGAGGCGTTCGGAGACGACCTTGAGGTGCACGCCGGCCTTCAGGAGCTGGGTAGCGTGCGTGTGGCCATCGCGAGGGGCCGACCCGGCGGACGTATCGTGCCGATCGCCGCTCTGAAGTACCCATGCCCTCCTGCCGATAGTAGTGCTGCGGCGTCGGATTGCAGGAATGCCGCCGCCGACGTAACAAAGTACAGAGAAAGGGCTGGTTGGCGGTCAGGGGGCGCCCGCCGAACCATCGGGGGTGGCGCTCGTGGGAGCGGGTCGATGCAGACTGACGACTCGTTTGTTCCCGACACGAGACGGGGTGCCATGATGCAACTAAACGGAGGCGGGGCCTGATGATGATCCGGCGACTATCCCTCATGTTCACACTTGTCGCGGTACTTGCGGGAGGCTCCGCTGGCTCGGCGCTAGCGACGCCCAACATTCCCGATCCCGCCACGGGCTTCCTGCTCAACGGTCGCCAGCTCACCCCACAAGGGGCGCAGGTGGCTCTCGGCAACTTCCCCACCGGCGGGGCAGTCACGGCCGACGGGCGGTTCCTTTGGACGGTGTCGACCGGCTTCGGCTACAACGACATTCGCATCGTCGACACGGCCCGCCAGCGCGTCTGCCAGATCATTCCCGTCCCCGGCGCGTCGGGCGGCATCGCACTGGATTCGCCCCACCGGCTGGCCTACATCTCCGGCATCACTGTCTCCCGCTGGCAACCGTCGAGATACGATCTGGTCGGAGCGACGGGCAACGTCGTCTTCGTCTATCGCTGGAACGCCCGCTCCGGGCAGGCGCATTTCGTCAGGGTCATCCCTGTTCCGGCGCCGCTCGGGACCCTACCGGTGCAGGCCTTTCCGGTCACCACCTCAACGAATTCCTGGCCGCAGAAGTTGGCGGTCTCGCCTGACGGCAGCCGCTTGCTGGTGCCGTTGAACCTCGCCGACAGTGCCGTTGTGATCGACCTCAATGACGCCGATACGTTGCAGTACGTATCGATGGGGAGCGGGGCCTATCCGTTCGGCGCGGCGGTTCTGCCCGATAGCACTACCGGCCTGGTGAGCAACGAGGCGACCGGGACGCTGTCGGTGATCGACCTGCAGGCCGGCACGAAGCTGCGCGACATCACCGTCGGCCCGCCGCTCTCTCATCCGCAAGGCATCGTGGTCGACCGCGCCGGGGCGCGCGCCTATGTCGCGCTCTCGGCCTTGGACCAGGTCGTCGTGGTCGATTTGAGCCGCTGGCTCGTGGAGCGCACGATCTCGGTAGGCAGACGCGCCGGTCTGGGGACGATGCCGGTGGCGCTCGCCATCAGCCCCGGGGGCGCCCGACTGTTCGTGGCCGAGTCGGGCGCCGACGAGATCGCGGTCATTCGCCTGCCGAGTCGGCGGACCAAACCCGCGCTCGACTGGACGCTGGTGGGGCGCATCCCGACGGCCGAAGACCCCCAGGTCGTGGCCACCGCTGCCGCCCGGGGCAACCGGTCGGCGCAGCTCCTGTACGTTGCCGCCCGGGGCGTCGGGGTCGGGGCCAACCCCAGCGGCCCTGTCCCGACCAACCCCTTTGACCCCATCTTCTGGGCCTTCAACCCCGTCGCCCCCACCACAGACGTCATTGGCCCCGGTTCCGGGGTGGCCTACCTTCCCGCCATGATCCGCGGCCGCGCGGGGCTGATGTCGCTCCCCTCGAACGCGCGGGTCAAACACCTCACTCCCGCGGCATTACGTCAGATACATCCGGTCGACGCCCAGAAGGCCCCCGCCGGCACGCCGCTGCGCGCCAACGGGCCCATCAAGCATGTCTTCTTCGTGGTGCGCGAGAACCGGAGCTACGACCAGCTCCTGGGCGATCTCGGCCGCGGCAACAGCGACCCCCACCTGGTCGTGTTCGGGCGCAATGTGACCCCCAACCTGCACGCCCTGGTGACGCGCTTCCCGCTCTTGGACAGTGTCTTCGCCAACTCCGAAGCCTCGATCCAGGGGCACTTCTGGACCGCGGCGGCGAGCGTGCCCGACTACGTCGACCGCAACTGGGTCCACGAATACGCTGGGCGCGGGCGACCTAACGACTTCGGCGTGTACGCCGTGACCTTCCCCGGCAACGGCTTCCTGTTCAACCAGGCCGAGCGCCAGGGCATCTCCTACTTCAACTACGGCGAGGGGATCGCGGCCGATGTGACGACCGTGCCGGACCGCAACAGCTCCCCCGAGTTGCTCGCAGAGCAGACTCTGGTGGCCGGGAACTCCGACCTTGGCCCGGGGCTCACCATGCCCGACGGGACCTACCCCAGCGACATGTTCATCGGCCAGGTGTACGGCGCAGACCCGACAAACCCGCAATCGGGAGAAGTCTTCGACTCCAGCTTCTCCACCCTCCCGGGCGCCCCGCCTCCGGGTAGCTACTCCCACGTCGACAGTTTCCGCACGCGGTTTGCCGGCCAACTCGCTGCCGGCGCCGTCCCAACCTTCAACTACCTCTGCCTGACCAGCGACCACACGCGCGGCACCCAGACCGGCTTCCCCACCCCGAGCGCCATGATAGCCGACAGCGACCTGGCGCTGGGTCAGCTGGTGGACACGATCTCGCACTCGGAGATCTGGTCCTCCTCGGTCATCTTCGTCGTTGAGGACGATTGCCAGGACGGCGCCGACCACGTCAACGCGCACCGCATCCCCGTGGCGGTCATCGGCCCGTACGCCCGCAAGGGCGCGGTCATTCACAGGCGCTACGACCTGCTCTCAGTGGTGCGCTCCATGGAGCTCATCATGGGCATGAAGGCACTGTCCCTGAACGACGCTCTGGCCTCCCCGATGTACGCCGCGTTCACCTCCCAGCCACTCAACTCCGCTCCAGTGGACGCCATCCCCGCGAATATCGACCTCCTGGCGCGCAACACGCCCGCTGCCCCATGGGCGGCGCTCTCGAACAGCTTGCCGCTCGGGGAGGTCGACGCCGTCCCGCAGGGGCAGCTGGACGCCATCCTCTGGAAGTCGGTCCACGGAGCGAACAGCACACCGCCGCCTGCGGGACCGAACGCCGAAAAGGACCAGTAGGGCGCAGTCGAGGGCCGCCGTGCGGAAGTCGCTGAACGTGGGTCTGTCGCGGCAGTCGCGGCGCAGACTCAGCTCGTGGGCGGGTTGACGCGCTATCAAGCGTGCCGCCGCCGTTGCCGATACGTCGAGCGAAGAGACGGGGATCGCGGGGATCGGCGACCCACTCGAATATGCGGCGCATGCCGCGAGCGGGCTTGGAGGGAAGTCATGCACATACTGCGTGGTAAGGATCTTGCTCAACGATCAAGTGGGTGCCCAACATCCCGCCTGCGGCGAGCGCCGCTCGCTGCGGCGCTTCTGGTGCTGCTTGTGCTCGGCGGTCTGGTGGGCGGCGGTGCATGGGCAGGCGCCGCGCCGGCCGCCGGCGAAAGCGCCGGTCTGGGCAGGCCCACGGTGACGGCGCCCACTGGTCCTGTCGCGGCGCTCAAGCCGACCTTTGCGTGGAGCAAGGTGAGCGGCGCCGCCAAGTACGAGCTTCGCGTCTACAGACACAGTTCACTGCTGCTCAAGAAGACCGGCATCACCCAGCTCTCGTGGAAGAGCAGCAAGGCATTGCCCATGAGCGTGGCCCTCACCTGGAAGGTCCGGGCGACAGGCGCCGGGGGCACCGGGCCCTGGAGCGACAGCCTCGGATTCCAGATCGGGGCGGCCGGCACCACCGACTACGCGGTTCCCGCGCATTGGCTGTTCGTGCCCAAGGAGCCGCGCCTAAAGGTGGACGTCTTCTACCTCTATCCCACCGCGTACCAGAAGGCCGCACCGAGCGACCCGATCATCGGCCCGATCGACGACCCCGGCATGCTGAGAGGCGCAGCAGTGGCGCTCCAGCGGCAGGCCTGGGCCTTCAGGACGTTCGCCAACATCTACGCGCCCTACTACCGGCAGGCAGACGCCGCATCCCGCGCGGCCCTGCCTCAGAAGGAGCAGGTCAAGATCGTCGCGGGCGCGCCAACACAGGACGGGATCGCGGCCTTCGACTACTACATCAGGCACTTCAACCGCGGCCGCCCGTTCATCCTGGCCGGGCACTCGCTGGGCTCGAACGTGATGGCGAACCTCCTGGCGAAGTACATGAAGGCGCGCCCGGATGTGTACAAGAGGATGATCGCCGCCTACGTCGTCGGCTACTCGATCACCCCGCACTACCTCGACAAGAATCCCGATCTGAAGTTCGCCAGGGGCCCCAACGACACCGGGGTCATCGCCTCCTGGAACACTGAAGCTCCCACGGTTGATGGCACGAATCCCGTCCTCCTGCCCGGAGGCCTCGTCATCAACCCGATCACCTGGACCAGGACCGAGACCGAGGCCACCGCGAGACAGAACCGTGGCTCTATCATGCTCGACACGACGACCGGTGGCACCCCGATGCTGAACGCGTCGGGGAAGATCCTGCGCGTGATGAACCTCGCGGACGCCCGCATCGACAAGGCCAGGGGCGTGCTGATCTGCAGCACCGTCAACCCGGCGGACTCGCCGTACTTCACCCCCGGCGGACTCCCCATGGGCGTCTTCCACACTTCCGACTACCCGTTCTACTTCTTCGACGTCCGCGCGAACGCCGCCAACAGAGTCGAGCACTTCTTCGCGAGGAACTAGCGCTTCTGACCTGACCCAGGTCCCTGGCCTGCCTCCTCTGGCGGTGCGAGTGTCAGGCGCGACCCTGAGTGCCAGCGGGCTCACCGCATGAGCTGGCGTCGCGGTGAGACGAACGGCGTCAGGGCTGGGGGCCGCGTCGGCATCGCGTCGGCGGCTGTGGGAGAGGACCTGCACCGGGCCGTCTTTCATCGGCCGCATACGTCATAACCTGTGACAGGTCCACCGCCCTGATAAGGAAGAGGTCCCTGGTTCGAATCCAGGTGCGCCCACCAGTGATTTGCAGGGATTTCTCCCGCCAAGCCCTCCGCCCGGTTCCCCGTTTGCACGCTTTCTGCAACCCAAATGCGTGGGCTTGGATGGCACGCTCCGCGACTCGCTGGGGCTCGTCGGGACTGACGCTGCGGGCGCGTTTGTGATCATCATCGTGGTCAGCGTGCGTACTTCCGGTGCGACCCAGGACACCGAAGGACGACAACGACAGTACGGCGCACGATGGCAGCCCTCGCCCGCTGTACACTGCGCTCATATGACCGGGCACTCGCTCAAGCTGAAGGGTACGTTTATTGCGATTCGCCCTCTGAACAGCGTCGTTGTAGCATCGCGCCGTGTTCTTCTCCCTTGTCTATCTCCTCCTGCGACTCGTGCTGCGAGTCCCTTCGCCCGGAGGGCGTCGAGACCGCGAGCGCGAGCTCGAAGTCGAACTGCTGGTCCTTCGCCATGAGCTCACGGTTCTCAGGCGGAAGGCTGGCCGTCCCAAGCTTCGTCGCAGCGACAAGGTGTTCCTGACGGCGTTGTCTCGCCTGCTGCCGCGCGAGCGCTGGTCCTCCTTCATCGTTACGCCTGGCACGCTCTTGCGCTGGCACCGCGAGTTGGTGAAGCGCACGTGGACGCACAAGACCAGGCCTGTGGGGCGCCCGCCCTTGGACCCCAAACTGGCGGCCTTAATCGTACGCATGGCAGGAGACAACCCCCGCTGGGGCTACCTTCGTATCAAGGGCGAATGCCAGAAGATGGGACTGCGCGTCTCGGCCACCACCGTGAAGAAGGTGCTGCTCGGCGCTGGCCTTGATCCTGCACCTCGCAGGGACGGCCCCAGCTGGTCAGAGTTTCTGCGCTCCCAGGCCGAGGGCATTCTCGCCTGCGACTTCTTCACCGTGGAGACGGCGTTCCTGAAGACACTCTACGTGCTGTTCTTCATCGAGGTCGGCTCCCGCCGGCTGCACATCACGACCGCAACGCCTCACCCGAGTGGCAGATTCGTGACCCAGCAGGCGCGCAACCTCAGCTTCAAGCTTGACGAGCGCAGTGAGCCGGTCCGCTTTCTCATCCACGATCGAGACGCCAAGTTCTCCCGCTCCTTCGATGATGTCTTTGCAAGCGAAGGGATTCGGGTGATCTGCACGTCTTTCAGGGCACCGAACGCGAACGCGTTCGCCGAGCGTTGGGTAGAGACGCTGCGCGCCGACTGCTTGGACTGGCAGCTGGTCCTTGGCCCCCGACACCTAGATCGGGTGCTTCGTATCTACGTGGAGCACTACAACCAGAAGCGGCCGCATCGAGGACTGCAGCTCTGGGCTCCCGAAAGGGCTTCGCCGGTCGAACTGCTCGACAGCGTGCCGGACATTCAGCGGCGAGATCTCCTCGGTGGACTCATCCACGAGTACAAGAGCGCGGCATGATCGAGTATTTGCACCCCATGGCTAAGATACTACTTGGGCCCGACACTGGCGCTCTCCTTCGGCTTTCATGGCGATTCGTGTCCGCCACCGGCCTGGGTACGATAGTAATGACTATGCGATCATCTCAACGAGGGAGTAGGGACAATGGCTGAAGGCAAGGTTACCGTGGTGGCCAGGATGCGGGCGAAGGCGGGACAAGAGGAGCTGGTACAAGAGAAGCTCCTGGCGCTGATCGGCCCGACACGCGCCGAGGCGGGATGCCTCAACTACGAACTACACCGCTCTACCGAAGAGATAGGTCTCTTCATGTTCTATGAAAACTGGGTGAGTGGGCAGGCCCTGGATGAGCATCTTGCTACACCCCCTATGGAAGGCCTCAAGGCAGTTGCCGACGAGATTCTGGCCGAGCCGCTCTCCGTCACCCTGTGGGAGATGATTTCCTGACGGAGACTCGGGTCCCGCGTAGCGGCCAACGTTTCACATACTAGCCTGGCATTAGACTGGCAGCGCTCAACGCTGCGGAGCGCTTCCGCCACCAGCTTTCTCTCCCCACGCTATGGGGTCACCCCACAAGAGCGTTACGGCCATAGGTAACGCTATATAGCTCATGCTATACTTCTGCCATGAGCCCAGGATGTCCAGCGCGAGGAGAGACTGAGAGCAGCGAGAGCCGGACGAGGATTGCCGAAGCCCTCTACGGCGTGGTTACTGCGGGGGTGCGACGCAGGCGTCGTGACATGGGCCTGACCTCATTGTCGACGCTGCTCACCCTGGACTGGTCCGGTCCGCGCCGAGTCACCGACTTGGCCACGGCCGAGGGCGTGACGCAGCCGTCGATGACCTCATTCGTCAACAGGCTGGAGCGCTCAGGCTTGGTCGAGCGGCGCGCCGACCCAACGGACAAGCGGGTAGCCTTGGTCGCGCTCACCGCTAGCGGGTCGGACTACCTTCACACCCGAAAGCAAGCGGGCGCCGAGGCGTTCATTCGATTGATCGACAAGATGTCGCCCGACGAAGTCGAGGCGCTGGCTGCGGCGGTCAAAGCCCTCGATCACTTCAACAACCTCGACCAGGAACGAGGGCACCAAGCCGCTCGGTCATCTCATGGGCGATCGGCAGAAATCAGCCCATGAAGGAGAGGGGCGCACAAGAGACCCATAGCTGGAACGATGCGGATAGAGAAACAACTCAGTAGGAGGATTGCACAATGGCAGAGACCATGAAGGCTTTAGTGTATGGCGGCCCTGAAAAGATCGCTCTTCAAGATGTTCCTGTGCCCAAGATTATTGAGCCGGATGATGCCATCATTAAGGTGACTACGTCTACTATCTGCGGAACCGATATTCACATTTGGCATGGCGGTATGCCGGAAGTTGCTCCGGGCAGGGTAATCGGCCACGAATTTGTCGGAGAAGTAGTAGAAGCAGGTCCCGCGGTAAGAAATTCAAAAGTTGGCGATAAAGTCGCCGTATCCTGCGTAACCCAGTGTGGTGAGTGCTTCTATTGCGTCAGGGGAACATATTCTCATTGCACTACGGGAAGCTGGATCTTCGGCTATATGATCGACGGCTGCCAGGCCGAATATGTCCGCGTGCCTCATGCCAATCTCGGCATGTTCAAGATTCCCGAAGGCTTGACGGAAGAAGACGTGCTCTTCGTCGGAGACATTCTCTCGACCGGCTATTTCGGTGCCGAACAAGCTTGCATCGAGCCAGGTGATACGGTCGCCGTCATGGGTTCTGGCCCTGTCGGCATGTGCGCCATGGCCACCGCTCGCCTGTGGGGACCGTCAAAGATCGTGGCTGTTGACATGGTGCAGGAAAGACTAGACGCAGCAGTCAAGAACGGGGTTGCCGACATCGGGCTCAACCCCGCTAAGGTCAATGTTGCCGAAGCTCTCAGAGAGATGACCGATGGCCGTGGAGCGGACCGGACCATCGAGGCAGTTGGCGCCAAGGGTACATATGAGTTGGCCCTTGATGCCGTAAGGGCCGGTGGAAACGTCTCCATTATTGGGGTATTCGAGAAGCCGCAAGAGTTGCCGATGAACACTTTGTGGGTCAAGAATATTCGCATTAGCATGGGGCTGGTGAATGCTAATCACATACCGGAGTTGATTAGACTAGTCCAGAATAAGAAGATCGACATGAAATTCCTGTGCACCCATCATGCACCCTTGAATGATCTTCTGAAAGGATATGACGTATTCGGTAATAAGAAGGATAATGTTCTGAAGTGGGTCATTACTCCTTATCAAAAGTAGTCTGTATGTAGCTGTGCCCTTCGGGGATCTGCGGTCGCGTCACCATATAGACTATAAGGAAAGCTTTTGAGGCCAGGGGGCCTTTCCGAAAGGACGGACCCCCTGGCCTTCGATGGGGGATCGCCCAGCAGCTCGTCGACCGTTCGCTAAGGCCGGACTTCCGGAGATGAGAGGCACACGAAACGCCCAGAAAGTGGTTGCGAGCAGGGGAAAGGGGCGTGTGAGGCGCGAGGGGTCGTGTTACTACAGCGAGCCTGGAGCAGCCGCGGTCTATGCCGGCGTTGCGGCTACCTCAAAGTCGCTGAAGGCCGGCGGCTCGGGGAGCTCCAGGGCGGCGAAGATCTGGCGCTGGCCGGGCGTCGTCAGCGAGCGCTTGGCGACCCGGCCCTCGCCGGTCTCCAGGGTCACGAGGTGCATGCCGTGGGGTACAAATACTCGATCATGCCCGTCCGGACCATGATCCTGGGCACTGCTGGCGCCTAGCCAGCCATGCGTGACAGAATCGCGACCGTGCTCTCTTCGCTCCTCTACTTGTTGCTTCGCCGGCTGCTGGGCATGCTCTCCTCCAAGGATCGCGCCGCCGAGCAAGTCCGCCTTGAGAATCTCGTGCTTCGCCACGAGGTGATGATTCTTCGCCGTCAGGTCAAACGCCCCGTCTACCGGATGAGGGATCGCGCGCTGCTGGCTGCCGCAAGCCGGATGTTGCCTCGCGAACGTTGGAATGCGTTCCTCGTTCATCCTGAGACAATCATGCGCTGGCACCGGCGGCTGGTGGCGCATAAGTGGACGCGCCCTCATCGACGGCCGGGACGCCCTGCGCTCGATCCTGAGATCAGGCGCTTGATCTTGCGCCTGGCCAGGGAGAACCCGCGCTGGGGCTACATGAGGATCAAAGGCGAGCTTCAAGGCCTCGGCATCCGCGTCTCGGCTACCGCCATCGCAATGCTGCTTCGCAGTCACGGGATCGAACCTGCGCCGCGCCGCGGCCCGACCTGGAGCCAGTTCCTCAAAGCGCAAGCCTCTGGCATCATCGCCTGCGACTTCTTCACGGTGGAGACGGCACTGCTGAAGACGCTCTACGTGCTCTTCTTCATCGAGATCGGCAGCCGGCGCGTGCGCGTCAGCGTCGCGACGAGCAGTCCGAACTCTGTCTTCGTCACTCAACAGGCGCGAAACCTCGCCATGTGCCTTTCCGACGAGGGCGCGAGTGTCAAGTTCCTCATCCGCGACCGCGACGCCAAGTTCTCCCGCTCCTTCGATGATGTTCTCGCAAGCGAAGGCGTGCGGGTGATCCGCACACCGATCAGGGCCCCGAACGCGAACGCCTTCGCCGAGCGCTGGGTGGAGACCGCTCGCGCCGACTGTTTGGACTGGACGCTGATCCTCGGTCCCCGGCACCTCGACCGGGTTCTGCGGACCTACGTGGAGCACTACAACCAGAAACGACCGCATCGAGGGCTGCAGCTTCTGGCTCCCGAAAGTGCCGTGCCCGCCGCAGGCCTCGGCGTCGTGCCGCACGTCCAGCGACGAGATCTCCTGGGTGGACTCATCCACGAGTACGAGGTTGCCGCGTGACCGAGTATTTGCACCCCACGCGGTGATCGTGAACGCATCGCCTGCGTGACCGCGGGCATACGGCGGTAACACGGGTCCGACTCCCGTATGCGCTGCCGGCTCTCTTGGCCTGAGCGTAGTTGGCACGGAAACCCCCTCAGACTACGGCGCCGTCCGAACTGCATTGACCGCCCATGCCGAATCCCGCAGCATCGCTCGGCCCACGCCGATCAAGTCTGCTGCCCCTCGTGAGAGGAGACTCTCGGCCTGATCCGCTTCGGTGACGCCCCCCGTGAGGATGACGGGCACCGAGACTGCCGACTTGATGGGAGCCGAGAGCTCCGAGAAGTAGCCGGGCTCGTCGATGCCGGGACGAGTGTAACCGGTGAGACCGCCGGTGATATCCAACACGTCGACGCCAGCTTCCTCGAAACGGAGGGCGGCTTCGATGCTGTCATCGATGACGGTTCCGCCTTCGAGATAGTCGCGAGCGCCCAGCCGAAGCAACACCAGGAAGTCCGGCCCAACCTCGTCTCGCACCGCCCGGATCGCCTCGATGTGGAGCCGGATGCGATTCTCCAACGAGCCACCGTACCGGTCGGTACGGCGATTGGTGAGCGGCGAGAGGAACTGGTTCAGCAGGTACGCGTGGGCGGAGTGGAGCTCCACCCCGTCGAAGCCGGCTTCCTTCACTCGCCTGGCAGCCGCCGCGAACTGGCAGGGGATGTCTGCGACTTCTTCACCAGTGAGCGCCCGAGGCGCCCGACCGCTCCCTATCGGAGTGGCGACGTCTGAGGGACCGACGAGATGCTTCTCGGGCTCGGCCGAGGCGGCACCCGCATGGCTGACCTGCACGACTGCGGGAACGCCGTTGCCGTGGAAGACCTCGGCGAGAGCCGCAAGTCCATCGATCATCGCGTCATCCGCCACCGACGGCTGCCCGACGCGATTGCGCCCTTGCTCGCTGATGAAGCAGTGCTCGGTTATCGCGAGGCCGAGAGCTCCGCCGCGCGACTTCTCGTCGTAGTACGCGAGCAGCTCGTCACTCATGCCGCCGTCCGGACGCGCCTTCGATGACGCCATCGGCGGCAATACGAGGCGATTCCGTAGGGTGAGAGTGCGAATGGTCAGCGGTTCGAGCAGGTGAGACATGGGGCTCCTTGGTCTCTTGGAGGCGGCCTTTTCAGTATACCCGCGAGCCTCAGTGCCACGAGAACAAGAAGGCCGGTTCCATTCGGCAAGACAGCCTGCCTGAGAAGGAAGAGGGCCCAGGTTCGAATCCTGGTGCGCCCTGTCGACGCCGGGGGAAGACTGAGCAACCCAAGTCCCCGGTTGGCGAGGGGACTAGACGGTGGCAATCGTGCTGACTCGCTAGACCAATCCCCTTTCGGGAGCCTATCTGAGCCTCGGAAGGGGTGCCTCTCACGGCGGTAACACGGGTTCGAATCCCGTATGCGCTACCACTCATTTGCAGGGATTTCTTCCGCCAGCCCCTCCGCTCGGACCTCGTTCTGCAACCATTCTGCAACCAAAATGCGTGGTTGTGGATGGTTGTGGATGGCGCAGAACACGCCTCACTGTGCCTCGCTGCGACATCCCACCTGGTCGGATCACGGCTAGTTCCGCCCGGCTCTGCGGCGCGCTGACCGAGTGACAGAACTGATGGAATCGACGGATGTCCTCGCCGCTCGGTCATGTGCAGTTCCGCCGTACAAGCATGCGCAGTCGCAGGTCCCCGGCGTGCGTCGGCGGTCGCTGCGGGTCTCGGCCCCGAATTGCCGCCCCTCGCCCGGGTGTCACCAGAAGGTTATGCTGCGGGCAGCGGTTGGGCAGGGGGCCCGACCAACGCAGACAGGAGGGGTCGTGAACGTCCGTTGCTCGCGTCTATGCGTCGTCTTCCTTGCCGTGTTGGCCGTCCTCTGCGCGGCAATGCTGGGCGGTGTGGCGGCCGCTGTCAGTGACAGCCCGTGGAGTCAGCAAGTCCCGCCAAGAGGTGCTCGCCTAGTCTGAAGTTACCCCCGCCTCTCAACCCATAATGTGCGCATATGCAGGAAAGTATGTCCAATGAGGCGTCGATAGTGTAGACACTAAGGTGCTTGACTGACCAGCCGCTTCATGGTAGCGTTGACTCATGGGCAAACGCGGCGGAGCGATACATGTGGCGACGACTCGTCGTCACTATAAGGGGCGGGTCTACGAGGCGCATCTGCTGCGCCGCTCCTACCGCGAGGACGGCAAGGTCAAGAACGAGACGTTGGGCAACATCTCGCACCTGCCGGGGCACCTCATCGAGATCATCCGCCGCTCCCTGAAGGGCGAGGCCTTCCTCGGCGCCGCGGAGGCCTTCGAGATCACGCGCTCCTTGCCCCACGGGGATGCGGTCGCCGTCCATGGGCAGGCCCGCGCCTTGGGCTTCCCCGAGCTGCTCGGCCCCGCCTGCCGCGAGCGCGAGCTCGCCCTCGCCCTCATCTGCGCCCGCGTGCTGCGCCCCGCCTCCAAGCTGGCCAGTGGCCGCTACCTCGCCGATACCAGCCTGGGGCAGGACCTTGAGGTAAGCGCCGGCGACAGCGACGCCCTCTACGCCGCCCTCGACTGGCTGGGGGCGCGGCAGGACGCCATCGAGCGCACGCTCGCCGGCCGTCACCTGACTCCCGGCGGCCTCGTGCTCTTCGATCTCTCCTCCTCCTACCTCACCGGGACGCACTGCCCCCTGGCCGCCCGCGGCTACTCCCGCGACGGGAGGCGCGGCACCCTGCAGATCACCTACGGCCTCATCACCAGCGCCGCGGGGTGCCCCGTGGCCGTCGAGGTCTTCCCCGGGAACTTCTCCGACCCGGCCGCCTTCAGCGCCGCCCTCTCCGCGGTGCGCGAGCGCTTCGGCCTCAGCGAGGTGGTGCTGGTCGGCGACCGCGGCATGATCACGCGGAGCCGCATCGCCGAGCTAGAGGCGCACCCCGGGCTCTCCTTCATCACCGCGCTGCGCGCCCCCGAGGTCGCCGCCCTGGCGCGCGGCGGGCATCTGCAGCTCTCGTTCTTCGACGAGGTCGA
>Ga0209840_1000155_pt1 | contig 15199 bp, 17 predicted proteins | sample PersoiDNA2013190_FD_185802 | JGI IMG/M metagenome (GOLD analysis project Ga0209840, IMG submission 185802) | Permafrost soil microbial communities from the Arctic, to analyse light accelerated degradation of dissolved organic matter (DOM) -... | ecosystem: Environmental > Terrestrial > Soil >... | reverse complement strand
CCCAGCCCACCGACATGAAGGCGCTGAGCGCCCGGGGGTGGTACGGCATGATGACGATCAGCGGCTTGATGTGGTGGGCGTTGAGCAGACCGAGCGTGCGCGTGAAGTACGCCATCGCCCGGGTGTGGTACGGGATCTTGCCGTTGCCGGCCTTGGCCAGCATGTCGGCGTCGAGGTACTGGGTGAGCGACTGCTGGAGGGTGAGACCCTCCTCACGGTTGCGGTCGTAGCTGTTCCACCAGACCATCCCGTCGAAGCCGTAACGACGCCCGGAGAGGATATTGCTCTTCGGCTGCCGCAGCGCCCAGTCCATCTTGGCGTCGATGAGCGCCTGCGGGAACGCCTGCGAGAGCCGCTCGTCGACGATCAGGCCGGGCGCCATCGGCGCGTCGGCCAGGGTCGTGGCCTGCATGCACCAGATCACGGCCGGCGGCTTGTCGGGGTGGCTGTCGATGAGCCAGTCGGTGACCGCCCAGGCGTCTTCGGGGCGACCGTTGTGGAAGGCGAAGTTGAACGCCGTGAGGCCCGTGTGACGCTTGATCGTCGCAGGGTCCATGCGCAAGCCGCGCGACCCGCTGAACACCACGACCCGCGGGACTTTGGGCATCTCCTGGGCGAGGTCGCACTTGAAGCTGCGGTCCCAGCCGCGACTGAAGTAGCTGTGGAGCTTCCAAGTGGGAGTGGTGTCGCCCTCGCTGGCGACGACCGGCAGGCCGACGCCCAGGAGGCAGGCGGCGCCAAGGGCCACGAGAACGAGCTTGGCACGCCACCCGACCTGAGAGACTCCCACCACGTAGACCCCTTTCTACGACCTAGGGTACCAAGCGGCGCGGGGGGCGCTCAAATCGGAGGGCGTGGGCGGGGCTCCCTCCGGGCGCCCCGCCCCTCGCCCTCCGCCTCAGGGCGCGTTGTAGACGCTTCCGTCGGCGAGCACCACGCCCAGCGTGTAGTCCGTGCCGGCCCCCGGCGCGTAGACGAGGTCCCCGGGCTGTTTGCCCGGCGCCATCGGGGCTTGGGTCCAAGGGTTCTTGGGCCAAGGGTCCACGAAGCCGCCGAGCACGTCCTGCGTCGCCATCGGCGGCGCCGCGCCGTTGGTCGCGGCGTAAGCGGCGACGCCCGTCTTCACCATGATGATCTCGCCCTTCGCGGCCACGTCCTTGGCCTTGTCGATGTTGCCGGTGGGCGTCTGGATGTCCTTGGCGCCGCAGGCGGTCACCGCGAGGGCGACCATCAGCGCGCAGAGCGCCAGCAGTGCGATGCTCACGACGCGTCTCATGCAGATGCCTCCGTCCTTGCTCGTGGCCGCCACCGGCGGCCCTCGCGGCCGGCGGGTCCTCCGCCGGCCTGCCTCTCTATCGGCGCAATGGGCGCCTTCCTTCAGCGATTCGCGAGACGAGGACGTTTGGGCGCTACAGCCCCGCCAGGTCCCTGAACTTCTCGACCGAGTTGATGCGGATGCCGAGCAGCTCGGCGATGCGGAACTTGGCCATCATCGCGTTGGGCTCGCCGGGGTGCAGGTTGGAGTGGTCAAGGATCCGGCCCAGGCCCTTCTCCCCCCGGATCTGCTCCATGGCGTAGCTGTCGCTGAGGTCGCGGACCGTGCAGCCGAGCTTCCCGGCGACGTACTCCTTGGCTTCCTTCAGGCGCATCCCGCGGGACATCTGCAGCCGCGCGACCAGGTCTCCGGCCGTGCGGATCCCGCCCATGCCCGCGGCGAGCGCGTGGGTGACGTCCATTCCCCTGGAGTCACCCGAGCCCACCTACAAGCCGTCGCAGCGCAGGATGTCGACGAAGGCCCTCGCCGCCCGCGACGCGGCGTCCTCGGGCGGATAGCCGTTCACCGGCACGCCGCACACACCTTCGCCGACGTTGGGGTGCACGGGGATGCGCGCCACCTCCATGCACGGCTTGATGACCGTGAGCGAGTAGGCGGTGTTCCAGCAACAGCTCTTGCCGCTGCGGATGTTCACGGCCGGCCCGAACAGGGTGACGCCGGCGTCCTGGCACACCTCGAGCTGCTCGCGCGGCCAGAGCCCGGCGAGCCGCCGGCCCTCCCACTCGATCTCGCCGTGCACGCCGATCACGAACTCGCCGGCCATGCCCAGCTCGATGCCGGCCTCCGGGTACTTCTCGCGCACGTGCTTGACGGCGCGCAGCGTGCTGAAGAAGTCGGCGTCGCCGACGCCGCCGGTGGTGTCGAAGTCGACACCGTCGGCGCCGGCCTCGATCATGCCGTCGGCGACGTAGATGAAGTCCCGCGTCGCGTACTCCATCGCCTCTTCGATGGCGGCCCGCGCCCCGGCGATGTCCCCTTTGGGGAGTAGCTCGAACCAGTTGTCGGCCGGACCGTCGGGCTTGCTGTAGAAGGCGAGGTTGGGCTGCGCCCCGTACTGGATGGGCGCCGTGAGCATCAGCTGCGCGTTCTGCATCACCTGCTGCTGGAACGGCAGGATGGTCTTGATCGCCTTGTAGCTGTACTCGATGTGCCAGAGCTCGAGGATGTCCTGGCCGAGGCGCTGCTCGCTCTCCAGCAGGTCCTGCATGTCGGTGCCGGTCAGCTTGCTGCCGCCGCCGTCGCAGCTGAGCACGACCTGGTCACCGATGTCGACGGCGGTGAATGCCGCCGGAGACGCGTAGATGTCGAGCAGGTGGGCCTGCTCGTCGGCGATGAGCGGCGGCGCCTTGGCTTTGGCCGCCGCCTGCGTGGTCGCCTGCTCGATGTCCGCGCGCAGCTCGCTGCGCGTCATCTCGACCATGAAACCGTCGCCCATTCTGGTCGGGATCCTGGCTTCCACCGGCATCACCCCGTTCGCGTCGCTGGCGCGCCCACCGCGGCCCCGCAGCGCCTTGTCCCAATCGTATCAGCCGGTTGACCCCGTCTGACGGCCCCGCCAGACTGTTATCGAAGAAGTAGGCGTCCTGGGGGCAGCCATGAGAATCAAGATCGTCCTCGCCGTGTGCCTCGCGCTGGCGTGCGCCGTGCTCGTCGTGACCATGCGACCGTCCGCGACGAGCGCGTCGGACCCGCGCGTCGAGAAGTTGCACGAGCACCTGGTGCTGCTCGACGGTTATCTGGAGCATTACGCCAACGACCGCTACAACCACTATCCGACCGTCGCCCAAGTGCGCAAAGGCGGCATCCCTGCGCCGCTCTGGCCGGCCAACCCCTGGACGGGCAGGCCGATGGCGCCGGGGACCGGCAACGGCGCCTTCAAGTACGCGGTGAGCGCTACGCGCCTGAGCTGCACGCTCACCGCCCACTACCCGGGCGGGACGCTCAGGATCCACAGCAGCGTGCCCCGGACCCGCAAGACCCAGAACGACCATCGCACCATCGAAGGCGCCGAGCTGATTCAATACTTCGCAGACCAGTGGGCGCGCCACCACGGCGGGCAGGCCCCGACGGCGGAGCAGATGGCGTCCGACGCCGCGGTCGGCAAGCAGTCCGGCGTCTCCTGGTGGCCGCACGATCCGTGGACCCACCAGAAGATGCACCAGGGCACGGGCTGGGCCGACTTCACCTACAGGGTCGACGCCGACTCCGGCATCTTCTCGATCATCGTGCACTTCTCTCGCGGCGGCACGCGCACGCTCCGCGGACCGTTCAGCAAGACGCTCGCGGCGGGTGTGGCGCGGCCGGGCGATGGCCGCGCCCTCTCGTTCGTCGACAAACAGGTGCAGATGAACATCCTGCTGCTGCAGGGCTACCTCAACACACAGGCCGAGAAGAAAGGCTTCGTGTACCCGGCGCGGAGCGCCGTGAAGAAGGGCGGCGCCCTGGTCGCCCCCGTCTGGCCCGTCAACCCCTGGACCGGCGGCACGATGGCGCCCGGCGCCTCGAAGGGCACCTACACCTACACGGTCGCGGCCGACCTGAGCGGCTACACCCTGGTTGGCCACCTTTCGAAAGGCTCGTACAAGGTCGCCGGCGGCGTCCCCAGGTGGCTCAAGAACGAGCGCGACGCGTCCACCAAGGCCGGGCTGGCCCTGGTGCAGCAGTACGTAGAGATGTGGGCGCGGGCGCACGCCGGCGCCTACCCCGCCGTGGCCGGCGTGGCGAGCGGCGGGCCCGTGGGCCTCCAGCCCGGCGTGCCGATCTCGCCGCAGAGCCCGTGGGCGCACGCCGCCATGGCGCAAGGCCAGGCGAAGGGCGACTTCGCGTACTCACTCACCGGAGCCGGCAGCAGCTACACGCTGCACGCACATCTGGCCACCGGCAAGGACTGGGTGCTCTCCAGCTCGTCAGACTGAGGCCGGCGAGCTTCCGCAAGGGGCGGGGCGGCCGGAAGAGCCGCCCCGCCCAGTTACGCCCCGATCGACGTCAGGCGCCGGCCAGTTCGCGGTCGGCGCCGTCCACGATGTCGCGGAGCCGCTGCCTCACGTCGTCGGGCAGCGGCTCCGGCACGTGCGTCTCGAGGATCTCGCGCGCCCGCACCAGCGCCTGCTGATACATGTCGGTGCCGCCGCGCGCCTCCCAGTCCGCGCGCACGCGGCGGTCGATGAGCGCCGGCTGCGACTGCTCACGCATGTGCGCCATCGTCGCGTCCAAGCTCAGGAAGTCGCCGAACGAACCCACGCGAGCGATGTCGTCTACCGCCAGGCGCTCGTCGCTCACCCGGATGCCGCCGACGACCTGCTTGACCATGCGCGCGATCTCGTCGTCGATGACCAGCAGCGCGTAGTCGAAGGTGACGCCCGACTCGATCATCCCCAGGCCGTAGATCAGGTTGGTCCCTGCCAACGCCGCCATCAAGGCCGTGAGTGTCTTCTCGTGACCGGTCTGCACGTCACTGAGCTTGCTGTCGCCCTACGCACCGGCGATGTAACTCGGCAGGCGGTACTGCCTGGCCAGCTGAGCCACGCCGGCGCTGATGATGGCGCACTCCGGTGAGCCGACGGAGGCCGCCGCCAGCCGCAGGTCCATGGCCGTGGTGGACGAGCCGTACAGCACCTTGCTGCCGCGCTCCGTGAGCTGCGCGAGGACGATGCCGGCGAGCACCTCGGCGTTGTGGGTCACGAGGGTGCCGGCGAGCGTCACCGGCGACGAGCCGCCGGCCATCGCCATGCTGAGCACGCAGCTCGGCATCCCTGCGCGCGCCGCCTCAATGACGATCTCGCAGCAGTCGCTCACGAGCTTGAGCGGGCTCACCGGGCAGGTGCCCATGATCATCATCGGGCGGTCGCGCACTGCGTCGGCGCTGCCCTGCACGGCCTCGAGCATGGCCAAGCTGATCCGCACGGCGCGGCCGTCAAGCGGCCCGCCCGAGATCGGCTTGGTCTGCCCGGCGATGGCCGCCTCGTGGTTGTGGATCGAGGCTGTTGCCGGCGGCATGTCGCCGGCGCCGACGGCGATCTCGAACACGTCCACTTCGGGCAGCGCGTCGACGAGCTTGGCGATGTCGGTGAGGTCCTGCTTGGTGGACGCCCGCAGCTCGCCGCTGTACGGGTCGACGACCATGACACCCTCACCGAAGTTGCTGAAGCCAATGCGACCCGCCTCGATGACGATGTCGTTGGCCGGGCCGCGGCCGCACAGCACGATGCTGGCGGGGGCGCTGCGAATGGCGTCCTCCACGATGTGCGGCGGGATCCTCACGATGCGCGTGTCGCGATCCACCATGCAGCCGCCGTCGCTGAAGATGTCGAGCGCCTCGTCGATCTCCACCCACACGCCGGTGCGCTCCAGCACTTCGAGCGTCGCTAGGTGGATATCCTGCACTTCGTCGTCGGTGAACCCGTCGAGGCCGATGCCGCCGCTGCGCCTGCGGCCGGCGAACAGGTTGCGTTTCACGCCCTGCCTCCTCCCGAGCCGGGGATCGATATGCCCGCCAAGGTAATCACAGGCGGGTGGCAGCGCACCAGCCGGAGGGCGGCGGCTTGCGCCGCCGCCCTCCGGCCGTCACGCTTGCGCCATGCAGCAACGCACCCTCATGCTCATCGGCCTCAGCCTGCTGATCGCGGCGCTGACGCTCTTCGTCTCGCGCCGCTTCGGCTTCACGTTCCTCTTCCTGCCGCTGTTCTTTGCCTGGGGCGGCGGGCGGGGCAGCGGGTCGTAAGCGGCGCCGGGACGCGCCGCCGAGCCTGAAGATGCAGCCGGAACGCACGAGCCACGAGCTTCGCACGGCGCGGGCAAACCGCCGCCCGCCGCGCTTCGCGGCCACGATCATCGCCCTGGGCATCATCTTCGCGCTGGCCTACGTCTTCTTCCTGCATGCACCGCCGCCGGTACCCACGCCCGAGATCCAGGGCATGCAGGGCACCTACACGTGGCAGGCCCAAGCGCAAGGGGCGACCGGCGTACCACGTGAGACGGGCTTCTTCTCGGTTGTGGCGTCAGGCGCTGCCGGCGGTCAAATGACGATGGAGAACACTGCGCCCCGGGCCAGCACCTTCGGCAAGGCCCAGTCGGCGTACAACGTCGAAAGGCGCACCGAGACGACCGTCGAGTCGGCCTCTACAGCCGTCGGCGCCAGGGACGTGCAGACCCACAGTGTCGGCACGTGGCCGCCGGTGTGGCGCGTCGCCACACGCAGCCCGCTGGACTACCAGGGTCTGGCCGCGATCGTGCGCGCCGCCGTCGAGGACCGCGATCGCAGCATCGGCATCAAGCCCATCAAGGAGAGTGACCGCAAGGTCTGGCGTGCAGCCATGAAGCTGGACGGCAAGGACACAGAGCTCGTCGTCGACCAGCTCACCGGGATCGTCGTCTGGTACACCGACGGCCGCTCGACCTTCACCGCCGCAGTCGACTGGAGCTCTCCCCCTCCGCCTGACGAAACCTACGTGGTGAAGGTGCCCGCCGGCCGCAAGATCACGACGAAGTCGGACGGCACCTTCGCCTACGCGCCGTCGACGGCGGCAGTGGGCCGCACCACGGGTTACGCGCCGCTCGTGTCGAACCTCGCGCCGGACGGCTTCGCCCTCGAGGCCGTCGCGACCGCGGACATGGGTGGAGCCCCTGGCAACTGGCTCGTCCATGACGGGCACAGCATGCCGGTGGACCCGCTGGCCGGGCAGCGCCAGGTGGCGCAGCTCTACACGCGTGGACTCAGCTGGTTCTCCGTACAGCAACTCGGGCCGAGGGCGGCAGGCAAGTGGGTCGCGTACCTGCGTGACACGCTCCGGTCGATCGCGGCCGACAAGCTGTCGTTCGAGACGACGACGCTGCAGTACGGCGCGCTCACCGGCGCGACGGCTTGCACCTGGTACGACACGACGGGGCCGACGCTCTTCGTCAGCGATCCTCGGCACATCGTGTACATCACCGGAGCGCTGACGCGCCAGGACCTGATCTCGTTCGCGGAGGGGCTCAAGCCCGTAGGCTCGGACGCTTCGGCGTCGCCGTCCCCGAGCCCCTGAACGCCGCAGGGGCGGGGCGCTCGCGAGCGCCCGCCCCTGCGGCGTCACTCTGGAGTCCGCAGCCCGGCTCTCAGTCGTCCACCGGCTCGAACTCCTCCTTGTCCACGCCGCACTCGGGGCAGACCCAGTCGTCCGGCAGGTCGTCGAACGCCGTGCCCGGCTCGACGCCGTTGTCCGGGTCGCCGACCTCGGGATCGTAGACGTAGCCGCAGACGGTGCACACGTACTTCATGCTCGGCCTCCTCGCTCGCGGAACCGCGTTCTCAGTGCAGTGCGCCGCCGCGCGGGCGGCGCCGTCAAACCCACTGTAGCATCCGGCTTGCGCGGAATGCCCACGCCGCGAGACACTCTGCGGCGGCGCGCAGGGCACCGCGAGACGAAACGGAGCAACATGACCACCCCTCACGACCATCCCCGCGACTGGTGGCAGCGGCCGGGCCTCGAGGCCCGGGCCGGCCGCCTGCTCGTCGCCGGACGCGACGCCGAGACGCTGGCCCGCGAGCACGGCACGCCGCTTTTCGTCTACGACCTCACGCACATCGAGGAGAACGTTCGCGCCCTGCAAAGGGCGATGGCGCGCACCGGCCTGCCCTGGAAGGTCCGCTGGGCGCTCAAGAGTCAGCGCGAGCCCGAGGCGCTGGCGCGCATCCACTCGCTCGGCACGCCCGGCACTCCCGAGTTCGTCGGCCTCGACGTCTGCTCGCCGGGAGAGGTCGAGCACGGCGTCGCCCACGGCTTCCCCGCCGCCGAGATCAGCTACACCGGCACCAACGTGAGCGACCGCGACCTCGACGTCATGCTCGAGCACGGCGTCCACATGAACCTCGACCTCATCAGCCAGATCCACCGGTATGGGCGGCATGATCGCGGGGGCGCGATCGGCATCCGCGTGAACCCCCGCGTCAGCGCCGCCCGCCCCGAGAGCGGCATCAGCTATTACAGCGGCGACAAGCCGACCAAGTTCGGCATCTACCCGGAGCGCCTGGACGAGGCGATCGCCGTCGCCCGCTCCTACGACCTCGCCATCGACACCGTCCACTTCCACGTGAGCCACCACCTGCTGGACGACGACCTGCCAGCGTTCGAGCGCGCCGTCGCGGCGGCGGCCGCCATCGCGCGGCGCGCCATCGACGCCGGCTGCCCGCTACGCGAGGTCAATGCCGGCGGCGGCCTCGCGGCCGTCATGCGGCAGGGCCAGCGGCCGCTCGACCTCGACGCCTATGCCGGCATCCTGGCGCGGCACCTCGGCCCGCTCGGCGTGACGATCGCCTGCGAGCCCGGCGAGATGTTCTGCAGGAACGCCGCCGTGCTGCTCGCCGAGGTGGTCACGGTGGAAGACAGGAGCAAGGCCGGCGACGGCAGCGCCGTCTTCGCCGGCCTCACCTGCGGCTGGAACGTCATGCACCTGGCCTTCATCTACAAGGAGTTCGTCGAGACGGTGCTGTGCCGTGCGGCCGATGCTCCGCGCACGGCCTCCTACACGCTCACCAGCCACATCAACGAGGGCCCGGACATCTTCGCCGAGGACTACCTTATGCCGCCCATCGAAGAAGGCGACATCGTGGCCCTCCTCGGCGTCGGCGCCTACTGCCAAGCCAACTGGCACCCGCACTGCCTGCGGCCGTTCCCGGGAGTAGTGTGGTGCGAGGAACGCGCCGAGCCGTGACGAATGTGCGCGAAGATCGGCAACGCAAGCAGGGGCCATGAACGACGAGAGACCAGACACCACGCAGCCGGACGGCCGGCCGTTCGACGGCGGTGTCGGCCCGGCCGCGCAGGCTGCGATGAGTGTGCCGATCGGCCGACCACAGCTAAGCGCCGAGCAGCTCTGCGGCGACAACGACAGCCCGAGTTGGAAGGCCCCCGCCGAAAAGCGCGGCCTCAGCACCGCCGCGATCATCGTGATCGTGGCGGTCGTGGTCCTGATAGCCCTCAGGGTCACCGGCGTCATCTGAGGGGGGATCGTGACGGAGCAGCCAGATCGTAAGGACACAAGCGGCGAGGAGCTGACTCGGGGGACTCTGGGCGCCCCGCAGTCGATCCGGATGAACCTCTCCGCGTCGCAGCTTCACGACCACGAGAACGAGCCCAGCTGGAAGGCGCCGCGCGAGAAGCGCGGCCTCAGCACCGCCGCGCTCATTGCGATCATCGTGCTCGTGGCCGTCGTGGCCCTGATAGCCTTCAGGGTCGCAGGCGTCATCTGAGACGCGCCGCCGCGGCCGCCCGGCACGCCTGGGCTTCTAAACAGGGGCGTTACTCGGGTACCCCCGCTGCTCCCAGTAGCCTTCGACCGGCTTGTCGGTGACCTGGATGCGCGTCACCCACTTCACGCTCTTGTAGCCGAGCTGCTTGGGCACCACCAGGCGGAGCGGACCGCCGTGGTTCGCCGGCAGCGGCGCGCCGTCCATCGTGTCGGCGAGGACGGTCTGCGGGTCCCTGGCCAGGTCGATCGGCAGGCTGTCGACGTACTCGCCGGTGTAGGCGTGGAAGACCAGGTACGCGCCCTCGGGACGCGCCTGCGCCTGCTGCAGGATCGTGGCGGGCGTCACACCGCCCCACTTCACACCGCTGACGCTCCAGCCCTCGACGCAGTGGAAGTCCACGGTCTCGTCGAAGCGCGGCAGCGCCTGCCACGCCGCCGCATCGAAGGTGAGCGGCTTGTCCACGAGGCCGTCCACCTTGAGCGCCCAGTCGTTCCACGTCTTGTTGGGGATGTGCTCCACCGCGTTGACCGGGAACGTGCTGAACATGTTCTCCACAGATTGGGCGGCGCCGCCGGTGACGTCGCCGCCCGAGGCCCCGAGGCGGCGGAAGAGCTCGAGGACGCCTACGGCGCCGGCGACGAGCGCGCCGGCGAGGATGAGGAACCGCCGGCGGCTGTGCCGCGTCTCGTACGGCGGCGCTTGCGGGCCGGTGACCTCACGGTCGCCGGCCTCTGCGCCGCCGCCCGGCGCGTCTGCGCCGTCGATCTGCTCGCTATTGTCATCATCGGTCTGCTGTGGCTCTTCGTTCATCCCTTGACCGCCCGCGGTCGCTCTCTTTGCCCGGAGTGTTCCCGCGCGCAAACGGGGGCGGCGGCCCCACGGCCGCCGCCCCCGCATCTCCATTCCGCCGCCCTGCCGGCGGCGTTGCCGTCGGGTCAGAACCTCAGTCCAGCGTGACGCCTCCCTTCTCCGGACCTTCGGTGGCCGAGAACTGGGTGAGATTCCCTTCGCTCGGAAGCAGTTTGCCGGCTTCGCCGGCGGCCATGGCCTCCATCGCCGCACCCTGCGCCGGCGACACGTCGATCTCGTGGATGGTGGCGCTCAGATCGATGCCGCGCGCCCTCTGGATGAAGTAGACGATGACGCCGACGACGAGCACTATCGCCAGCGAGAAGACCACGATGTAGTTGTCGTACCACTTTGCGGTGGGCGTGCGCGGCCACGACAGGTTGATGATCATGAACACCCCGTAGACCAGCGCCAGGATGTTCACCGGCCAGCCCCACCTGCCCAGGTTGAAGTAGGCCTTGTCCTTGGGCCACCCCTTGGCGCGCACGATGAGGCCGCCGAAGACCACCATCTGATAGGCGATATAGGTGCCGGCCGTCGCCCAGGCGGTGACGCGGGCGATGGTGATGAACGGGTCGCCGCCTCCCAGGTTCACGTACAGCAGCACGGCGATGGTCGCCACGCCGATGAAGATCGCCGAGGTCATCGGCGTCTTCGTCTTCGGGTGCACGTAGCCGAAGAACCCCGAGAACGGCACCATCTTGTCGCGGCCGTAGGCGAATAGCAGCCGCGTCGCGGCCGCCTGGATCGCTAGGCAGCACACGAAGATCGCGAGGCATACAGAGATCAGGAAGGCGTCCGTCACCCACGACGGGAAGTGGGCGTTGAAGATGTAGGCGATGGCTCCCGTGCCCTGCTTCTGCGTCTCGGCGACATTCGGGATCGCGAGGACCATGGCCACCAGCCAGAAGGTGCTGATCACAGCGGTGATACCGACGGCAGTAAGCATCGCCCGCGGCACCTCACGCGTGGGGTTCACCGTCTCCTCGGCGAGGCCGCCGGCCGTGTCGAAGCCGTACAGCACCCAGGCGGCGGTGAGCATGGATGCGAGGAAAGCGCCGCCGTAGCCCCAGGCGTGCCCGATGCTGGTGCCGCCCTGGTTGAACAGCACGCCGAGGCTCTGGTGCGGGGCCTTGCCGAAGATCACGGCGATGTACAGCGCGATGGCGATCACCACGAGCCCGACGATCTCGGTGACCGTGCCGATGTTGTTGAAGAAGGCCGTCACCTTGACGCTGTAGATGTTCAAGAGCATGGGTCCGAGCGTGAACGCGACGGCGATCCAGAGCAACGTCGTGGTGTTGGTCGCGTCCCAGTTGAGCAGCGAGCAGACGATGGGCGTCACGCCGAAGGCGACGGCGGCCACCGTCACCAGCAGTGCGGCCGCGAACATCCAGGCGACGAACCAGCCGTAGGAGCCGCCCATGAAGCGTTTTGCCCACTGGTACACGCCGCCGGCCAGCGGATAGTGCGAGGCCGCCTCGGCGAACACGAGGGCCACCATGAACTGGCCGAACACGACGATCGGCCAGCTCCAGATGAGGCCGGCCGGGCCACCTACGTCGAGGCCGAAGTAGAAGAGCGCGTAGAAGCCGTTGGTCGCCGAGATGAAGCTGAAGGCGATGGCGAACGTGGAGAAGAAGCCCAGTGAGCGGCGAAGATCCTGCTTGTAGCCGAACTTGGCGAGCTGCTCGGTGTCCCGACGATGCTGGGCGTCCGCCTCGTCGTGGAACAGGTGGTGTTCATGATGTTGTGGCGCGTCGGGTGCCAAATCCCCTCCTCTCTCCTACCGCCAGTGGGGGTAGGTGACGTAGAAGAACCTGCCGTAGGAGTCGGTGCTCCAATACACGAGGAGGCCCTTCTTCTGCGGGATGTAGACGACGTCGCCCGGCCGAAAGACCTGGGACTCGCCGTTCTCACTCAGGGTGATCTCGCCCTCGAGCATGTAGCACACGGCGGCGTCGTCGTCGTAGTCGAAGTCGACGGGGGCGCCGGGGAAGACCTCGCAGACCCCGGCGCAGAAAGGGGCGCCCTGCGTGCGGTCGATGATGTCGACCAGGTGAAGCTTGCTGTCCGGCCCGACATCGAGCGGCTCCGGCGCGATGTCGCGGGCCGCCACGAGACATGACTCCATGCTGACCTCCGAAACGGGATGACAGAGGAGGACAAACGTCGATCGCGTGATCGACGGCGGTGTTGGCGTTCGGCGCCCCCTTTCCGGCCTCGCCGGCTGCTCGCCGCTCCACATCTCGGTGAGCAGCTATTGACCTCTCTGGACACTATCGCCAGACTGGCGGAGGACAAGGCCAATATTGTGAGAGGGTAGTGACAGGTAATGCCTAGCATTCGTCTGCCGTTCACCCGCAAGAAGCACCTCGCTGCCGACGCCGCCGAGATCGTGCTGTCCTCGCCCGGCGTGGCCGGCACAGCGCCACAGCCGCCGCTCACCTACGACGACCCGCGGCTGCGGGCGTTCCTCGGCGTCACGTTCGACGTGCTTTACGACTGGAACATCCCCACGGGCGCCATCTACTTCAGCGAGCGCCTCGACCACATCCTCGGCCTGCCGGCGGCTGGGTTCCCGCGCACCCTGGAGGGCTGGCTCGAGCGCATGCACCCCGACGACCACGAGCGCGTCGGCGACGCGCTCTGGACGAGCGTCACGACACGCTCGCCGTTCCGCTGCGAATACCGGTTGCGCCACGGCGATGGCGCGTACCGCGTCATCGAGGACCAGGGCCTCGTCATGGCCGGCGAGGACGGCACGCCCGCCAGCATGATCGGCGCCATGCGCGACGTCACTCGCGAGCGCGAGGCGCAGTTCGCGGCGCGCGAGGCGACGGAGCTGCACCGCGTGCTGTTCCGTCTGCCCTCTCCGGCCGTGCAGGTCGCGAAGAACGGCTCCTACATCGACGCCGACGCCACCGCGCTCGCCTTCTTCGAGCGGACCGCCGAGGAGATGCTCGCCGCGAACGTCCGCGACGACTTCCCGGAGGAAGTCGTCGCGGCGATGAGCGGCGAGCCGGGCAGCGACGCGATCGTCGAGCTCGACGTCACCTGCCACGTGCGGGGCAAGGCCAAGTCCCTGCTGCTGAGCGTCATCCCCGCCGAGCTCGGCGATGAGCGCAGCTGGTTCCTGCTCGGCGCCGACATCACCGGCCAGCGCGCCATGCAGGACGAGCTGGCGCGCTCAGAACGCGCGCTGCGGCGGCAGGCGACGATCCTCGACGAGCGCAACACTGCGCTGAAGGTCCTGCTCGAGCAGCGCGAACAGGACCGCGCCGAGCTGGAGCAGCGCATCGTGCACAACGTCGAGCAGCTCATCGAGCCGACGCTCGACCGGCTCAGCCGGGCGCTGCGCCACCAGCCCGAGCGACTCGAGGTGGAGGCGCTGCGCGTGAACCTGCGCGAGATCGTCGGGCCGTTCGCGCAGCGCATCGCCGGTGCGAACGGCATGAACCGGGCGCTCACCCGAAGAGAGGTGGAGGTGGCCAACCTCGTGCGCCTGGGGAACACGAGCGACGAGATCGCGGCGGCCCTGCACATCTCCAGGGCGTCCGTCGCCTTCCACCGCGGCAACATCCGGCGCAAGCTGGGGCTGCCCAGAGGCGGTCCGAGGCTCAGCACGCATCTGGCCAACCTCGGGCGCCCCTGACTGGACCGTCGCGAGGCGGCGAGCCCGGCCGCGACGAGAGAGAGGCGGCGGGGCGGCGGGGCCGCAGGGCCCAGCCGCCGCCGGCCTCAGCCGCTCACTGGTTCTCGAGCAGCTCGTCCTCGTGCACGTCGCGCACGACGCGCGCCGGCACGCCCATGAGCACCTTGCGGGCCGGCGCGTCCTTGGTGACCACCGCGCCGGCGGCGATGAACGCTTCCTCGCCGATCTCGATGGCCGGGCACAACACGACGCCGCCGCCGATACGGGCCCCGCGGCGGATGGTCGCGCCCTTGATGAGCTTGTGGCGCTTCTCGGTGCGGCCCATGAAGTTGTCGTTGGTGGTGTGCACGCACGGCGCGATGAAGCAGCGCTCCTCGATGGTCATGTACGCGGTGATGTACACGTTGGTCTGGATCTTGGTGCCGTCACCGATGGTCGTGTCGTTCTCGACCACGCTGCCGCGGCCGACGACGACCCTCTCGCCGAGCGTGCAGCGCTCGCGCACCCCGGCGTAGTCGCCGAGGATGCAGCCGGCGCCCAGCGTGGTGCCGCGGTAGACGACCGCGCCGCTGCTGATCACGCAGCCGGCGCCGAGCACCAGCCCGGGCAGCTCGCCGCGCTTGGCGGTGCTCGTCGGCGAGAGCGACGGGATCTTGCCCAGGACGACGTTGTCCTGGATGAAACACCCGTCGCCGATCACCGTGTCGTCGTACACCACGACGTTGGCGCCGAAGACGACGTCCTTGCCGATCTGCAGGTTCTCGCCGAGCAGCAGATTGTGACCCAGCTCGGCCGGCTTGAGCGTCATCGCCACCTCCCTCAGGTGAGGTCGGACGTCTTGACCGGCTGGCCGCCGTTGCGCAGGCTGCGCTCCATGGCGTCGAGCACGCGCACCACGTTGAGCGCGTCGCGTCCGTCGCTGAGCACCGGCTCGTCGTTGAGGATGCAGTCCACGAAGTGCTGGGCCTCGACGCGCAGCGGCTCCTCGTTGCCGATCCTGGGGATGTGGATGTCGCCGAAGTGCAGGGTGACGAACTCGCCGTAGGTCTCGAACTTGGTGCGCGTCGTGGTGGCGCCCTTGTCGTAGATGGTTACTTTGCGGTCGGCCTCCATGTCGTCGAAGACGACCATC
>Ga0209840_1000154_pt1 | contig 15260 bp, 14 predicted proteins | sample PersoiDNA2013190_FD_185802 | JGI IMG/M metagenome (GOLD analysis project Ga0209840, IMG submission 185802) | Permafrost soil microbial communities from the Arctic, to analyse light accelerated degradation of dissolved organic matter (DOM) -... | ecosystem: Environmental > Terrestrial > Soil >... | reverse complement strand
CTCGCCCCTGGCTTCCCAGTGGGGGCACGGACTTCGTGTGCCTCTGGAGCCAGCCTGACCCGAGTCTGTTCCTTGGAGCACTGGATTCAGTAGGCGGGCAGTCATCCACGCAGCTGCAGTGGGAGCCCGGTGCAGAGGCACGCATGGTCACCTCCGTCATCGGACCATGGGCGACCCCCTTCCAGAGAACCGGCATCTTCGTTGCGCCCCTAGAGGCTGCGTCGACTTTCCCGACGCTTCTTGCGGAGGCAGCTGTGCGTCTCGCCCAGCGCGACCACGACTGCAGGATGTCGAAAGGGCAGGGCGCGAACAGACTCGAGGGCGCGCGTCGATGTGCTGAGGACGAGCGAAACGATGTGGAAGACGCTGGGCACACTCCACTTGACCTCGTTCGTGAGCTGAAGAGCCGTTTGGATCTCACTTGGCAGGATGCGGAAGAGGCGACTGGAATCGACCGGAACACGTTCCTGAACTGGCAGCGCACAGGCGCCGTGCCACGGCCATCTACTGTCCGCAAGCTGATGCGTGTCTACGGTTTGGTGAGCGCGCTGGAGTCAGCGGTGGGCAGAGACGGTTCGTTGGCTTGGCTTCACACGGGCTCCCCGAGTTGGATTGATGTCCTAAAGCGCGGGGATTTGAGTGCTTTCGAGTCTGCCGTCAAGGCGCTCCTGGATGGCGACGACATCAAACCGTCGACGCTCTTCGCCTATCGGCCCGAGCCGGATGATGACGAGGTTGTACCCCTGCCGCCAGCCCGATCGTTCAGGAAGTCGGACCGTCCGCCACGACGCTCACGACTTCCAGGCACCCATGATTGACCGAGGCTTGCCCGATGTCTGGCCTCCTGCCGCGATTGAGGCAGTAGCCGAGTTCCGCCAAGGCGATCTGGTCGAAGGCCCCCCGTTCCTCTATGCCGCTAACGGTGAGTGCCCGATATGGGCGCTCACTCGCGGCATAGTTGAGGATGGAGGTGACGCCAGTGTGGCCGTACTTGCTGAGGAAGACGGTCCGCCCTACGGCATCATCACGACGCAGTCGTGTGATCTCACAGAGAAGGCGTCGCCCGGACGCACACGAACGCCGTGCCGGCCCTGGTTTCAGGTCGCACCGGTCAGCCCCTCAGACAGCTACTCCAAGGAACAGGTGGGGCTGGTGCTGAAGAGAGGATTCCGCTACCTGGTGCCACTCAGGCCTCCCAGTCTCCAAGGCCTATGGCTCGCCGACCTGAGAATCGAGATTCCGGTTGAGAAAGGTTGGCTGGCTGGCCGCAAACCCGTCCACGGCTTTGCGGACCTCGGTGGCTACCGGGACTTTTCGCTCCGCCTCCAAGAGCTGCGGAGCAGAGTAGCCGCAGAGGGGGGTGTTACTGACCAGATGATTGACCACTTGCGTGACTTTCTGGCCCGTGACCCTGCTCGAGGCAAGTCCGCGCTGGAGCCCGTCTCGTGCATCATGTACGAGGCTCATGGTCAAGGACGCTCCCCGACCATGCTCACTCTCCACGTCTTTCCAGCGGAAAATGAACTGCCGGGGCATGCGAGGGAACTCTTCGATGAGTGGTTTGACGACTACGCTGGAGTCTGTAGGGACGAGGGCTGTGCCCTGCTACCACCAGAATACGGCGCGACAGTCTCACCGCTTCTTTTCTCCGAGCTTGTTCGGATCGACTTGGAGTACCTTATCCCGGGACTGGACACGGCGTAAGCACTCAACATTGTGGCAGAATCGTCGGCGGTCGCTCACTCGCCGCGTTGCTTGCCGCAGAGGCTTCAGGACGTGTCGCAGATTGATCTGCATGACTACCAATGATGCGCGACCTCCCGATTGAGGCTGAGCGGTCGCGCGACCAACGCGCTGCCAACGAGCCGTCTCAATGGCTCTACAGGTCCGGTCTTCCCGGAGGGTGACCCGTGAACTCGGCGCTGCCCGGAAACGCCAGCTCGATCGTGCCGGTCTCGGGGCGTTTGAACCAGTTTGCGCCGCACATGTTCCCGTTGTTGTAGCGCGGGATGAGCACGTCGCCCTTGCCAAACGAGCAAGTCGTGGGAAGGACCTGGTACTGCCTCCGGCCTGCCCCGCTGGTCGTCTCGAGCATGACACCGTGGAAATCCTGACGTGGGCTGCGACCCCCTTCGTCCTCGTAGAGTTCGACGCACGGATTCGTGACGACGGGGATGTTGTGCAGCCTGGTGAGGAGTCCTGTGGTCAGCTTCAGCGGCACCGTCACCTCATCGCCGGAAGGCTGCTCTCCCTCCAGAGCCTGATCGACGATCTCGCGCAGGCTCTCGACGTCTGCGCGCACGCGCTCGGGCAACTCCCAGGGTGACGGCCGCGGCATCGGCTTTCCGTCCTCCAAGGTCGGACCGGGAAACCTCGCCAGTTCGGGTTCGATGTCAGCGGAATAAGCAAGCAGCTCGTCGTTCGAACAACGTTGCGACTTGTCAGACATCACACAATCAGCCTCCTGCGTGGCCATCAACACACCCCGCACCTCGCGCTTCACCCTCTAGGCGGACGACTCCTGCTACCACCATAGCACCAGCAAACGGCCCCTCCGCCACCCGCATCTGACGCGATCGTTAGGCGCTCCCGCTCATCGTCACCCTGTCGCCGCTCCACGCAGTGCGCCAGACTCCAGCAGTGGCCAGGCGGGCAAGACTGCAACGGGAGCCTTGCTAGCCGGCGGCGTTGGGGCCCCCTCGGGGCGGCGCCAGGGAGGGCTGCAACGTACCCGGTGCACCGGATGGCCAGCAGCCCTCCCGCGCCGTACGCACTACGCGATCGGCCACCCGCCGTGCGCCTCGATGACCTCATCGATCTCGCGCATCAGCGAGATGGTCTCGGCGAGCGCGGCGACGACGTACTGGTAGTGCGTTAGGTCGTCGTAGGTGAGCTGCCGGCCCTTGCGGTCCTTGAGCCACTTGGCGCAGACCTGGTAGCCGCCCACGTGGAACGCCCAGACCTCGGGCGGCACGCCCTCGAAGTACTGCGTGGCGTTGATCCCGACGCGGCCCTGCTCGGCGCCCTGCCCCGGCTCGGTGTAGCGGACCTTCGCGACGCGGTTGTCGCCCGGCACCGGGTAGGTGGTGATGGGCGCGAGGTCGTCGGCCTCCATGAGATGCAGTGTGACGAGCCGCGCGCCGAGGCGGCAGAGCTCGCGGAAAAGGTCGCGGTGAGACGTGATGGGGATTCTCGGGAAGTCGGACTTCAGGAAGTCCGCGTAACGGTCGCGGTAGGACGGTGACGAGAGGACCGCAAAGACGTAGTTCAGGATGCCTTCCGGCCCGATGGCTTCTCGGCAGTCACCAAGCCCTTGCGAGACAAAGTGAAAGCCAGTTGCCTGAACGAGAGATTGCACGAATGCCGGATTCAGATTCGGTACCGCCGACTCGTTCTTTGCCACTTCGAGGGCATTCGGCTGCGCGTCGGTTCGCGACGGCCACTTGTACAGGTACAGGAACTTCGCCTCACCGCGAGAGCCGGCCAGCAGCCTCTTGTCGGCCAGGCCGCGTGAGACGAGCGCAACACCTGCCGCAGGGTTATTGCTGTTCCTCGTGCACAACAACACCAGGTTCGACCTACCCGCCACATGCTGAGCTATCTGAGTCCTCGGCCACGCCACCACGATCGGCGAGTAGTAAATGGCGCGCTGGTCGTATGGCCTGTATGAGTAGGGCATCATTAGCAACGGGCGAATCCCTGCGTCGCGGAGCATGCGACGCGCTTCTCTGACGGTCCATCCGCGCCCATCGGTCACCCCATATCGCGCTCGAATGGCCTCATTCGGAATTGTGACATCCGCAAAGGCACCCAGCTTCGCTCTGAGTTCTTCGGCACTGAAGGCAATCACCAGAGAATCCCTGGCGGTTTGGATAGCGGTCGTGTATTCGCCAAACATTTCGGTTACAGGCGTGCCGCGAAGGTACTCCTCGGACAGCTCGTCGTCCTGTGGAGTGAAAAGGAGGTGTGGTTCGCGGGGTTGCAGTGCCTGCCAGTCGGTGCTCTCGCAGAAGCTGTCCAGAAGCCGGGCGTACTTGCTCGTCCTGTCGCCCCAGAGCTCGGAGAATCGAACTTGGCTGGCTTCCTTCGGGTGCTCGTGCCTGACGACAAGGCTGATCGAGACTCCCTGCTGGATGTCGAATACGTTCTCGTCTTTGGAGCCATCGGGGCTGATTTCTCCACGTCGACTATCGCCGTGGAGGTCAAGAACTGACAGGTGGTCGAAGGACGCCATGAGGCAGCGCCTCATTTGCCTGAAGGTCGGATTGTCCAGAAACGCATGGTTTGTGACGAAGGCGAGCACGCCTGAGCCTGTGTGGTCGATTCGCCATTGTCCGAAACGAATGAACTTCACGTAGTCATCGTCTAGGTTGACCTTCCGCTCACCTAGTCCGCGCTTGTAGTCGGCAACGAGCTCGGAGATCCATTCGCCCCTGTTCTGCGAGCTATTCGAGTACGGTGGATTTCCGAGGACCACCATGATCGGCAGTTCGCGCTTCACCTCGCTGGCGCGGTCGGCCTCCTCCGCCAGCCAAGTCCCGAAGAAGGTGAGCTGCCCATGCTCGCGCTCACGTGCCTCCTCGAGCGAGTTCGTGAGGTACACCCGCAGGCGCTCACTCTGCTCGATGTCGTAGCCCGTGTCTTTGAGGCGCAGGCCGAGCTTCAGGTGGGCGATGGCGTAGGGCGCCATGAGCAGTTCGAAGCCGTAGAGGCGTGGCAGCAGGTGGTCGTGCACGTAGCCCGGCCACATGCCGGCGCCGTGCTTGGCGACCACGGTGTCGCGGATCGTCTCGATGACCTGGGCGAGGAAGGTGCCGGTGCCGCAGGCCGGGTCAAGGATCTGCACTTTGTGCACCATGCGCGTCTCTTTGGGCTTGCCCGGGACGGGCACCTCGATCATCGAGTTGTCAGCGAGGCCGTCGGGCAGGCCGAACTCGGTCTTCAGGATGTGGTCGACGCTGCGCACGATGTAGCTCACCACGGGCTCGGGCGTGTAGTAGACGCCGCGCGCCTGCCGCATCTTGCGGTCGTACGCGGCGAGGAAGGTCTCGTAGAAGTGCACCACCGGGTCTTCTTGCCGGGTGCGTTTGCCGAAGTCCTCGAGCACCAGGTCCATGCGCGCGCGGGCCAGCAGCTCGGCCAGGTCGTCGACGGCCCAGGCGATGCGCTCATCGAGCTCCGGGCCGGCGATCTGGCCGAACATCTGGCGCAGGAAGGGGTTGGTCTTCGGCAGGTCGTAGGCGGCGTGCTGGCGGCTGAAGTGCTCGTCGGCGGGGGCGTTCACCCGCGCCGCGAAGAGGCCGTAAGCGATGGTCTGCGCGTACATGTCGGCAAACTGGTCTTCGCCAAGGTCGTGGATGAGCACGCGGCGGAAGCCCTCGAGCTGCTCGCGCAGCGGCGAGCCGCTGCTGCGGTCGTGCTCGAGGGCGCTGCGCACGATGTCGCGCACGATGCGCGTGAGCGCCGCCATGCGCCTCGCGAGGTCCTCCGGCTTGCCGACGATCGGCGGCTCCTGGGCGAGGAACGAGCTGAACATGGCGGCCGCCTGCTTCTGCCCCTCGCGATCGGGCCGCAGCTTGCCCGAGTCGCCCACGTAGGCGATGCGCGCCGTCTTCTGCTTCTCGCCGTCCTTGCACCAGCGGAACTCAAGGTAGTCGGTGAGGATGAGGTTGCTGAGGCTCTCGCGATAGCGCTTGAGCTGCTCGTCGCGCTCGATCTCATCCAGCGAGCGGCCCACGTCCTTGGCCTCGATGTAGCCGACCGGCAGGTCGTTGCGCGTGACGATGAAATCGGGCGCGCCGCACGTCGGGGTCGAGGGCGATGAGGAGGGCCTTGAGCGCCGGACGGTGCGTGTGCTCCGTGGCGTTACCTGCCGCCAAGTCACGCCCGACCTCGGTGAGGTAGTCGCGAAAAGCGGTGGATGCGCCAGGTATGGCCCCGTCGGCGGTCATAGTCCGAAGAGTATCGCACGCGTCGGACGGCGGGCGATGCCTGCGCTGGCCGGACTGCCGTCGCGACACGACGCGGTCATGGCCTCGGGCCGCATCACGCGTCGCGGTGGAGCCGTGCGAGGGTCCCCGCGAAGTACAAAGGAATGAACACCAAGCGCTGCTCCGGCAGCTCGGCGTAGGGTCGCGTGGACATCACGATCCCGGAATCGCACTCTGGGTGCTCCAGCAGCAACTGGTGCATGCTCCGCAGCCGCCCCGCCGGCCCGCTCTTGACCTCGATGGGCGCTATACGGCCGGCGATACCGACGAGGTAGTCGACTTCAGCCGTGCTGCTCTTGGCGGCGCGTGACCAGTAGTGCAGCTCGCGATCGCCGGCCGCACGGAGCTCCTGGCCGACGTACTGCTCGGCCAGCGCTCCCTTGTAGATGCCGAGCAGATCGGCTGTGGCAAAGGCCGCATCCAGGGCCCCCCCGGTGAGACGATGGAGGAGGCCCAAGTCCACCATGATCGCCTTAAAACGGCGGCTGGAGGCGCCGACTCCGAGCGGCAGACCGACCTGTTTCGCGGCGGCGACACGGTGGATCACTTGCGCTCTCTCGAGCAACGTGAACGCGTTCTTGATCGTCGGGATGGTGGGTCCCTCAGCAAGGTTGCTGAACTTGATCTGTGAACCCACCGCCCGCGCTACCGACGTGAGCACTTCGTCGAGGGTGTCTCTGCTGACGCGGGGCGCGTACTTACCGAAATCGGCACGATACGCCTCCACCACCTCGTCTTGCGCCAGGAAGGCGTCGCGCAAGAGACCCGACTCGGTGAAGAGCCGCACTGCTTCGGGGAGCCCGCCGACGAACAGGTACTCGCGAAGCCGACCGAGCAGCAGCTCGTGAGTCACATCGTCGAGTGGGGCGGGTCCACGCTGAACGATCTCGGCGGCGCGGTCATGACCGCTCGCCCAGAGGAACTCGAGGAACGTCATCGGGTACATGTTGATGAACTGGACTCTTCCAACTGGGAACGACAGCTGCCCCAGCGCGAACTCGATCAGGGATCCAGCGGCGACGACGTGCAGGTCGGGCAGCTCCTCGTAGAAGTATCTCAGGGCTACGATGGCGCGCGGGCATGCCTGGACCTCGTCGAGAAACAGGACGTCGCGACCGGGTTCGATGCGTGCGTCCAGCGCGAGTTCGAGCTGTGACAGCATGCGGGCCGCAGTGAGGTCGCCACTGAAAACGCGATGCAGGTCGCGCCGCTTCTCGAGGTCGAGCGTGCGCAGGTGGCCCCCGAAGTGCCTCTCTCCGAAATCCTCGACGGCCCAGGTCTTGCCGACTTGGCGGGCGCCGCGCACGAGCAGCGGCTTACGCCGGTGAGAGTGTGCCCAGGAGCTCAGTTGGTCTGTGACAAGGCGCCTCATGCCTGGAGTATGAGTCTCTACCTTTAGAAAAGCAACGCAAAAGGAGAGACGTAGATTGCGTAAAGAAAGGATATGTGAGTCACGGCGAAAGGGCGGGGAGCGCCGGAAGGCACTCCCCGCCCTCATCACTTGCGGGTCTGCGTATGGTGTGGGCCGTCAGGCCCGTCGGGTCCAGATTCCGAGTGCAGCCCTCTTCCCGTCGATCCAGGCCAGCATAGCGGCGACCGCCTCGACCGGATCGGACTCGAGGGCCAGCTTGCCGCCGGTGACGCCCGGCAGGTCTTCGGTGACCAGCTTCACCAGGTTGGGCGCGCCGGTCACGAAGGGGACCGGGCTCACGTGCACGTACATGCCGAAGGCCAGCGCCGCCATGGCGTCGATGGTCGCCTTCTGCTCCATGTACTCGGGGGCCGTTGCCACGACAGGCAACGCCGGTACGTCGACGCCCAGCGCGTCGGCGATGGCGCCGACCAGCAGCATGATGCGGCCGGTGTCGGTGCAGGTGCCGAAGCTCAGCACCGGCGGGATGCCGAGCAGCTCGCAGACAGCCTTGAGGCCGGGGCCGGCGAGCTCCTTCGCCTCGGCCGTTTCAAGGCCGGCCACCTGCAGGCCGGCGTTGCCGCAGCCCATGGCCAGCACGAGCACGTCGTTCTTGATGAGCTCCTTGGCCATGGCGACGGTCATGCTGTCCTGGCCGCTGTCGCGCAGGGTGGTGCAGCTCACGAGGCCGCAGACGCCCTTGAGCGTGCCGTTCTTGATGACGTCGAGCAGCGGATCGAGGCTGCCGCCGAGGGCTCCGAGGATGCTCTCGGTGCTGAAGCCGGCCACGGCGTCGCCGGTGCGCAGCTCCGGCGCCTCCTGGCCGAGCGCCTTTCGCTTGGGGAAGTTGGCGACGGCGAGGTCGATGAGCTGCTTGGCCTGCTCGCCGGCCTTGGCCGGGTCGAAGACGATGGGCGTCTCGGCGCCGTCGACCCCGACCAGGTCGCTGACCGGGACGAGCAGCGTGTTGTGCGCGGCGCACAGCGCGCCGAGCGTCGGCACCGTGCAGTTCATGTCGGCGGCGAACACGTCGATGCCGCCGGTGGCCACGGCGAGCTCCTCGCTCAGCCAGTTGCCGGTGAGACCCACGAAGACGTCGTCGACCTCGAAGCGCTGGATGAGCTCCTGACCGGTCTCGATGGACCCCACGATGTGCAGGCCCTTGGCGCCGGCGGCCTTAGCCTTCTCCTGCACCTCCGGCGCGTGGGCGGCGGCGATGAGCGTGGCGCCGACCATCGGCTCGTGGCCGTTGACGACGATGTTGACGTACTCGCCGTCGATGATGCCGAGGTCGACCTTGACGGCATGCGGCTGCGGCGTGCCGAAGAGCGCGTCCTGGGCCAGCTCCAGCGGGATCTGGGTGCCATAGGCGGTGGCGATCCCCAGGCGCAGGCCCTTGAGCGCGAGCGAGACGTAGTTGCCGTCGACGTTGGTGAGGCAGCTCGAGGTGGCGTACATGCTTTCTTGGAGCACGCCGCCGGGCATGATGCCGAGCTCCTTCCACTTGGCGACGCGCGCCGCAGGGGCCAGCTTCTCGACCAGCGGCGACGGGCTCTGGTGGTCGCGGCTGAACTCGGCGAGGAGGCCATCCGCTACTCGTTTGGCCAGCGTGTCGCGCGGCTCGACGGCCTCGCCGATGACGCCGGCGAGCAGCTCGAGCTTACTCCAGTCCTTGATCTCGAAGGTGCCGCCGGGCTCCGCCACGCGCAGGGTCTTCATGACCTCGGTGGCATGGTAGGTGTAGGTGGCGGTGCCCATCGTGTTCTGCAGTAGGAGGTTGCGCATCGCCATGCCGTCGGCGTCGATGCCGCAGACGCCGCGCGGAGCCTTCTCGGTGAGGCGGCACGGACCCTGCGAGCACAGCGAGCAGCGGATGCCCTGCTCGCAGAACTCGCAGCGCGTGCCCATGTCGTCCATGCGGTCGAACGCCGTGCTCTCGCCTGCGGCGCGGGTCTGCTCGAGCATCTGGTTTACCGAGCCGTGATAACTGTCTGCCATGGATTCCTCCTGGGAGATTTGGGAGCTTTCAGGCGCGGAACGCGCCCGTCAACCGTGGATCAGGGCGGGGAGGCACTTGACGCACACCCAGGTGCTCTCGCCTTGCTTGCGGCACGGGAAGAGGATGGCGTCGTTCTCGCTGCGTCCGCAGTTGAAGCACTTCTGTTTGATGGTGATGCCCGCGGCCAACTTTTCGGCCATCTTCTCGGCGGCGGCCTCTTCGTCGAACTCGGGCGCCTCGCGCTTCTCGACCGTCAGCGCGCCTTCAGGGCAGACGGCCAGGCAGAAGCCGGCGCCGTCGCACAGCTCCTCCTGCATGACCTTGGCCTTGCCGTCGACGATCTCGATGGCGCCCTCGGCGCAGGGAGTGACGCAGAGGCCGCACCCGTTGCAGAGCTCTTCATCGATGTGGACGATGCTGCGGACTGCCATGTGGTCTCGCTTTCTCGCGGGGAAGCGCCGGAGGCAGCTACGCCTGCCGGCGCGTCATTGACACTACGGTGACGGTGCTTACCTTATGCGCTCTGCATCGGAGGTTCATTGATCTCGGTCAAGGCCCGTGCGGCGGCCGCTCATCCGCCCCCGTCGGCCGCCGTAGTCGAGAGTCCGCCGTACTCAGGGGCTGCTCAGCTCACGACGTCGCCGCGCCAGCCGCCCGTCTCATGGCTACGGCTTTCGATGAACTCCTTGAAGCCGTCGAGGTCCGCTCGCACTCTGCGGTTCGCCAAGCAGGGCCTCGCCGACAGCAGCGACCCAATCGTTGGGATCATAGAGCATCGCCAGGGTCACGCGCGTTACCGGTGGTCCGCCCACAGGGTTCAGAGGCTCAAACCGTACTTCGCCGTCATTTGGCGTGCCGTCGAGGCTGCGCCAGACGATCCGCTCGTCAGGGATCTGTTCGACGATCTCGGCATCCCACTCGCGCAATCGTCCTCCGACCTCGGCCATCCAGTGCACGTGGCGTTCGTCAAGCTGTCTGACACTCTGGAGGCGGTGGGCACGCCGACTTCGACGTCCACCGACGCTTCGATCTCTGCCATGGGTCATCACCTCGTGAGAGACTGTGCCCCAGACCTTCCCCACCGCCGCCTTGAGATAACGCGGTCCGCTGCCGCATCCGGCGGCGAGCAGAAGCCGCAGCTGATCTTCGCCTTGCGGCGCATGGCGCACCTCATGCGGCTGGGGCACCCCGACAGTCGCGATAGCCGTGTCTGCACGTCGTCCACGATCATCTACGCCCTCGTGGACATCGGGAATACGGCTGCGGGGCTTCATCGCGCCGGGTCAGCGATCGAGCACGGTCTCGCGAACTGAGTCCTCGTCCTGGAGGCGTTTGTCCTTGGTCCCGTGCTTGCGACTGCGGCGAGCCGCCAGAAGCCAGAACATTGCGGCTCGCCGGGGCGCTTACCCCGGCTCATCCGGGGGCAGACAGTTGGCGGTGCGCAACCTACGTCGGTGAATGGTTTCGACGCGCCAGGGCCCGGGAACCTGCAGCCCACACACTGGGAGGTGACTATGTATATCGGTGGCGGGATTCTTGTCGTGATAGTGATAGTTGTTGTCCTCTTCGTCGTACTTAGGTAAGAGAGGTCAGATGTGCACACCATTCGGCACGCGGGGCGGCCGGGAGGCTGGCCTGCGCGCCGCAGCTTACCCGGGGCTAGGTTGACGGGCTAGGTTGAGGTCATCCATGGCGCCGAGAGCGCGCGAGCGTACGCGACAACCGAGCGACAGCGCCCAGGACGCGGGCGAGCCGCCAGAGGGCGTTCGCGTTGGCGTCGGTCATGGCGAAAGGGCTGCCTCCGTCGTCCGCGGAGGCGGCATCAGTGCCTTTCTCTGCGATGCCGACGGTGACGACCGCGATGTCGCGCCGGACAAGGCGCTCGTGGACGGGCTCGCCGACGCCGACTTGCTGTGGGTGGACGTGGACTCGTCCCAGAAGGGCGCTGTAGCGCGGGTCACAGATCTGATCCCCGTAGATATCGAGTCCATGTCCGTGGCAGCGGCGACCATCTTGCGCGCCCGCGCCGCCAATGACGTGATCGGCGACTCGTCGAGCTGCGGCACGATATAGGTCGACTCCGCCGACGGTTTTCCCCGCACCGCCAGGTCTTCGCGACGCTGGCGCACCCGAGCTTCGACGTCATCTCGGGCAGCTTGGCGGCGCGGGAGTTCGGGATCCTCGCCGACCGCCTTGAGATGGCGGTCCAGGCCGTCCATACCACCCGCGAGACGGTCGTCGGGGCGTTCGACGTCTTGATGACGCAGACCGCGCAGCGGACCAACAACGACTTGCGCGCGCTCACGACTGTGTCGCTGACTCTACTGCCGGCTACGGTCATCGCCAGCACCTTGGGCATGAACATGGTGCCCAAGTACATGCTCCACTCATGGGTCTTCTGGGCAGCGCTTGCGCTCATTCTGGTCATCGGCGCGGTGGTCCTCGTGACGATGAGGGCGCCCGCACGGTGCCCCTCGTCGTCTGCTACTGCCGGGCGGACGTCACGCGATACACTGCCCGTCCGAGCAGTCCTCGCGCCGCGTCACGGCGCCACCTGGATACCATGAACCCACCGTCGACCAGAAGATCAGCGAAAGGAGTGCTCGCGAAGACAAAGGCCGGCCGGCAACCGCAGGCGCCCGGCCGGCCCACACCGCTCTCTCAGGCCGCGCCCCGCAGCTTGCCGGCGGTTTCCGAGACCTTCTCGCGGGCGTCGTCCACGGTTCCGGAGACCTTCTCGCGGGCGTCGTCCACGGTTCCGGAGACCTTCTCGCGGACGTCGTGCACTGTCGCCGTGGCTCGTTCGCGCGTCTCGCCCGCGACGCGCACCATCCCACGGCGCGTGCGTGGGTACATCAGTGCCGCCATCGCCAGACCCGCGACCATGAGGCCGAGCCCGGCGCCGATGATCAGCGCCCTGCGATCCACGCGTCTGCGCGTGTCTCGCCCGACGCGGCGGGCGCTGCCTTGAAGCGAGCCGATGATCCGATCGACGTCTCTCCGCATCTTGTCGTCGGTGGCGAACTTTCGCAGCCGGTCGTCGCCTGAGAGCTGGTTGTACAGATGGTCGGCCGACTTGACGAAGTGCTTGACGCTTGAGCGCAAGTCCTCGTCAGTCACGAGCTTGCGTGCGTAGGGGGCCGCCGCCGCAGCGGCGCTGGCGGCCTTGCTGACGCTCCTGATCTTGCTGGTCATCGCCACGGTGACTCACCATCCTTCATGAAGTTGTGTACTTGCTTTGACACTTCCCCGCGCTAGACGGTGTCTCACCGTTGACTCCAGCTGAGCAGGTCAGGCGGCCTGCCACCCGGAGCTCGTGCGGGCGAATCGCGCGTGCATCGTGGGCGTGTAGAGACCGTCGCGGCACGTGCGCACCTCGAGCTCGATGACGGTCGCTGAGGTCTTCAGCACGTTGATCGAGTCGCCGGCACCGCGGGTCCTGTCGGATACGGCGGTCCCGGCTTCGAGGGCCAGTACCGAGTGGGATGTGCCGCCGCGCTGCAGATCTACGGCGGCGGCGTGCTCCACGTGCGTGTGGCCCGAGAGGAAGACGTCCGCGCCACAGTCCGCGGCTGCGGCGAGCACTGCATCGCGGCCGGCCACGGTATTGCCGCGCTCGCCTGCGGCCTGCCCCAGGAGCGGGTGGTGTGTCACCAGGATCCTGATCGCTGCGGCCGGCACGTCGCGGAACCGCTCGCGGACGAGGTCCGCCTGTGCGGCGGTGACCCGGCCCTCCCTCCAGGCCGAGGCCGTCGCCGTGTTGAGCGCGAGCACCGCCAGCTCGTCGTCATAGAAGGACGGGCAGAGGTCGCGGGCGATGAAGCGCCGATACATTCCCAGCGGGTCAAACGCGCGCCGCGGTACGTCGTAGAGCGGGAGGTCGTGGTTTCCGGGGAGCGTCAGGGTCGGGCCGGGCAGGGCGCACAGGAAGTCGCGCGCGGCCGCGAACTGCTTCGCGCGCGCTCGCTGCGTGAGGTCGCCGCTGACGATGACGAGATCCGGGGCGAGAGCCTGAAGCTCGGCTTGGAGAGCCGCGACGGCGCTACGCCGCTCGCGGCCGAAATGCAGGTCGCTGAGGTGCGCGATGAGCCTCACGGGTCACCGTCGCCGCTGCCCTCGGCCGGCACGAGAAGACGCAGGGCGCCGAGTCGGCAGACGAAGCGCAGGGGAGGGCGCAGGCAGGCGACTTCGCCGTCGAGCGCGACGTTCACCCGGCGGCGGCGGGTCGTGACCGTTATGGCTGCCGCCCGCACTTCGCTGAGCGTCGCTGCGGCATCCGCGCCGCGAGCCAGAGTGTGGACGAAGCCGGCGAGCATCGCGCTGCGGCTTGTGCTGGTGGCGTAGACGACCGCGAGCTCACCGGCGGTGAGCGACGGTCGTCGCCCGAGTTCGGGGAGAGTGGTCTCGTAGGCGTTGTTGCCCACGAAGATCAGGCTGGTCGACAGCGTCTCGTCGACCTCGTCCGTCGCGAGCCTCACATGCAACGTCGGCGGACGACGCATGACCCGCCAGCCAGCTCGAACGGTCGCCGCCAGGCGGGAGGCGCCATTGTGCGCCTCGTCCTGCGTACGCAGCTCGACGAGGCGAGGGTAAGCGCCCATCGAGGCGTTGTTGATGAACACGCGACCGTTGACCTCACCGACGTCGACGGCGCGAACGGCGCTTTGGCGCAGGGCGCGCGCCGCCTCCTCGCCGTCGAGCGGGAGAGCCAGGTCGCGGGCGAAATGGTTGCGAGTGCCCATCGGCAGGATGGCGAGGGGGGTGGACCGGCCGACCAGGGCCGACGCGGCGGCGGCGACGCTTCCGTCCCCGCCGCACACGATCACGACGTCCGCGCCCTCGTCCGCGGCCCTCCGGGCTGCGTTCTCGATCTCCCCGCCGCCGAGCCTGACGACAGCAGGGTCGTACCCAGAGCTACGCAGCGCCGCGGCGAGCCTCTCTTCGGCTCGTTCAGCGTCCGCATCAGCCAGGGCGCCCGCCCCGTTGCTCAGAAACACCGCCGCGTGCGGTGTCATGAGATGCGCAGGCTCGTGGTCGCGCCAAACGCGCGACCACGGACGTTGCAGTGTGCCCGTCCTACCACCGGTACCAGTGAGCCTGCGTGCCGTGGATGAAGAACCCGATGATCCAGAGCAGCGCAACGACGATCGCGACCCAGAGAAGGGCTTTGACCACGAACCCGAGGCCGAAGAGCAGGGCCACGAGCAGGAGTACCAACAACCAGGCTGCCATGATGACCTCCCGAGATCGGGGTCTCTCCAACGATGCCGGCGACACCGGCTTGAGGAGAGCGGACACTCCTGGGATACCCGGGAACGTACGGCATCACGCGGCGGTCCTCGTTGCCGGCCGCGACCGGCCCGCGCTCGCAGGCGCGCCGGCCGGCCGTCTCATGGGATACTCCCCGTTGCGCAGGGCACCAGTCGCGTTGCGGGAAGACTCAGACGAACACCCCGGGAAGCGTGCACGAGACGATGAGCACATGACGCCCGAAGATCCGCGCAGGGAGTTCCTCAGCGCGATGGCCGCGGCCCTGTCGCGCTACGGTGAGACCGCCGACAGCCTCGAGAGCGGGCTGCAGGCGTGCGCCCGCACGCTGGGCGTGGAGGTCGCGTTCTTCTCGGTGCCCACGGCTGTGTTCGTCGCCTACGGCCACGGCGCCGCCATGCACACCGTGCTCCTGCACACGCGCGACAGCGCGATCGACCTGCAGGCCCTGGGCCTGCTCGACGAGACGCTGCTCGACGTCACACGCGGGCGCAGGTCCGCCGCTCAGGGGCTGGCCGAGGTCAGGCTGATCACGGCCAGCCCGCTCCGCTTTCCGTGGTACATGCGCGTGCTGGCCTCGGGCATGGGCGCC
>Ga0209840_1000153_pt1 | contig 15293 bp, 13 predicted proteins | sample PersoiDNA2013190_FD_185802 | JGI IMG/M metagenome (GOLD analysis project Ga0209840, IMG submission 185802) | Permafrost soil microbial communities from the Arctic, to analyse light accelerated degradation of dissolved organic matter (DOM) -... | ecosystem: Environmental > Terrestrial > Soil >... | reverse complement strand
CTCAGGATTCCTGTTTCGTCTGGCGCCAGCAAGCAACAAAGTGACCGGGCTCCACTTCCACCAACGATGGTGATGTGTTGCAGTCTCCCTTGTTGCCGGCCAGAGAACACCTGTCATAGTAGCCACAGCCACTGGGAAGATCTGGCTGCTTCACGTTCGGGTTCGTCACTTCTATCTCGCCGCATTCCCATTTCATGCCCAGCCGTGGAACACAGGCCATAAGCATCTTCGTGTACGGATGCAGCGGATGGTGGTAGACCTGCTCCGTCGGCCCCATCTCTACGACACATCCTCTATAGAGGATCACCGATTTCTCGCTTATGTAGTAGCCCAGCGAGAGATCGTGTGTTATGAAAAGGATAGACAGCCCACGAGACTTGAGCTCTGCCAGCAAGTTGAGAACACCAACTCGAGTGGATGCATCGAGCATGCTGATGATTTCATCTGCCACGAGAAACTGAACGTCAAGCAGCAGGGCACGCGCAATGAGAAAGCGCTGCAACTGACCACCGCTCAGCTGGTGGGGGAATTTATTCAAGACCTCGTCGGGGTTTAGACCAACAGCCCTCATCGAATTGTCGATCTTCTCGTTCCATTCGCGGCTATCGATCTTGGGAAAGAACTCTTCTCTGATCGTTCTGAAAATCCGATCGGCCTTGAAAATCGGGTTGTAGGAACTGAATGGGTCCTGAAAGACGCCCTGGACATGCCGATAGTACTCCTTGCGTGCGCGCCCATTCAGACGCGAAACATCAACTCCGTTGAAACGAATTGCCCCGGAGCTGATCGAGGTGAGATGCAAAATCATCTTCCCTATCGTGGTTTTCCCGCTTCCGCTTTCGCCAATCAGTGACACAACCTCGTTGTCGTTGACATCGAAGCTGACGTCATTGACCGCAACGAGGCTTTTGCCCCCAAACGTCCCAACCTTGTAGACCTTTGACACCCCATCAAGCGTAAGCATTTCCTCAAGCACCTGCCTTCCAGCACGCGACAAAGTGGTTCTTATCCGTTTCGACGAATGGCGGTTTCTCAAGACATTTCTCAAAGGCCAGGGGACACCGTTCCTTGAACCGGCATCCAACTGGAGGCTTGAGCAACAACGGTGGTCCTCCGGGAATGCCTGCCAGTTGTTTATCGACGTACCTGACACCAACTTCCGGAAGCGTTGATATCAGCATCTTCGTGTATGGATGCTGCGAAGAGTGCACGATGACATCGGTAGGGCCTTTCTCTGCCAATTGTCCCGCATACATGATCAGGATGGTATCGGCAATCTGGTACAATACCGAGATGTCATGCGTAATAACGATCACGCTCTTGCAGTATCCCTGGTCCCGAAACTGGACCAGCATCTCTGAAACTGCCTTTTGACTGGAGACGTCGAGTGCCGAGGTGATCTCGTCTGCAATGAGCAGTGAAGGGTTGAGCATGGTAGACAGAACCATCACCATTCTTTGCTTCATGCCGCCAGAAAGCTCTATGGGATACATGTTCAGCACGTCGTATGACAATTTGACCAAGTCCAGCCGCCTCTTCAGTTCAGGCAGGAGGGACTTGAAGTCTACGTGTCTCGACTTGAGCAATTCGGCCACCATTTTCCCAATTTTCCGCGTCGGGTTCATGGCATTCATGGCGTATTGCGGGATGATGGAGACCTTCTTGAACCGGAAGTCGTTCATTCTCTCCATGTCGCCGATCGGCAGCTCCTTGTTGTCGAGTGTCACTCTTCCCTTGATCAGCTTCATAGGGGGATGCAAGAAGATCAGGCTTTGGCCAAGCGTGGTTTTCCCGCAGCCCGATTCGCCAGCCAGTCCCATGATTTCTCCATCCGCGATGCCGAATGTTGTACTCTCCAGGGCATGGACGTCTCCTCTCAGGGTCTGGTAATAGACTGTGAGGTCTTCCACCTTTAGACTCATGTTCTCACGTCTCCCTGAGTTTCGGGTTAAAGACTTCGTCCAGCCCAACGTTCGTGATATACAGGGAACCCACGATAGCCGTAATCGCGAGACCCGGTGGAATGAACCACCACCACATGTGAAGCATGATGGCGCTATAGGTGGTAGCGTTGTTCATCATGAGCCCCAGTGACATGCCCTCCGTTGGGCCCAGGCCGATGAAATCCAGTGTGGCTGCTGTCAGGATCGCCCCGCCAAACTGAAGGATGAACGTCAACAGCAAATAGGACATCATGTTCGGAGCTATCTCCGTGAAAATGATTTTGAGTGGTTTCATGCCACTCAGGCGGCCCAGATCAACAAAATCCCTGGAACGCAATGAGAAGGTCTGGGCACGGATGGCTCGAGCTGCCCAGGGCCACGAGAAGAGCGCAATGTAGACACTTTCGAACACCAGTCCTCGCACCTCAAGATAGGCCGCTACGATCAGAAGAACAACCAACGATGGAACGACCAGAACAACGTTGGTCAGCATGTTGAGTATTTCGTCCACAATACCGCCGCGATACCCGGCCGTGAAACCGATGAGGATACCAATCAGGGTCCCCAGCCCGCCGCCCACGATGCCTACGAGGAACGTTGACCTGAGGCCGTACACGAACTGGGTAAAGACATCCTCTCCAAAGCTCGTCGTGCCAAACCAGAACTCAGACGATGGCGGCTGAGCACCCGGAGCTACATAGTCTCGTGGCTGGTATTTCGTGAGGAGCGGGCCCACCAGTGCGAGGATGATGAAGAGAAACACGAACGCCACGCCGATCTGGAGCTTGGCGTTCCGACGCATGAAGTAAAGCGCTTCGTTCTGCTTCCTGGGTTGTGCCATGGCGCTCTACCCCTCCCCTTGCATCCCAACGCGCGTTCGAGGATCCACAAGGACATACGCGAGGTCGATAAGGAAGTTGGCAAGCAACACGCCGATGATAATGAAGAGACAAGACCCCTGGAGCAGGAAGTAGTCATGGTTCTGAATCGCCTGCAGAATCAGAAAGCCAATTCCAGGGTATGAAAACACTATTTCAGTGGCGAGAGCTCCCCCGACAATGGCGCCCAGTTGCAGCGCCAGCCCGGTGATCTGGGGAAGGAGTGCGTTGTGGAACGCGTAACTCCTGACCAGCTTCCTTGGCGCGCCCAGCGCTTCGAGATAGTGTGAGTAGTCTGCTTCAAGTTCGTAAATGATCATGTTCCGCATCCCGATCGCCCAGCCGCCAAACTGTACAATGAACAGAGAAGCGAAGGGGAGAATCCAATGCTGCAGGAGACTCCAGACGAACGACCAGGAGAAACTGGGCATCATGGCATTGCTGTACGCCCCCGAAAAGGGAAGAAGGTGCAGTCTGACTCCACAAAGCCAAGCCAGTAACATCCCGAGCCACATATAGGGGGTCGCTTGAAGGATATACGCCAGCGGCGATATGGTGTTGTCAAGCCACTTTGATCGCGCCGCGTACGCACCGAATTTGTTGCCGGCCAGCCAGCTCAGCAGGATTGCCGGCAGCAGGAGAAGAATGTCATATGGTACAGCCTGCTTGATAATCTTCATCACGGGCTGTGGAAACAGCCACAGGCTGACCCCAAGATCTCCATGGAACAGTGCGATCCAGAAATTGAGGTACTGCCGCCAGATAGGCACATTGAGCCCAAATGCTTTCATGTAATAGGAGTAGATGAGTTTGGCGGATTCGGCCTTCAGGCCGGCCCTCGCAATCAGGATCTCAACGGGGTTGCCTGGCATGAAACGTGGAATGGCCCAATCGACGGTCACCGCCAGGATAAAGGTAATGATATAAATGAGCAGCTTTCTTCCGAAATATCGTCGCATTGCCGCTCCTTCGCTTGAAAGAAGGTCTGAGAATGTTTCACGCCCCCTCCTCCCACATGAGGAGGAGGGGGCGTTGAATACATTGGCTGTTACGGTTGTTTTACGGCCTTCAATTGAGTAAGCATGAGGATAGCGGTCATGTTCCAGTAGCCATTCCAGGTAACGGGCAGATAATGATTCTTTCCCGCGACCGAAGATGGCCAGTTCGTCCAGTACGTGGTGCTCATCTGGGCCCACATACCGTTATACCAAAGCGGGATCATGGGCAGATTCGCGAGCTGAATCGTCTGGAGCTTCGAGATGACAGCCTTCATGGCTGTCAGATCGGTGGTCTTCGTCTTATCCAGCTGCGTCACCAGAGCAAAGGCAGTCTTGTTGTTGTATCTGCCATAGTTGCCACCTTGCGTGGTCGGGATGTCTTTGAGCTGGTCATAGAAGATGAAGTGATAGTACGTCCATGGTGAGTTGCTTACATTAGCCTGGTTGTCAATGGCCAAGTCAAACGTACCCTTCAAGCGGGCATCCAAGTAGCCGTTGAAATCGGGGTAGCTGGCTACTATTCTGAGCCCCACAGCCTTGGCGCTCTTGGAGATCATCTGGGCAGCGGCCATCCAGTCAGACCATCCATTGGGCACGATAAGCTTCAGCGTAATCTTGGTGCCATCCTTGTTCTCGACATATCCATCATGGTTGACGTCTTTGTAGCCGGCAGCGGCAAGGACTTGTTTGGCTTTGGCAGGATTGTACGTGATGCCCAGTTTCTTGACAACAGCCTGGTCGACGTACTTGTTCCACATGGGGAGAAGGCCTGTCGGGTTGGAAGCCTGGACCATGTTGTTATAATCCCTTGAAACAATGTCGGCTACGTTGATTCCATAGGCAAGTGCCTTCCGGAATGCGAGGTCACTCATGGGCTTCTTCTGGAGATTGATATCCAGCCATGCAGTGTTGGCAGCAATATTGTACGGAGCACTCGGATAGTATGTGTGGAGTGCGTAACCGCCTGTCAGCAATGTGGAGATGCCCGGCAAATAGTTGTTGTTCAGATCTTCTTGCCCCTGGAGCACCAAACCTAGCGAGTTCTCGTTGCTGGTGTTGACAAGGTCAATGATGTATTTGGGAGCAACCGACAACTTGAGTGCCTTGGTCGCCCACCAGTTGACGTTCTTCTCCCAGACCATCTTGGTCTGATCGTATGTATTGTATAGATAGGCGCCTGATCCGACAGGTTTGTCATTGGCTCCCGTCGCGACATCGGTCAGACTTCTGGTTCCCCAGATATGCTGAGGAACGATTGGAAGGTTGTACAGATAGTTGTCCCATTCCTGATAGAGAGCGGTCTTGAACTTGAAGTCCAAGGTCGTGCTGTTGACCTTGGAGATCGACGTAAGCCAGCTCCACAGGCTGCTGAAGTTGAGTGTCGTCTTCTTGCCAAGCTCGATGGTGAACTTGACGTCGTCAACAGTCAAGGCCTTACCGTCAGACCACGTCAAACCCGGGCGGAGGACCAGCCTGTACGTAGTGCTGTTGGTCCACTTTCCACTGCTGGCGAGCCAAGGTGTAAACTTCGCTGTCAGGGGATCATACAGGAATAGCGTTTCGTAGCATAGACCAATTGTTCCCGTCGCATAGTTCCCCGTCATGAAGGGGTTCCAGTTCGACGGAGGACCCCACTGCTTTCCACCAGTGTAAAGGGTCTGCGACCGGGGGAATTCAGTAGTTGCTGCAGCTGCAACAGAGGTAACTCCTAGAACTCCAGTCAGTAATGCTAAGACCAGCAGAATAGACACTACCCTTCTCATTCTTCTTGCCTCCTGTATATCGTGCCTCAACCTCCACGTCTACCGCGACAAAACCATGGGCAACATTCAGATACTAAGATGTTTCCCCACCTCCTTTTGCCTCTGATCGACTCTGTCTATTTCTAATAGCACATTCCAAATTAATGTCAAGTTGTTTAGAACCTCCCCAGAAACATTGTCACCGCGTCAGGATGTATGCAGGCGGACACAAGCCCGGGCAGCAGTCCTCTGGTAAAGTTCAGGAGAGGTCAAGGCCCTGTATCAAGGCCTCGACCAACAAGCCGTTTGGAATCGCATCATGGAATTCTACGCGACGACCTTCGACAACGTCCACGACGTTATGAGACGCAACGATTGTATTGAAGGCGTGTCAGCACGTCTGGCCGGTATCGAGACGTATCTCGTCACGGACTGCATGATCGGCGACGCGGCGCCATCGGGGGCGGACAACGTCTCCGACAGCCTCGGTTTCGAGAGCTGGATTCTGGCGAACTACTGGGTCTGAAGGCGAACGACGCCGTGCGCCGTCATGGCAAACACGCCACCTCCTGCCACAATGATACACCGTACATCGAGGTCGGGCAGACCGCTGTTCAGACGCTGCCATATGGCCCCGTCATCCTGTGACATCGCCACCCCGCGCGCCTGCGTCCCTGCATACACAATATCGTCTGGAGCCACCGCGATCGTGTTGACCGCTCCCGATACGGAGAGGATGGTTGACAGCCCGCTGCTGGAACAGGACCACGTCGCCCCGCCGTCCTGCGAGATATACACGCCCTTTGTGTCCGTGCCGGCGTAGAACCGGTCTGTTTCTTCGTCGACAGCGAGGCTGTCGATCCAGGGTGTATCCATTGACGATTGCAGACGTTTCCAGTGGTTGCCATCATCCTTGGTTATGTACAACCCCCGACCCAGCAGCGAGAGGATCACCGTACCCGGCGTCGCTGTATCCGGAAGGAACGCGGCAATCTCGGTCCGCGGTGTCGGCGATCCTGCCGGCGTGGTGACGACGAGGCCGATGTTCCTCGGTTCCCAGGTCAGACCTGCATCGTTCGAAACCGCGAATCCCCCGTCCGTACCGGCGTAAACTATCGTCGGCCCTGCAGGGCGGGACGCCAGGATACTCACCCTGACGCCGGGGATACCGTGGCTGACAGTAATCCAGTGATCCCCGCCGTCGACACTGCGCAGCACCGACCCAACAGACGTGCCGGCAAGGACAGTCCGTCCATCTTGCAGCACAAGAACACTGATTATCCCCTTCGACTCGGAGCAGCGCGACCACGAGATGCCAGCATCCGTGCTGCGGAAAACCCCCTGGTCCGTCGCCGCGTAAAGGACGTCCGCATCGACCGGCGACGCGGCCAATCCCGCAAGGGTCAGATTCGTGATCCCGGTGCTGGACTCACTCCATGCCCTGCCCTCACCAGAAGAGAAGACCCCATGGGATGTCGCAGCCAGCATGCCCGTGCCAGAGCGCACCAATCCGAAGACATGCCCGCCGTCGGGTAACTGAAAGGTCAGCTGCCAGTCGAGGCCGTCTGCCGAGAAGTACAGTGCTCCGGATTGTGTACCGAGAACAAGTCCAGGTGCCCCGCCCGGAAGGAACTCGACCGCCACACAGTCTGAGGGGAGCGACCCCTTGCGGGAAGTGACCCACGCCCGGCCTCCGTCCTTCGACAATCCTATGCCGCCACCGGTCGCTCCGGATTGTGTACCAAGAACAAGTGCAGGTGCCCCGCCCGGAAGGAACTCGACCGCCACACAGTCTGAGGGGAGCGACCCCTTGCGGGAAGTGACCCACGCCCGGCCTCCATCCTTCGACAATCCTATGCCGCCACCGGTCACAGTGACAGCCAGACGGAGCTCGTCCGCGGGATCGATATCGATGCCCATCACCATGGGCTGTGATCCGAATGGCAGGACAATGGCATTCCACGTGCCTCCTCCATCCCTCGAGACGAAGAGACCGGTCTCCTGCGTTCCTGCATAGACCGTCCTGCCGTCCCTGCTGGCATCAACGGCTGCGATGCGGTCGCCCAAGTCCTTACGACCGGTTCGGCTCCACGAACGCCCTCCGTCCCTCGAGATGAAGAGACCGGCATCACCCGTCCCTGCAAACAAGGTGTCCGGAGAGCCGGCAGGGGAAGCGAGACACGACAGCGACCGGCTGCCCAGGCCTCGACTTGCGTTCTTCCACGTCTGGCCACCGTCCTCGGAAAGGAAGAAGCCGGCACCATACACGGCCTTGCCGACGACCCTTCCGTTCGCTCTCGGGTCAACTTCGATACCCGCAACATAGTGGCCGGACGAAGTGCCGTCGAGTGGCGTCCAATCGCTTCCCCCATCAGAGGAAACATAGATTTTATCTTCACGCGTGCCGGCGTAGACGACCGCCCCATCAGAAGAGAGGTTGGCAATGGCTGTGACGGGCCCCCCAAAAAGCCCCTTGTCCGATCGCACCCAGATCGTTCCCTCAGCGATGCTTGCAGCATTGGTGAAGACACGCCGCGTGACGACGGCCTCGCCTGAGCGGGCATACCAGACAACAGCCAGGGCAAACACAACCAGAACCGCTGTCAGGATGCGACCAACATGTTTCATCACTGTTTTCCTCCACCACTAGACCTCTGTTTCTCTATAGAAACAACGCGAGCGGGAACAAATGGTTACGCCACCCAAGACATCATATCCGTTCGGATTGCAAACAATTCGGGCGGGATTACACTGAAAGCATACCACAATGCCGAGGTGAACCATGGAAATTGGACAGCAGTTTCTGCACTCCACACGTTACGCGTCCGACATGCCGGACGAACCTTCAGATCAGCAAAAAGGACTTCCGCAACCGCCCCTGGAGTTGCCATTCGACGACAGTATGCCCATCATCAACCTGCCGGACCCGAAAACCTTGGTCATCCCGTCTATTGACCTTCGGACCGCAATCGACCAGCGTCACAGTATCCGCCTATACCGCGACGAAGCACTAACGCTGGAAGAGCTCTCTTTCCTCCTGTGGTGCACGCAGGGCGTCAAGGCTGTCACAGCGCGTCCGTGTACTCTGCGCACCGTCCCGTCGGGCGGCGCCCGCCACGCCTTTGAGACCTATCTCATGGTCCGCGCCGTCACTGGCCTGGAGCCAGGGATCTACCGATTCCTCGCAATCGAGCACAAGCTGCAGCTCGTCAGGCCCGGGACAGAGACGCTGCAGGATGTTACACATCTGTGCGGCGACCAGAAAATGGTCGAGCTGAGCGCGGTCACATTTATCTGGGCAGCCGTACCCTACCGCATGGTCTGGCGTTATCGCCAGCGCGCGTACCGCGGACTGTTCCTCGACGCAGGCCATGTCTGCCAGAACCTGTACCTGGCCGCGGAGGCCATCGATTGCGGTGTCTGCGGTATCAACGCTTTCCTGGACGACGAGTTCAACGCCTACCTTGGCTTCGACCCCGAGCAGCAGTTTGTCATCTACTGCGCGTCGCTGGGAAAGAAGCCGACCGGCGTCCACAAGTAGTTCCAGCCGCGGAGGACAGACTGGAGCACCGTCCGGCCGTCCTCCCTGCCGTTCCTGACCCTGCCATCATACTGTTAAGAGGGTTTCACTTGACACATGGGTACGCAGAACTAGTCTGGCATAAAGGGGGGTAGACAATGCCCAATGCACTGGTAGTGTTCTATTCACTGGACGGTGATGTCCGGTTTCTGGCCCGGACGCTTGCCAAGGAGCTCGTGATGGACTCCATGGAGCTGGAGCTGGTCAAACCACATCCGACACACGGGTTCATGAAGTACTTCACCGGCGGGCTTCTGGCTGCCACCGGCGCGACGCCCCCACTCCGTCCGCTGGCACACGATGCCGCGGACTATGACCTGATCTTCGTCGGGACACCTGTATGGAACAGTCACCCGACCCCGGCTGTGCGAACATTCCTGAAGGGCGCCGACTTCAAGGGAAAGCGAGTTGCTTTCTTCACCAGCTACGGCGGGAGCGACGTGAAAACCCATCGGATCCTTAATTCGCTGGTACCAGGAGCCACGGTTGTAGGTAACATCGGCTTTAAGATGCCGCTCAAGATGGACAAGGAACAATGTTCTGCCGATCTGGTCCGCTGGGCCAAGGACCTTCTGAACAGCTGAGGCCGCGTTTTGACGGTTGACGTGAGCCGCAGGGGCGCTATCCTGCCCTTATGCCCCGACGAAAAGCAGCAGTCATAACCCCTCCCAGAGATACGTCATCCGACGAGGCGGCACTTCGCGCCTTGTACCATAAGGATCCGTCGCGTATTCTGCCAAATGCACTGTGGAAGACCGTCGCGCGCCTGCAGCCTCTGGGGTGCCGGTTCATCTCCGACGGTGCGCAGGTGACGGGCGTTGAGTTGCGCGAACCGGGTAAGTTGCTCATCTACGGGACGCGAACGCAGGACCCGTTGAAGGCTGCGTCCGTTAAGTTGGACGGGGTACCCACCGTGTACATCCACAACGACTTCGTGGCTCCACTTGCCCCATGGTTCGACCGCAAGGAGGCCTTCTTCCGCCTTGTCCACACCGGCAGTGAACTACCGCTGCGCGCTACGGTCCCCGGCTACACCATCCGACAAGTCGACACGACAACTGAACTCCCACTCGTGGCCACCATCCTGCATGCCTGCTACGACACTCCTACGCCGGGCACCGACGAGATCGTGACGTGGACAAGGCGTCCGGTCTTCGACCGGCGCGTCTGGCTGTGGATCGTGGACCGCAAGGAAAAACGCCCTGTCGCTCTCGGCATCGCTGAGACCGACAGGGATACTGGAGAAGGGTCCCTCGAGTGGGTTCAGGTCCTGCCTGCGTTCCGCAGTCTCGGGCTGGGCACCATGCTGGTGCAGGAGCTTGTTTATCGCCTGGAACAGAAGGTCGCGTTTACGACGGTTGTTGGTCAGGTGAAGAACCCGTGTGAACCGGAGCATCTGTTCCGTCGTTGCGGCTTCGCCGGCCGCGACGTCTGGTGGGTCCTGCACCGGTAGCCCCACTTCTCCGTCCTAGATCGTCAGCATGCCCCCGTGGTCCTTCAGCCAGCGCCTGCGCACGTCATAGTCCGGCAGAACCGACGCGACAACGACCCAGAACTTGGCCGAGTGGTTCATCTCGCACCGGTGCGCCAGTTCGTGCACGACCACGTAGTCGACCACCTCCATGGGGGCCATGATGAGGCGCCAGGCGAAGCTGACGGTGCCAGTCGTGCTGCACGAGCCCCAGCGCCGCTCAGCGCCAGTGATACGCAGCCGGGGGACGCTCACGCCGACCAGGGGCGCGTAACGCTGGACATGCTCAGCAAGAAGCTCACGTGCCCGGGCGCGGTACCACTCCTCGAAGACCACTTCTCCGCGGTCGAACGCCGCCATGTCCAGGCTGAACCCTGTCTTCTCGTCAAAGGTCAGCGGCGTTTTCTGGAAAGCGACAACCACGAACGGCCATTCTCGTCCCAAATAAGGGAAGCGTTCTCCCGTCAAAAAGTCGTGCCGCGGCAGCAGGGACACGTGACCGCGCGCCTTTGCAAGCTTGTCCTCAATCCATCCTGCCTTCTCCCGCAGCAGGGACTCCACATACCACACCGGTGTCCGCGTGGGCGCCCGTACCACCAGCGTCGCGTCCGGCCGAACCTCCAGCCCGATGGACCGGCGACGCGACCGCACCAGCACATATGCGCCCGCGACGGGGCTTGTGCGCTGTTCGCCTTCAGGTTTCTTTAGGCTCATGAATTGTGAACACCCATAGTACCAGGTACAATGGTCTTCACATTTAAGCTGTCACAGTCAAGTACTCCCCGATCCAGAGTTCCCACATTTTCCATGCGAGTATTGTGCCCCCATGTCGCAGAAGCGCAACCGACATGTCTCCACTTAACGATGGGTTAACGCTATGCTTGTATCATCGAGGCATGCAGGGAAGAAATATGGTGGAGCATATTGTCAAAAATGCTATGCGCTGGCGCAGCTCCGGAAGTAACGATAGCCCTACCTTCCCTTTCACCACCGGGTCAGGAAGAGGGCAGCAAAGAGGATACCGCCAAGCAGCTTGGATGCAGACAGATGACGGGTGAACCAGGAACGCCAGCCACGAACTGCGCACGTCACTCAGTTCCATCCGGCTAAACGCGCAGGACGCCCTCGCCCAGGACTGGCATCCCGCCAGTAGCGCTGCCGCATATCTGGAATCGTTTCTACCGTGTCGATGCCAGTCGTAGTCGGGATTCCGGAGGAAACAGCCTGGGTCTAGCCATCGTCCACAAGGCAGTAGAAGCCATGCACGGCCGTGTTTCTGTCACCAGCGAGATCGGCAAGGGCAGCACGTTCTCCATCATCCTGCCGGCGGGAACGGCGACTCACTGACTGTGGAGTCCCCCGCATCCAGTTATCAGCAGGAGGTTGTTCCGTCAGGCAGGTCGTGTGGAGTCCTAGTCAGTGATCTCCTCGATCTGACCATCTACCAGCTGAACCCTTTTCCCAGCTCGGCCTGCGATCTCCAGGTTGTGGGTCACTATGACGAGCATGACCTTCTCTTTGTCATGAATATCCTCAAGCAGTGCGATGACATCATCCGATGTTGCTATATCAAGGTTTCCTGTCGGTTCGTCTGCTAGGATGACTGCAGGATGATTGATCAGAGACCGCGCGATGGCGACGCGCTGCTCCTCGCCCCCCGACAGCTCGGAAGGGAAATGGTCGGCCCTTCCCTCCAGGTTTACCCGCGCGAGGGCTTCCATCGCTCTCCTTTTTCGTTCCTGTTTGTCCCGTATCCCGTCATAGTACAGGGGAAGAGCGACATTTTCCCAAGCAGTCAAGTCTGGTATCAGATTATATGCTTGGAAGATGAAACCAATATGCTTTCTCCTCAGTCGTGACACTGCTTTGTCACCCAGCTTTGCAACATTGCTCTGCTCGAAGTACACATTTCCTCTTGTCGGAGCGTCAATAGCCCCGAGGACATTCAGCAGTGTCGTCTTGCCGGAACCTGATGGACCAATGATAGACATATACTCATGGTCCGCCATCGTCAGTGACACCCCCTTGAGAGCGTGTATCTCGACTCCTTTCTTGTCATAATCTTTCCAGACATCTTCCAAACATATCATGGTTTCTCCTCATGCATAGCAGACATTTATTCCCTGCGCAGTGCCTCAGCCGGCGTAATCCTCGAGGCATTTCTTGCCGGGACGTACAAGGACAGGAACAGACAGGCACAACTGGCAAGGACAAAGCAGAACAGGAGTCCTGGTCGAAGGGAAAACGTCATCCCTTCTTTCTTCGTGATGACAAAGGTCATCAGAGAACCCACGCAGACACCGATACCAAGTGCTGTCAGCCCAATGCGGAGCCCCTTCCACAGAAACTCCCTTTGGATCGTCTTCTGTTCTGCTCCGACAGCTCTCCTGATCCCGATCTCTCTGGTTCTCTGAATCCCTTCAATCAAGAAGGTGGCCGAGAGATAGAGAAGTGCCAACAGAAATGAGAAGAGGGTAAACACCGACAGCAGACCATAGACTCCTTCCCGGGAACGAATGACAGCATCAATGAGATCCTGCGCCTCGCCGGAACTTCCCCGTAACGTTCCAGGGTGTCTCTGTTCCAGAAGGTCGAGGGCAGTCTTCACAATTTTCCCTCTGTCCATCCCCTTCAACGGCCTGACAAGAAGTCTGATGGATAACCCTCCAGGGTTGACAAATAGAGAGGATTCTGATACTGGCACGTACGCTGTACGGTCGATGAGGGAGGAGTGAGGCTTCAGGATACCGGCGATCTCATCTCCCATAAAAGTATCGCCGATCCGGAGGCCCATGGACGATGCAACAGCAGCTCCCACGACGCACTTCCCACTCTCTGCATCTGTAAGGAATCGACCGCTCTCCAGTTTCATATTATAGATGGCCGGGAAGTCCTCCGTTGCTCCAGCCACGCGCAAATCCATGACACCACCAGATGGCAGCGAGATACTTGACATCATTGGCGTAGTCTTTCGGCATCCGACCAAGGCCTTACCCCATAGAGCTTTCCTGACAGCATCGTAGTCATCCACGGTGTAGATAACTGTTGAATCCGATGGACCAATGGTAGTGGTCTGTTGTGGGGTATCGCGCATGAGATCCCGTGTCGTCTCTTGAAGCGTTGTCATAAGAGAAAGAGATGCAAACACAGCAGCAACGCTAAGAACGATCACAAGCGCAAGAGCAATCAGACGTGCCCGACTCTCGCGTGTTCTCATAGGAGATGCCAGGAGACCGGCAGGTGTTCCTTTGAGAGCCTGGTGAACAAGTACTGTCGTTACCCCGGTGATTAGAACGGCAAGGAACCCAAAAGCGAGTAGAATGGCTGAAGCGCTGAGATGAAGAGGCAAAACATCGGCAGGTGACCGGTAGGAACCCAAAAACTCTCCCAGTGCATTGAAACGTGTAAAAGAAGGCAGCACCAGTGCGAGTATCCCGGTAGCCACCAGAAAACCTAAACCAAGAAGACACAACAGATGTGTGGCATATTCCCGTGCAATCTGGCCAATTGTCGCCCCGACAGCCCTCCTGATCCCCAATTCCCGCTTTCGTGATGAAATATCAACGTAGATGAGGCTTCCGATCGTCAGCATGCCGATAAGGATTGTCAGTGCTGATGATGCTGCAAGAGCAGCGATCCGTTCCCTGCGCACCTGAACACCAAACGAGTTCTCAAATTCCCAGGTGGAAGACGATACTATCGACCTATACTTTTCTGTTCCAAGAATCTTCTGGATCCCTGACAGTAATTGCTGTTCATGCCCTTCCTGGGGAATGATCCAGAGTTGAGGCTGAGGCGGTCGTGGGATGATCTTGCCATCGCCCCGTGCATACGACGATTCGCGTCCCGGTCGGTAAGGAACGACGGCGGCGGATGGCAAACTCATACTCCCATCATATGTGGAAGGGATACGGGCAAGGACGCCAATGACCGTGAATTGCTCTGTTCCTGTCCTGGTATAGACGGTGACACTTTTACCAAGGATGTCAGACCCCTTACCGAGCTTCGTGACGTAGTCTTCTCGAACCAGGAGAACATTGAGGGGGTCTCCCTCTTCAAAGTATCTCCCCTCCTTCAGCGGGGGGTGAAGGGCTTTCAGATATTGAGAGGTAAGCGGGTAGACGAATTCTCCTTTTCCGAAGGAAGCTCGGACTGTCCAGTTTCTGATAAGGTCCGTTCCGTCAAAGTTGAATGCGCACTTGATGCCCTTGAGTTTTGAGATACTGGCAACTTCTATGTCGGTCAGCACAGGAATTCTAGCTATGGAAGGTTCAGACAGAGATGCGTTTGCCTCACCTGCAAGGTAATAAACCAGGCCATTCAGTCGGTTCATCTCCTTGTATAGTCCCATGGACACTCGCGAGTAAAGCCCCATGTCCCCTATCCTGATGACAGGAGCATAGGGAGTGCCCTGCATATAGTTGTTTAGTTCTTTGGTAAGGCTCGTGATGTTGACGCAAACATACAGAGTGCCGAAGGACGAAACAAACATCACGACAGCAATAATAAGGTTGATCACTTTTCTGTTCATGCAGGGCACTTCTTCAGATCACTTCAAGTGTTCATGGACACACATTCGTACATCCGTGCGTGACCCAACCGTAGCATATGCCTGTGGTAGTCGGGGTACTTGGTACCTGGCATGTCCCTTCGTAGACGTTATAGTACCTGATCCCATTGA
>Ga0209840_1000151_pt1 | contig 15355 bp, 15 predicted proteins | sample PersoiDNA2013190_FD_185802 | JGI IMG/M metagenome (GOLD analysis project Ga0209840, IMG submission 185802) | Permafrost soil microbial communities from the Arctic, to analyse light accelerated degradation of dissolved organic matter (DOM) -... | ecosystem: Environmental > Terrestrial > Soil >... | reverse complement strand
GGGGATGGGGTCCCTGGTCAGAGGGCCGAAAGCGGGTCCCACCTGCGGAGTTGTCTTCCGACAGTTCTCATCGGTGAGGCCCAGTTCTCGGCAAGTTGCGGACCAGGTGCGGACCGACCCGGTGGTCGACGCACCCGCACCTAGCGCACCCGTCGGGAGGGGTCAGCGCTTGAAGGCGTCCTTCACCTTGTCGCCCGCCTGCTTGAGGTCGGCCTTGCTGGACTCCATCTTTCCTTCGGCCTCAAGACCCTCGTCATCGGTGGCCTGGCCAAGCTTCTCCTTGGCCTTGCCCCCCAGCTCCTCGGCCTTGTGCTCGAGCTTGTCTGCCATGACTGGCCTCCTCGTTGTCGCGTCACGTTGCGATGTAGGTCTTCGGGTTGGCTATGAACGTGTGGTAGCAGTCCTCGGAACAGAAGTAGTACGTCTGCCCGTCCAGGTCCGTGCTCGTCGTGGCCGTCATCGGGGTGAGGCTCATCCCGCAGACCGGATCCTTCACTGTGTTGGTGTCCGTCATCGCGACCTCCCGTTCTCGGTTGCCTCCAGTCTCTGTCGGAGGGGGCACGTCGGCATCCGGAGCGGCCGCAGGAACCGAGCCCTCCGGCGCGGAGCCCACCAATGGCGTCCGGCGACTTCGCGAAGCCGGTGGGCGCCTGAGTCGTCAGCTCGAGCGCAGCGCGTCGACCAGTTGCGCCTTGGTCATCGACGAGCGGCCGCGTACACCGATCTCGGCGGCCCGGTGGCGAAGGTCGGCTACTTTCCACTCCTCGTACGGCTCGGACCGTCCGCCCTTGGCGCCGACGGCCGAGCGGCTGGACGCCGCTGCGGCGTTGGCGATCCGGGCGGACTTCTGCTTGCTATTCCCGTCCTTGCGCAGTGCCTCGTAGAACTCGGGGTCCTTGACCGACGGTCCAGGGTCTCGTGTGGGCATGCTGGCTCTCCTTCCACACTCGCGGGTCGCCCCCGGCGGGGCGACCGGTCAGAAGACCGGCTTTCCGCCGGTGACGCCGAGCACCGTCCCCGACACGTATGAGCCGGTGACCTGCGAGGCGAGGAAGACGAAGGCGTGGGCGACCTCGGCGGGTTGTCCCGCCCGGCCGAGCGGGGTGTCCTCTCCGAAGGTGGCCACCTTCTCGGGCGGCTGGGTCGCGGGCTGCAGCGGCGTCCAGATCGGGCCGGGCGCGACGGCGTTCACCCGGATCCCGCGGGGACCGAGCTCGGCGGCGAGGTTGACCGTGATGTTGTTGATCGCTGCCTTCGTCGAGGCGTAGTCCACCAACGACTCCGACGGCTGGTATGCCTGGATAGAGGAACAGGTGACGATGGCGGATCCGTCGGACAGGTGCGGCAACGACTCCTGAACGACCCAGAACAGGGCGTACAAGTTGGTCTTCATCACGCTGTCCAGATCCTCGCTGCTCACATCGGCGAACGACTCACGGCGGGCCATCTGGTACCCGGCGTTGACGACCAGCAGGTCGAGGCCGCCAAGTCCAGCGACGGCGGTGCGCACGGACTCCCGTGCCGCCGGCTCGTCGCGCAGGTCGCCGGGCACCAGCACGCAGGTGTGGCCGGCCTCGCGGACCCACCTGGCGGTCGCGTCGGCGTCCTGCTGCTCCTGCGGGAGGTAGCCGATGGCGACGTCGGCGCCCTCGCGGGCGAAGGCGATCGCGACCGCCCGACCGATCCCGGAGTCCCCGCCGGTGATGTAGGCGCGGCGGCCTTCGAGGCGACCTGCGCCGACGTAGGTCTGCTCGCCGTGGTCGGGGACCGGGTCCATCAGGGCGGTCAGGCCGGGCGGGTCCTGCTGCTGCGCGGGGCGCACATCGTCGGTCATCGGGCCTCCTCAGCCGGGTCGCGACAGTCGTCATGACGCCGGGTCATGACGCTGGCGCTTTCCGCCATGGTAGGCACGACTCACTGCTGGCTGCATCCGCTGGGCGACGGTGAGCGGCCCTTCGATAGGGATGCCCGCCCCGTGCCCTCGCCGCTGCCGGGGGGCGGTGTCAGGCTGAGTCGTGGATGACCAGGTGCGAGAGGAGCAACCCGATGAGCCGTGACGTCCAGGTCACCTTCGACGCCCATGACCCGCGAGCGCTGTCCTCCTTCTGGCGCGACGTCCTGGGCTACGTCCACCCCGGCCCACCCGGGGTCGACCTGCCCGACGGTGCCGACCCACTGGCCGCCTGGGACGAGTTCCTTGCACGCCTGGGTGTACCGGAGGAGCAGCAGAACTCGCGCTCGGCGGTGGAGGACCCGGAGGGGCGCGGTCCGCGGCTGTTCTTCCAGCAGGTGCCGGAGGACAAAGTCGCCAAGAACCGGGTGCACCTCGACGTCCGTGCGGCCCCCGGCCTGCAGGGGGCGGAGCGGATGGCGGCACTGGAGGCTGAGTGCGAGCGACTGGTCGCCCTGGGAGCGACCCGGGTCCGCCGCCACGAGCCCGCTCCGCCCATGGGGCAGGGCCACATCGTCATGTCCGATCCCGAGGGCAATGAGTTCTGCCTCGATTGACGGCCGCGCCGTGCTACGCAGGCGCCTCCGGTGGTGCCGATCCTCGCTGAGGACGGTCAGGCCTACTTACCCCGCAACTGTTGGACCCGACCCGCCGGCTGTCCGAGGCGGCGGACGCCAACCCGCGCCGCGTCAACATCTCCCGCGGCTCGTGCTCCTTCGGCACCCGCGGGCTGCCCTCCAACTGCCACAACGTGAACCCGAACACGACGGTGGGACGATGGGCCCGCGGTGGCCGCGTGAGGGCTCAACCTTCCAGGTGGCGCCGCAGGGTGCGCGCGTTGCGGACGGCGTTCCCCCCGCCGTCGTTGTTGAAGTAGGCGAGCACGTCGTGCCCGCCGGCGTCCCACTCCCGCAGCCGGTCGGCCCACCAGCCCAGGTCGGCGTCGGAGTATGAGCCGCCATACAGGTGGTCGTGGTCGGGTCCGTGCAATCGCACATACACCACCGGGGCGGTGGCTCGCAGCACGCAGGGCAGGCCGGCGCCGCTCATGACGCAGTACGCGGCGCCATGCCGCGCGAGCAGTGCGAAGACCTCTTCGACGTGCCAGCTGGGGTGGCGCAGCTCCACGCCCACCCGGATCCAGGGGGGCATCTGGCGCAGGAAGTAGTCGAGACGTTCGTCGTCGCGGTCATGGGTGGGGGCGAGCTGCACGAGCAGGACGGCCCGGTGCTCGCCGAGTTCGTGCCAGCCAGCGGCGATGCGCTGGGTCCAGTCCTCTGGCCCGTAGAGCCGCCGCGCGTGGGTCAGGCCGCGCGGGGCCTTGACGGACAGGAGGAAGCCGGGGGGCAGGCGATCCCGCCACCGGGCGAAGCGCGCCGGCGGGGGCCATCGGTAGAAGCTGGCGTTGAGCTCGGCCGTGGCGAACTCGGCGGTGTAGGTCTCCAGGCGTCGTGCGGCCGGCAGACCGTGCGGGTAGAGCACGCCGTCCCAGTGGTCGTAGCTCCAGCCCGAGGTACCCACGGTGATGGTCACGGCAGGGAGCCTCCGTCCTGCACGACCCGGTGCGGACCGGTACGCCCGCTCCTCGGGCCGAGATCTCCCATCGTGCTGTGCGCCCGCAACCTGCGCGCGCGGAGCAAACCGAACGCCATTACGGTCGCACGCATGGGACGGCTGCGCGGGATCGTGGGCGTCGGTGCGGCCACTGTCGCGCTCGGGGCCTTGCTCAGCGGCTGTGCGGGTCCGGGCACGGCCGCCCCGACCGGGGCGGTCGACGCGTTCGTGACGGCGGTGTCCGACGGTGACGGCTCCGCGGCGTGCGCCTGGCTCGCACCGCTCGTGGCTGCCGAGCTCGAGCAGCAGTCGGGCGAGCCGTGCGCGCAGGCGGTGCTGGCCCCGGACGTCGCCGATGCGGTGGGAGGCGCCGTCGGTGGTGCGCCCGTGCGGACGCAGGTGTTCGTCGGCCAGGCGATCGTCGCCGCCGACGCCGGCACGTTCTTCCTGGCGACGGACGGGGACGATTGGCGGATCACCGGTGCCGTGTGCGTGACCCGCCCCGGGATGCCCGCCGACTGCGTGCTGGCGGGAGGCTGACCGTGCGGACCCTGTTCACGCTGCTCGTCGTCCTCCTCGCGCTCGCCCTGGTGTCCTTCGTCGTCGTCGGCTTGCTGCACCGGTGAGCCCCGATGAGCACCCGGTGAGCACCCGGACGGAGAGCGCCCGCCTCCGCACAGCCCTGCGCGAGAACGGGCTCACGCTGGTCTTCGCGGGACTGTTCGTCGCCGCGCTCGTCGGGCAGGCGTTCACCGGCCTCGCGATCGTCAACCGGGAGCAGGCGGCGGCCGCCCTCGCACCGATCTCGCTGGCGCGGTACATCACGTCCTCGACGTTCGCCGTGGACGTCGCGGAGAACTGGCAGTCGGAGTACCTGCAGTTCCTGCTCTACGTCCTGGTGACCGTCTGGTTCGTCCAGCGCGGCTCGCCGGAGTCGAAGGTCCCCGAAGCGGCGGGCCGGGAGTCCGACGAGGACCAGCTCGTCGCCGAGCACGCCCGGCCCGACTCCCCCGCCTGGGCCCGGGCGCGCGGCTGGCGGCTCAGCGTCTACTCCCGGTCCCTCACGTTGGCGATGGGCGCGATCTTCCTCGGGTCGTGGCTGGCCCAGTCGATCGCGGGCACCACCGCCTACAACGCGTCCCAGCTCCGCGACCTGCAAGAACCGGTGACCTGGGCGCAGTACGTCACCCAGCCGGAGTTCTGGAACCGCACCCTGCAGAACTGGCAGTCGGAGTTCCTGGCCGTGGCGAGCATGGTGGTGCTGTCCATCTACCTGCGCGAACGCGGCTCACCCGAGTCCAAGCCCGTCGGGACCCCGCACGCCGCCACCGGCGTCGAAGGCTGATGCCGAGCGGGCAGCGGGTGCGGCTCACTCCTGCTCCCACGGGGTCGCTCTGCTGACGAGCGGGCGATCGGCCTAGCGTGGCACCGCAGTCGCGGCCGGTGCATGGAAGCCGAAGGGCGCGAGTGCTCGTCACGGCAAGCGCAAGCCGCTTCGAAACCACCACGGGAACCCCAGCCCTGGACGCGGGCTACGACTCAACGCGCGCCCGTCTCGGCCCAGGAGCAGGGCCGCGTCCGCAACCTGTCAGGGAGGAACCGGAACCAGGGATGTCCACCGTCTCCCGGTGGCACTCAGACCCCGGATGCGGACCAAATGCGGACTAGATGCGGACCAGACCGGGCCGGTCGACCCCCGGCCAGGACGCTTAGGGCCCCTGACCTGCGCAAACACCGGTGGGTCCCACGAGGGTCTAGCACACAACCCGCGGACTAGGTGACCGTGGTTCTTCGGGCACCAGTGCAAGATCAAGAACCGTCTGACCTGCATAAACGTGGGCCCCGCGAGGATCGAACTCGCAACCCGCGGATTAAAAGTCCGCTGCTCTGCCAGTTGAGCTAGAGGCCCGGCCCGTGCGGACATTAGTCGGCGGAACCCTAGGGAGAAGGCTAGGGAGAGCCACGGTGCTGCCGCGCGTCCGAGACCAGGCTACGGGAGCGCGTCGGTGGTCTGCGGGGTCTCTTCCCGCAGCAGGTCCGCAGCGGCCTCGGAGAGGATCGTCAGCCGGCGTTCTGCGTCAGCGATCTTCTGGATCGAGAAGCCGCGGAGGGTGCTGACGTCGCGTGCAGGGTGCATGACGTTGTCCCGGAACTTCGCGATCCCGTCGGAGAGCCACCGCCACCCACGTCCTCCGCGCGCGAGGGTTCGGTCGCGGAATGACTCGTCGTTCCCTGCCAGGCGCACGAGGTCCGCAAGGCTGAGAGCCGCGATGTCGTCCAGGAAGTCGTCAGACGCCCTGAGCTGTGCAGCGATCTTCCGGTGTCGGTTTTGCGCGCTCGCGGGCAGTTGGGCGATGGCTGTGGCTTGGTCCGGATGTACCCGGCGCAGGTACTGGGCGAGGAGCATCTCGGTGCACGCCAGTCGCAGGTAGAAGTGCGTGCGGGCCGGCGCGGAAAAGAGATCCACCGGGGTGATTAGCCCTGCGATGTGGTGGCCCTGAAGCACGAGGACGAAGGGCTGCTCGCAGAGAAGCTCGACCAGCTCTGGGAGTGCCATGTCGGATGAGACGAGCACGTCGGCTGTGAGGACTCGCATGTACTCGTCGACAGTCCCCGCTTGCGGCGCTGGCGTGCTCTCGAAGATGCCCAGCACCCGGGAACTGTCCATCACCGGAGCGAAGTTGAACTGCCTGGAGTGCATCAAGGCTGCCGCTGCTGGGGCCGAGTCGCCCGGCGTCAGCGTGAACGCGTGCGCCATGGGCGTCGCGAGATGGCGTGCCTGGATCGCCCGGCTGATCTCGGTGGGGTCGAGGAGTTCCATATCGCGTCCTTCACGTGTCCGTCATCGGAGCAGCTCAGGGAGTCGAGTCGTTCGCTTCCAGCGCGGCGGCGACCGCCTCGAACTCGGCCAGGGCCGCGGTGAGGTCCTCGACGATCTCCCTGGCGATGATCTCCGGCGCGGGCAGGTTGTCGAGGTCCTCGAGGGACTCGTCGCGAAGCCAGGTGATGTCGAGGTTGGCCTTGTCCCGGGCGATGAGCTCGTCGTAGCCGAAGGCGTGGAACCGCTCGGTCTCCACCCGTTCCGCCCTCGGCCGGCCCGGGGCGCAGCAGGTGACGAAGTCGTCCAGGGCGGCCCGGGTGAGCGGATCTTGCTTGAGCGTGAAGTGCTGGTTGGTGCGCAGGTCGTACACCCACACCCGTTCGGTCCACGGGCGCTCCGCGGCGGGCTTCTTGTCGAAGAACAACACGTTGGCCTTGACGCCCTGGGCGTAGAAGATGCCGGTCGGCAGCCGCAGCATGGTGTGCAGGTCGAAGTCGCGCAGGAGGCGGCGGCGCAGCGTCTCCCCGGCCCCACCCTCGAACAAGACGTTGTCCGGGAGCACAACGGCGGCGCGGCCGTTGATGTCGAGGATCGTCATGATGTGCTGGAGGAAGTTGAGCTGCTTGTTCGACGTCGTGACGACGAAGTCCTGGCGCTCGATCTCGCGCTCCTCACGGGCCTCGCGCCCGTCGGAGCCGACCATGGTCAGGGAGGACTTGCGCCCGAACGGCGGATTCGACAGGACCACCGACCAGCGCCGGGTGGGGGCGGCGATCAGGGAGTCCTTGACCTCGATCAGCGACTCCCCGTTGGGCTGTCCGATGCCGTGCAGCAGCAGGTTCATCGCCGCCAGGCGCGCCGTGCCGTCGACCAGCTCCACCCCGTGCACGAATGTGTCGCGCAGGTGCGTCCGCTCGGTCGGGTCCATGTCTTCCGCGCCGCGGGAGGCGTGGTCGTGCGCGGCGAGCAGGAACCCGCCCGTGCCGGCCGCGGGGTCCGTGACTGTGTCGCGCACGGTCGGCTGCACCACGTCGACCATCGCCTGGATGAGGGCACGGGGCGTGAAGTACTGACCAGCGCCGGACTTGATGTCCTCCGCACCCTTGGACAGCAACGACTCGTAGGCGTCGCCCTTGATGTCCACGCCTGCCTGCGACCACTGCTCGGCGTCGATCAGGTCGTGGATCAGCCGCTTGAGCTTGGCCGGGTCCTGGATGCGGTTCTGCGCCTTGCGGAAGATCGTGCCCAGCGTGCCCGGCTCGCGCGCCAGGCCCAGCAGGATCCGGGTGTACTCGACCTCGAGCTGCACGCCGTCGGCGTCGAGCAGCCGCTGCCAGGAGAACTCCTCCGGCAGGATCCGCTCGGGACGCAGCTTCCGGGTGGCTCGCTCGTGTGCCATCTTCAGGAAGAGCAGGTAGGTCAGCTGCTCGGTGTACTCCAGGGTGCCGACGCCGTCGTCGCGCAGCACGTTGCAGTACGACCACAGCTTGTCGACCAGGCGACGGGCGTCAGCCACGGCGGCCTCCTTCGTTCGCGATCAGCGGGTGGCTCACAGGGACTCGAAGAAGTCCTCGTCGAGGCCGTAGAGCACCACCGGTGGGCCGGCCTGCACGCCGACGCCGTGACGCACCATCAACCTGGCGAGCCGTCGGCCGTCGATGAGCTCAATGCGGGCGTTCACCCGCACGGCCTCCTCGACCGCGCCGGGCGTGAACGTGCTCGTCGTGATGAAGACCCCACGGTCGCCTTGCGCGCCCATGAGCGCGCCGACGAACTTCTGGACGTCGGGCCGTGAGACGGAGCTGTCGGGCCCGTAGCGCTTGGCCTGGAGGTAGATCCGGTCGAGGCCAAGCGGGTCCTGGCTGATGATCCCGTCGATGCCACGGTCCCCAGGTTGGCCCGAGTGCTCGATGGTGCCGAGTCGGCCGTACCCCATCGCCTCGAGCAGGCGCACCACGAGGAGTTCGAAGGCACGGGGTGAGAGCGCGAGGGCACGTGTCAAGACCTCGCCTTCCACGGCCGCGACGTTCTCCCGGGTGGCGGCGTCGATCAGGTCCTGTGGGGTCGCGGTCGACTGCACACCCGTCGCGGCCGCGCGTGGTGCCGCGACGCGCGTCGCCATCGGTTCGTCGGTTGTGTCGCGCGATCGCGAGAGGAATGCCTGGAACGAGGGGAACGCCTCAAGGACCTTGCGGTCGACGTGGTCCGGGTTCGCCGCGAGCACCTGCTGGCCCGCGTCCGTGATGCGGGACTGAGCGCGCGCCGGCCGTTCGACCAGGCCAGCCTGTGCCAGGTACGTCATCGCCCAGCCGACCTTGCTGTTGATCACCCGTTGGCGGCCGCTGGGCAGCACCTGCGAGCGCTCCTCCTCCGTGAGCCCGAACTGCTCGCTGATGGCCTCAATGACGTCGCCGTAGCGCCACGTGCGGCCGTCGGCGAGGAGGGCGAGGACGGGCCGCATCACTGTCTCGTAGTCAGGGATCCCCATGCCTACGTCTCCTGTCGGGTTGCGGGAACCGCAGCGTCCCCTGCGAGGTCGCGAGCCTCGGCGAGCTTCACGGCGAACCGACGCAACGACTCGCCGTGGCTCGTCCGGGCCGGGACCGGGCTGGGGTGAGGTGCCTCGACGACCGTGATTCCACGGTCGCGCAACGTCTCCGCCGACAGCTCGACCCCGAGCTGCGCCCACCGGCCGATCGCCACGACCACACGCAGGTCAGGCAGCAGGTCGAGGAGGCGCAGAAGGTAGGGCTGCCCCTTGAGCGCCTGCGCGATGACCACGGAGGCATTCTTCTTGGGTGTCCCGACGTACCAGGGCACGACGTTCCACGGCAGCACCGAGGTCCGCGCCAAGCCAATGGTCGCGAGGGCGGTCCAGAGGTTCTCGGCCGTCGCGTCGTTGTTGTCCGCCGAGAGCATGCCGGACTCGAGTGCCTTTCTCCCGGGCGACTCCATGACCAGGAGCACGCGCGCGGCGATCCCGCCTGAGTCCGGGTCGACGTAGGGGACATGGTCCGTGCCGCGCTCGGTCCGGATGCGGTCGACGAACCGGTTGACGGGCGCGACGTGCGGTTCGAACCAGCGCGTCCGTTTCTCCGCGAGGAACATGCCTTCCCCGTGCATCCGCGGCTGGAGGCTGTGGCGCGTCGGCAGGGGCAGGGTCGCGAGGTCGGGCAACCGGTCGGGCGGTGCGTCATCCGGCCGGGCGGCCGGATGGTCGCGCACTGCCCGGAGGACGGCGTCCCATTCGGCTCCTAGGGTGTCACCGCCAGCGAAGCGGTCCGCGCGAACCAGGTAGAAGGCCCAACCACGCAGCAGATCCACACCGCACCACTCCGGGACGACACCCTCGCGTCGGTACTCCTCACGGGCACCGGCGAGCAGAACCTCGAGTCGCCGAGGCTCCCCGGCGAGCCGCTCGTAGCCGCTGTACGTGTGGGCCCACTCGATCTCCGCCTGTCGGCTGTCACTCACGGGACGGCCACCTCCCGTTCTGCCAGTCCCTCTGCGAGGTTCATGCCCGACGCGCGGTCGGTGAGGCGGCCGGAGAACGCGGCGGCAAGGAGACCCCTCCGCACTGCCCCCGAACGTTGACGCGATTCGGCTGCGGCCGCTTCAAGGAGCGTGGCCCGCTGAGCCGCGACACCGAACGCCTCGATCCGCCGCACTTGTTCGTCGACTGCTGGGACCGGAATCCTAACGCCATCGAGTTTCTTCAGGCCGAGGTTGTACTGGCCCGCGCTCGAGGCGGCGAGCCCTTCAAGGCACTTTCGCGCCTGCGGCCGGTCCAGCATGAGGTGGACCCACTCCGGCACGACCCGGGCTCGGTTGAACCGGTAGCGGATCAGGTAGGAGGCGAATGCTGCCTCGATCCCCGGCTGGACGACTGCTGTACGACCGATCAGGTCTTTGCTGCCATTCGTCCGTACCACGAGCAAGTCTCCTGGCTGCAACATGAGTCGCGAGAGGTCCTCATCGTCTACGGCGCGCTTCTCATCTGCAAGGTCGATTGCGCCGCCGCGCAGGTTTGGGATGCGCACGACCGCGACGCCGGGGCCACCGGGCACGCACTTCGTCGATGTGCCATAGCCCGAGTCCGTAGCCAGAGAGCCGAGGGTGATGACCGGGTCCGTCGCGATGGTGAGGCCCGACAGAGTCGCCGCACGGAACGTCCGTAGCCGTCTGGACACCGCGTCGAGGTAGCCGTCGGCGGCATCGAGGCGGGAGAGGTGGTCTTCGAGGATGTCGACGATCCGCCGCTGTTCCGCGACGTGTGGGAACCGAATAGTGACTTGTCGGAGTTCACTCTGCCGAATGCCCGTCACGGTCGACCCCGAAGACCTTGCGCGAAGTTGGTCGGCGATCTGGGGTGCCTGCAGCGCCCAGTACAGGAAGCGGTTCTCGAGCGTGCCTTCACGGCCTCTGAGGGCAAAGAGGCGTTGGCTAAGCACGAGCGGCTCGTCGGTCGGCACGAGGGCCACCGAGCCGAGCGGTGCTTCGGAGGTCAGCAGGACATCCTCCTTCCTGAGGCGCTGAGGCATCCAGCGCTCAGCCAGCTCGGCTGTGACGAAGCGCCGTCGCTGCTCGAAGTCCACCCGGCCCTTCTTGATGTGGATCGCCGAAACCACAGGAACCCCTGCGTTCGAGAAGCTCCCGCCGAGCTTCCCCGGGGTCTGGCCTCGATGATCAATGAGCAGCTCAAGTGCGTCACCGAGGGGCATCCGTATCCAAGACCCCGGCACTCTCGTCATGCGGTGAGCTCCGTGTTGAGGGTCTCGACGAGCCCTGCCGCGCGGTCCCCGAGGTCCCGGATTGCCCCGTCGACCCCGCCGCGTTCGGTGAAGGGCGAACGGTCGAGGTCGTCGTCGGACAGGCCTGCGGAGGAGGCGATGACGTCGGCCATCCGGTCGAGCCACCACCGCTCAACGGCGGTGTAGACGACACCCGCCTGCTCCTGCTGGAGCAGCCATCCGGCGTAGCGGTCGCGGACCCGGTCGGCGTAGGGGACCAGCTCGTTGTCGGCGCCCAGGGTGAAGCGCAGCAGGGAGACGAGGTCGGTCAGGCGGGCGTGGTCGTTGTGCTTGACCCGGGTGACCTCGAGCGCCTCGTACGCGGCCCAGACGATGTCGATGGTCCAGTTGTGCGGCGGCCGGGCGATGCGGTCTGCGAGCTCCTTGAGGGACTCGAAGGGCACCCGCCGGGACTTCGCCTCGCCGAGGAGCTGGATGGCGGTGATCTCGGCTCGGTGCTCGTCGAGGTAGGCGCGCCAGGACTCCACGATGGACCGGGCACGGGTGGTGTCGACCACCCCGTGGGCGTCGACGAGTGAGTCGTTGCTCTCGTCGATAACTCGGTCGTGTGTCTGCCGCAGCTCAAGGATGCGGGCGCGCAGCGCAGGGTTCGCGGCCAGCGGCTCCACGGCCATCTCCACGAGCTCGGCGACGACGGCGTCGGGCGCCTGCCCGGGGGACGCGGCAAGGGCCGCGGCCTGGTGGTCGGGGTCGACGGCGTCGACCAGGCCGCGCACCAGGGCGTGCAGGGAGGTGCCGGCGACGGCGTCGAGCTCGGCGCGCTCATCGGGGGTGAGCTGCAGCTCCAGGGCGGACAGGCGGGAGGCGAGGGTGGCGGCGTCGTCCTCGGTCAGGGTCAGGTTCGCGGCCCGGTCCAACAGCTGCTTGAGGGTCACGTCCTTCTCGCGGTTCAGGGGCGGGTCGACGAAGTCGTGCTCGGTGACCCCCACGGCGTCGACGATCACGAACCGGGTCTTGACCGGCGCGTCGGGGGTGACGGCCTGGAAGTCGGCGGGGGTGATGGTGCGGGCGCCGCGGCCCTTCATCTGCTCGAAGTAGCCGGCCGAGCGCACGTCTCGCAGGAAGAACACACACTCCAATGGCTTGACGTCGGTGCCGGTGGCGATCATGTCCACAGTCACCGCGATCCGCAGCGCGGCGGAGGTGCGGAAGGCCTGTAGGTGGGCCTTGGGGTCCTTGGCGGCGTAGGTGATCTTCGCGGCGAAGTCGTTGCCCTTGCCGAACACCTCCCGGGCCAAGGTGACGACCTCCTCGGCGTGGGCGTCGTCCTTGCAGAAGATCAGCGTCTTCGGGACGGTCGAGCGGCCGGGGAAGATGTCGGTGAAGAGCCGGTCGCGGAACGTCTCCAGGATCAGGCGGATCTGCCCACGGGAGGTGACGGCCCGGTCCAGCTGGGACGGGGTGTACTCCAGGTCCTCGTCGAGCTCCTCGAAGCGCTGCACCCGGGTGCGCCGATCCACCCTCGGCACCACGGTGCCGGCCTCGATCAGCCCGCCCTGCTCGGTGGTCCGGGTGCGGATCCGGTAGATGTCGAAGTCGACGTTGACCCCGTCCGCCACCGACTGGGGGTAGGTGTACTCCGAGACCAGGTTCTGGGCGAAGAACGCGAACGTCTGCTTGCCCGGGGTCGCGGTCAGGCCGACGACGTGCGCGTCGAAGTACTCCAGCACCCCTCGCCACACCCCGTAGATCGACCGGTGGGCCTCGTCGACGATCACCAGGTCGAACGTCTCCGGCGGCATCGCCGGGCTGTACTGGACGGTCACCGGTGCGGGCGGCGTGAAGTCGTCGATGCCCGGGTCGTCGGCGTCGGGGACCTCACCGCCGGACAGCACCCGGAACACGCGCTGGATCGTGGAGATCACCACCGACGAGCTGGCGAGCATCCCCACCGAGGACAGCTTGTCCACCCCGTACAGCTCGGTGAACCGGCGGCCGTCGTCGGGGGTGCGGTAGTTGCCGAACTCGGCCATCGCCTGGTCGCCCAGGTTGTTCCGGTCCACCAGGAACAAGACCTTGGAGAACCCACCCCACTTCAGCAGGCGGTAGGCCTCGGTGACCGCCGCGAAGGTCTTGCCGGCACCGGTGGCCATCTGCACCAGGGACCGCGAGTACCGCTGCTCGGAGAGCGCCCGCTCGATGCCGCAGATGGCTGCGACCTGAGCTGTGCGCAGCGGGGCCTCGTCCAGCGGCGGCAGGTGGCGGACCTTGCCTCGCCAAGTCGGGTTGGTGGGGTCGGCGTCGGCGTCGCGCACGGTCCGGGCCAGGGTGGCGGGCTTCGGGAAGGCGAACACACGTCGGGCGCGGGGGGCCGGGTCGTAGCCGTTCGTGAAGTGCGTCTCGGACGCGGAGACCTCGAACACGAACGGCAGGCGCCCGTCCACGACGACTGCCCGCTTGCGGTGGGCCTCGGGCAGGCCGGTGGCGTACATCGCCGACTGCCACTCCACCCCGGACAGGGTGGTGCCTTCCGGCTTGGCCTCGATCACCCCGACCACCTGCTTGTCCACGTACAGCAGGTAGTCCGCGCGACCGTGCCCGGGCGCCATGATCGCCTCGCGGACGGCGACGCCCGGACCGGCGAACAAATTCAGGTCGTCGCGGTCCTGCACCGCCCAGCCGGCCGCGGTGAGCTGGGCGTCGATGAGTGCCCGGGCGCGCTGCTCCGCCGGCAGGCGAGGGCCATCGTCCACGGGCACGTCCTCAGGGTAGGGGCCAGCGGTTCGGCAGTGGCTTCACTCAGTGCTTCGGCGCGGAGGGCGTCCACCTGAAGCGGGGAAGGGGCGGACCCGGCCCGTTCCCGCCTGGGACCCAAGGGCGGACGCACCCACGTGTCTCGCATGCCCGACCTGACAAGTAGCGCCTCGGCTCAATCGACCCGGACGAGGTCCAGCTCCAGCCACCGCGCGAGGTCGGCGATCTCGCCGTCGATGGCGGCAGCCGCGGCCTTGCTCGAGGACCAGCGAGAGCCGGCGCAGCATCTCGTGCAGGCTCGCCGGGCGTTCGGCCGTGAGCAGCTCCGCGCGGAGGGCGACCCAGCGCGCGTCGGTGCGGGATCGTGCGCAAGATCGCGGAGGCGCACGGTGGCGAGGTGTCGGTGGCGAGCCCGCCGGGGCGAGGGAGCGGTCTGCACGCTCCGGCTCCCCGGTTGATCGGCAACGCGTCGTCGGGCAACCTCGCGCGGGCATCCGTGAAGCGCTCGACCAGATCAGACGCTGATGGCCGAGCCCTGATCGGAGCGTGGACCCCGCCCCGCCGCGCAGCAGGCGGGATCGGCTGTGATGATGGGGGTCCAGCCGGTCTCGCCCCTGGAGTCCCCATGCCGAGCAAGATGGCCCTCGCGGCCATGAACGCGGCACACCGTGCGCTCATCGCCGTCTCCTTCGGCCGGCTCGGGTGGAGCTTCGGGAGCACGCCCGCGCTCGAGCTCACGACGACCGGGCGCAAGTCGGGTCAGCCGCGGTCGACCATGCTGACGTCGCCACTGCAGATCGGCGAGGCGCTGGTCGTGGTGGCCTCGCGAGGCGGGGACGACCACCACCCGGCGTGGTTCCTCAACATCGAGGCAGACGCCGACGTCCGGGTCGCGCTCGCCGGCCGCCCGGCCGTCCCGATGCGGGCGCGCGTGATGTCGGACGCCGAGCGCGGCGACCTCTGGCCGACCATCACGGCGCGGTTCCCGAACTACGCCGGCTACCAGCGCAAGACCGACCGGGTGATCCCCCTGGTGCTGCTGGAACCGGTCGCCTGGTCGACACACGCCTGACCGGCGCTGACGTCCGCCGGACGAAGTCAGGTCGCGGCGTCGGCGTCCGTCGGCGTGGGGAGGCGCAGCTCCGGTTGCGGCGTGGGCAGTGACACCCGCGACTCGGTGCGCAGGGACCGCAGCACCAACGCGAGTGCGCGGTCCACCGGCGCCGGCCCCGGCATCCTCGCCTGCGCGGCGACCGCACCGTCGATCATCGCGAACGCAAGGAAGACGTCGGCGAGGGTCACGTCCGCCCGCACGACGCCGCCGCGGTGGGCCGCGTCGAGGGCGGTGGACATCAGCGTCTCGGCGCGCCGGACGACGTCGTCCAGGCGGTCCGGCTCCGCGGCGAAGCTCTGCGCCACCGCAAGCAGACCGGAGGCGTCGACCTGGAGCGCGTAGATCTCCACCAGGAGGTGCTCGAGGAGGTCGTCGCCGGGGTAGCCGGCCGCGTACGTCTCGAGGGCGTC
>Ga0209840_1000150_pt1 | contig 15373 bp, 12 predicted proteins | sample PersoiDNA2013190_FD_185802 | JGI IMG/M metagenome (GOLD analysis project Ga0209840, IMG submission 185802) | Permafrost soil microbial communities from the Arctic, to analyse light accelerated degradation of dissolved organic matter (DOM) -... | ecosystem: Environmental > Terrestrial > Soil >... | reverse complement strand
TGCCGCTGGCCGACGCCGACCACCCCGTCGACGGCGTCGGGTCCACCGTGCTCTGGGACGACGCCCAGGCCGGCGCCCTCTGGGCGGCGATGCGGACCGATGGAGTGGTCCCGGGCGCGGGCGCCCCGGGACCCGCACCCGCCGCCGGTGCCCCGCCGGGGACGAGCACCGCCGCCCAGGACCCGTGCGCCCGCCGGTAGCCGGATCGAGCACCCCACCATCCGGCAGCCCCGAGTGCGGCCGCCGGCGCCGGACACTGGGCCGATGACCCGGTGGCCGGCGCCGGGCGCACAGCGGTGCCGGGCTTCCTCTACCTGGCCGAGTTCTGGCGACCGGCCGTGCGCTACGAGGAGCACTTGTGGTTCGGCTGCCGGGTGTGGTTCGACGACCGGGTGCCGGAGACGGTCACTGGTGTGGTGCCGCTGGGCGGTGAGAGCCGGCAGAGCAGAGTGATGGTGGTCGCCGACGAGGAGGCCTCCGGCGCTCTGCGCCTGCCGGCGCCGCCGACGGTCTTTCCCGATGGCCGGCTCCTGCTGTACCTGGCCACGCCGGCGATATTTCCGGACGGCTGGCTGCCGCCGCCGGCTCCCGGACTGACCGTGAACGGCGCGTGCGTCGCCGGCCCGCAGCCGATCACCGGCTGGTCGCCGGCGGATCAGGCGGCTCGGCCGCTGCGCTGGTCGGTCGACGCGGGCAGCGTCTACTTCCTGACGTTCGACGAGCCCGCAGCCGCGCAGCGGTTCGCGGAGCGCTACCACGGCCGCTGCCTGCCACAGGCGGAGCGCTGGATGCGGACCGTGGGCTTTGGCATGTGCCTGGTGGGAAGGTGGTCATGAACGACGCGGCCCTGTTGTTCTTCTATGCCGAGACTCCCGTGCACGCCGGGGGCGCCGACAGCGTGGGCGTGCTCGACCTGCCGATCCAGCGGGAAACCGCGAGCGGTCTGCCCACCGTGTGGGGACAGAGCGCGAAGGGCGCCCTGCGGGACTTCGCCGGCCATGGCCCGAGCCCCTGGCCGGATGTCGAGGAAGTCTTTGGCTCCGCTCCCCCCCGCGCCGGCGGCGCGACCGGGCCGCCGGCGCCGGGCTGGCTGTCGGTCGGCGACCTGCGGCTGGTCGCCTTCCCCGTTCCGACTCTCACCCGCACGTTCGCCTGGGTGACCAGCCCGCTGCTGCTGGCCCGCCAGCAGCGACTCGCCCAACTTGCCGGTCTGGCCGGCCTCCCCGCCGTGCCGCACGTCGAGGAGGAGCACGTCGTTCCGGCCGGCAACCACTGGTCCGACGGGCGGGTGGCCGTCGGTGAGTACGACCTGACCGGCGACCCGGTCGACGACCACCTGCGGGACTGGGCCACCTGGCTGGCGGCCAACGCCCTGCCGCGCCCCCCGGCCGGCGGCGAGGACCCGTTCGCCTTCTTCCGCACGAAGATCAGCAGCGATCTGCTGCTGGTCACCGACGGCCAGCTCAGCGCGATCACCGAGGAGTACTCCGAGGTAGTGCCCCGCGTCCAGCTGTACGCGGACGCCAAAACGGTGCGCCACGGCCCCTGGTACACCGAGTATCTGCCAGCGGAGACCATCGCCTGCTCCCTGCTCCGCGGCTGCACGCCGAGTTCCCGCCTGGCGGACCTTCCCCCTCGACTGGACGGCGAGGTGCTCGTGGCCGGCGGGGACGAGACCCTTGGCAAGGGGCTGTTCTGGCTGCGCTGGTGCGGGGCGCAGACCTGATGCCCCGCCGGGACCAGGGCCTGGCCGTGACGGCCTGGACGCTCATCGACAATGTGCCGCCCGACGTACGCGACGAGTTTCGGACTCGGGCGATGGAGTTGGGTCCGATGCTGGCCAACTCGGGGCTAGCCGCGACGGCCGCCTTCCTGGCGGCCAAGGCCGGTTCAGAGGCCGAACCGGCCCCGTTGGCCCGGGCCTACCGCATCCTCGCCGACGCACTCTCCCGGCATGTGCTGGGCGATCCACAGGCCGACCGCAACCGTCTGGTAGTCGAGTTGGGCCAGTTCGACGCGGCGGCCTACCGGCGAGTCGGTGCCGGCGCGCGCGAGTTCGCCGGCTGGGTCCGGCGGGCGGCCGAGGCCCTCGTCGTCGACGAGCCGACGTGATAGCCGAGGGGACACCGCGGTGACCAGGGCGGCAGGCCCGTTGGGCCGGCTGGTGCACTACGACGAGCAACGCGGACAGCTCGGGGTTGCCAACGCGAACGGTGCCCTGCTGCTGCACCGCGTGGTCTGGACGGAGGTCCCACCGAATCAGCGGGAGGAGGCGGCCGCTGCGCTGCGCGCCGCGACGGCGCGCAACCTGCTGCCACCCGCCCCACTTCGGGCAGCGGCCGAGCGGCGGCGGGCGGCGGTCCACCGGCTGGCCGCTCGCGGCACGGTCCGCGAGCTCGTGGTGCGACCGCAGTGGCGCCTCGTCGTAGGCCTTGGCGAGGAGACCCCGAGCGAGGTCGGACTGCGCCTGCACGCCACTTACGGGGCACCGGTACTGCCCGGCACCGCCCTGAAGGGAGTTGCGCGCTCCTACGCCCGCAGGCAGCAGCCGGCCGACTACGCCGACTACGGCCGGGCTGCCTTCGGCGACGAGGTCGACCGGCCTAGCTCGACCAAGGCGACTGCCGGCCATGTGATGGTCCTCGACGCCCTTCCCGAGCTGGGATCGTCGGGAGCACCGGATGGGATCGCCGTCGACGTGCTCAACCCACACGTGGCGGACTACTACGCCAGCCGCGGCGCGTCTCCGCCGGCTGAGTACCTGCAGCCCATTCCGGTGCACTTCTTTGCGGTGACCTCGGCGGTGTCGTTCCGGATCTACCTGCTTGCCAGGGGCGAGGATCCCGACATCGGAGAGCTCGCCGTCGACCAGACGGCACAGTGGCTGAGCGCCGCACTCGAGGAGTACGGCGTGGGAGCTAAGACCGCGGCCGGCTACGGCTACCTGAGCGTTCGCGCCGTCGAGGACGAGGAGCTGCCGCCGTGACGTCGGTGCACGTGCTGCCCTGCGGCACCTCGATCCTGCGCAACCTGCGGGCGGGGGTCCCGGGTTGCCGGATGACACCCGTGCAGGTAGACGAAATGCAGCGCTGGGCAAGCGACGAGTTGATCCGCGACCAGCCAGCTAGCCAATGGAGGCAGACGTTTGCCCGAGACGTCGGGCCGCACCTCCGGCTGCTGCAGGCAGCTCAAGATCCGGTTCGCCTGTCCGCCGAGACCGCCAGCCTCACCCGGTACGCGACCCGAGTCGGCGACGGGCTGCAGCCGCAGGACCTGGTCGTCCTGCTCGCCTCGGACACCGCGGAGGGGATGCTGGCGGCACTGCTCGTCGCCGCCTCGCTGAATCGCGGAGTTGAAGAGCATCCCGCTCCCGCGCGCGACGCCGCCGCCCACGGGGAGCTCCTGACAGCTGGCCAACCGGGACGAGCGCCGGTGCACGTCGTGCGCATCCCGAAGCTGCTGCCGGACTCCACGACCAACTTCACTGCGGCCATGACGGACCTGGCCGGGGCGATGCTGTGGGCCGGCCGAAGGCGCCGCCGGCCCGAGCAAAGGCTCGTCGTGCACCTCTCCGGCGGATACAAGGCGACGCTGCCCTACCTGCTCGTCATGTGCGAGTACCTCAAGGCGCTGCAACCGCCGGTGGAGGCGTTCTGCCTGCACGAAGGCGACCCCGGCTCTCCAGTCCTGCCCGACCTGGTCGAGATCTTTCTCCGCTCGGTCGACCTCGACGCCGACCTTGCTCTTCTCAACGAGGCAGCCCAGGGCAACATACCGAATGACCCTCGACTGGGCGGCTTTGCCTACCGAGAGGTCCGCGGTCGGGCGGTGCTGACCGGCGTCGGGCACGTCCTGACCGCGTTCCAGGTCTTCCTCGGCAACGGACCATGACCGGCCTCGCCGAGGTCCTGCGCGCCGGGCTGCCGGCGAGGGTGGCCGGTGCCGCCGACGGCTGGCACGCGAGCCCTACTGAGAGCGGACCCGGGGTGTGCCTTTCGCGCGGTGGCGGCTCGGTGGTTTGCATGGTCTTGCCCGGCCTGCGGGGCGAGTGGGGACAGGCGGCTGCCAGCGTTCGGGCCGGCCTCGAGTCGCTGGCGGAGCAGGTCCGCGATCATCAAGTTCTCGATCTCGCCAGGTCTTACCCGGCATTCGCAGCGCTGCTCGTCGACGCACTGCCGCCAGGACAGGGCTGGCTGGCCGCCGTCCGATTGGCCGAGGCGTGCCTACTCATCATTGAGGACGCGCCGACCGGGAAGGATGTCAGCGCTTCGCGGGTGCTTCCGCTCGTCCGTCGAGCGCGCTTCCTGCTCCTGACCGCACCCGATCGGTACGCCGGGGTGAACTACCCGAGCAAGTCCGTTCTGGGCTCCTATCGACTGTTCGAGGCGTACCGGGAGCGGGCTCGGGGCGAGTGGGCCCACGACCTGATCAACAGCGACGACCACCCGTACCTGCGGCACTGGTCGGCGGAACAGCTCGACGAGGAGCTCCGCCGGCTGATCCGGGTCGTCGACGCCTCCGGTCGGGACGCGTTCCGAGCGCTGCCGGCGCCGCCCGCGACCGATCCCACCGACTGGGATGGCTTCGGCGCCTGGTTGGTGCAGGAGGCGTTTCTGCCGCGCTTCATGCTCGGTGCTGCCTGGGACGAGGCGCGGCGCCAGGCTGGCTACTGGCCGCTGCTGGCGGTGATTCCGTTCCTGCTGATGGCGCTCGCACCGGTCGCCGGCACGCGCTGGGGCACCGGATCCGAGCTGCTGCGGGGAACCGGGTGCGCGGCGGGCGCCACCTACCTAGCGATCATCTGCCTAACGATCTGGCGACAGCCGCTGGCGTTTCCCTGGTGCCTGCGGCTGCCGGCCGGGGCGGCGCTGGGCATGGTCGCACTCCTCTCTCTGGACGACTTGTGGGCCCCTCAGCACGGCCGTTGGTGGCTCGCGACGTCCGTTGCACTGATCGGAGCCGCCGTCGGCTACCTGCTCTTGGAGGCCTCGGCGCACGGCGTGCCCCGCCGCCGACTACTTCAGCGGGCGGTCGCCGTGGCCGTGCTCGGCTACGTGCACGCGATTGGGGTGGCCGCGCTGGTGCTCGCCTTCGTCGTCCCGGCGGTCAAGCCCAGCCTCGCGGACAAGCTGGCCGCCCTGACCGGGACGGGAACCGCCGCCAAGCTCTGTCTCTGCGCAGCTGTCGGGCTCGCCGCCGCGGTGTTCCTGCAGGTGCTCTGGGACGACCGGCCCGTCACGTACCCACTCAGCCATCTGCCATGGACGGGACGGGTCCGGACATGACGAGCGCTGAGATCACCGCTGAGATCACCGTCACGGTGGAGACGCCGGCTTTTGTGGCTGCTAGCGGGGAGGCTCCCGCGGAGCTGCGCATGCCGTCCCTGCGCGGCGCCGCGCGCTACTGGTTTCGCCTGCTGGCGGCACCGGTGTTCGCCGACAACCCGGCCGCGGTCGCCGCGGCGGAGGCGGAGGTCTTTGGTGCTGCCTCCGGTGACGCCGGCGGCGATGGGCGCCCCGGCCGCTCCCGCAACGGCCGCGACCGAAGCCGCGGTCCTTCCCGTGTCGCGTTACGCCCGCTGCAGCCGGTGCCCGCGGGACACGACCCCCAGCCCTCTTGGCTGCGCGGCGGCGCCGGCCCGGTCAACGGGATCGGCTACCTGCTCGGTCCTGGGATCTATCAGCCTCCGGGGCGAGGGGGCCACCCCGGTCTGCTCCGCCCGCACTACCTGCCGCCCAGTCAGCAGGTCGAGGACTCACCCAAGGGGACCTTCCTGGTCCGCGTGCTCGACGACGGTTCCGACGTCCCGGCCAGCTACGTCGCCGAGGTGGCCGGAATCTCGCTGTGGGCGGTCGCCACGTTCGGCGGAATCGGTGCCCGGGTGCACCGCGGCTTCGGTGGCCTCCGCTTCGACGGCCTCGACCGGCTCAGCCCGGCGCTCGCCGGCGCCGGGGCCACGCCACCGGACCACGCCCACCCGGTCATCCAGCGCCTGCACGAGCTGCTTGCTGGCCGGTGGGAACGACCAGAACCGCCGCCGCGTCCGACGGTCCGGCCGGGGGTCTCGGGCCCGCCGTGGCCGGCCGCCCCGACCTGGTCGAGGTGGTACACCCAGTTCTCGGCGGAGCGGGGTACCTGGGTGGACCGGCTCCGGGCCGCCGGACTGGCGCTGAGAGCGTTCCGGGCTCCGGTCGACCGGTATGCGGCTCCCTTCGCCATGACGCACCTGCCCGCCTACCGGCGCTGGGTCACCCGGGAGTACGTCGATGCCGTCGTGCCGGCCCGAGCCGGACGACCGGTAGCCAGCCCGCAGTTTCCCCTCGCGGCGTTCGGTCTGCCGGTGGTCTTCCAGAACGCGACAGCCAACCTCTGGCGCGGGGGTACCGAACTCCGCCGGGCCTCCCCAGTGTGGATACGGCCCCACCGGGCGAACCCGATGGACAGCCGGGGTTTCCGCCTGCTCTACCACGTACTGGAAGCCCAGATCGGGCCGGACGACGCGGAGCTGGGCCTGAAGGTACAGAACCGGGCCGGCCGGGTGGCGCTGAGCCTGGACGAGCGCGCCGCCTACAGGCAGCTCGACGCCTTCCTACTGACCGCGCCGTGACCAAGGCGATCGTCGGCCGAGGCAAGGACCCACCGTGCCGGCGCTGTTGACGCTGGTCATGGTGCCTCCGCCGTTCGACCCGCACCCCAAGCAGCTTCGGGGCGCAGCCGGACAGCTCTTTGAGACACCCGAGGCCAACCACCACGCCGGGATGCAGCCGTTCGCGGTGGGCCCGCTGATTCGGGGCGTCGGCTCAGCGGAGTGGCGGCTGGGCTGGCTGTCCGACCGGCCCGGACCACCCGGCTGGCCGCCGCCCGCCGTCACCTTCGGGCCCACCGCCTGCCGGGTACTCGCCCGACACCGTGAGTGGTCTCCCTTCGCCCGGCTGGCCGCAGACGGACCGGTCCGGCGGGCCGTGATGCGCGTGCTGACCCCCATGTTCTTCTCCCGCAACGGCCGGGACCTGCCGCTGCCAGACCCTGTACTCATCGCCCAGAACCTGCTGCTCCGCTGGAACGCGCTCGCGCCGGCAGAACTCGAAATCGACGACGCCGTGAAACGCGCCCTGCTCGACGGCGTGTATCTCGCCGGCATGGTCGGGACCACCGCGCATCTGCCGGTCGGCCCTCGACTGCGCCAGGCCGGCTTCGTCGGCGACGTCGAGCTGAGGCTGACCCGGGCGACGTCGTCTGCGGCCGCCCAGACGTTCGGGGCACTCACCCGGTTCGCCAGCATCGCCGGGATAGGCGCGATGACCACGCACGGCTTCGGTGCGGTGGAGGTGCAGCCGATAACCCCGCGCAGGGGGTGACCGCGGATGAGTGCGCTCTACGGGCGGGCGTTTGCCTCCCAGGCCCTTCTGGACGCCTGGCAGGAGGTTCGCGACAGCGCGTTAGCTGACGGCCGGCCGGACCCGGAGGTCGACGCGTTCGAGCGGGATGCGGCCCGGCGCATCGACGAGCTCGCCACCATGCTCGCGGCCGGAACGTGGCACCCGTCCCCGGTGCGGCGGGTGGAGATTCCGAAGTCAGCCGGTGGGATCCGGGTGCTGGGCGTGCCGCTATTGGTCGACCGAGTGGTCGAGCGGGCGCTGCTGCGGGTGCTCGACCCGGTCATCGACCCGCTGCTCTTGCCCTGGAGCTTCGCCTATCGCCGCGGGTTGGGCGCGCGAGACGCGCTCGCCGCGCTCGCCGAGGCCCGGGACCAAGGCATGTCTTGGGTGGCCAGAGCGGATATCGACGACTGCTTCGATCGCATCCCGCAGTGGGAGGTCATGCGTCGACTGCGCGAGGTTGTTGACGACCAGCGGGTGGTCCACCTAGTGGGCATGCTGCTGGACCGGCCGGTGGCCGGCGGCCGCACCCGCCCCCATGACCGCGGCCTCGGACTGCACCAGGGCAGCGTTCTGTCACCGCTGCTTAGCAACCTGTACCTGGACGCCTTCGACCGGGCGATGCTTGGCGCCGGTTTGCGGGTCATTCGGTACAGCGACGACATCGCCATTCCGACCGAGAGCCGGGTCGACGCCGAGCGCGCCCTGCTATCTGCAGCGACCGAGTTGGAGGAGCTACGGCTGGAGCTCAATACCGGAAAGGCGCACGTCGCGTCCTTCGAGGAAGGCGTGCGGTTCCTCGGCGAGGTGACCACGGCATCGACCATCAGCCGCGGCGAGACGCTCTCGCACCCGTTGGAAACCGTCGTCTACGTCGAGCGGCAGGGAGCTCTGGTCCGCAGCCGCGGCGACCGGCTCGTGGTCACCGATGGCGAGGAGTCGCTGCTGCGGCTGGCGCTGCGTCGGGTTCGGCAGGTGGTGTGCTACGGCCGGGTCGGGCTAACCACCGCATTCCTGCACCACGCTGCCGAGCTGGGCATCGAGGTCGTGCTGCTGACCGAGCAGGGCACCCTGGGCACCCGGCTGGCGCCGGTGACGTCCAGCGACCCGCAGGTGCGCCGAGCGCAGTACCAGACGGCCGATGACGACCGTCGCTGCCTGCGGTTGGCCGGCTCATTTGTTGACGGCAAAGTCAACAATCTGCGAGTCGCGCTGCTCCGCGCGGCGCGCCGGGAGGACGACATGATGGCCGCCACGGCGGCCGATCTGCTCGCCCGGCTAGTGGACGGGCTGCCGGGCGCCGGGAACTTGAACGAGGTGCTCGGAGTAGAGGGCGCTGCCTCCCGCGAGTACTTCCAGGCGTTGCGCCGCATGCTCGGCCCGGAATGGGAGTTCGAGGGAAGGCAGCGTCGGCCACCACCGGATCCGGTGAATGCAATGCTGTCCTACGGCTACACGCTGCTCGCGCACCAGGCGATCGCTGCGGCGGAGACGGCCGGGCTGGACCCAATGGTCGGCTTCTTGCACCGGCATCGCTGGGGCCGGCCGGCGCTGGCCCTCGACCTGATGGAGGAGTTCCGCCCCGTCACGGTCGATGTAGCGGTCTGGCGCTGCCTCAGCACACGGCAGGTGCGCCCGGAGCAGTTTGAAACCGATCCGGCCCAGGGCTGCCGTATGGGCGCCGACGCCCGGCACACGTTCCTCGCAGCCTACGAACGTCGGATGCTGACCCTGACCACCCATCAGCCCTCCGGCCGGCGGGTGTCCTACCGGGTGGCGCTCTCTTTGCAGGCCAAGGCGCTTGCTCGCACGCTGCTAGAGCCCGATCAGCCCTACGTCTCCTTCCGGTGGAAGTGACCCGGTGGTCATTGTGGTCTGCTACGACATCGCTGACGACCGTCGCCGTGAGAACCTGGCATCACTACTGTCCGGGTACGGGCCGCGCGTGCAGCTGTCCGTCTTCGAGTGCGAGGTGCGGACGAAGGAAGAGCTGCTGCAGCTGCGAGCCGAGCTTCGCGGCCGCATCGACCCCCTCGAGGACCAGGTGCGCCTCTACCCGACCACTCCCCAGACTCTCAACGAGCGCTACATCATCGGGGCCCGAGTGGTTGAAGAGCGTGCGGACTACTGGATCGTCCGCTGATCCCGGCGCCGTTCCCGGCCGGCCCAGATGCCCTGTACAGACCTTCCGTCGCAGCCGCTCGGCGCCTGCGGTGCTCGCAGCGGTGTTCCTGCAGGTCATTGCCATGATCGGGAGCCGGTGGCCCCCTTCCGCCTGGCTGGACTCAGGCCGCCCGGGCTGGTGCTCGCAGCCGCTACCATCACCGCAGGTCAAGCCCCTGTCCACCCCACGTCCGTCGTTATCTCTAGCCCGACTGAGAGGGCATAGAAACCGGAATCACTTGACCAGTGAGCTATTACGCACTGTCGTTATCTCTAGCCCGACTGAGAGGGCATAGAAACTGGTACGCTCCGGCATGTAGAAATACTGAAGATGTCGTTATCTCTAGCCCGACTGAGAGGGCATAGAAACATCTCGATTGACACACGCCCGAGCATGGAAGATGGGTCGTTATCTCTAGCCCGACTGAGAGGGCATAGAAACCAGTTCCTCCTTGAGAGGGGTTCGGTGGGGTGGCGTCGTTATCTCTAGCCCGACTGAGAGGGCATAGAAACCCGAACCCGTAGCCTCCTCGGCCATAGAAGACGTTTGCCGCGGTCGTTATCTCTAGCCCGACTGAGAGGGCAAATAGAAACCTCTTCGCCGCCGAGCATTTCGATGAACTCGGGTGCGGTCGTTATCTCTAGCCCGACTGAGAGGGCAAATAGAAACCTCTTCGCCGCCGAGCATTTCGATGAACTCGGGTGCGGTCGTTATCTCTAGCCCGACTGAGAGGGCATAGAAACCATTGTCGACAACATCCATCCCGATTTTGTCCAGAATGTCGTTATCTCTAGCCCGACTGAGAGGGCATAGAAACGTATTCCCTTCCCTGCTACCAGATGCAGTTTGCGCGGATGGTCGTTATCTCTAGCCCGACTGAGAGGGCATAGAAACTTGTTCGCCTAGGAGGCGTGCTCGGAGAAGTAGAGTCGTTATCTCTAGCCCGACTGAGAGGGCATAGAAACGGCACTCGAGACCATCGTGAAAAGCCGAAGGAGTCGTTATCTCTAGCCCGACTGAGAGGGCATAGAAACAGCTAGACGGACTGCGGCACGGGGATCGATACGCGGAGGAGGTCGTTATCTCTAGCCCGACTGAGAGGGCATAGAAACGACGACCGTCATAGACACGGATCGACTTGCCGCCAAGTCGTTATCTCTAGCCCGACTGAGAGGGCATAGAAACGACGACCGTCATAGACACGGATCGACTTGCCGCCAAGTCGTTATCTCTAGCCCGACTGAGAGGGCATAGAAACCCCTTCGCGTAGCTCGCGACGACGTTCGCCGGAGCCGTCGTTATCTCTAGCCCGACTGAGAGGGCATAGAAACGCTACGCCGGACTCGCCGAGCAGACTGCGAACCTGCTGTCGTTATCTCTAGCCCGACTGAGAGGGCATAGAAACAGCTAGTGCGCTCGGTTGGCCGACTCGTGCACGGCGCGCTCGTCGTTATCCGGGTCGCCTGAGTAACCGCGCCAAAACGGCGCGGAATCGTTCCTCTAATGGCGGTTAGTGGCGTTCGAGTGGCCTGAGTGGCCGGCGGCGGGTGCGCCTGCGGATCCCGGCGACGTCGAAGTTGTAGGTGCCCCAGGGTGAGATGTGTTCGAAGCAGGCCGGGCTGATGTGGGCGATGAGATCGGCGGGGACGGCGATGCCGTCGGCGCGGTGGGCGTCGACCGCGTCCTGCAGGTACAGGGTCGTCCACAGGATGCAGGCATTGGTCAGCAGGGTGTGACAGTGCGCCTGCATGGTCTGGTCGCCGTGGTGGCGGTGGTGAACGTTGCCGCGTTGGGCGACCCAGAGGTGACGGCGTAGGTCGTTGACGGACTCGCCCCGGTTGAGCTGCCGGCCGATCCGCCGCCGGAAGACTTCCTCGGCGAACCAGCGGACGGCGTGCACGGTGCGCAGCAGCTTGCCGTGCTCAAGCAGGGCTTTGGCCAGCGGATGTTGGCGGGCGCCGGCTTGGAGTCTGCCGGTGAGCAGGGACGCGGAGACATGGCCGAGCTTGAGACTGCCGCCGATGCGGCACAGGTCGTCCCAGTGCTGGTCGATCACCTCGACGCGGGCGGGGTTGGCGAGCAGCGGGCCGGCCCTGGGCCAGCGGTCGAGGTAGTAGCCGAGGGGTCGGGCACGCCACAGCGGCTTGGCGGTCAGGTCGGCGATCCGGGGTGAGAGCCGCAGGCCAACCAGGTCGAACAGGGCGGTGACGATGAAGGTTTGGCCGTGCGTGTCGACGGTGTGCTCGGCGATCGGCAGCTCGGTGGTGTTGCCGAGGATCCCGTCCAGGACGTAGGTCGCGTCCCGGTCCGTGGAGACGATGACCTGGGTGCCGTAGGTGCTGAACTGGTCGGACAGCCACGTGTAGCTGGTCAGTCCCCGGTCCAGGTAGTAGCGGGACAGCGCGCGGGCGGTCAGGGACTTGCCGCGCATCGGGAAGTGCAGGCCGTCGGAGGAGGACAGCGTGCCGCCACCCCACGCGCGGGTGAGGGGATGGCGGTAGTGGGCGTTGACGATGGCCGTGGTGGCAGGCTGCAGCGTCTGCTCCCGCAGGTACCACTCGGTGGTCCAGGTCAGCGCGTCGGCGCTGAGCCCGGACAGTTCGGCCATCCGCGTGATCCCGAAGTTGGAGGCCTGCGCCAGCACCGCCGCGTAGAGCAGCCGGCGGTGCTCGATGTCGGGGTGGCGCGGGCTGCCGCCGCCGGCGTGGGTGAGGTGGTCGGTCCAGTTCGTGACCGTGTCGACCTCGATGAGCAGCTCGGTGGTCTGCACGTGCGGCAGGCAGCTCAGCAGCCGGTCGTGCTCGGCCTGCAGCCGCGGGTCGACGTCCTCGGCCCCCAGCGGGCTCAGGTGCAGCACGCTGTCGTCGTCGAGCCGGATGTCCGCGTCGGGCTCGCCGAGCTGGGTTTCCAGCTCGTCGAGGTGGCCTTCCAGCTCCGCCTCCAGAGCGGCGAGGCGGTCGGCGAAGCGGGTCGGGGTCCGGGTGCGCACCAGGGTGTCCGCGCGGATGTCCTGCCACCGCTCGGGTGGGATCAGGTAGGAGGCCGGGTTGGCGTACCGGCGGGACCCTTCCACCCAGATCTCGCCGGAGCGCAGGGCGCCTTGCAGGGCGAACAGGACGGCCAGTTCCCAGTAGTGCCGGTACTCGGCGGTCTTGCCGGCCGCATGGGTGGCGTCCAGGTAGGGCTGCCATCGGGCCGGGACGAACCCGGTGGGGGCGTCGTCGGGGACGGTGCGGCGGCCCTCGGCGTTGAGGCGGCGCAGCAGGGTGACCGCGTCGAGGACCTCGCTGGGTTCGACGCTGGCCGAGAACTCGATGGCGGCGAGCACGTGTGGCGCGAACTGGCGGAGGTAGCTGTGGCGGGCTTCGAGTAGGGCGAGGTGGCCGCCGTCGGCGGGTGGCCGCTCGTCGGGCGGGCGGGCGGCCCCGACAAGGCGGTCACGTCCGAGGTGGCGCAGGTTCGCCCCCACGGCGGCGTCGTCGAGGCCGTCGTCGAGCACGATGTCGAGGATCTCGTCGAGCAGCCGGAGGCGTTCGTAGTCGCCCTTGACGAGAGCGGCGCGTTGTTCGGCGACCTGCCGGCGGGCCCGGCCGTCGGTGGCGGCGAGGGCTTGGTCGAACAGCCGCACGACCTCGTCGACAATCTCGGTGCACGTCGTCGCCGCGGCGGCCAGCAGAACCGGGTAGCGGCGGTCGCTGTCGAGACGGCGCAGCGCCCGCGGCGTCGAGCGGCGCGCCCACCCGGCCAGCTCGCGGACGCGCTCCGGCGGCACCATCGACAGATCCAGCCGGTCCGCGCCGATCCCGCGCAGGTAGTCGAGCTTGTCCACCTCCGTCTTGATCGTCTCCGGGGACGCCTGAGTGGCCCCGGTGTTGAGCCAGACCAGCGGTGCCACCCGCAGGTCGGGGTCGGTGGCGAGCAGCCGGTCGAGCTGGCCGCGTCGGGTCGAGGTGAGCAGCGGGCCGACCCGCAGGTACAGCTCAGTCCACGCGGTCGCGCGGGCCGCGGCGACCGCCCGCATGAGCCGGTCCACGCCGGGCCGCACGATCTGCGCGTTCCGCAGGTGGTCGAGCGCGGCCCGGAACAGCACCGACGGCGTGTCGTGCTCCAACGCTCGCTCGACGAGCCAGTCGCCGAGCCGTTTCCACTCGCCCCGCCCGCAGGTCTGCCAGCCGGCCCGCTCGATGACCGCGGCGGCATGCTCGCGCCGCGCCCGCTCGCCCAGGTCCAGGTAGTCGGCGAAGACCTGGGGTGGGACCCCGAGCTCGGCGGCGAGCCGGTCCAGCACCAGCGGCGGCAGCGCGGCCAGCTCGCCGGGCAGGAACCCGAGGTAGCGCAGGCCGGTGAGCTGGACGCTCAGACCGAGCCGGTTCGCCGGCGAGCGTTGACGCCCCAGCCACCGCACGTCGGCGACGTCGAGGGTGAAATGGGCGACGAGGTCAGTGCGGCTGATCTCGGCCGGCCACGTCTCCAGGCTTGCCCGCTCGGCATCGGAGAGGAATCGGGTCGCCACGCCGTCCCTGCCGTCAGGTCTCCACCAGCACGGCCTCGACGGCGGCGTCGCGGTCGGCGTCGGAGGGCAGGCTGTACCGGCGGGTGGTGTCCAGTCGCGCATGCCCGGCGATCTCGGCGACGAGCACCACGTCCGCGCCCGAGCGCACCAGATTGGTCACCCAGGTGTGGCGCAGCACGTGGGCCGACACCGCCAGGCCGGCGTCGTCGGCCAAGCCGCGGATCACCAGGTCGATCGCGCGCGGGCTCATCCGGTTCCCCGTCCGCGACAGCCACAACGCCGTGCGCGGCTCGTCGCTGCGCAGGCCGGCGAGCTGGCCGTCGCGGGCCTTCGTCCACGTGTCCAAGACGGAACGGCAGGCGCTGTTGAGCGGCACTTCCCGGCCGAGGTCGCCCTTGCCGGAACGCACCGTGAGCCGGCCGCGGCGCGCCGACACCGCCACGTCATCGACGTCGAGGGCGGCCAGCTCGGACAGCCGCAGGCCGGTGTAGAAGAACACGGTGGCGATCGCCCGGTTCCGCGCCGACGGAGCGCGTTCCACCGTGCGCAGGAACCGTCGCTGCTCGTCGGCGTCGAGCGCGCGCGGGGCGACCCGCGGCAGCTTCTCCCGCTTCACCTCCGGCCGGCCCAGCCCCAGGTGCCGGCAGAAGTTGTCGATGGCGGCCAGCGCCTGGTTCACCGACGCCGGCTTGCACTTCCGCGTCCTGCTCAGGTGCCGCTTGTAGTCGCGCACCGCCCAGTCCCGCACGGCCGGCTCCCGCAACGCGGCCGCACCGTGCTCCCCGCCGGCCAGCCACTGCACATAGGCGGTGACCTGGGCCAGGTACACCTGGTGGGTCCGGGACGCGAGCGGCTGACGGCCCAGCCACCGCCGGTACCGGGCCAGTACCGCGCGCGCATCCACCGCCTCGACCGGCTCCCCAGCCCCATTCCGCGCCCGCGCCACCATCCCCCCCTCCCTGTTAGCGGAAGCGACACCGGGCCTTTTCTACCCGGCCAGCGCCCACGTTAGTAGAAGCCCAGCCACGAACCGCTGCCGCTAAGAAGACTTAGCGGCAGCTGCTGACCGGGGCCAGTCACGGGGTGGCCGCGACGTCCACGCCCGGTCCCGCGGACCGGTTATCCAGCCAAGCCCCGACCGCGGCGACGGTGGTAACCAGGTCGGTGACGTCGTCGGTGGCCGGGCGGGGTGCTTCGGCGTGCCGGTACGCGGCGTCGTACCGGTCGGCGCAACCTGCCACCGCCGCCAGCAGACCCGACCGCTCCAACTCCGGCGCGATGTCGCTGACGTCGTACTCGCTGTTGACCATGCTGTCG
>Ga0209840_1000149_pt1 | contig 15381 bp, 9 predicted proteins | sample PersoiDNA2013190_FD_185802 | JGI IMG/M metagenome (GOLD analysis project Ga0209840, IMG submission 185802) | Permafrost soil microbial communities from the Arctic, to analyse light accelerated degradation of dissolved organic matter (DOM) -... | ecosystem: Environmental > Terrestrial > Soil >... | reverse complement strand
TTCCGAAGGCGGAGAGTTCAGCACCTGCTGCTCCAGCCTACCCTGACTACTAGAACTCTGCTTCGCTCGTCGTCTGTCAACAAAACCCCGGCCTTGCGGCCGGGGTTTTTGCTTGGCTCAGGACGCATGCTCCTCAACGCAAGTGTTGATCATCACTCCCGGAACATGTGAAGATACCTTGAATAGTACTGCAACCGTGCTATAAATAGAATTCGGCTGAACTATAGCTAATTCTTTTTCGGGAGGAAGAGGGGATGAAAAAGCTGCTAACAGTATTGCTGTCATTTATGCTTGTCGCAGTTGTATTCACGGGCTGCAAGAAGACCACTACGCCGACGGGTACTGGTACTACTGCAGCAAAGTTTCATATTGGTATCGTCACACAGACCGCTTCTCAAGGGGAGGACTACCTTCGTGGCGGGGATACTCTTGCCGCAGAATACGGCACTGTCGCCAAGGGTGGCATGATCCAACAGGTAACCTACCCTGACAACTTCTCATCCGAGATAGAAACCGTCATTGCTGACATTGCCGGCCTTGCCGACGACCCGCTCATGAAAGCTATTATCGTCAATGCGGCTGTTACTGGCACAGCCGAAGCATTCAAGGAAGTACGCGCGAAGAGGTCCGACATCCTGCTCTTTTGCGGTACGACAGAGGAAGACCCGAACGTCCTCGATGCAACGGCCGACGTCGTCACTGACGTCGACCAAGTGTCTCGTGGCTATCTTCTCATCTGGGCAGCCAAACAGTTGGGCGCTAAGAACTTCGTCCATATTTCATTCCCGCGTCACATGAGCATCGAGCTCACGAGCCGCCGTTGGTCCATTATGCAAAAGGTAGGCGAGGACTTGGGCGTCAAAACGTATTTTGAAACTGCCCCTGATCCTACCAGCGACGTCGGTCTGGCTGGCGCCCAGCAGTACATCGTCGAGCACGTTCCGGCCTGGATCGAGAAATATGGGAAGGAGACGGCATTCTTCAGTACCAATAGCGGCCTAATCGAACCGTTGATCAGACAGATCACCAAGTACGGTGGCATATTCATCCAAGCTGACGTTCCATCGCCCACCATGGGCTTCCCGGGAGCCTTGGGGATCGACCTCAGCGCCGAGAAAGGCAATTGGCCGGCCATCCTCAAGAAGGTTGAGGCTAGCGTCGTCGCTGCGGGCGGATCTGGCCGTCTTGGCACATGGGCTTTCTCTGCGCCTTATACAACCACAGCGGGTCTCGGCGAATATGCGATTCGCTGCATCAACGGTACAGCCAAGGTTGCGAACATGCAGGATTTACTCTCTGCCTTTGAGAAGTACACTCCTGGCGCAGCATGGAACGCTACGAACTACACAGATCTTAACACCAACAAAACGGACACCAATCACTTCATGCTCTACCAAGACACATATGTGTTCGGCAAGGGCTACCTTGAAACGACGGCGCTGGTTGTTCCGGAGAAGTACCTCACCTACAAGGCTCCGTAGAATCTGGCATTCAGGCGCTGGGGCTGATGCCCCAGCGCCTTTTCTTTTGCTTGCGTATGGTCATTGTTTCTCTCTCGAAGGACAATGGAGTCAAGCTTGCAGTGGGGTGCCTCGGCGAACGAAGACGACCATGACTGCTGTCCATGTGTGCATGGTGGCTTGGAGCCTTAGGCTCGAACAATTCCCTGCTGATGCGCTTGCAGGTGCTATTGGGAGGTTGTATTCGAAAGCATTTCATACTTAAGAGGTGGTACAGATGACCGAACAACAACCTTTGCTGAAAATGCAGGGCATTACCAAAGAATACTTTGGAAACCGGGTCCTGACCGATGTCTCCCTCGACTTGAACCGCGGCGAGGTCCTCGGTCTTGTCGGAGAGAATGGTGCCGGCAAGTCGACCTTGATGAATATCCTATTCGGGATGAGCGTCATTGTCCAGACCGGAGGCTATGCCGGCAAGGTCTACATCGATGGCAAGGAAGTCAGTTTTCAGAACCCGTTTGATGCCCTCAAGGCAGGCATTGGCATGGTTCACCAGGAGTTCTCGCTGATCCCAGGGTTCACCGCCACTGAGAACATCCTTCTCAACGGTGAGATTCTGCATGACAACATCGTGACGAAACTCTTTGGGCCCCGCTTGAAGACACTGGATCTTCCCGAAATGCGCGCCATTGCCGCAAAGTCCATTGAGCTGCTGGGCGTCGAAATCAGCCCAGACACACTGGTCGCCGAGATGCCAGTCGGTCATAGGCAGTTTACCGAACTCGCACGCGAGATCCATCGCCCCGAGATGAAAGTGCTCGTGCTCGATGAGCCGACGGCAGTCCTGACGGAGTCCGAGGCGGAGGTTCTTCTGACTTCACTCCGCAGACTGGCTGCCACTGGAATTGCCATTATCTTCATCACACACCGCCTTCAGGAGATCCTCGACATCTGCGACAGGATCGTTATCCTGCGCGACGGACAAGTCGTGAAAGAGGTAGCCACTCGCGACACCGACATCGGTCAGGTCGCCGAACTCATGGTGGGTCGTAGTGTGGATACAAAGGCAATTGCCACTGCAACGTATGACACGCAACAAGAAACGGTCCTGACCGTCGGACATCTATGGGTCGACATGCCTGGAGAGACAGTCCGAGACGTCAGTTTTGAGGTTCACAAGGGAGAGATCTTTGGCATTGGAGGTCTCGCTGGGCAAGGAAAACTTGGTATCCCGAACGGCATTATGGGACTTTGTCCTGCGGGAGGAACAGTCATTCTACACGGAAAGCCGATCCACCTGGACGATCCGGCGGCCGCCCTAGCAGCTGGCATGGCATTCGTGTCGGAAGACAGGCGTGGCGTCGGTCTCCTCATGGAAGAGCCTCTGGACTGGAATATCGCGTTCACTGCGATGCAAGTGCAGAACAAGTTTCTCCGGCCACTCTTGGGCGGACTCATCAAATGGAGAGATGACCGGGCTATCCGGAAGGTCACGCGGGAATATATCGAGGCCCTGGAGATCAAGTGCACCGGAGTTGAGCAGCCAGCTCAAGAACTCTCTGGCGGCAATCAACAAAAAGTCTGTCTTGCCAAGGCTTTTGCTGTAGAGCCAGATCTGCTATTCGTCTCAGAACCGACACGTGGTATCGACGTCGGCGCAAAAGCGCTGGTTCTGAAAGCGTTGCGGCGGTACAATAGCGAAAATGGGACAACCATCGTCATGGTATCGTCTGAGCTTGAGGAGTTGCGTTCCATATGTGATCGGATCGCTATTATTGACGAAGGTCGCGTGGCAGGCATTCTACCTCCTGCTGCCACAGCAAAGGAATTTGGTATGCTCATGATCGGCAAACTCAAGAACCTGGACGATAAGGTGGCGAGCCATGCATAGGTTGCGGCAATTCATCGACCGGGCAGGTTGGCCTCGGATCATCATAGGGCTAGTGCTACTCTCACTGTTCCTGGTTGCTCCACATTGGGGTGTTCGAATCGACTCTTCGCTGATGGACACGATCATTCGTTTTGGGATGAACGGGGTGATGGTACTCGCCATGATTCCCATGGTACAGGCAGGTTGCGGACTCAACTTTGGTCTGCCACTCGGTATTATTGCCGGACTGCTGGGAGCCACCATGAGCATTGAACTGGGGCTTGTTGGGGTTGCGGGATTCGCCGGCGCTATCGGAATAGCCGTTTCGATTGCATGTTTGTTTGGCTGGGGATATGGCGTTCTACTGAACCACGTCAAGGGCGACGAGATGATGATCGCCACATACGTCGGTTTTTCCTCTGTCTCCTTCATGAGCATCATGTGGATGGTCTTGCCCTATCACAGTCCGACAATGATCTGGGGTTACAGTGGCCAAGGCCTCAGGACCACCGTTTCTGTCGACGGGTTCTGGAGCAAGATTCTGGACAACTTGCTTGCCATCCGCATCGGTCCAAATTTCACATTCCCGACTGGCACGATCTTGTTTTTCGCGCTCATGGCATGGCTCATGTGGGCGTTCTTTCACACCAAGACCGGAACAGCAATGACTGCTGTCGGTTCGAATCCAGACTACGCCCGCGCCAGCGGAATCAGCGTCGACCGGATGAGAACCACTTCTGTTATCCTGTCGACTGTCTATGGGGCCATCGGTATTCTCCTCTATGAACAGAGCTATGGGTTTATTTCGCTGTACAACGGCCCCTTCTTCATGGCACTCCCCGCAGTCGCTGCCGTTCTTATTGGCGGTGCCAGCGTCAACAAGGCCAACATTACCAACGTGATCATTGGAACAATCTTGTTCCAAGGCATTCTCACCATGGCCCCCTCTGTCATCAACGCTGCTATTCACTCCGATGCGGCAGAAGTTGTGCGACTCATCGTTTCTAATGGAATGATCGTCTACGCACTCACCCGAGTGACTCGGAAGTCCAGGTGATACCATGACAAGAAGATATGGACTCAAAGATGTCATATCCCGCTTCTTCGTCAACAATGCCGTCCCCATTATCTTTATCATCTTCATAGCATTTGCTATCCCCATCTCGGGCTTCTCCGGCCCCTACCTTACTCAGCAACTGATCATAAGGATCAGTCGTGATTCTTTCCTTGTTCTTTCCCTGGTCTTGCCAATCATGGCAGGTATGGGGATCAACTTCGGCATGGTCTTGGGCGCTATGTCAGGACAGATCGCAATCATCCTGGTTCTCAACTGGGGAGTCCCAGGAGTAGGCGGGTTATTCCTGGCCATGGCAATTGCAACGCCCATGGCCGCACTCCTCGGGTGGTTCTCCGGCGTCATTCTTAACAAGGCCAAAGGACGCGAGATGGTAACGTCCATGATGCTCGGATTCTTCATTAGTGGTATTTACCAGCTCATTGTGCTCTACTTCATGGGCGATCTTATTCCAATTAGTAACCCTGTTCTCGTCCTGTCACGAGGGTACGGCATCCGCAACGCTCTTAGCCTGCTGACAATGCGAATGAGCCTCGATAACCTCATCCCGTTGAAGATCGCCGGCATCTCGATCCCAGTTGCGACATATGTGATTATCGGTTTGCTTTGCCTGTTCATCTGGTGGTTCGGCAAGACAAAGCTGGGACACGACATGCGAGCGGTCGGCCAGAACATGGCTGTCTCCGAAGATTCGGGTATCAAGGTGGAACGCACTCGTATTCTCGCTATCATTCTCTCTACCGTTCTCGCCTGTTACGGACAAATCATCTACCTTCAGAACATTGGCACACTGAATACATACAATGGTGCTGACCAGACCGCTACGTTCGCAGCGGCAGCATTGCTGATCGGTGGAGCAAGTGTTGTAAGAGCCTCTATCCCGAATGTGTTCATCGGAGTTGTTCTCTTTCACCTGATGTTTCTTGTATCTCCGATGGCAGGAAAAAACCTCATGGGATCAGCAATGATCGGGGAGTACTTCCGTGTCTTCGTATCATATGGCGTCATAGCACTCGCCCTTGCCCTGTATGCCTGGAAACGACTCAAGGAACGGGAACGAGCGAGACGCTCTCTGCGCGGGGCAAAGGAATCGTAGCACGCCCCCTCCAACCAGGCTCTTGAAGATGGCTGTCGGCATCTGCCGATAGCCATCTTCCTACTGAGAACCCTGGACATGTAGACGAACGGCACAGACGCCATGAGCCCCGTCCTGTTGCAGCACTTTCGCAGACTCCTACAATGCTTGAGATACGTGGAGGTGTCGGAATGAGCGGACTGATGCAACTGGATGACACATGGGCTCTTGATCACATCGATGCCGAGGAAATCGACGGAGGAATGAGAGAGGCAGCACTGCAGCTCCAGCTCCTCGTCGACAGGAAGGGCGCCGGCTCTGAATACGCCGGATGGCTCAACCTGCCCATCGACGTTCCTGACAGTCTCCTGACCAGGCTCGAGCACGCCGCCGCCGACCTCCGCGAACAATCGGATACTGTCGTCGTCTGTGGTATCGGAGGCTCCTATCTGGGGGCTCGAGCGGGCCTGGAATTCCTTGCCGGCGTGCCGTCCCACTCGGCAACCGACAGTTTGCCCGACATCCTCTTCGCTGGCAACAGCCTCAGTTCATGGCAACTCCAAAAGCTGCTGGACAGGCTTGCGGGCCACCGCTTCTCCGTCGTGGTCATTTCGAAATCCGGCACGACGCTTGAGACTGCGGTTGCCTTCCACATCCTGAGAACAGAGCTGGTTCGACGGTTCGGCGCAGGAAAGGCACGCACCCGCATCGTGGCCATAACGGACTCGGAGCATGGAACTCTGCACGATCTTGCCAGGGACGAGGGCTTGGTCACATTCGACTTGCCTCGCGACGTTGGGGGACGCTATTCAGTACTCACTCCGGTCGGTCTCTTTCCGTTCACGATCGCAGGCCTGAATATCCGTGCGATGCTGCAAGGCGCCGCAGAACAGCGCACTGCCAGCCTTGGTTCGCCTGCAGCGACCAACGACGCTCTTCACTACGCCGTTGCCCGACGCCTTCTGAACACGAGTGGAAAGAACATCGAACTGCTTACAAGTTTCGAACCCTGTCTGCACTTCGTCGGCGAATGGTGGAAGCAACTGTTCGGTGAGAGTGAGGGCAAGAACGGCAAGGGGATCTTCCCTGCGTCGGCCGAATTCACAACTGATCTCCACTCACTTGGGCAATATGTCCAGGAAGGAACTCGTTCGCTCTTCGAGACGGTTGTCGATGTGCCCGCCCCCGCCGACGTCGCGTTCCTCTGTGATGCGGACTCGCCAGACGGGCTTGCCTATCTCAACGGCCGAAGCCTGTCTGCCATGAACCACGATGCCAGGATCGCCACACTTCTTGCTCACCATGATGGTGGCGTCCCCGTGCTTCAACTGACGGTACCCGATGTCTCAGAACGTAGCTTCGGTGCTGCTGTGTACTTCTTCGAGGTCGCCTGTGCGGTAGGAGGCTATATGCTTGGCATCGACCCCTTCGACCAGCCTGGCGTAGAAGCGTACAAGCACAACATGTTCGCTCTCCTGGCCAAACCGGGCACGGAGATCGAAGGCGCGGACATCCGTTCACGTCTTGCCAAGGGCAACTGACCAGCATCGAGCAAGACTCCACCCGCAGAAATGGTCGTGGAAGGACGCCTCCAACGGCGTCAGACGAACTTACGTCGAGTAGACAGTCTGCCCTTTGAGAAGCTGATCCGCGAGAAGAGCCGCACCAACGGCACCGGCATCATTCCTGTAGCGTGCCATCGAGAATTCGATGCCCTCAAACAGGAGCGGCAGAGAACGCCGCTGAGCAACGCGCTTCATTTCGTCCATGAGCAGCCCTGACTCGGCAACTCCGCCACCGAGCACGACCATATCCGGATCGAGCGTGTTGATGAGCGCCGCAGCCGCCCGGCCGAGGTAATTGGCCGCCCGCTTGAAGGCTTGCTGTGCCAGCAGATCTCCATGATGAGCAAACTCGGAGATTGTCCGGGCCGACTCTGCATCTTCCATGGTCATGAGGCTCTTCGACCCTCGAGCCAGTGCACTCTTGACATACCGCTCGATGCCGGTTCCGGAAGCGCTGGTCTCCAGGCAACCATGCCGGCCACAGCCACACTTCAGACCCCGGTCGACCATGGGAAGGTGCCCTATTTCGCCTGCAAAGCCGTGGCGACCAACATACAGATGCCCGCCCACGATGAGCGCACCTCCAACACCAGTCCCGACAGAGAACATAACGACATTACGGCGCCCGACCGCGACCCCACTGACCCACTCGGCGAAGAGCGCGCAGTTGGCATCATTTTCCAGATACGCCGGAGCACCGGTGGCCCCACCGACGATATCCGCGAGCGGCACATCTCGCACGCCGGGCATGTTCGGAGGGAACAGCAATACGCCGCGCTTCTGGTCGACCATGCCGGCACACCCGATGCCGGTACCCATGATGGCAGTCCCTGCATCTGTCGCCTGCCGCCGGAGGTCGCCCATTCCTTTCAGGATAAGCTCTGAGAACTCCCGACTGGACCGGGCAGCATATGGCAATACCATCCTGTATGCGATAGCATCACCCGACCAGAGGATGAACGTAACCTTGGTCCCGCCTATGTCCACACCTGCTACAGTGCGCGCCGTCGCCTTTGATGTGTCCATGTTGCCAACCTCTCAATCAATTTCGTACGCGACGTTACTATTCAAGTTATTGTACGATGACAACATGACCTGTCAAGTTGTCGAGCAGGCTCCTTAGTGACGGCGCTCCTCTCGAACAGTCAAGAAATCATATGGGTTCTCGAGGAAATCGTCCAGCACGACGGTCATCGCCCCAAGAAGAGTGCTGTTTTCGGACAAGGAGGACAGCGTGATGGAAACCTGATCGGCGACGTGGTAGAAGCAACGTTCGGCGATGATGCGTTTCATGGGCTCCAGAATCGGGGCGCCCAGAGCCGCCACCTGGCCCGTAACGATGATACGCTGAGGAGCAAGGAGATTCACCAGATTGACCATGGTATATCCAATGAGTTCGCCCTTCTCTTTCAGAACCCCCAGCACCTTGGCGTCTCCCTCGGCAGCCAGTTGCTGAAGCTCAGCAAACGACAGCTGCCGACCCACCTGAGCGGAAGCGTCTTCGAGAATGCCGCGCAGTCCGGCATATAATTCGACACACCCGCGGTTCCCACAGTCACACCATTTCCCGTGGCGACGGTCGACCGACGTATGGCCGATTTCGCCCGAGACTCCGAAGTTGCCCGTGTACAAGCGCCCTCCGGCGATGATGCCGGCGCCGATACCATAGCCAAGGTGCACCAGCACAAAATCGGACGTATCACGGCCTTGACCAAAGAACTTTTCGGCAACGGCTTCAGCGTTCGCATCATTGATAACGAATGTTGGAAAACCGAAGCGCGTTTGCAGCAGCTGCCGGACCTGGAGGTTGCGGATCGATGGAAAGTTCGGAACACTGATGACGACGCCCGCCTCAGAGTTGATGAGGCCGGGTGCGGAGAAACCCACCCCGATAACCTTGACGCCCCGGTGACGGTTCAGCAGTTCCTGCACGGTCTCCAGCACTCTCTCGAACTCCGTCTTGATAGAGCCCCTGGGATCGATGGTCCGCTCCGTATGGTCAAGAATGCCACCACCCAAGTCCATGAGCGCGGTTCGGACATGCGCCCATGAGAAATCGATGGCCACAATATATCGCGACCTCCCGTTGAAGTGCAGTACGACCGGTTTGCGCCCTACGCCCACACTCGCTCCCGGCGATTCGGTGACGACACCACGCTCGACAAGAAAGGAGACGATGCGTGAGACTGTCGGAGCGGTCAGCCCTGTAAGTCGGACCAGATCCGCCCGCGAAATGTCGTTTGTCTCATGAACGGTTCGGAGGATACTCGAGGTATTCTCCGCCTTGATACTGGTCTGGTTCTTGCCAATGTGTTCGCTTACCCTGGACTTTGTAACCATGACATCTCCTCGTTGCAGCAATATGCGCGGACCTCTACTAAAAATAAGTATAGCAGCAATCCCATGAGAGTCGCAGCGGCGCCAGCCAGCCCTTCTTCGACTGACGCAACGCCCCCGCGCTTGTCTCCAAGCGACTCGTGTGAACTGCACACATGCTTGTAAACAGGGCGAATCAACGTATAATTTGTATGATAATCGCTTGATTGACACTGAACGAGGAGCAGCACATGCCAAGCACGATAGACGAAATCCGTACAGCCTTGGAGACGCGGTTGACTGCCGCTCGCGATGCTCAGGACGTTCGAAATGCACAGATCGAGTACCTGGGAAAGAAGGGCACGGTCACGGCGTTGCTCAAACAGATTTCGGCTGTGGCCGAGGACCAGCGCAGACAGTTCGGCGAACAAGTCAATGCACTCAAGCAATGGGCAGCGCAAGCGATCGAGCAGAGATTGTCCAATCTGTCTTCCACGACGTACAGGTATGACATCGACTTTTCTCTGCCGGGGCAGCTCATGCCGGCCGGCAAGAAACATATCCTCACGCAAGTCGAGGAGGAGGTCGAGTCCGTCTTCCTTTCCATGGGATTCGACATAGAAGAGGGTCCAGAAATCGAGCAGGAATACTACAATTTCGAGGCGCTCAACATCCCCGCGGACCACCCCGTGCGCGACATGCAGGACACGTTCTACCTGGCGCCCGGTATGCTTCTGCGTACGCACACGTCGCCTATTCAGGTCCGGACGATGAAACGTGAGAATCCACCCATACGAATGATTGCCACCGGCAGATGCTATCGCCGCGACGCGGTGGATGCAAGCCACACTCCCGTGTTCACGCAGGTCGAAGGTCTCGTCATCGACAAGGGCATCACGTTCGCAGATCTGAAGGGAGTACTCCAGGAATTCGTGAGAGGAGTATTCGGCTCATCCACCAAGGTCAAGCTCCTTCCTTCATTCTTCCCATTTGTCGAGCCGGGCGCTGAGACCGCAATCTCCTGTCCCATCTGCGGAGGTAAGGGCTGTCCAACCTGCAAGAACTCCGGATGGATCGAGATGGGCGGCTCGGGCATGGTCCACCAGAACGTCCTGCGGGAGGTCGGATACGATACCAGCATCTACCAGGGATTTGCGTTTGGATGGGGTATCGAGCGGATAGCCATGATCAAATACGGCATTCGTGACATTCGCATGTTCTACGACAACGACCTGGATTTCCTGGGTCAGTTCTGAGGTGGCTGGATGAGAGTCAAGTTTTCTGCGCTGCACGCCGCGATCGATTTTGACTACACCCCCGAGGAACTGGTGACAAAACTGGGCGACGTCGGTATTGAAATCGAATCGACGGAAAGAACCGATGTCCTGTTCAGGAACGTCTTCGTTGCGCATGTCATGCATACTGCACCCCACCCCACACACCACAGGCTTCAGCTCATAGACCTCGACCTCGGTCCGCGCGGAACGACCAGTGTATGCACTGCCGCCACCAACGTTCGCGAGGGCGACGTCATTCCAGTGGTGATTCCAGGTGGCAGGACGGCCGACGGCATGGACATCGCGACGCGCATGTTCGGCACCGTAGAATCGTTCGGTATGCTGTGCTCCTGGAAGGAACTGGGACTCGATAGTGACCTCCTGTCCTCCGAAGAGAAGGAAGGTATCCTGCATCTGGGATCGGGAGCGATTGTCGGGAGCCCCTTCGAGGAAGCTTGGCCCGTGGGAGACACCGCCTTCGAGGTGAGCGTCACGCCTGACCGGGGCGACGCCCTGTCGGTTCTCGGATTGGCCCGGTGGATTGAAGTGCTCAAAGCAAGAGAGGCGGATCAGCCGTTCGATATGGGCGACATCAAGCTACCGCTGCCCTCAACCCTTCCACACGCCCGGAACGACGGAGACCTGGCTGTAACAATCAACGACCAGTCCCTGTGCAGTTCCTACATCGGTGTCCTGGTGCAGGATGTTGCCTCTGGCCCATCGAGTCACGCTTTCCGGACTCAGCTTTACCAGTTGTGCGTCCGCCCTGTCAGCAGGATTGTCGATATGACCAATCTCTGTCTGAAACAATATGGACAACCGACTCATGCGTTTGACTACGATCGCCTTCAGGAGCATCGTATCATCGTGCGGACGTCTCTGCCTGGCGAGACCATTGTCACACTGGACGGCGTGTTGCGCTCCCTCGAACCAGGCACACTCGTCATCGCAGATGCTGCCGTTCCAGTGGCCGTCGCCGGTGTCATGGGCGGACTGGCATCCAGCGTCACGGCTGCGACGACCCGCATCGTCTTCGAGATCGCACACTTCGATCCGAGAGCAGTCGCACGTGCAAGCAGGCACCTCGGCATCAAGACAGACGCAGCTTATCTCTACGAGCGTGGCACCGATCCGGGGCTCACTGTCAGCGCCGTCCTTTCGGTTCTGTCGGCACTCGTCCGCGAGCAGTGTCTTGGTTCTTACGTCTCGCGTGTTGCTTCTGCTGGAATTCCTGTTCCTGCGAGGCCACCACTGAGTCTCGATCTGGATCGGATGAATGGCTACCTGGGTTCCAGCCTCGACGCTACAGACATGCAACGACTCTTTGGCTATGAAGGAATCGCGTCGTCGGTCACGGGAACGACCTTGTCGGTGACACCACCATCGTTCCGTGGTGACCTGACGTCCTGGCCGGAATATGTCGAAGAAATCGTCAGAATGGAGGGCTATGACGAGTTCCCGTCACACGCGCCGAACCTTGCCCTGCGTCGCGGTTCAGAGTCTCCCCTCAAGGCGCTCTGTAAGCGACTGCGTCAGATTCTCGTCGGCATTGGGCTCGTCGAATCACGCACTGTCAGTTTTGTGCGGGAGAGCACAATAACCGCGATGGGCCTGCCTCCAGCACCACTTCTGCTCAACCCGCTCACCGTAGACTGGGATGCTCTGCGCCCCACAATGGCTGTCGGCCTTGCAGGAGCCGCGGTGCGGAACCTGTCGCGAGGCCGCGAGGGCTTCGCCTCGTTCGAGATTGGCAAAACGTTTAGCGTTCGTGACCAGTCGTTCGACGAGGAAACGAGGCTTGGCATTCTTCTTGCAGGCAAGTGGCAAGATGCGAACTGGACGACGCCCGCCGCCAGCACCAGCATCTTTGTGCTGAAGGGCATCATCGAGTCAGTTCTTCGCGATCTGCATGTGCCCTGTAACGTCGTGTTATCGGATAGTACAATCCTGGAGACAGGTGCAAGCGTCCTGGTTTCCTCGGAAACCATGGCACTGGGTACACTCGGCATTCTCAGGCACGACGTCGGTGCTCTCCTGGGTCTGGAACGAGATACGTTCTACGCCGAGTTTTCTGTTGATGCCCTGCTAAAGAGCATCCCAGTTATCAGTTTCAAGGAGTTTTCCAGGTTCCCGTCGATCCGGCGTGACATCGCTGTCCTGGTGGACAGTAGCATGACAGCCGGCCAAGTGCAGGCGATCATCACTGAACATGGCGGCCCTCTGCTCAAGACAATTGTGGTGTTTGACAGTTTCCAGGGGGACAGTCTACCGACAGGCAAGAAGAGCGTGGGCTTCTCGATGGAGTTTGCCTCACCCGACCGAACACTATTGGGCGATGAGGTCGATGTCCTTGTCAGTTCCGTCGAAGCCGCCCTCGCAACTCGTGTAGGGGGCATACTACGAAGAACCCGGGTATAGAGGCTCAGCAGGTGATTCGCGCATACACGTACGGCAAGGTCGGTTTCGACCGTATCCAGGAGGCCCTGGCCTCCCAGGCCGAGTCGGCGCTGGGTGCCGAAGAATCCCGTGCACTCGCTCCACTCGACAGCATTGATGCCATCAGGGCAGCTCAGACCGAGACCGATGAAGCGTGTTCATATCTGGAGCGATTCGGTGATCTGACCCTCAGCAATCTCCTTGACGTGAGGGCCGAGCTGGACAAAGCCAAGGTCCGTCTACAACTCGCTGGGCATGAAGTGTGGAAGGTTTGCATCGTCCTGAACGAGCTGTCACGTGTGCGAAAGGCGTTCGTGACGATCAAGGACCTCTATCCCTCGCTGTTCAGCATCTCCCAGGACGTCAAGCCGTTTTCGTCCCTCGCACAAGAGATAGAGCGATGCGTCAACCAGGATGGAGATATCCTCGACGACGCATCGATCAACATCGCCGCCATCCGTCGTGAGAAAATCGAGCTGCAGAAGACCATCAATAAGGTGCTCCAGGATATCCTCGGGAGCGAAACCTATGGCCGTGTCGTTCAAGACCGCATCGTAACAATGCGGAACGACAGGTACGTGATCCCAGTGAAACGAGAGTTCAAGGATGCAATTCAGTCGGTTGTCCACGACCAGTCCGACAGTGGCATGACCCTGTTTGTCGAGCCCACACGGGTGATCGACCTCAACAACCGGCTGCAGATTCTGCAGTCCGATGAGAAGAAGGAGATATCGCGCATCCTCCTCTACCTGACAGACCTCATCGCAAAAGCCGCTCCAGATGTCGAGAAATCGCTGAACGTGGCGGGCCACCTCGACTTCAGTCTGGCCAAGGGACGTCTGGCTCGATCGTGGAATGGCGTCAAGCCGTCGGTAAGCCCCAACCTGGAAACCAACCTGCGCAACGTCCGCAACCCATTCGTCGCAGACTGCGTCCCGATCTCTTTCTCCATTGGCAAGGACTATTTCATGGTGGTCATCACCGGCCCGAACACGGGAGGAAAGACCGTTGCCCTGAAGACCCTCGGCCTTACGGTCCTCATCAGCAAAGCAGGTCTCTTCATCCCCGCTTCGGATGGATGCACGGTTGGTCTCTATGACGAGGTTTTTGTCGACATCGGCGACGAACAGAGTATCGAACAGAGTCTGTCGACGTTCTCAGCGCATACATCGAACATCGTTCGCATCCTCGGGCAGGCGACCCGGTACTCACTTGTCCTGCTGGATGAACTCGGCGTTGGCACGGATCCCGAGGAGGGCTCCGCCATCGCAACCGGTATCGTGGACTTCCTGTACCAGAAGCGAGTCACGACGGTCATCACCACGCACTACAGCAGCCTGAAGCTCCTTGCATACCGCTACGACCAAATACGAAACGCTTCCGTCGGATTCGACATCGAAACGCTTCGGCCGACCTATGAGCTCATCCTTGGCTCCCCGGGCGAAAGCCATGCGTTCACCATCTGTGAGAGACTCGGACTCCCCGAAGCCGTACTTGCGCTCGCCCACGATGAGCTGAGCAACGAGCACAAGGCAACCACCGAGTTGATGAGCCGTATCGTGACTGACTCCCAGGAGATCAGCCACACCAAGGACAGCCTGAACGTGAATCAGCAGGAACTGGAGAAGCTGCGGGACGATTACGAGGGAAAACTCGCTGTGCTCGAAGCAAACGAGAAACAGGAGCTCAAAGCAGCCCATGCTGAGGCTCAACACATCGTCGACGATGTCAGCAGGCGCATGGATGATCTGATGAGGCAATTTCAGGACAGCCTCAAGAACCAGCCACAGGCTGCCCGCGATGCTAAGCGGGAGGTCGAAGTGACACGCGACGAGCTTTTCCAGAAAGCGGAACCGTATGAAGAGAAGCCTCCATTCACGCCCGTCGAAGAAATCGTGCCGGGTGATCTGGTCATCATTACCTCGGTCAACAAACAGGCCATCGTCATCGATGTCATGAAGGAGAAGCGCAAACTTGTTCTCCAGTCGGGTTCCATGCGCACGACGGTGCCTGAAGCACAAGTGCGCAAGCTGACCGAACCCGAGCTCAACTCCTATCAGAACCGTGCCATGCAGTACAGTGGAGCGCGTGAACCAACACTGCCGTTCGTTCCCATGAAGATCGATTTGCATGGGAGTCGCGTCGACGAGGCGCTCGAGAAACTCGACAAGTACATCGACGTGGCTTACCTCTCAGGTCTTTCATTCGTCTACATCTGCCACGGCAAGGGTGCGGGCATCCTGCGAAAGCAGATCCATGAATTCCTCAAGACCCTGCCAAGTATTGATCACTTCAGCTTTTCGA
>Ga0209840_1000147_pt1 | contig 15509 bp, 15 predicted proteins | sample PersoiDNA2013190_FD_185802 | JGI IMG/M metagenome (GOLD analysis project Ga0209840, IMG submission 185802) | Permafrost soil microbial communities from the Arctic, to analyse light accelerated degradation of dissolved organic matter (DOM) -... | ecosystem: Environmental > Terrestrial > Soil >... | reverse complement strand
CGACTTCATGACCAAGTACGGGCTCACGTACCCGGTGGTGCTCGACGACAATAGCCTCAGCGCCAAGGACGGCATCACCGGGGTGCCGACGACCATCTTCTACAACGCGAGCGGCCAGGAGGTGGACCGCATCGTCGGCGCGGCGAGCCTGGACCAGGTCACCACGAGCTTCTCCAAGACCCAGTGAGCCCCGCAGATCCGGCATCCTCCGGGGGGCCGGTCTGAGCCGCCGGTGACCACGTCGGACCCATGATCGCGGCCCAGATCACGACGCTCAGCCTGTCGGGCGTCGGCCTGGCGTTTCTCGCCGGCCTGCTCTCGTTCGTCTCGCCCTGCGTGCTCCCCCTCCTGCCGGTGTATCTGTCGTTCATCTCCGGCGTCGGGGTGGAGCGCCTGGGCAGCGAGCGCCGGCGCCTGCTCTGGACCTCGCTGCTGTTCGTCGCCGGGTTCACCCTGGTGTTCGTGGCGATGGGCGCCGGCGCCGGCGGCGTCGGCCGGCTGCTCATCCGCTACCGGCACGAACTGACCATCGCCGCCGGCGCGTTCATCGCCGTCAGCGGCCTCGTGGTGGGCGGCATCATCCATCTGCCGAAGCCGGTCATGAGGATGACGCCCCGGCACGCGGGCGCGGGCGGCGCCTTCCTCACCGGGGCCGCCCTCGCCATCGGCTGGACGCCGTGCGTCGGCTACGTCCTCGGCGCCATCCTCAGCATGGCTGCCTCGAGCCAGAGCGCCGTGTCCGGCTCGCTGCTTCTGCTCGTCTACTCGGCCGGCCTCGGGGTGCCCTTCGTCCTCGCCGCCCTGGCCTTCGACTGGATGACTGCGCGCCTCGGAGTCGTCAAGCGGCACTACCGGGCCATCCAGGTCGGGGCGGGAGTTCTGCTGGTCGTCTTCGGGGTGCTCATGATGCTCGGCGTGCTCGAGCAGATGGGCCGCTGGCTGCCGGCCTTCAGCCCGGGCGGGCTCTGAGGCGGTATCCTTGGCGCCATGGGCGCCCGCCACCGCATCCCCGAGCTCAGTCCGGAGGGACGCGCCGCCGCCGCAGCGCTGCGGCGCGCGGCCGCCGGCGCCGTCTCCACGTCGCCGCTGACGCGCTGGCTCTATTCGACCGACGCCTCGATCTACCGCGTCGTTCCCGATGTGGTGCTCGTGGCGTCGTCGATCGCCGACCTGCACGCCGCGGCGGCGATCGCCGCCGAGTACGGCGTGCCGCTGGTCGCCCGCGGCGCCGCCACCAGCGTCGCGGGCCAGGCCGTCGGGCCGGGCATCGCCGTCGACTGTTTCAAGCTCGACCGCATCCTGGCCATCGACCCCGAGGGGCGCACCGCTCGTGTCGAACCGGGCGTGATACAGGCGTCGCTGAACCGCACCGCCGCGGCCTTCGGCCTCGAGTTCGGGCCGGACACGTCTACGGTGGACCAGGCCACCATCGGGGGCATGGTGGGCAACAACTCCTCGGGGTCGCGCTCGATCGTCTACGGGGAGACCAAAGACAAGGTGCTGCGAGTTCATGCCGTCCTCGTGGGTGGCGGGCCGCTGGTCTTCGGGCAGTGTCGCGGCGCCGATCTCGCGAGCGGGCTCGCGGGGCCGGGGGCGGCCGGGCCGGCGGTAGCGCTCGCGGAGGTCCGCGAGCGCTACCGCCGGCCGCTCGCCGAGGATTATCCGCGCACTTGGCGCTGCACCTCCGGCTACAACCTGCGGGAGCTGCTCGAGCCGGAGCCGAACCTGGGGAAGCTGCTCGCCGGGTCCGAGGGCACGCTGGCGCTGTTCACCGAGATCGAGGTGGCGCTCGACCCCCTTCCAGCGGCGCGGGTGGGGGCGGCGCTGACGTTCGCCACCCTGCGCGCCGCCCTGGAGGCCAACGTCGCGATCCTCGAGACAGGTCCCTCCGCGGTCGAGTTGCTCGACCTCGACCCGCTGCGGGCGGCGCCGAACCTCGCCACCTTCGCACGCATGGCGCCGCTGCTGGCGGGCGACGCGCGCGCGATGCTCACCGTGGAGTACCAGGGCAGCGCGGACGAGGCGCGCGCAGGGCTCGGCCGGCTGCGCGCGCTGGCCGGCGACCTCGGCGCGACCCGGCTCGAGTGGCTGGAGGACCCGGCGGCGCTCGCCGAGGCCGGCGCCCTGCGGCGTGCCGTGCTGCCGCTGCTCATGGGCGCCCCCGGCGCCGAGCGGCCGGCCTCCTTCGTCGAAGACACGGCGGTGGCTCCGGAGCGCCTCGCCGGCTTCGTGGACGAGTTCGAGCGTCTCGTCGCGGCCGAAGGTGCGCGCGCCTCGTTCACGGGGCACGCGTCGGCCGGCTGTATGCACATCCGGCCGCTACTCGACCTCAAGTCGGCGGCCGGCGTGCGGCGCATGGAGACGCTGGCCGCGGCCGTCGGGCGCCTGGCCGCGGAGTACCACGGCGCGATCTCAGGGGAGCACGGCGTCGGGCGTTCGCGAAGCTGGTCGCTGCCCGGCCTGCTCGGCCCGGACCTGTATGCGGCCATGGTCGCCGTCAAGGACGCCTTCGACCCGCGCCGCCTGTTGGGGCCGGGCGCCATCGTCGACGGCCCCGCCGTGGCCGAGTCCCTGCGCTACGGCGCCGATTACCGCGGCGACGGCGCCTGGGCGCCGCGGCTCTCCTATGCCGCCGAGGGTGGCTTCGACCTGGCCGTGGAGAAGTGCTTCGGCGCGGGTCTCTGCAAGAAGCTCACCGGGACCATGTGCCCGCCGGCCGCCGCCTCCCGGAGCGAGGCCTACACCACGCGCGCCAGAGCCAACGCCCTGCAGGGCGTGCTCTGCGGCGCCGTCCCGCTGGCGGCCATCGGCGCGGACGAGTTCCGCGAGGTGCTCGGCACGTGCGTCGCCTGCAAAGCCTGCAAGACGGAGTGCCCGGCCGGCGTGGACATGGCCGCCCTCAAGGCGGAGTGGCTCGCCGAGCTTCGCGCCAGGGCCGGCACGCCGGCCCTGGCGCGCGGCATCGGCGAGTTTCGCCGCCTCGCGGCCCTGGCGTCGCCAGTGGCGCCGCTCGTGAACGCCCTCGCGAGGACTCGCGCCGCGCGCCTGGTCACCGACCGCGCCGGCGTCGCCCACCAGCGGCCCCTGCCGGCGTTCTCGCGGCGGCCGCTCACCAGGCGGCTGGCCGGGGCGCCGGCCCGCGCCGGGGCCGCGCTGTTCGTCGACTGCTTCGTGCAGTACCAGGAGCCCCAGGTCGGCGAGGCGCTGGCGAGCCTGCTGCGAGCCGCCGGCGTCGAGCTGGCCCTGGTGGACGCCGGCTGCTGCGGACGCACCGCACTCTCCACGGGACAGATCGACAAGGCGCGCGCCACGGCCGCCACGGCGCTGGCCGCGCTCCACGAGCACGCCGCGCGCGGCTGTGAGCTGCTGTTCATCGAGCCCAGCTGCCTGTCGATGGTGTGCGACGACTGGCGGCGCCTGCTGCCGGACGACCCGCGCGTCGCCGAGGTGGCCGCGGCCGCGCGCCCGGCGCTGGCGCTCGTCGCCGACCAGGCCGAGGCCGGCCGCCTGCACTTCCGTGCCGGCGGCCGCGCCCTGCTCCACAGCCACTGCCACGAGAAGGCGCTGTCGTTCGCGGCGGCCACCGGACGCGCTCTCGGAGCGGTGCCGGACCTTGAGGTCGAGGTGCTCGACGCCGGCTGCTGCGGCATGTCCGGCGTGTTCGGCTACGAGGCCGAGCACTACGAGCTGAGCGTCGCGATGGCGGAGCGCGTGTTGCTTCCAGCGGTGCGGGCAGCGGGGCCGGAGACGGCCGTGCTGGCGACCGGCACGTCGTGCCGGTCGCAGATCCACGACCTCGCCGGCCGCCGCGCCGTGCACCCGCTGGAGTTTCTCGCGGCGCGCCTCGAGCACTGAGCGCCCGCCGGCTTGTCCACCGTCGCCGTCGCCACGCGTGTACGATGGACGGCGTGAACCTCGTGATCCTCATCGCCGGGATCGTCGGGCTGGGCGTGGCGGGCTACGGCTTCGTCACGCTGACCATCGACGCCTGGCGCCGCCGCCAGTACCTCGATATCGCCCTGGCTGCCGGGGTAGCGATCGCGATCGTCGTCCTGCTCATCGCCTACGGCGACCGGCTGCTACGGTAGCCTGGCGGACGCTGGGCGAGAGCAGTCGCCCTTCCTCCAGCGGACTCGCGCCTAAGGTCGGCGCCCGATACTGCCGATACCCGCGTACGTCTGGCGCGGGGGGAAACCGGGGCCGCGGCGCGAATCTGACAACCGCGGACACGCCGCACGTCACCGGGCCCACGGTCGTGGGTGCCTGGGCACGGTGGAGAGGGCAGACGAGGGCCCGGCGCCTTCGCCGGAGTTGGAGAGTGAGCTGATGGCCAAACGCATCCTGGTCGTAGACGACGAGCCCGACATCCGGAGGCTGGTCGCCGAGGCACTGGATGTCACAGGCTACGACGTGCAGACGGCCGCGAACGGCGAAGAGGCCATTCGCGCGGCCTCCCTCTACATCCCCGACCTCGTGCTCCTCGACATCATGATGCCCGACATGGATGGGTTCACCGTGTACGAGCGCCTGCGCGCCAGGCCTGTGGATCTCAAGTCGCCGATCATCTTCCTCACGGCGCGGCGCGAGATCAACGACAAGCTCCTGGGCTTCGAGAAGGGCGCCGCCGACTACATCACCAAGCCGTTCCACATCAAGGAACTGCTGGCCCGCGTCAAGGTGCACCTCGGCGAGCTGGGGCCGCCGAAGGGCGACATCCCCAACCCCCTCACCGACCGCGAGCTCGAAGTGCTCGGGCTCCTGGCCAGCGGCAAGACGTACAAGCAGGTCGCCAGGGCCCTGGACCTCTCGCAGAGCACGGTGCGCAACCACTTGCACAACGTCTACCACAAGCTCAACGTGGTCGACCGCGCGCAGGCCGTCATCGTCAGCCGCGAGAACGGCTGGATCTAGCTCAGGACGCGGAGAACGGCATGTCCGGCAGCGACCAGACGACGTCGCGGTCGCGACGGTCGCCGCGGCGCCGCTCGCTGAACGGCCCGGGGCCGCTGACCCAGCGCGGGCGCCTGCGCTCGCCCGCCCGGCGATCGACGACGACCCTGACATCGTCGCGGCTGGCGAACTGCTGCGTGAGGCGCTCGTAGAAGAAGCCTTCGAGCTGGCGGGGGATCATAATCAGTCTGGGCTGCACGCTCTGCGTCGACCCGGGCATGCGGTACCTCCTGGACACCCGTACGTTACCACTTCAGGTGCCGTGTCATTCGCCACCGCTGTCGGCATCTCCTTGGATGGCCACAGATGGACCCGGTCAGGCGTCGCCAGCCTGGGCTACGGCCACCTCCCCGGCAGGTCCTGCCGGCGCATCCGCTTCCGTGGCGACGCGCGCCTCTTTGGCGGTGCCGGGCTTCCCGGGCGCAAAGACCGCCGCGATGATGCTCAAAGTCGACGGCATCATCGCCGCTCCGCCGATGCCCTGCAGCACGCGGCAGGCGATCAGCAGGTAGATGCTCGGCGCCAGGCCGCAGGCCAGCGAGCCGAGCGTGAACAGCACCATCCCGGCCACGAAGAGCTTGCGGCGGCTCCAGAGGTCGCCGAAGCGGCCCAGCGTCACGAGGAGGACGGCGAACACTAGGATGCAGGCGTTCATCACCCACTCGATGTTGCCGAAGCTGGTGTCGAAGTACCCCTGGATGTGCGGGATGGCGATGTTCACGATCGTGCCGTCGAGCAGGATCATGAAGAGGCCGAGGCAGAGCACCGCCAGCACGGCCCACGGGTTTCGGGCCGGGCTCGCCGGCGGCGCCTCGGCGGTCTTCGAGTTCACGTCCGGCGGGGGTGGGGGAGCTCATGCGTCGGTCCGTCCTTTCAGCTGGTCGATGAGCGCCTGGAGAAAGGCGATCAGCGTGTCCGGGTCGATGTCGGGGAAGCGCGCGAAGACGGCGTCGAGCTGCCGGCGCCAGCGCTCGTGCATATCGCCGGCGTAGCGCTCGGCGCGGCCGGCGAGACGCACGTACACGACGCGTCGGTCGTCGGGGGCCGCCTCGCGGTGGATGACGTCCTTCTCGAGCAGGCGGGCGACCAGCTCGCTAGCGGCGGCGCGCGAGATCTCGAGGCCGTCGGCGAACTCGCTCATCGTGACACGACGGCGATGTGAGAGGAACACGACCGCTTCCATCTGGCGGCCGGTGAGCGGCTCCGAGGTCGCCGCCCGCCGCGCCTCCGCGTGGAGCGGCGCCGACTCGTAAAGGGCCACGGCCAACTCCGGCAGGAGCTGGGCGAGCTGCGTGGTGGTGTCGGCGGGCGCGGGGGGCGCTGCGCCGCCCGCGCCCGCCTCTCCGGTCTGTCCGTTCGTGGTCACAGCGGCCACCTCTATACTTCAGTATCCGAATAGTAAGGGTACCTTATCAGCTTGCGGGACGCAAGGTCCTTCTCGCGCCCGCGCGGCGCCGAGTTTCCATCGTCATGCGTGCGCGAGTACACTACGCTGGACGCGGGCAAGCGATCACCGAGGAGACGCGCAGTGGATCTCACCATCGACGGGCGGCAGGTGGCCGCCGAACCCGGCGCCACGATCCTCCAGGCGGCGCGCGCTGCCGGCATCGACATCCCGACCCTCTGCCAGGACGACCGGCTCGAGCCGTTCGCCGCCTGCCGCCTGTGCCTCGTCGAGGTCGAGGGCGCCCGCGCCCCGATCGTCGCCTGCGACAGCGTCGTCCAGGAGGGCATGGCCATCACCACCGAGACCGACGCCCTGGCCGAGCAGAGGCGCGTGCTGCTCGATCTGCTGCTCAGCGACCACAAGAACGACTGCATCGTCTGCGACCAGGCCGGGGGCTGCCGCCTGCAGGAGATGGCCTACCGCTACAATGTCTCCGCCACCTCCTACATCGGGGCGGTGCGCGAGTACCCGCCCCGCGACGACACGCCGTTCATCGCCTACGACCCCGGCAAGTGCATCCTTTGCGGCCGCTGCGTCCGCATCTGCCAGGAGGTCCAGGGCTGCGAAGTGCTCGACTACGCCGAGCGCGGCTTCGACTCGGTCATCACGACCTCGTTCGGTCGCTCCATGGTCGAGACCAGCTGCGAGATGTGCGGCAACTGCGTGAGCGCGTGCCCCACCGGCGCACTCCAGGACAAGCTCAGCCGTCAGCAATGCCGCATCTGGGACGCGCAGGCGGTGCGCACCGTCTGCCCGTTCTGCGGCTGCGGCTGCACCATCGACCTGCAGGTCAAGGACGGGCGCGTCGTCCAGGTGACGTCGCCGGTCGGGGTCGGCGCCGGCGAGGGCAACCTGTGCGTCAAGGGCCGCTACGGCTTCCAGTTCATCGGCCACCCCGACCGCCTCACGCAGCCGCTGGTGCGACGCGACGGCGAGCTCGTCCCGGCCACCTGGGACGAAGCCCTCGACCTGGTGGCCGAGAGGCTCGCCGCCATCAAAGCCGAGCACGGCCCCGACGCGCTCGCCGGCTTCTCGTCGGCGCGCTGCACCAACGAAGAGAACTACGTGTTCCAGAAGTTCGTGCGCGCCGTGCTCGGCACGCACAACGTCGACCACTGTGCGCGGCTCTGCCACGCCAGCACCGTGACCGGCCTGGGCCAGTCGCTGGGGAGCGGCGCGATGACCAACTCGTTCAAGGACCTCGAAGAGGCCGACGCCATCCTCATCATCGGCTCGAACACGAGCGAGGCGCACCCCATCGGCGCGCTGCACATCAAGAAGGCCCTGCGCAAGGGCGCCAAGCTCATCGTCGTCGACCCGCGGCGCATCGACATGGCGCGCCGCGCCGACATCCATCTGCAGCTGCTGCCGGGTACCAACGTGGCCGTCGTCAACGGCCTCATGCACGTGATCCTCGAAGAGGGCCTGGCCGACAAGGAGTTCATCGCCGCCCGCACCGAGGGCTTCGACGAGCTGCCCGAGGTCCTGGCGAGCTACACACCGGAGCTCGTCGAAGAGATCTCCGGCGTGCCGGCCGAGAAGCTGCGTGAGGCGGCGCGGATCTTCGGGTCCGCCGCCAAGGGCGCCATCTTCTACTCGATGGGCATCACGCAGCACTCACACGGCACCGAGCACGTGCTCGCGCTGAGCAACCTGGCTCTGCTCACCGGCAATCTCGGCCGCCGCGGCACGGGCGTGAACCCCCTGCGCGGCCAGAACAACGTGCAGGGGGCCTGCGACATGGGCGCGCTGCCCGACGTCTACACCGGGTATCAGGCCGTCGGCGATCCGGCCGCCCAGAAGCGGTTCTCGGAGGCGTGGGGCGTCGATCTTGCCGACAAGCCCGGCCTGACGGTCACGGAGGCCTTCGACGCGATGCACGCCGGCACGCTGCGCGGCCTCTTCGTGATGGGCGAGAACCCCGTGCTCTCGGACCCCGACCAGCAGCACGTGGTGGAGTTGCTCAAGGGCCTCGACTTCCTCGTGGTGCAGGACATCTTCCTCAGCGAGACGGCCGCGCTCGCCGACGTGGTGCTGCCGGCCGCGAGCTTCGCCGAGAAGGACGGCACGTTCACCAACACCGAGCGCAAGGTGCAGCGCGTGCGCGCCGCCGTGCCGAGCCCGGGCGAGGCGCGCGCGGACTGGGCGATCATCGCCGAGCTCGCGCGCCGGCTCGGCGGCGCCGGCGGCTGGGACTACGCGCACCCCGCGGACATCATGGCGGAGATCGACGCGCTCACGCCCTCGTACGCCGGGGTCACCTACGAGCGCCTGGATGCCGAGGGCGGCCTCTGCTGGCCGTGCCCCGACACGACGCATCCCGGCACGCCCATCCTGCACATCGGCCAGTTCACGCGCGGCAAGGGCAAGTTCTTCCCGGTCGCCTACGAGCCGCCGGCGGAGGTGGCCGGCGGCGACTACCCGCTCACGCTCACCACGGGCCGCATGCTCGAGCACTACCACACCGGCACTATGACGCGGCGCTCCGACGGCCTCAACGAGCTCGTGCCCACGGGGTTCGCCGAGATCCACCCGGACGACGCGGCGCGCCTCGGCGTCACCGACGGCGCCGCGGTCAGCGTAGAGACGCGGCGCGGCGTCATCAGCATCCCGGCCAATGTCACCGCGCGCGTGCGCCCGGGCACCGTGTTCGTGCCCTTCCACTTCTGGGAGTCGCCGGCCAACATGCTCACCAACACCGCCCGCGACCCCATGGCCAAGATCCCCGAGTTCAAGGTGTGCGCCTGCCGGGTCACCGCCTGACAGGCTCTCGCGGCCGCGGTCCGCATTGATACCGCTGTACGACGACGTCCCGACGCGCCGTTTCGCGGTGGTGACGCTGGTCGTGATCCTGCTCAACGTCGCGGTGTTCGCCTTCGAGCTCACGCTGCCGCGCTACGGCATGACGCTCGGCGGCTTCTACGCCAAGGCCGGCGCCACGCCCTTCGAGCTGGCCCACGGTCTCGACGTGCCGCCAGCCGACCTCGTGCCGTGGTGGGCGACGCTCTTCACCAGCATGTTCATCCACGGCGGCTGGCTCCACCTGATCTTCAACATGCTGTACCTGTGGATCTTTGGTAACAACGTCGAAGACGCTCTCGGGCGCGTGCGGTTCTTCGGCTTCTACCTCGCCTGCGGCCTGGTGGCCACCGCCACCCAGGTGCTCACCGGCCCCGGGTCCACGGCTCCTATGATCGGCGCGAGCGGCGCCGTCGCCGGCGTGCTGGGCGCCTATCTCGTGCTGTATCCGCGCGCCCGGGTGCTGAGCGTCTTCACGCTGGGCGTCATCTTCCCCGTGGTCTCGGTGCCGGCCTGGATCCTGCTCGGCGTCTGGTTCGCGTTGCAGGCCGTGGAGGGCGTGCTGTCGTTCCGCCATCCTGATGTGGGCGTGGCGTTCTTCGCGCACGTCGGGGGCTTTCTGACCGGCATGGGCCTCGGCTTCGTCCTGGCCCGGCGGCCGCACCGCCGCGCCCCGCGGAGAGCCTGAGGTGTAAGCTTGTTGCCACGAGGCTGGAGCATGATCGCCGACTATCACATCCACACGCGCCTTTGCCGCCACGCCGAGGGCGAGCCGCGCGAGTACGTCGAGCGCGCCATCGGCCTCAGCATGTCCGAGATGGGCTTCGCCGATCACCTGCCGTTCCTCGGTGGCTGGCGGCCCGGCCACGGGATCCCGGGCGACGACTGGTCCATGGAGCTCGACGAGCTCGACGGCTACGTCTCGCTGGTGCAGGCCCTCGCGCGGGAGTACGCCGCAGACCTCCGCATCCTGGTCGGCATCGAGGCCGATTACATCGAGGAGACGCTCGACGACACGGCGCGCGTCCTCGGCGAGTATCCCTTCGACTATGTCATCGGGTCGGTGCACATCGTCGGCGAGCGCTTCGCCTTCGACCATCCCGCGTCCCGCGATCGGGTGCAGGGCTATGGCATCGACCGTATGCACCTCGAGAGCCTCGAGAACGTGGAGCGCGCCGCGGCCACCGGCCTCTTCCACGTCATCGGGCATCTCGATCAAGCCAAGAAGTTCGGCCACCGGCCTGACGACGCGGAGGCCGTGACGGCGGCCGCGTCGCGGGCGCTCCACGCGGTACGGCAGGCCGGCGCCGCCCTGGAGCTCAACACCGCCGGGCTGCGCAAGCCGGTCGGCGAAGCCTACCCGGCGCCCGGGCTTCTCGCCGAGGCCCGCGCTCTCGGCATCCCGCTGACGTTCGGCTCGGACGCCCACCGTCCGGAAGAGGTCGGGTGGGCCTTCGACCAGGCCGCCGTGACGGCGCGGGAGGCCGGCTACGCCGCCACCCTGCGCCTTGCCGGCGGCCTCCCGGAGCCACTCTGATGCGCGACGTCGGCCGGCATCTCATGGCGATCTTCAATTCGCACTCGGGCGGCGGCGAGTACCGTCGCGACCTGCCGCTGATCCTCGACTCCCTGCGCGGCCTCGGCTACGACGTCGAGGAACGCGAGACCGCGGGCGTGGGCGACGCCACGCGCTTCGCCCGCGAGGCCGTGCAGCAGGGGCTCGACCTCGTCTGCGCCATCGGCGGTGACGGCACCGTCAACGAGACCATCAACGGGCTCGCCGGCGCCGAGGTGCCGCTGGCCATCGTGCCCACGGGCACGGTCAACGTGCTGGCCATGGAGCTCGGCATCCCGTTGGAGCCCCCCGACGCCGTGAAGCTCCTCGAAGTGGGCACCGTCTCGTGGATCGATCTGGGCCTCGCCGGCGACCGGTACTTCGGGCTCATGGCCGGCGTCGGGATGGACGCCGCCGTGGTGGCGTCGCTCAACCCGGTCCTGAAGAAAGCCTTCAAGGAGGCGGCCTTCGCGGTGCAAGGCCTCGCCAACTACCTCACCAAAGAGGAGCCGCTCATCCGCGTCACGACCGCGGAGCGCACCGTCGAAGGGTACTTCGCGGTGTTCGGCAACTCGTCCAACTACGGGGGCGGCTTCGGCATCACGCCGCTGGCCGACATGCGCGACGGGCTGCTGGACGTCTGCGTGCTTAAGGACAAGTCGTTCCTGAGCACCATCTGGTACTGGTCCGCCGCGCTCATCAACGCGCACATCAAGCACCCGAAGGTCGAGTACTTCCGCACCGAAGCAGCCGAGATCGTCACAGTCGAAGAAGGCAAGGAAGTGCTCGTCCAGACCGACGGCGAGATGGCGGGCAAGCTGCCGCTCACCTGCCGGGTCGTGCCCCGCTCCCTGCGCGTGGTCGTGCCCTGACGGCCGTCGCCACGCGCTGCCCACGAGGAGGAACCGCCCCGTGATCCCCCGTATCGACCTGCCGCCCTCCGCCGAGCTCGACGCGATCCACGCCGCAAGCCTGCGCGTCCTCGAGCGCGTTGGCGTCGTCTTTCCCGACCGGCGGGCCCAGAGGCTGCTGGCCGGGGCCGGCGCCGATGTCCACGCGGGCAGCGGGCTGGTCAAGATCCCGCCGCGGCTGGTCGAAGATGCTCTCGCCGCGGCGCCCCGCGACATCCTACTCGCCGGCCGGGACCCGGCCCGCGACGTGCGCTGCGACGGCTCCGACACCTTCCTCACGCTCGACGGCACCGGCGCCTACACGCTCGACCACCGGAGCGGCGAGCGGCGACCCTCGACTATGCAGGATCTGGCCGACGCCGCCCGCGTGGCCGACGCGGCGCCTGAGGTCGGGGTCGTGTGGAACATCGTCAGCGCCGCCGACGCGCCGCCCAACACGCAGGTCCTCGACGAACTGGCGGCGTGCGTGCGCAGCACCGGCAAGCACATCCAGGGCGAGATCCAGCGGGCCGTGGAGGTCCCGTTCGTGATGGAGATCCTCGCCGCCGCGGCGGACGACGGGCGCTGGGACCCGGCGCGCCCCTTCTTCTCGATCGTGTACTGCCCCGTCCCCCCGCTCCAGCACGAGCCCGAGATGATCGCCGCGGCCGTGGCGCTGGCGGGCGAAGGGGTACCGATGTGCATCTACAGCATGGGGCTCGCGGGCGCCACGGCGCCGGTCACCATCGCCGGCGCCGTCATGCAGGCCAACGCCGAGATCCTCAGCTCCATCGTGCTCTTCCAGCTGGTGCGCCCGGGCCTGCCCTGCATCTACGTCGCCGACACCGGCGTGCTCGACATGCGCGCCGGCGTCTACACGGCGGCGTCGCCCGAGTCCATCCTGATCACCCAGGCCATGGTCGGGCTGGCGCGCCGCTACGAGCTGCCGGTCATGGCGACCGGACTCACCGGCGACGCCAACGGCTTCTCGATGATGAGCGGCAGCGACGCCGGCATGACTGCTCTCGCGTCGATGCTGATGGAACCCGACCTGCTCGTCGGCGCCGGCATGCTCGACGGCGCCCAGATGCTCTCGCTGCCCAAGATCCTGCTGGACTGCGAACTGTTCAGGCAGTGCCGGCGGGTGCGCGCCGGGCTGACCGTCGACGACGACCACCTGATGCTGGACGTCGTCGCCGACGTCGGGCCCGGGGGTCACTTTCTCAAGGCGAAGCAGACCCGGCAGCACATGCGCTCGGGCGAGCTCTACATGCCGCAGCTGATGCTGCGCGAGCCGTACGACGCCTGGAGCATCGCGAAGCGCGGCGAGCTCGAGCGCGCCGTCGCGGCCGTCGAGGAGATCCTCGCCGGCCACCGGCCCAAGCCTCTGCCGGCCGGCGCCGCCGAGCGGATCGACGAGGTCATCGCCGCGGCCGGGCGCGAGCTCGGCGGGCGGTAGCGGGCTAGCGCGAGGACTGCCTCAGAGCCCCATCACCCGCGCCAGCGCGCGCAGCCGGTCGCCGTACTCCTTGCGCGCTTTGGCGTCGCGCTCGCGCAGCTCGTCGGGCGTGGCCACCGGGACGATCTTGAACGCGGGATTGTCGAAGAGGCGCAGCTCGAGGGAGTCGCCCTTCTTGTACGGCAGGTCCTTGAACAGCTTGCCGAGCAGGTAGCGCGTCGTCTCCTCGCCCACGGGGAGGACGTAGTGCGGCGTCGTGATGGTGAGCTCTTTGGACAGGAACGGGTAGCAGTCGTCCTGCTCTTTCGTCCGAGGGGCGCGCAGGTCGCAGGCGGTGCGCGGCACGCACTTCATGAGCGTGGTGACGTAGACCTTGTCGGCGCTCGCGGCCAGGACCGGCATGAACTCGGCCAGGCCGTCGACGAGCGTGGAGCCGGCGGGGAGACCGGCCTTCTCATCGGCAGGGTCGGGGCTGAGGGAGACGACCATCACCGCGCAGTGCGGGTGACCGCCTCCGGGGACGGCGCGGAGACGGCAGGCGACGAGCTCCTCGCAGCGGGTGCACTCGCCGACGTTCCGCGCCAGTTTGTCCAGTTGTTCGACCGCATCTTCCATGAGAGATCCCTTCTGTCGTAGGTCCGGCCGGCGCGCGGCGCCGGCCGGCGCGCTCAGGCGCCGGTCGTGTTGAGCCGGTACTCGCAGATCAGGGCGCTGGGCTCGCCCACGAGAGCGAGCAGGAGCTCGTCCCCGAAGGGCGCCAGCACCACGTTGAGCGTGTCGAACTCGAGAGAGATGTACTTCGCCTCCGGCTGGCCGAGCTCGCCGGCCAGGCGCGCGCCCATGTCGATGGCGCCGGCCACCTGGGCGGCGACGGCGTCCGCGGCGAAGCCGGGCTCGGCGTCGGCGGCCACCACGAAGCCGTCGTGCGAGATGAGAAGGGCGGCGACGATGCCCGGCGTCTCGCGGTACGGAGCCAGTCTGGTGACGAGGGAGTCGGCCTGGTCGCTCACAGTGCCTCCAAAGCTGTGTCGAGTTGGCTGCGGACGGCGTGTGCGAAGGCGTCGGCCGCGGCGCCGCCCGCGAACACGCGCGAGAGGCCGTCGGCGAGGCCGACCAGCTCGCTGAGGAAGATACTCGTGCGTGGGATCGGCGAACCCTCGTAGGCGGTGAGCGCACCGTCGAGCGGGAGCTGGATCAGCGTGTCGCCGCTGAGGAAGAGCCGGCTGGTCTCGCGCCCCGACAGCCGCACCCGCACGCGCACGGCGACCCCTTCGGGGACCTGCTCGTTGGCGACGTCGATCTCCACACGCGAAGACTAGCGAGGCGGGTGGTAGGTAGCAAGACGCGGCCCTCGCCAGGGCCGCCGCGTCACTGCGCGGCCGCCAGCGTGACCGCCGCCGGGGCGGCGTCCCGGCCCTCGTCGGGCGACAGTGCCTCGTCGCGCGCCGCCGCCAGGAGGTCCGGGAGGCGGCGGATGGTGGGGAAGGACGAAGCGCCGGCGGCCAGCGTCTGCCGGCGCCCGGCGATCAGATTGGAGCTGACGTCGTGGGCGACCTCGTCGGCAAGCCCGCGAGCCTCGGCCAGAGTGCGGCCGGCCAGGACCAGCACGAACGAGTCGGCGCGCACGCGAAAGGCCCGGTCGTCGGTCGCCAGGCGGCGCTCGATGCGCCGTGCGACGCCACGCACGAGCTGCTCGCTGCGCTCCGGCCCGAGGAAGTCGCGGCAGTCCTGGAAGTGCTCCAGGCGCAGGCACACGACGCTCAGCGGCCGATGCTCGGCGAGCGCCGCGTCCATGCCCGCGCTGAGCAGCTCCTCGAGGCGCTCGCCGGTGTAGAAGCCGCTGGTCTCGTCGACCCGGGCCGGCCGCCGCCGGCGGGCCGGCGCCCTCTTCAGGCGCGTTGCCGCGACCCAGCCGCCGGCGGCGAGCACGGCGACCTTGGCGACCCCGCCGGCGCGGCTGCCGCCCAGCGACGGATCGGCGATGGCGAGGAGGACGAGCAGCAGGAGGGTCGGCGCGAGCAGATAGGGCCACTCCTTGCGCGGCGCGCCGGCCAGCTGGCCCATGGCGAGCACCGGCACGGCGCCCAGAAGCCAGCTCTCGGCGCCGCCGGAGAACACGAGGGTGCAGCCGAGCAACAGCCAGTCGAGGACGGCGAACGTGTGCGCCAGATCCTCGTGGCGTGTCCGCGCCACCTGGACGGAGTACGTGCCGAGCGCCACGCCCATCAGCGCGGGCACGGCGGCCGCCCAGTGACCGAGCGCCAGAGCGGCGATGGCGAGGAGGGCGAAGAAGAGGGTGCGGAAGCGGCCTCGCAGAAGTGCCGGGCTCCGGCGTCTGCGAGGCGGACGGCTCACAGTGGCGTCGTCCGGGTCATGCGTGGCGGATGAGGTACGCGCTGCATGCCGCGA
>Ga0209840_1000145_pt1 | contig 15678 bp, 14 predicted proteins | sample PersoiDNA2013190_FD_185802 | JGI IMG/M metagenome (GOLD analysis project Ga0209840, IMG submission 185802) | Permafrost soil microbial communities from the Arctic, to analyse light accelerated degradation of dissolved organic matter (DOM) -... | ecosystem: Environmental > Terrestrial > Soil >... | reverse complement strand
GCGCCGACGCCATTCCGCCCTCGGCTACAAGAGCCCGCTCAACTTCGAGAGGATCCACGCTATACTCAGCTCAGACAAGGCCCAAGCGGCCTAACGGAGAACTGTCCACGAAACCGGGGCAACATCAGATGCTCTTCGCCGCAAAGGTGGACTGGATAGTGTCGTCCCACCAAGCGGTTAGCGCACGGGCAGCGAAGTCTCCCTGGTATCTCGTGTAGGTAAGCGTGTTTCCCACTGCACGGAGCCTTCCTGCCTTCGCCAGAACAGCCATCCCCTTCTCATTTGTCTTCCAGAACGCCCCACTCGATGGGAGCAGGGACTTGCCCTCAAGCGCCACTGGGAAGTTCGTCTTCTCGCCGCCACTTTGGGAAGTGATGTTGTCAGTCCTAAACAGACGGCCCATCTCGGCCTCGAACTCATCGCGCTCCTCTGCAGACAAGCGATGCCATTCACCCACTCCGGTTTCGACATTCGGATAGGCGTAGGTATCGAGGCCGGTGCCTGTTAGTTGCCGTCGGTACTTGAGCTTGCTTCGATCCCTTGCGTAGAACAGGAGGTAGTCGAAGACCACGTCGAGCGTCTTGCCGCCCAGGGCGGACGTCTTCTTGAAAGGGATCGTCGCAATCGCGTTGTCGTCGCCAAACACCTCGTCCATCAATGCCCGCACTCGGTGGACGTTCTCGTCGCCAATCTGCACGAAGATGGATCCGGAATCGGCTAGCAGGTCGCGGGCGACGGTGAGCCGATCCCGCAGGTAAGTAAGGTAGCTATGGATGCCGTCGCGCCAAGTGTCGCGGAAGGCTTTGACCTGCTCGGGCTCACGGGTGATGTGGTCGGCTTTCCCGTCCTTCACGTCGCGGCTAGTGGTGGACCACTGGAAGTTGCTGTTGAACTTGATGCCGTAGGGCGGGTCGATGTAGATGCACTGCACCTTGCCGCGTAGGCCCTCGCGCTCAGCCAGGCTGGCCATGACCTGGAGGGAGTCGCCGAGTATCATGCGGTTCGACCAGTTCTGGTCGTGTTGGTAGAACTCAGTCTTAGCGACTTCGTCCGGCAACCCGTTGAAGTCTGCGAAAAGGTCGGTCTGGAAGTCGGGCTTCTGGGACTCGGCCTTCGCCGTCTCCCGCAGGAGGTCGTCGATGAGCACCTTCGGTTGGACTTTCTCCTGGATGTAGAGCGGCGGCGCGTGCACCACTAGGTCCGACCAGTCCTGCTCATCCTTGCCCCGCCAGACGAGCTGCGGGTCAAGGTCACGGTTGCGCCTCTCGTAGGCAAGCCGAATCGGGTCCTGCTCGTCTTTGTTCATCACCGACTGGAACTCGGCCGTGGGGATGTTCCTGCGCGAAGCCTCGTCGTGCTTCAGACTCTCGACTGTCTTGTTCGTCGTCTTCTTGCCGGCCATTGACGCCCTCTATTCCGCCAGTTGGGCAGTGACTGACTCGATCATCTTGTTGAACTCGGATTCGACCTTGGCCTCGAAGTCGGCCTCGATCTGGTAGACCTCGGTGAACTCGGCGAAGACCCATCGGCCGTACTGGCCCTGGTTGTTCACGCCGGGCACCCAGTAAGTCTCCATCGTGGACTTCTTCTCTTTGGCGTCTTCGCGCCGGTAGCCTTTGATCTCGACGATCAGGTGTAGCGGGTCCTCATGGCCATCATCTACCAGCACGATGAAGTCGGGGACGTAGGTGCGCGCCTGAGAGCCGTACCGATATGGCACATCTAGTCCGAGATTGTGATTCTTCACGTAGGCCCGGACCCGCGGGTGAGACTCGGCCACACGGCAGAACTCAGCCTCCCAGTCGCTGTCGAGAATCACCCAGTTGATGTGGCAACGGCGGGCGTCGGTCTCCCAGCGGTCCGTCTTCGACGTTGTGAAGTTCACGTGCATCGTGGAACCCGAGGGGTTGTAGGGGTCAAGCACAGCCTTGACGGGGCGCTCGCCCACGAGAGCGCGAGTTATGCCGGCGGTGATGCGTTCGCAGGCCATGTCTGCCAGCTCCTGATAGATCAGCTGAGCCGGGTAGGTGCCACCCGTGCAGACAAGGCAGTCGTCGAGCCATTGCCGCGTAATCCGCTTGAGCTGCCCGAAGAGGTGCAGCTTCGGGTCTTCGCCCGGGTCGCGCCACTTGGTATAGAGCAAGCGCTTGGCGACGTGAAAGATGATGGTGGATCGTCGGGTGTCTCGGGTGTGGGCGAGATTGAGGTCGACTCCCTCGCCGATGATTCCGGAGTTCTGCGTGATCGAGGGGCCAACCAGGTCCGGGGTCAGCTCCAAAATCGAATCGTCATTGAACTCGGCCGTGAGCCGCTCCTCTGGCAGTTCCACTCTGTATCCCTGAACGTGCGGGAACCGGATTTCAAGGTGGTCGCGTTCGGGGCGAACGGCCTGGACATGAATGGTTTCGCGCGGAGGCTGCGGGGGAGCGATCACCGGCTTGGCCGTGAAGTCGAAGGGAATCCCGAGGATGTCCGCATACTCGACGTCGAACAGACCATCGTCTTCGTTGAGGTCGTAGGACTGACGGCGTAGAGCACGGCCAATCACTTGCTCGCAGAGTAGCTGCGTACCGAAGGCGCGCACGCCGAGCACATGCGTCACGGTCCTCGCATCCCAGCCTTCGGTGAGCATGGAGACCGAGACGACGCAGCGAATGGAATCACCAAGACGCCCTTCTTGGCCGACAGTATTCATGACCTCTCGCAGCAGGTCCTGGTCGGTGATGTTCTCTGCCTGAGTGCGGTCGCCCGTGCGCTCGATGATCTCGCGGCGGAAGCGGTCGATCTCGTCGGACGCCATGGCGCGGAAGCCCTTGTCCAGTGCATCGCCGGATTCGAGTTGCTCGCTGTCGATCAACAGGGTCCGCGGCCGCCCGAGCTGATTGCCGTGTTCGTCGAAGTTACGGAACAGCGCCAGGCGGCCGTTCTCAAGGGTCGTCGAACCGTCCTCGTTCTCCCGGTGGAACCCTGAGATGTAGTCGTAGACCAGCTTGGAGATGGACGTGTTCTGGCACACGATGATGAAGCAAGGCGGAGCGTGCATCCCGGCCTTCTGCCAGAGATCGAAGGTCTTGTCGTAGTGCCCGTAGAGGGCCTCCAGAGCGGTCTGCAGTTCGACCGGCAGGCTGAGCGGATCAAGAGTCTTGTTCTTGCCACGGCCCTTCTTGGGCATTCGCTTTCCGATGCACTCCCAGAGGTTGCGGAACTTCGGCATCTCCCCGCCGGGGATGTTGTCCGCCACGGGCACGCGCGGCAGCTTGACGATGCCGCATTCGATCGCGTCCATCAACGAGAAGTCGTTCATAGTCCAAGGGAACAAGGTGCCCTCGGCGTACCCGGAGCCTCGCAGGAAGAACGGTGTCGCCGACAGGTCGATGACGCGAGTGACGCCCACCTTGCGGTTCACGGCTTCAAGGCCGGAGATCCAAATCCGAGCGGCCTCGTTGTTCTTCTCCGCTTCTTTCTTCTCGTCGCCCTTCAGATCGCTCGGGTCTTCCCCTCCTGGCTTCTCACGATAACAATGGTGTGCTTCATCGTTCAGCACGAGGATGTTCTTCATGCCCATGAGCTCCGGCATCACCCTCTGGACCATCTGCCCCTCGGTTTCGCGCGTGTCTGGCACCGGTCCGAGCCGCCCTTGTAACAGGGAACGACCGCCCTTCGAAACATCCATCCGTTCACGCAGCCTGAACGCGTGGAAGTTGGTGATGACGATCTTGGCGCGCTCGAGGTCCGGCAGCATGTCGCCCGGCACCAACTCGCGGCTTTCGTAGTAGCTGTACGGGTCGTTGGGTTGGAGCACGCGGAGACGATCGCGAATGGTCAAGCCGGGCGTGACCACGAGGAAGCCGCGGGTGAACTTGCTGCTCTGGGGTCGTCGCACGGCGTTAATGGTCTGCCAAGCGATGATCATGGCCATTACGGCGGTCTTGCCGGTGCCGGTGGCCAGCTTCAGCGCAAGGCGCAGGAGCTCTGGGTTCGCGTCTCTGTTCCCATCCGCGATGTGGTCAAGGAACGTCTTGCCTGTCTTGCCTGATCGAGGGGCGACCTCCGTCAGCCAGACTACGGTCTCGAGAGCCTCTATCTGACAGAAGAAGGGCCGGATGTCACTGAACTGGTGGTGTCGCCAGTGCTGAAGGAGGCGAGCGGTCTCGGGTGTGACCTTCCAGTCGTTTGGATTGGGATTCGCTCGCCATTCCTCGACGTGCCGGCGCAGACGGTTGATAACGGAAGTCGGATCGTACTGCTGCTCTTCCGACGAAAGCCCCTTGCCTTCGTCGATGATGAGTTGCTGCTGAGCTGCGGCTCTCTGCTTTCGCGGCTTTGGGATGGGCGTGATGAACTCAGCGGACCGCCGGGTGTTCTTGATCTGCTGCGTCGGTTGGCCATCCTCGTCAAGCTCCCAGTGCCGCGCGGGATACTCGTAGGGAGAGTTGAGAATGGGGTGATCGAAGAACGGATTGCTCATGCTTGGTGCTCCCCCTTGATGCGGCCGTGAGCGCCCAGGCCACTGCTCGGCGAGCCATCGGACTGTCGCGAGACCAGTAAGTAGCTCGACTCCGCAGTGGCAACGACACCGCACGAGCTCGCGATGGGTACAAGACCGACCCGTGAGCCCAGCAGTCACATTGCACACAACGCAGCACTCGTAGCCTACGCTCTTCTTCGCGGAGCGTCACCCATCAATGGAGAGCAGTGTAGCCCCGCTGCCGCGGAGACGTGTGCACTGGAGATACTGGCTCTGCGAACGGCAGCTCAAGACACGCGGCAGACCGTTGGAGCGCACAGGTCTGCACGACGTGTCCGGCCTCCGAATGTCCTGCACAGGGCCGGTCTGCAGACTCGACGCCGACGCCGGTGCAGCTCACATCGCCCCCGGCCGCTCCTGCGTCAGCCTGACTGCCTCGGCGATCGTGTCGCAGGTGAGCAGGAGGTCGAGCGCCGCGGTCAGCCTGGCGGTCGCGTAGATGTTGCCGTTCTTCACGACCTTCGGTGGCTCGATCGCAGGGCCGAGCTGGTAGAGGACGTACTCGCCGTCGTTCTCTCCCTCTGGCGCACGGTCTATCTCCGGCACCTTGTCCCAGAGAGGATCGACGATCTCGTAGCCCTCGACGTGGTGGATGCTGCGTAGACGCCCTCCCCAGCGAAAGCCCAAGTAGTTGGGCGGCACGGCGGGCCAGCCGCTGCGGCCGTAAGGGTGGAAGTACTGGCTCTTCACGCGCACGTAGTCTCGCCATGGGATGCGGCTCCAAGACGGGGAGCCCTCGGCGATCACGACCACGTACACGAGGTTGGACTGCTGGCTCTGCATGTGGATCAACCCCTCCAGGTAGTCGCACAGGTCGCGCAGCACGGGGCGCTCGGCGCGGGCGACGCGGCGGGTGCCCGCGCGGCCCAGCGCGACCACCTCGGCCCAGCTCGAGTGGCGGACCGGTACCGGCCCGATGGTCTTGGGCAGACGCGGTACGGCGAACTCGCGGCTGCACTCCGACAAGACGGCGAGCACGCCCTGCTTCTCGCGCCGTAGCAGGCGTTGAGCGTACAGCTCCAACTGCGCGCGACCGGGAAGCCGCCAGCCACGTTTGGCCTCGACGATGACGAAGAGGTTCTCGGTCTCGATCTCGATGTCGGTGTACCCGCCAAGGTCTGATGACTCTTGCAGGCGAACGCCGATGGGCCTGCCCGGGTCGGTTGCTGGGGCCACCGCCTCCAGCAAGAGGCGCAGCAGCGTTGGTGAGCGCGTGAGAGCCCAGCCGGTGCTCGAGGTCATGGCGTTTTCGGAGTCGCCGAGGAGATCGAAGAGCGTGGCCATGGGGCGACCGCAGACAGTGAGATCTGGCGCTGAAGACATCCGTACCATGGGCGGACACTAGCACTGTTCGCAGACGGCACGGTGCGTAGCTCGTGCGTCCGTCTCCCAGCGGTGACGCGGTTGACGCAGGCTGCAAACGACTCGGCCTCAGAACACCGGAAGAATGCTATGCGCTCGGGTGATCGGTGTTGCACTCAAACTTGAAGCTAGCTGGGTCCTTCATCGCGCCAGAAGTACCGAGTGCTATCGATGCCCATCTCGTCGTATCGCCGCTGGAGGATGGCCGCAAGTCTCGCGAGATTGAGCCCATACAATTCCGCCTTCGCCCACGTAGGCCTCGCAAGTGTGTCGGCTGCCGTCACCAGAAGCACCACAGCAACATTGGCGGTCATCGCCTTCTTCATGAGCATAGGAGCGTCAGGATCCTCAGCCAGGAACCCGAGCTGCACCAGCGACGACGACTGCGAATGGGCCATCCCCGAGAATATGCGGTACAGGGTCTCCAACCTGAAAGTGTCCTCGATGCACCTGGTCTTCGCGGGCATGACCTGGCCGATACCGATGCGCTTGCCGTCCCTGTTCAGGACGGGGGCGTATTCAAGGGCGATCGCCTGCTGGTCAACCTCCTCAATGCGCTCGGTGAGGCTCCGGCGAACTTCCTCATCGCCGGTCGCACCCGCCAGTTTCGTCTGCTCGCGCAGGCCGTCGTAGCGATGGGCGAAGCTGCGGCTGACTCTCTCTCGGGAGTCAATGCAGCGGCTGAGAAGCCAGCACCCGACTGCCGAGGCCTCAAGGCCCCCTCTGGCGCACGTCCATGGGGCAACGGTGGCGACGGGTTCCACGAGCAGTCGAGTCAGGGCGAATGCATGATCCGCGGCAGACTCAAGGAGGAGATTGCCCTGGTCGTAGGCAGTCGCGATCTGCTCCGCCAGCTTGTGGTCCGCCATCTCCTTTGCGGCAATCGACCCGCTGAGGGGGAACAGACTGGACTCATGCAGGTACGCCCCTACATCATCGCACAGCGATTCCAGGGCTTGCCGCATTCGCTCTACGTGATCCGCGGTGGTCACCTGCATTCGTCGTCCGTCCTGATCCCAGCTAACAAGGATTCCGCAGTCTGCGCATAACCCCAGACGCAGACTGCCCCTATGCGCGTGTGACGCTACCACTGACCCCGGACGGCGGCCAGAGACTCGTGCATGGCGCCCCGTGTTCGGCCCAGTGCGGGCCCGGGCGTCAGCGGCACGGGCCGGGCGTGCAAGCTACCTCACAGGTCACGCGAACCTGAGCGGCCCCCAAAGTCGCTGCATGTTGGCACTGCAGCCGCCGCACTGCCGACGCGACCGCGCTCAGAGAAGCGCGACCGACTCCCAGTCCGAGAGTCGCAGCCAGGTCTCATAGCCCGCGGCCCGTGCCCATTCGCGCGCCTCAGCGAAATGCGCGCCGACCTCGGCGGCGCGATGCGCATCGGAGCCGAAGGTGAGCGCGATGCCCGCCGCGCGGGCGCGCCTGAGCAGACTCAGCGCAGGATACATCTCGCCCGCGGGATGGCGGTCGAGTCCCGCGGTGTTGATCTCGATCGCCATTCCGGCCGCGGAGATGGCCAGCAGGGCGTTGTGTTCGAGTGCGCTCATGTCCTTTGAGGGGCGAAAGCCCCACTTCTTGGGCAGGTCCAGGTGGGCGACGACATCGAAGGCGCCGGTCTGCGTCGCCTCGGTGAGCGTCTCGTAGTAGCGCCGCCAGACGCGGTCCACGTCACGCCAGCCATCGGCTTCGAGATTGCGCGGCTCGATGAAGCCGAAGCCGTCGACGAAATGGACCGCGCAGAGGACGTAGTCGAAGGGATAGGAGGCAAGCAGCGCGAGCGTCTCATCAGCGGCCTCGGGCAGGTAGTCGGCCTCGATGCTGCAGAGGAGGCGCAGCTCGGGGTAGCGAGCAGCGGTCGCGCGCACCGCCGCCACATACTCCTCGAGGCGAGTCTGGTCGAGACCGTAGTAGCCCTCGGCACCCAGGCACCGCGGTGTCAGGTGATCGGTGAAGCCGAGCTCGGGAAGGCCGAGCTCGAGGGCGCGTTCGACGCAGGCAGCGAGCGCGTCCTTGCCGTCCGAGAAGGTTGTGTGGACGTGGTAGTCGGGGATGCATGGGGCTGTTCTCATTCTGGACAGGAGTGTACTCGATGACGGTTCGCCATCCCTGCCCGCTGTGCGCGAGCGACTACGCACCTCCGGCACTCACGCGAGAACCGACTCTCCCCCGGTCACAGGAAGCGGGCCAACGACTGGGCAGGCCACTGCCGCTGGCAGTGTCTCCTTCATCGCGCTTACGGACGGTGAGCTGGCGATGCTGCTCAGGCAGGCAGCGGAGCGACTTGGGGTCTCATCTCCGGAGGCTCGCTCAGCTCACCTCATCGCCTAGCCGAGGAGCTCGAACTCCTCCTATTCGGACTCCGGCACGGTCACGTTCCGGCGCGGCACGTTGCTCATCCCGCGGATGCTCACGACCACCGATGCCTGGTCACCGGAGTGCCCCTCCACGACGTGCCCCTCCTCGCCCTTGTACCTGACGTGCTTGCCGAGCAGATCCTCAAGCCTCACGCGCCCTCCCTGAAAGAGAGACGTCCCCGGGCAGAGCGGTGGTTGCTCCGGCCGGGGCGCCGCTGAGCGAGCTGCTTCGCAGCGTAGCACCAGGCGCTCGGAGGCGTCAGCGCTCTCCCTCCTGATCTGCGAACTCGAGCGAGCCGCGCTGCCTTCGGGTCCTGATCCCGGGGGTCATCGTGCCCGCCGACACGCAGCTGGTCAACCTGATCGGCGAGCTTGGCGGACTTGGGCCGGAGGCGGTCGAGAGGGCGCCGCCCAGGATCGCAGCCTTAAGCTCACAACCTGCGAGGGCCCGAGCGGCGCCTGTCGGAGGCCCTGTCTACAGGTCGGCCCTGGCGCCGTTACCGCTCAGCTCCAGCACGGGCTTGTAGCGGCGTTCCTCGAGCCAGCGGCGCACGCGCGCTTCGATGTGGTCGCGTACCTCGCGGAACCTGGCGAGGCGCGCTTCGTAGCTGCCCTCGGCTCGCGCTGGGTCTGCAAGCGGCCAGTACTCGCGAGTCCCCTTGCCGGGAAACACCGGGCATGCCTTCTCGGTCCGGTCGCAGACGGTGATGACATGGTCGAACTGCGCCCTGCCGATGAACTCCTGCAGTCCCTTCGGCCGCTGCTCGCCGAGGTCGATCCCGCGTTCCGCCATCACGGCGACCGCCAGGGGGTGAAGGTCCCGAGGGACAGACCCGGCACTGTACGCCTCGAAGGCGTCTCCCGCCAGGGCGCGCAAGAAGGCCTCGGCCATTTGGCTGCGCGCGCTGTTGGCGCTGGAGAGAAACAGAACCTTCTTGGCCACGTCTGCCTCCTGACAAGGAACCTAACGAAGATGATCTTAGCCGTCTCGAAACGTGCCTGTCTTGTCGTGCTTCAGACGTGCTACGCCGAGCCTTGACTTGGTTTGCCGTGCCACGCCTTGCCATGCCGAGGAGCTGCAGCGGGCAGCCGTATTATGCGCGCCACGGCCCGTTTCCACACGCTTTGCCGGGCTGCAGCCTGCCTTGCGGAGCGCAGCGACCACGAGTGATCCCGCCCCGCGGCCGCAGTGATGCGCACTGAGTCTGGCAGACACATGTCACCCGTACTTGCACGGCGCCAGAACTCGCTGCACAGGGCGAGGTCGCCGACGCAGAGCCGACACCCGCACGCACCAAACAGGTCCATTGTCGGCACCACTTCCGTGCCTATGGTGCGCCCTCACTCGTTGCTGATCTCCTCCCCCAGAGCGATGTTGCTGTTGACTCATAGACAGGCGACTGGGGGAGGGTCATGCGAGGTCACGTCAGGAAGCGAGGCGAGAGCGCCTCGGGCAGCTGGGAGTACATCGTCGATGTGGGCCTGGCGGCGGCGCAGAGGTGCGGAACCTGCAAGAGGCGGTTCTGGATCGAAAGACGGCCGAAGGAGAAGTGCTCGACCTGCGGCGGAGATCTGCACGAGACCGAGGAACGCCGCCGCGAGACCAAGGCCGGCTTCGCGACCCAGAAGGCCTGCCAGGCGGCGATGAACAAGCTCCTGGTCGCCGTCGAGCAGCACAACTACAGCGCCCCGACCAAGGCCTCGGTGAAGGACTACCTGACCAAGGAATGGCTGCCGGCGGTGAAGGCGACGATCAGGCCCTCGACGTACGGCTCCTACGTGCAGCATGTCGAGTGCCACATCGCGCCGCACATCGGCTCCGTGAAACTGGCCAAGCTCACCGGCAGCCAAGTCAACGCCCTCTACGCGAAGCTCGCCGAGTCCGGCCGGAAGGATGGCAAGGAGGGTCTCTCGGCGATGACGGTCCATCACGTGCACAGCTGCCTGCACAAGGCCTGCAAGGACGCGGTCAGGTGGGGGCACATCTCGAGGAATCCCCTCGATGCTGCCGACCCGCCACGCAAGCAGGGCGACGGCACGAAAGAGATGAGAACCTGGAGCAAGGAGCAGCTCAAGGCCTTCCTTCACGCCGTGAGCGACGATCGCCTCTCCCCTCTCTGGCACACGATCGCCATGACCGGGATGAGGAGAGGTGAAGCCCTGGGGCTGAGGTGGACCGACGTCGACCTCGAGAAGGCGAGGCTCTCAGTGCGCCGTGCCCTGATCCCCACCAACCGTGAGGTCGTGGTCAGCGAGCCGAAGACCGCCAAGGGACGCCGGGTCATCGCACTGGACCCGGGCACAGTCGAGGTCCTGAAGACACAGGCGGCACGGCAGCTCGAGGAGCAGACGCAGGCTGACCAGGTCTGGGTCGACTCGGGGCTCGTGTTCACGGCCGAGAACGGTGAGGCCCTCGACCCGGAGAGCGTCAGTCGCTACTGGCGGCAGGCCGTGAAGCAGTCAATGCTGCCGCAGATCCGCCTGCACGACCTGCGGCACACTCATGCGACGCTGGCGCTTCAGGCCGGCATCCATCCCAAGGTCGTCTCCGAGCGCCTCGGGCACGCGACCGTCTCAATCACGCTCGACACCTACTCGCACGCCATCCCCGCGATGCAAGAGGAGGCAGCGGCGCTGATCGCGGAGCTGGTGTTCGCTGAGTGATCGGAGCGACCTGCATCCGTGCTCGTTGCATCACGGCTCAAAGGCGTCGTCCGCCGGCAGCACCACCCGCTCCTCCCTCTCGCTCAGAGGATGGTGGTAGAGGCCGAGGCGCAGGGCGTGGTGGTGCGTCGCCCGAAGGTAGGCATCGAGGCCGCGCAAGTCCTCGCCTTCGGGCGGGGCGGGGCCGAACGAAGCTTGTTCGAGGCGCTCGCGCACCAGGGCGTGCGTGCTGACGGCCTTGGGACCGGCGCCGCAGGTGCGCGCGACGCTGCTCTTAGAGATCTCAAGCAGGGCCGCGATCTGGCGGTAGGAGAGGCCGCAGGCGCGCAGGCGCAGGCACCAGAGACGGCTCTCGGCCTCGCAATAATGGAAGAAACAGCGAGGGGAGGGCTATGGTCATCGCGACGTTCAACTCGGCGACGGGCTGGGCTGGCAAGACGATCACCCACGACGACGGCGTGTTCACGCTCGAGGGCCACGGCGCCATCTCGGCTGTCGACGTGCTCACGTACGACCGGCAGGGGCACATTTCGTGGGCCTACGAGGGCCTGAGGGAGTGGGTGCAGGGGCTTGCCGCACCGAGCGCCGTCGCCGCTCCCCAAGTTCAGCCGATTGGAGTTGCGCCGCCTCTGAATCTCGCCAGCCCGCGTCGAAGTTGCGCGAAGTCACAAGGCGCGCAACATCGTGGTGGGCATCGTCGCTGCCCTGGTAGTGTTGGTGGTCATCACCGTCGCTGTTGGAAGCCAGGGCGGCCAGAGTCCAAGCAAGACTGCAACGACTGCGACAACCCCAACCCCCAAGGCGACCCCGGCAGCGACCCAACCGGCCGTGGGCTCCCCCTTCGACGGCAAGGCCTACGCCAAGAAGATCGAGAAGGCCTTCGTCGCTGTGAACGGACGGTCCATCAAACAGTCCTGTAACTTCGCCGAACCGACCTGGCATTGCTACTACGCCGGCATCAAGGCCGAGAGCGAGTCGTGGGTGACCATGACCCTCGCCTTCGACGGTGGCGTATCTGAGAACCAGGCGAGGGACATGGCGAAACGAGCCAGCCTCGCGTTCTTCAACTTCGTCGGCGACGACTTCAAGAAGCTCGACACGATCGTCGTCTACGACAGCACCGGCCTGGACATCGGTACTACCTACCGGCGCGACGTGCCGCTGCTCAACAAGTAGCCCGCCAGGCTCACACCGACCAGGCCCGCCGCAGTGGTGGCGGACAAGCACCCTGCTGAACTCAACTGTCAATAACTGAGCCTAGGGCGTAGGCCACGGGGGCGTAGAAGCCCGGCGTCGGCGGAGCCGCGCGAAGCCGAGCCGGGTGGGGGGCCACCCCTCGCCCCCTCGTCGCGTCGACGGGGAGCATAGCACCTCCAAACCGGTACGGGTTTACAACTTCGGGGGGTAGCGCCCTGAGACGCCGCTTTTCAGTGCTCCACAGGCGTAGCAACGCCCACACGAAGTATAGAAATGGCCCGCGACGCGCCTCGTGCGGTCGCGTGGCCTGTCGCGGCGCCGACCGTCCCTGTCCGGGCGCGCCGCGACCCTGGCAGCCCAGGGTGAGAAGCCTCATCGTCTCACCCTGGGCGCCGCCTTCATCCCGAGCCCGCAACCTGCCCTGCTCATACCCTTACCACCCTCCCCGCGTGGCCCCTACGGGCCTTGTGGTGTTTCGGATTCGGCAACCTTGGCCTCAAACTGCCCAGAACGCCCGATTTTGCCCCCGTGCGGCTCCCGACAGCAGAAAGCCGCCCCGAACGCGGCAGCGGCTCCCTGTGGCCTCCTGTGGCCTGTGGCGCTGTCAGGCCGTCTCGCTCTCCGCTGCCTCGCGCTCCGCCGCCATAGAGGCCATCGCCGCGACCCCCTCCTCGCTGTTGAGGAGGTCCTGAAACGACTCCTCATCGAGTCGCTTGATGCGCTCCCCGAGAACCTCCAGCATCGCGACCGCCTGGCTGATGTGTCCGCCCGCATCGCCAATGGGGGCCTTGCCCTCCTGAGCGGCTTTGAGCGCGTGCCATGCATAGACGAGCCGGTCGTCGACCTGGGCGCGGATTGTGCCCCAGGGGCGTTCGTTGAAGTCTTCGAGAAGAAGATCGAGCGCGGTCGTGGTCATGGTCTACCTCCTACCTGTTGACGCCGAGCGGCGTCTTGTGCAGCGTGGGGAGCGAGGCGGCCGGGCCAGAGGGGCGGCGATGTTATCAGGCAACGTCACACATGGCCCGGCCATGGCTAGTCTACCGCCTGAGTGTCGCCCCTGAATAGTGCCCGAGAACGAGATACGCCGCTCCCCTTACGTTGCCTGATACCGTACTTGTACACCCGGACGGCAGCGGGTGCAAGGGGCGACGCCATCGGATACTTCAGCGGATACTATGGCCCGGCCAACGACGTGCCCAGGCTCATCGGATACCTTGAACGTTCTACGCTATTGAGCGTGAATGCAGGCCTTTTTGAGCGGCAGGAGCGACTGAAAATCGTGGTGTCGTCAGTTCAATTCTGACCCTCGCCACCACAATCTCCCACGCGTCCTCGCTGACTGCGCTCTCAAGCATTCCTCGGCGCAGCCGATGAGATGAGCGCGACGGCCGCCGCCTGAGCATCGTCAGCGGCGGTAAGGCGATGGGCTGGCAGCAACGACCAGCGGGGCGGGCAGACGTTGAAGACAGAGCGGCTTCTCAAGATAAGGCACGAACGTCGCGATCTCGGCTTCCTCAGCGCGCGCATCATCAAGGACGAGGGTCGCGATGCCGCGTGGAGCCTGCGCGTGGAGTCTCCACCCGACGTCAATGAGTTCCGTGATCATCTCATCGAGGGCGCGTGCATGTCGCTCACGATGATCACGCGCGACGGAGATCACCTGCGCGGCGAGGCCTGCGTGGCCCATGTCAGTATCGGTGCCGACACGGCGACGCTGGTTACGCTTTCAGGGATGGGACCGCTGCGCACGGCCTAGCGGCCGATCTGCACAGGCCGCGAGCGTCGATACCGCGCGCCCCAGACCCTCAGTCGGGAAACACCTCGTCGCCCACCAGCTCCCTCACGCGCAGCATGTCGAACACGCCCCGCACGGCGGGGGAGAGGTTGCGGGCCACGAGCGGCGTGCCCTGGCTCTTCATGTCGAGGCTGAGCCGCACGAAGATGCCGGTCCCCGAGGAATCGATGAACTTCACGTCGGCGAAGTCGAGGACGACGGTCTGAGCGCCGCGGGCAGCCCCCGCCACGGCTTCGCGCAGAGTGTCGGCGCAGTCGAGGTCCATCTCGCCGGCGAGGAACACGGTGGGCGCCGGGCCCGGGGCGATCGTTGTCCGCAGCATGCTCTCCTGCCTCAGTCGGTCTTGCGGTCCAGTAGCAGTGTGGTGCCCGTCTGGCCGGTGCGCAGCCCGACGGCGTCGAGATAGTCGAGGATGATCTTGAAGCCGTAGCCCATCGAAGCCTGCCCCTTCGTCGTCGTCGGCTCGATCCAGTTGAGGAAGTTCATCCCTGGTCCCTCGTCGGCGACCACGACGCGCAGGCGATCGTCGAGGCGCCGAAGGGTCATCGACCCCTGACCGCCGCCGTGAAGCAGGATGTTGGTCACGGCTTCCGAGATGCAGAGGATCGTGCGCTGCCTCGTCAGGTCCTCGATGTCGGACTCCTGGAGTGTGGCGTCGACGGCCTCGCGCGCCGTCGTCAGGGAGGCCGAGTCGTCGATCGTGAAATGCAGGAGCTCCGTGCCGGCTCGGGCCTCCTGCAGCAGCTCGGTCTCGTCGAAGATGCGCAGCTTGCCGCAGGCGACCGCCGCGGCCAGGTTGTTGAGGATCTCCACGAGGCTGCGGCGGTGGTCGCCGTGGTGGCGCTGCCAGCCGTTGGTGCGGATGCTGAGGATCTCGCAGCGATCGCCCTGGGGCACGAAACAGAGCTCGTCGGCGACGAAGTCGTCGTCCTGCGAGACGGCGTAGCACATGAACCTCTCGCTCTTGAGGGCTTCCTTCGCGTGTGCGACCAGCTCTTCGATGGGCAGACCGGCCTCGACCTCGCCGATGACCGCGCGCACGGTGTCATCGCCGGCGGTGTAGCGAAACACCTGCAACGAGGCCGTTGAATCGGCCGCTGGATCAGCCATCTCTCTCCCCGTTCGGTGTCCGGTCGACCATGGCGAGTCGCCGCCGTTCAGGCGAGACGCGCGAGCAGCAGTGTAGCGTCGTCGCCGGGCGACGTCGCGGCGCGGAACGCGTCGACATCGCTCCAGACAGACGCCAGTGTCTCATCAAGTGGGCGCTGATGACAGCGCTCGAGCGCGTTCTCGAGTCTCTCCAGGCCGAAAAGCTCGCCGCTGGGGTCGCGCGCCTCGGTGAGACCGTCGGTGTAAAGCGCCACGGTGTCGCCTGCGGCGAGCTCGACCTGGTCTTCGGGATACTGCAGTCCCGTGCGCACGCCGAGTGCTGCGCCGCGCGAGGGCACCTGGCGCACGCCTGCCGAGCCGGCGACGAGGATGGGATTGTGGCCGCCGCCGGCGATCGCCAGACTGTGCCGCTGCGGGTCGTAGACCGCCAGGGCCAGCGTGAGGAAGTACGGCAGGCGCTGGCCCTCGAGGTCCCGCGCCAGACCGTCGTTCACCTCGGCCAGGACCTGGCCCGGTCGCTTGCCTGGGGCGATGGCGTCGTGCAGCAGCGAGCGCGCCATCGCCATGATCAGCGCGGCGGCGAGGCCCTTGCCCATGACGTCGCCGCAGACGATGCCGACGCGGCCGTCGCCGAAGGGGATGTAGTCGTAGTAGTCGCC
>Ga0209840_1000144_pt1 | contig 15836 bp, 17 predicted proteins | sample PersoiDNA2013190_FD_185802 | JGI IMG/M metagenome (GOLD analysis project Ga0209840, IMG submission 185802) | Permafrost soil microbial communities from the Arctic, to analyse light accelerated degradation of dissolved organic matter (DOM) -... | ecosystem: Environmental > Terrestrial > Soil >... | reverse complement strand
CGCCATTGCGAGTTGGTGCCGAGCGATGTATGCATGACCATCGCCTACGTCCCGTCCGCAAGTTCATCGCAAGAGACCGCGGCTTTCGAACGGGCGGCACGAACGCGGCCCGTGCTTCCCCCGAGCAACCGGCTGGCTTACCTGTTCCTACAGGTCGCGCGGATCTCTAACGAACAAATGGCGGCCGAGGAGGCAGCTCATTGCGTGATTGCTGAGATCGCTTGTCAGTCAGTTCCGGTTCGTAGGGCTTACCGCGAGCACCAGTTAAGTTGGTACGCGGAGCGCGTGGACGCTGTCCGCCGGCAGATTGATCGGCACTATGCCGCCGAGCAAAGACTGGCTTGGCTGGCCCGCTCGGTGGGGATGAGTTCGTTTCACTTCGCGCGCATATTTCGCGAACTGGTGGGAATACCACCGCACTCGTACCTGCGACGCATTCGATTGCAGCAGGCCGCGCGCAGATTGCGTGAGGGCTCCTCAGTCACCGAAGCCTGCTTCACCAGCGGATACCAAAACTTGAGCCACTTCAGTCGCCAATTCTGCCGCCACTTCGGCGTAAGGGCTTCCACCTACGCCCGTCAGGTTACGCGCTAAGTCGGGCCCCAAACAGATCCCAAAAAAATAGCAAGAAAGTGCAAGCGGATCACATGCTCGTTCAAGCAGTATTTGGTTCAGTGATGGGGGATCTCATGAGAAACAAGCTGGCACTCGGGATAGCTTTGGGATTGGCATCGCTGACCATCCTACCGGCAACAGGCGCCGACAAGTCTGCAACCACCTTGACGCAGACTCAGTATGCGGAACTGCTCAGGGCACGAGAAGCAGTATGGAGAGCCTGGTTCGCCGATGACCGCGCCGCATTGGAGAAGGTCTTGCCGGAAGACACCATCGCGATCAACAACGGCGATGAGAAATGGGAACATCGTGCTGAAGTGCTGGCAAGTGCGAAACAATTCGGAGCCGATGGAGGCAAGCTGATCCACCTCTCTTTCCCTCACGTGGAGGTCCAGTCTTTTGGCGACGTGGCCGTACTTTACAGCCTATGGACCACAGAGACCGAGGCCCACGGCCAGCACAGTGTAAGCTCTGGACGCGCCACCGAGATCTTCGTGCGCCGTAATGGGCAATGGCTTAACGCCGGATGGCATTTGGATTCGGGTAAGTAAGCCTTCTAAAGGAGCGAGCGAATGCAGCTCACCGCGACGTCCAAATCGCCCGCGCTCACAGCGACACCGAACGCCACCCCGCTAGCTCGACTGTCTTCGATCGACATATTCCGCGGGTTAATCATGGTGTGGATGGCGCTTGACCACACGCGGGATTTCTTCACGAACATTCCTTTTGAGCCGGAGACCCTGGCGCAGACCAACCTGGTGCTATTTGCCACTCGTTGGGTGACGCACTTCTGCGCTCCTATGTTTTTCTTCCTCGCAGGTACCAGCGCCTTCCTTTACGGACAACGGAAGTCACCCTCGGAGTTGCACCACTTCCTCTGGACCCGCGGACTCTGGCTCATTCTCCTGGAGGTCACGGTGGTCGGAACGGCATGGACCTTCAAGTTTCCCTGGGGTTTCTTCGGCGTGATCTGGGCTCTGGGTGCATCCATGTTAATCCTGGCACTCGTAGTGCGCCTGCCGATGCGTTGGATCGCCACCTTATCGCTTACGATGATTGTCGCCCACAACCTGCTGGATGCGATACGGCCTCAGGAGCTTGGCTCGCTTGCTTGGCTTTGGAAGATTCTGCACGCTCGAAGTGAAGTTGTGCTTCCGTTGGGAATTCAGCAATTTGTGCTGTTTCCGCTCATCCCGCTCGCTGCTGTGATGGCCGCGGGCTACGCATTCGGTCAAGTCTATCTGCTAGATCGCGCGCGCCGCCGTAAGTTCATGGCCGGGCTTGGACTGGGCCTGACACTCGCTTTCGTCGTCCTGCGCGCCACCAACCTGTATGGAAATCCGCCAGCGGGACAGGGAGGAGTGTCACAAGGCGACTGGCACCGGCAACCCTCCCTCGATAAAACGCTCATCCTCTTCCTGGATGTTGAGAAGTACCCGCCATCGCTGCAGTTTCTTTTGATGACGATTGGGCCTTCGCTGCTCTTGCTGGCTGCGCTCGACCGCGACTGCGTTCCTCCTGGCAGCTCGGCCTTGCTGATCTTTGGCCGTGTGCCCATGTTTTTCTACATCCTGCACCTTTATCTGATTCATTGGCTGGCTGTACTCGCAGCTGTACTGACCCGTCAGCCCGTACACTGGCTCTTTCACGGAGCCATCTTTACCGATACCCCGCAAGGCTATGGTCACGGGCTGGCGTTCGTCTACGTGATGTGGCTCACTGTGGTGGTCATTCTCTATTTCCCGTGCCGCTGGTTCGGAGGTTTGAAACAACGACGAAGAGACTGGTGGTTAAGCTATCTCTAAGTCGCGAGCCCCTAGCTAGGATGGACTTTTTCTTCATTGACAGTTGGGATGTGCTGTAGTCCCGGTGGGAAAGAAAATCTCCTCAGAAAGTACCCATGATCGCAACGCAAGAATCGGGTGCGAGCTTGCAATTTCGTCCGCTGACAACAAGGAACTGGGCGGATCTGGAGGAACTTTTCGGACCTCGGGGCGCATGCGGCGGATGTTGGTGCATGACTTGGCGGCTTAGCCACGCCGCGTTTCAAAAAAATAAGGGCGCGCGGAACAAACAGGCCTTTCACGGGATCGTGGCTTCGGAGGAACCCACGGGAGTGCTGGCGTACTCCGCCGGCAAGCCTGTTGGCTGGTGTGCGGTCGCTCCCCGCGAGGCGTACGTTCGCCTGGAGAATTCGCGAGTGCTCAAGCCAGTCGACGATCAACCGGTGTGGTCCGTCTCATGTTTCTATGTAGCGCGTCCTTATCGTCGCACCGGATTAACTCAAGCGCTCTTGGAGGCTGCAGTAGAGTACGCACGCCAACGCGGTGCAAAAATCGTCGAAGGATATCCTCAGGATCTTCAGAAAGACCTACCGAGTGCTTTTGTATGGACTGGTCTTCTCCCAACGTTCCGCAAAGTGGGATTCAAGGAGGTAGTCAGAAGGTCGCCAACCAGACCGATTATGAGAAAAGAGCTGCATGCTCAAGAGGGTGGTTTCGCGGTTTGAGCATTGTTGCAGATTCACTAACTGACGGATCACGGCGAATACAGAAGTTGGCTGCGTTTTCGGGATTTGTACCGATAAACGCCCCTGGAGCCGTGTATTTCCCCACCCATCTGATCCTGAAATTGTGGCGCTATGCCGACTTCCCAGTACTAATCGCGGTAAGCCGGCATCAAATCACTTCCGTGTGGCCGACGACACGGGAGCTGGAAGCCCACCTATTGCCCGCGTTGGCCGGACCTCCGGCCCTTGTTTGCTTGCTCGCATACCCGGCACTTACCGCAAGATGTCTCGCTCATGGCCGTACCGTTGTGCCGGGCCTTGCAGACGCGATCTGCTGGCCCGCGTCATCTTGCTTGCGAGCCAACCAGGAAAAGGGAACAGCTGCGCGCGCCGTGCGCTCCGATAACGAGTGCCTGCTCGATGTCGGCGGTTTTGGACGGCCCGGAGATGAAGATGCCGAAGCCGGGGCGCTCGAGACAGATGCGATCGTACGCCTGCTGCATGTTATGGACAATTTGGCCGGCGGGCACGACCAGCACCAGGTGCTGGGTCACGACGAAGATCGCCCGATGCGGACCGAGGATGCTTCCCGGCACCCACACGGCTCCGTTTTCCGCGACGCCGAACTCGCCGGCAATGATGGCGATATCGAGTCCCTCAAGCTCGTGCGGATCCTTGAGGGCGGCGAGATCCACATTGGCCCTACCTACGTCCGGGATAAGGGAGGCAATCTTGCCCGACTGGGTGTATGACTCGAATTTCCCGAGCTCGGTGTTGACCTCCGCGAGGCTTGCGACGCGAACGAATTTGCCGCCCACGGAGCCGAACGCTTCGGCGAATTGTCTCTCGGGGTCGGCATAGGTAATGGCAGTCGGCGCTTTCGGCAGCGGCGACACTGGAAGTGGGTTGCGGCGCAAGGAGGCGAGGATAGCGTCCCGGCTGTTCACTTCGACTCCTTCTTAATAAGATCGCGAAAGCTCTGTCGCGGCATCGGCGGCAGCTCGCGCTGGCGCCCCCATGCGTTCCAAGGGCCATACACGAAGGCCCGAGGCAGCCGCGGCAGAATCCAGCGCATGAGGCTGCCTGCGAGCCGGTAGGCCCACGGCCTCGCTAGAACGGCGCTCATTACTGCCATGCCAAGGCGCTTGTAAAGCGGTACTACCTTCTGTCGGACCAGCTCTTGGCGGAAGGCGTACAGTTCGTGGTGCAGATCGATCTTTACCGGGCAAACGTCGGAGCAGGAACCGCACAGGCTCGAGGCAAACGGTAGGCTGCCGAACTTGCGGGGGTCGCGCAGCGGCGCCAGTAACGAACCGATCGGGCCAGGGACGGTGTAGCCATAGCTGTAGCCGCCTGAGCGCCGGAACACTGGGCAGGTGTTCATGCAGGCGCCGCAGCGGATGCAGGAGAGCGAGCGGCGGAAAGTCTCCTGACCAAGGATCGCGCTCCGGCCGTTGTCGACAATGACCACGTGCAGTTCGCCGCCGCGCATCGGGCCGTGGAAGTGTGTGGTGTAAGTGGTCACCGGCTGACCTGTTGCGCTACGGGCTAGTACCGTGACCGCGTATAGAGGTAATCAATGTAGGCACTTGGCGTGGGCCTTGTCTGACCGTTCTTATGAGGCATGGGCAGAGGCCGGAGACTTCGCATTGAACTCACGCGGCGGGATCGCAAGCAAGTGGATGAGTTGTTGAGGGGCGGATTGCAACCGGTACGCACGGTGTTGCGTGCGCTGGCGCTGCGGCAGATGGACGATGGGCGCTCCACACCTGCGGTGGGAGCTAGCCTGGGGTTGTCGGCCAAGGCGGCGTGGCAGATCGGCAAACGGTATCAACAGGGCGGGCTGGAACGGGCGCTGTTCGAGGCCTCGCGTCCGGGGAAGACTCAGGCGCTGGATCAGGAGCAGCGGCAACGCATCATCGCCGTGGCGTGCTCGCCACCGCCGGAAGGACGAGCGCGTTGGACGGTGCGACTGCTGACCGAAGAAGCGATCCGGCGCAGGCTGGTGCCACGAGTGGGGCGGGAAACAATTCGGGTGTTGCTGGAAAGCCACGACCTGAAGCCGTGGCGGGAAAAAAATGTGGTGCGTGGCCGAACTCGATGAGGAGTACATCGCGCGCATGGAAGATGTGCTGGCCGTCTATGAAAAGCCGCTCTCGGAGCGGGAACCGGTGGTGTGCATCGACGAGAAGCCGGTGGTGTTGCATCAGGAAGTCCGGCCTCCGGTGGCGATGCGGCCGGGACGGGTGGCGCGGCGTGACGGCGAATACCAACGCTGTGGAACGGCCAACGTGTTCTGCGGCGTCCAGCCCAAGGCGGGACGGCACTTTCCCAAGGTGACGCCGACGCGCTGTTCCGCCGAGTTCGCCGACTACTTATTGGACATTGCCGCCAGTTATCCCGAGGCCGACACCATCCACTTAGTGATGGATAACTTGAGCACGCACACCCGCAAAGCGGTCGTCCAGCGCTTTGGTGCCGAGGCCGGCGATTGGCTGTGGAATCGGTTCGCTGTGCACTACACCCCCAAGCACGGTAGCTGGTTGAACCAGGCGGAGATCGCGATTAGCCTGTTCTCCCGGCAATGCTTGGGCCGACGCCGGATTGGGGATCGGCCTGCTCTGCGAAAGGAGACTCGGGCCTGGAACCGCCGCGTGAATCGCGATCAAGTCACGATCCAGTGGAACTTTACTCGCAAGCAGGCCCGTAAGAAGTTTGGCTACACAATCACGCGGTCACGGTACTAGCAACCGGAGGAAGATAGCGAGATCCTTAGTCCGGGGTACGATTTTCTCGATCCCCATACAGGCGATGTGTACCGGGGGCAGGCTCGTTCCCATGTCGGCGTTGCCTTCGTTGGTGCAGACGACGAAGCCGCCTGTCTCGGCGATTGCGAAGTTGACGCCGGTGAGGCCCGCCTGCGCCGCCATGAACTTCTGCCGCAGATGGCTGCGCGCCGCCTCGGTGAGGTACTTCGGATCGGAAGCACCCTCGGCTGTCCCGAGTTCTTTGTGGAACAAGTCACCGATATCTTCTTTCTTCAGGTGAATCGCCGGGAGCACGATGTGGCTCGGTGGCTCGTGGCGAAGCTGCACGATGCGTTCCCCGAGATCGGTATCCGTCACTTCGATGCCGTGTGCCTCGAGGTAAGGGTTCAGGTGGCACTCCTCGGTAAGCATCGACTTCGATTTCACCAGCCGGGTGAGGCCGCGATCCGCGAGAATACGGTGCACGATCGCGTTGTGCTCGGCACCATCGCGCGCCCAGTGGACCTGGATGCCGTTGGTCTTGGCGTTGCGCTCGAACTCCTCCAGGTAGTCGGCGATCCGTGACAAAGTGTGCGCCTTGATGGCTGCGGCGGCCTCCCGCAGGGCCTCCCATTCCGGAATGCTCTCTGCCTGGCGATCGCGCTTCAGCCGTACGAACCACAGCGCCTGGTCGTGCCAGTGCGCTCGCTCCTCATCCGCGACAAAGGGCGCAGCTTTCTCAGCATGTCCGATCATGAAAGTCTCGCGCCTTCCAGGATTTCCGCGACGTGCATCACCCGCAGCGCCTTGTTCTGGCGGCGGATGAGACCGTCAAGGTGCATAAGGCACGACGTGTCAAAGCCGGCAATGATCTCCGCCCCCGCCTTCTCGTGGTCGGCGATCCGGTCCCGGCCCATCAGGCAAGAGACCGCCTCCTCGTTCACCGCAAAGGTACCGCCGAAACCGCAACACTCGTCGGGGCGGGTCACTTCGACCAGTTCGATGCCCCGCAATTGACTGAGTAAGAATCGTACTTTGTTGAAGGGCTTCACCATCACTTCCGAGGAGCGTCCGAGCCGCAACTCTCTCAGACCGTGACAGCTCATATGCAGTCCCACCTTGCAGGGGAAGTCACCGTCAACCTTGACTACCCGGGCGATGTCCACCAGGTATTCGCAGAGCTCGAACGTCGTCGTGCGGAGGTGATCGAAGTCTGCCCTCCCCTCCAGCCACTGTGCGTAGTGGTTGCGCACCATCGATACACAGCTTCCAGAGGGCGCGACCACATGATCATACTTGCCGAAGATCTTGAGAAATCTCTCGGCAAGCGGCCGCGCGTATTCCGCACAACCCGAGTTAGCCATGGGCTGGCCGCAGCAAGTCTGCTCCTCGGGAAAGTCGACATCGACGCCGAGACGTCGCAGCAGTCGCAAAGTCGCAAGCCCGACTTGGGGGTGCAACTGATCGACGTAGCACGGTATAAAGAGACCTACTTTGGGCATCGAGTCCTCATCACCATGAATGGTGTTTACAATACGCAGGTCATCGCTTGAGGCGGAATTTCCATTTTGAGTCCCATGGACAGAGGGCATTGTACGCCCGGTCGCCTTCATTTCGTCCCCTCTAGCACAGTTCTCATCATCTTGAAAAACCCATAGACCCACGCATCCTGTCCCGACTCCCTTGGCCACGCTGGCATTTTCCATATGTCCTGGCCTACCGGGGTTACGCTTTGCGCCTCTCTCCGCTAAGCAGAACCGTTTTCAAAACCACCGTTTCGTTTCGGCTGTTGAACCACATTAAAAGTGTCCCCATGAAACCACAATAGAAATGTCCCCATTTAGAGTGCCTGCGACAGGAGGCACACCGATTGGGGAGAACGGGATTGAGTAGGAAAGAGCTGAGTCGGGTTGAGGTGATGGGGCGAGTGAAGGCGGGCAGTCTGCGGCTGGGAGAAGCCGCTGAGTTGCTGGAGCTGAGTTATCGGCAAGCGAAGCGGATCTGGGCACGGTATCGGGGCGGCGGAGCGAAGGCGTTGCAGCATGGCAACTGCGGGCGAGGATCGAACCGGGCCTATGCGTCGAAGTTTCGAGCGGCGGTGCTGGAACGGGTGCAGGCTCGCTATGAAGATTTCAGACCGACGCTGGCGGCTGAGCACCTGGCCAGCGATGACGGGCTGAAAGTGCATGCCGAGACGTTGCGGCGGTGGATGAAGCAAGCCGGACTGTGGCAGAGACAACGGCGGCGGAAACCGTATCGGCAGCGGCGGGAAGCGAAAGCGCACTTTGGCGAGTTAGTGCAGTTGGACGGGAGCTTTCATGAGTGGTTGGAAGAGCGCGGGCCGCGCGGCTGTCTGATGGACATGGTCGACGACGCCACGACGAAGGCGCTGGGGCGGTTCTCCGAGGAGGAAACGACGTGGGCGGCGGCGGGAGTGTTGCGGCGCTGGATCGAGCGCTACGGGGTACCGGGGGCGCTCTACACGGACTGGAAGAACGTGTACGTGCGGCCGCCGAATGCGCAGGAGCGGATGCGCGGAGAACCCGCGGTTACGCAGTTTGGGCGCATGTGCGCGAAGCTGGGCATCCGCATCATCGCGGCCAGTTCGCCGCAAGCGAAAGGGCGCGTGGAGCGGGCGCATGGCACGCACCAGGATCGGCTGGTGAAGAAGCTGCGGTTGGCCGGCATCGTGAACTACGAGCAGGCCAATGCTTATCTGGACGAGCACTATCTTGCCGAGCACAACCACCGCTACGCGCGCCCGGCTGCGGAACCAGCCGATTATCACCGGCGACGTCCGACGGCGCGGCAACTGGACGAAGTGTTTTGGCTGGAGGAGGAACGAGTGGTGAGCGAAGATTGGGTGGTGCGCTATAACAATCGGCTGCTGCAACTGCAGCGGCAGAGTCAGCACTGGGCACCGGCGAAAAGCCGCGTGCTGGTGCGGGAGAACGAGGCCGGAGAAATCGCGATTCACTATCGCGGCCAGCGTCTCGGGTTTCGCGAACTGCTGCATGCTTCTAAAGCGCCCCCATCCCCAAAACCACGCCGCAACATTCCTCCAGCTCCGAATCATCCTTGGAGACAAGCCTGGCAGATGAAAACGCCCGCCTTTTACGGGGCATCGTGAAACCACAACCAGGGGACATTTCTATTGTGGACAAGACGGGGACATTTCTAATGTGGTATGACAAAACAAAAAAGCAGTCATTGACACTGGCTCCCCTGGGGCTTAGCCTCGAGATGTCTCCATTGGCCACAACCAAACTCCGTCGCACAACTCTTACCCAGCGGCCCAGCAACGACCCTGACCCACGAGGACATTCGGGCAGTTGAAATTAACCAGACCGGACGCCCGTCTCCGATGACGGTTTCGGCCCGAATACATGGTGGTCAAGCAGTTGGTCGCAAGACCGATTCCACCCAAGGGACCCGCCACCGCAGCCGGTCAGCTTCGACCGGTAGCCCTCGAATTGTCGCCTGTCGAGAAACAAGCGCACAAGGAGTGTTCCCATGTTTACACGCACTGTCGAAGTAACCACCAAATCGGGAAAGGCACGCGAACTCACCACGCTCATCAACGACAAAGTACTGCCGATTCTGAAAAAACAGACCGGATTTGTGGATGAGACCGTTCTAGTATCGGATACAGAACCGAATCGTGGCCTAGCGATCAGTTTCTGGAATACCAAAGAAGATGCTGAGCGGTACGATCGGGAGCAGTACCCTGCCATCCACGAGATGATACGGCCTCTCCTCGACGCAGAGCCTGTGGTTCGGACCTTCAATGTCGATAGCTCAACCACGCACAAGATTGCAGCCACCAAAGCTGCTTGAAACAACCATGACCGCGCACAAAGGGCGAGCCCAAGCATGGCTCGCCCGACCTCGCGCTCTTTAAGACTAAAAGGAGGAACACGCATGGCTTCGAAGAACGTAGAAATGATCCGCGCCGCGCACGAGAGCTGGAACAAACGCGACTTCGCAGGTGTCGTCAAGAACGTGGCCGAGGGCCTCGTCTACACTGACAATGCTCGCGCCGTTACATTGAACAGCCGGGACAAATTCCGGGAATGGACGGAAGGATGGGCGAAGGCCTTTTCCGACGGCCGCATCACCAACCCCGAGTACTTCGACGCCGGAGATGTTGTCATCGCCCGATTCACCGTGGTCGGCACAAACGACGGGTTCTTCGGTTCAATGAAACCCACCGCACGCAAGATGTCTTTGCCGTTCTGCGAGATCTGTCATTTCGACAAGAAGGGGAAAACGGTGTCAGGCGGCTGCTACTATGATCAGTACACGCTCCTGACCCAGCTCGGGCACGCGCAGCCGCTCGCCGCCGCAGCCTAAAAGCCTCTAACAAAACTGCCCTTTCGACGGCAACCCTCTTCAGCACTAGCTATATACTTCGACCCTGGAGGATTGTCCCATGGCGGCTAAACTCCTGCCTCAGAAATTATGGGAACTAGTAGAGCCCTTCATCCCAACCACGAGGGCAAAGCCAAGGGGAGGCAGACCGCGCCTGTCAGACCGAGCGTGTCTGGCTGGCATTGTCAGCTACAATCTCCCCGCGAGCTCCGGGATCGCCCGTATTCTGCGTCTCGATCCTGACCGCCATGGCTCCTATATTGCACAAAGCGTCCAGGTAACCACTTCTCGTGCACAACTGGTCAAAGGCAAATGGACGGCGTGCTGTGTCAAATCCCCACTTGACGGTGGGGATGGCCCTCAATCGCACGACAACGTCGGGCGTCTCAGGGCTCTCGAAGAACGACTCGTGCGATTGCCGCCCCCCGTGGCGGATCACCTCTCGAAATGCTCTTTCACAATTCCTGCTGAAAAGGGGAGGAATGTTCTTCTGGGGGACCAGCCTTGTGGCATAAGAACGCTGGAAAAAGGTAAAGGCTGTGACATAGGTTATGCTCTAGCCATCAGCTCCTGCGAGGAAGCCAACAGCGTGGAGACATGCACCGTCACAGCCCTTGATGCGATCACCGCTTTCGCGGTCCCAAACCCCAACTCCTCCTCGCAGAGCCGTCGGTTTTTTCAGGTCTGGCTGCCCGTTGGGTTACCCTTCCGAGCTGATCACTCAGCCTACTTCGGACTGGCAAAAGTTTAATTAAGCCAACCCTTTCAGCCGTCGACGGAAGCAACCTTAGAGAGTTGCTCGAAGACTGTCAATGCCCGTTTTCGGTGCAATCAGCCTGCGGCGACGGATCAAAACCCAGAAACGCAACCGATTGAATCATTGCTGCTTAATGAATGGAAGATTAAATTCTTTCCATTTTTCCACAGGAACGTCCACAGGTGCTAAAGACGCGGTGCAGCAACAACTACTAATAAGGAGAGTGTAGAAGAACCAGCGAAGCATCTTGACGGCGGGAAATAGATCACGCATAGTTGTTTATCATCTCACCAGCGCAATGTCAGATCTCGTGGCCTACGTCGATGGCGGCTCTCTCGGGAATCCGGGCCCGTCTGGCATTGGAGTGGTAATTGACGGCCCCACCGACGGCACAATCAGAATCGCCAAATGGATCGGACACCAGGACAATAATGTCGCCGAGTACCTTGCTCTGCTGGAGGCGCTGCAATGTGCCTTGGGCCTTAAGGCCAAGACGCTTCATGTGTTTTCAGATTCCGAGGTAATGGTCAAGCAGATGAGCGGTGAGTACAGCTGCCGCAGTCCGCGGCTTTATTCCCTGAATTGGATCTGCCGGAAATTGGCCCGGTCGCTCGATTTCTCGATCTCCCACGTTCGTCGCGAGCACAACTCTGAGGCCAATGGTCTGGCCAGCTCGGCCGCTCGCAGGAAGCTTTGCTAATCCTCTCCGAGTAGAGGAGACGTGGGAAGCTGGATATAGACCCGGCGCAGCGGTTGGGCCCGATACTTTCCCTCTTTGAGCCGCCGATGAAGCTGGCGGATGTTTCTCGCGGCGTCCTTCTCGTACTCCTCGTACGTGACGCCGTCCACTCCGGCACTGGCCTCCTTTCGCAGACGCAGGAATGCCGCATACATTTTCTCGGGTGTGATCCAGTGAGCGATCGAGAAGAATTGTCGCTTCGGATCTTCCTTGGCGAGTTCCGATAGTCTGTCGGTGTCTGTGCACATAATGGTTCGAGTTCAGAGTCTCGATTATGTTTCCTTCAACAGATGCGTGCGCTTGTTCCCCCCTTCCCTCCGGTGGGTGCCGTGGCCGCTCCCTTGCGGAAGCCCTGCGGTTCCCCACCTTCACCGGTACTATAGGGTCGTAAGACTGCTCAGCCATCCCTCCGCGCCCCTCCGGTTGTCCCTTGGGGTCACGTACCTCCCGATGTAAGAGGCGTTCCTCTTGGTGTGGGAGGAGATGGGGAGCTCTCTTGGTTCCTGGGCAATCCCTTGGGAAGCATGCCCCGGGCTAGGGACTCCGGCGACTCCAGCACGACCTCGCAATAACGGTCGCTGCCGGATACTGCCTTCCGCCGGCAGAAAGGCGTCGGCATCGCAACGAGAAGCGATTTCGGAGCTGAATCCTCGCGGCCTGCTTCCTTGCTGTGTACGCTTCGCACCCACCAGTCACCCGGTGAATGGCAACACTCGCTACTGACCTGTCTGCTCGACTTTAGTCAGGCGGGACTTTCACCCGCTGGACTGCAATAAGAGGTTTCCCTAACTCATCACCCGTTCCGCCTCTTCCAAGCTTTCCCAACGCGATCTGCCACGCTTCTACCTGCTTCCGCATCGGCTCGAAGTTTCGCTGCATTCGATCAACACCAACCGAGATGCAGTCGATGAGTGAGAACGACTTTGAGTGTTTCGCGAGAACGGGTGTAAATACGCCGGAGACAATGTCTCCAAATTGGCTAAGGCCTCGCATGGTCCGACAAAACTCGGCACCTGCGAGAATACAAGGATTGTCGCATCGGGTTTGCCGTCTGGCAATATTCGTGCGACCCCGAGGCGCTCATGGTGAGGGAATCGGGCGGTGTTGCGTCTACGACAATGATTCGATCTTTCGAGTCCAACTGGAATGTGGTTCGCTGTGGCTGCCACTTTTGTTGCTCACAAATTGGTCAACATTTGATACATTGCAGCAATGGAATCGCCGAGAGCTGAAGCGGAACTACAGACCAGTCAGGCAGGAGCACAGGGAACGAGCAGCGGATTCGTTTACGTTGCGGCTGTCTTTGCCGCACTTGGCGGGTTGCTGTTCGGATACGACACCGGCGTAATCTCCGGTGCAGTGCTCTTCATCACAAAACAGTTTTCCTTATCCGTGTTCCCGACAGAGCTAGTGGTGGCCGTGGTGTTGCTTGGGGCCGCAGTTGGCGCGCTCAGTGGTGGCCGCATCGCTGATTGGCTGGGACGACGGCTCACGCTGCTCATCACATCAATTATTTTCATTGCCGGAGCGATCATCTGTGCCCTAGCCGGATCGCTGCAAATGCTGGTTGCCGGCCGGCTCATCGTGGGGCTGGGGATTGGATTGTCATCCGTCGTCCCCGTCTACATCTCGGAGATCTCGCCCGCGAACGCACGCGGTTGGCAGGCGTCACTCTTCCAGCTGGCGATCACCATCGGCATCCTGGGAGCGTACATCGTGGACTATGCGTTTGCCGGCAGCGAGGGCTGGCGATGGATGCTGGGCCTGGCCGCGATACCGGGCGTGCTCCTGGGATTGGGCATGATTGCATTGCCGGAGACCCCGCGCTGGTTGCTGGAGCGAGGACGTGCCGATGACGCCCGTAAGGTACTGCGGCGAATTCGTGGAAACGCAGATATCGAAGCCGAGTTTCAGGACATCCAAAACACTCTTTCGGTGGCGAGTGAGCGCGGAAGGTATTCCGATCTTCTCTTGCCCGCAGTTCGTCCCGCGCTGATCATCGGCGTTGGGTTGGCCGTCTTCCAGCAGGTGACGGGCATCAACACCGTCATTTACTACGCTCCCCACATTATTCAGGCGGCGGGAATTCCGTCCGCTTCCGGGGCGATTCTTGCGACCGTCGGCATTGGCCTGGTGAACGTCATCATGACGGTGGTTTCCATGCTGCTGATTGAGCGGGTGGGGCGACGTCCGCTGCTGCTGACTGGCATCATCGGGATGACCATCAGCCTGGGCGTGCTGGGGCTGGCGTTCCGGCTTTCGATTCAGAGCACGACTCTAGCCTGGGTGGCGGTAATCACGCTGATGGCGTACGTCGCTTCGTTCGCTATCAGTCTGGGGCCGATCTTCTGGCTGCTGATTGCAGAAATCTATCCGCTAAAAATCCGCGGCCTGGCGAGTGGCACAGCCGCTACCAGCAACTGGGCGTCAAATTTGTTGGTCTCTCTGACTTTCCTGTCGCTGGTGCAAGTGCTGGGGCCCAGCTGGACCTTCTGGCTCTACGGCGTGATGGCGATCGCTGCCTGGATCTTCTCCTATTACCTGGTGCCGGAAACCAAGGGCCGCACTCTGGAAGAGATTGAGGAGCATTGGCGAGTCGGTCGTCACGCCCGCGCCATGGGGCGCTGATTTGCTGGACTGAATCCGATATCTGAGCAGCGCAAGTCAGTCAAACGCGGCGGCCATCACGCCCGCGCTGTCCCCAAAGATCGCGTTGGGTCACGGAAGACGGTGCGCCGCTTTGCGAGGTTATGATGCCGGCGAACTGCCATCCGCCGAGCAGAGTGTGAGCCGGTCCCTTACCGCGGAAGAAGGGCAAGTTGTAGACCCAGCTCACGGTTACGCACCGAGAACTGCAGTGAGTTGAGGTTGCGGCACAAAAGGCGCCGCTGTTTGGCAGCGGCGCCAAAAAATTCCGCTTACTTCGTGATTTCTGCGATGAACACTCCAAAAGGCTCCAGCGTCACTTCGCTGCCCTTCGCGCTCGATTGAGGCGTTGCCACCAGCGTTCTCAGACCTGCTGACGTAAACCCTTTGTCGGCGAGGTTAAAGGTCGCCTTCTGGGGCGAGGCCGACATGTTGAGCGCTACCAACACCGTCTTCCCCTTGTAGCTGCGCAGATACGACATCACGCTGGCATCGTCCTCATTCAATGCCGTATAGGTGCCTTCCAGCAGCGCTTCGTTCGTGTGCCGCAGCGCCAGAACTTTCTTATACATACTCAAAACCGAATTTGGGTCTTTCGATTCGGTCGCGACATTGTGGGTCTTGTAACTGGGCGGCACGGGGAGCCAGGGGTCTTTCTTGCTGAATCCCGCGTTCTCCTCCGTATTCCACTGCATCGGTGTGCGTTCGCCATCGCGTCCGATTTCCTGCGGCCACCCGGTGCGGCCAATCGGGTCCTTCACATCCTCTTTCCGCTTCGGATCGTTATTCTCCATGCCGAGTTCTTCGCCGTAGTACATGATCGGCGTGCCGCGCAGCGTCAGGTAAAAAGCGCCCATCAGCTTCGCTATGGCGTCGTTGTTCTTCCCATCTCCGTAGCGGTTATACGAACGGACGATATCGTGATTGCTGATGACATAGACGGGCCATCCTCCAGAACCATCGACTGCCGCGATCTGGCGGCGGAACTCGGGCGGCGAAAGCTTGTTGACCATCGTGAACATGAAGTCCATGGGCATCTGCAGTTCGGCACTGTGTCCACCGTAGTACTGCTTCAACTCGGCGATGTCAGCCGTCCAGGTCTCGCCGATCAGCACGGCGTTCGACTCGTCGGCAGCTGTGCGCAGCTTCTGTAGCACGTCGTGAACTCCAGGAAGTTTGGTGTTGTACTTGTTCTCCTCGTTGGGATCGCCTTGCTTGCTGGTGCCGGGAAGAATTGGATTGTCGGTGAGATTCGGGTCTTCGAACAACGTATCCACGGCATCCAGACGGAAGCCAGCCACGCCGCGGTTATACCACCAGCGCGTGGTGTCGAGCATGGCTTTCTCGACCGCGGGTTTGCGCCAGTTCAGATCCGGTTGACCGGCGTAGAACATGTGGTAGTAGTACTGATTGGTCGTGGTGTCGAGTTTCCAGGCTGAACCGCCAAAGATA
>Ga0209840_1000143_pt1 | contig 15890 bp, 15 predicted proteins | sample PersoiDNA2013190_FD_185802 | JGI IMG/M metagenome (GOLD analysis project Ga0209840, IMG submission 185802) | Permafrost soil microbial communities from the Arctic, to analyse light accelerated degradation of dissolved organic matter (DOM) -... | ecosystem: Environmental > Terrestrial > Soil >... | reverse complement strand
TAGCCCTTGTGGGTGCGGCGCTGTTCGGCTTCTCCAAGCTCTACGGCGAGGTCCCGGGCGGCCAGGCGCAGTACCTGTGGGTCCCGCAGGCGCAGTTCACCCACATCAAAGTCCCCGACGGCCCCGCCGACGACCGCTCGCGTACCTGTCCGCCATCCTCCCCACTGCGAGGCAAAGCGTGGATTACCCCGCCGTGCCGGACGTCGTCACCCGGATGATCGCGTCCGTAAGGTGCCGGATCGTGGGGTCCGAGACCTCCTCGACCCGCACGTCCCGCTTGCCGTGCCAGGTCACTGCCTTCATCCGCCGGGCCTCGGCCTTCCACGCCAAAGCCACCACCGGTACCATCCGCGCCCAGCTGATCAACATCCCGGCTCGGCTGGCCCGCTCCGCCCGCCGCCTCCGGATGCACCTTCCGCAGCACTGGCCGTGGGAGCAGGCCTGGTCCCAGCTGTTCCAGGCCACCCTGGCACCACCCCGACCGGCCTGACCCGACCACCCGCCGACAGGCCCAACCGGAACCGAAGTGGAAAAGCCGGGCAGACCGGCCCAGCCGGCACGCCCACACCCGGGGTCAAGATCAGAACGCCGAGCCAGACAAGATCAAACGTTGCGCGGTGCATCCAGGCTCAGCCCTCGGCCAAGTGGTTTGCCGGTATCACCATTTAACCACACTCCTCTCCAGAATAGGTAAGCGCTCCTGGGGCAACTCCGGTTGTGGGAGCCGTTGCAAACGACCCCTTCAAGAACGAAGCAATCATTGTGAAGTTCCCTAAGTCTTCCTGAGCGCTCGTCAATAATCTTTTCGACTCGACGTACCACCTCGCCTTGCTTCCCGCAATGCGCGCTCATGCCAGCTTCAAACGTCAACCCCCGGTTGCGCCCAGCAGAGTCGAGGGTTGCACGAATTTCCTTGTTTGTCCGGACCGAAACTATATCGCCTACGTGAATGCCATGATTGAGCGGCCCCGTTGGATGGCGGCTTGCCCACGGCAACTTACGTCCGGCGGACGTGCGGAGGAACGCGTAAAAATGAGAAGCGCGTACATGCGAACTAGACCTGTCGGCCAGCATAAGCATTAGCGTGCGGACCAACCCTACGACGGAAGTATTTCTACTTCGGACGTCGCGCCAATATTGCGACAACGCCGAAGGGGGTAATGGTTGGCTCGCGTATGGCACCTCTGTCGACTGACAAGAGTACGTCCCCCTGTTCGGGTCGCGGCCGTGCAGACGTCTGCCATTATCCAATCCCTGAAAGGCATCCTTTGCGACAACCGACGATGGCTGGTCGGCTGACAAGTCACGATCGCGTGCGGATTCAAGCCAAGCCGTCTTCCAATAGAGCAAGCAACCGAGCTGACAACCACCATGGGCCGACCCATCACAGCGCAGACCGTCAAGATGAACCGTCGCGTCCAGCCCGCGTAGCTTGGCTGAGGCAGCAGAGTCGCAGGTCTTGTGAGCGGACTTCGCGACGGTATACGTCCCACCGCAAGCGCTCAGCATTTCGTGCATAAAGGGCATTCCCGCCGAGGTGCCGTCCTCCTCCAACTCAATGGCGATTTGCGCCGGCGTCTTGACTCGAACTACATCACCGGCGCGCAGTCGGTTGTCCGCGAACCGCTTGCGTTGGGCGCTAGTGCGAGATTGTTCGTGTGCACGGTTCCTACAATCAGTCATCGCCCTTGGTGTCACAGATAGGGTCACCTCGTCGTCATACAATCTTACGCGCGATCAGAGCTAGAAGTCAGACCTCGGAATCTCTGCGTAGAGCTCTTGCGAGATGCTGCAGCGTTCCCCATTTAACGTGGCTCCGCGCTCGTTGCAGAGCAACCACCTGGTCCGGACGCAGTCGCTCCAACAAAGCGAGCGTCGCAGCGGTCCTTACGGCTTCTGGCGTAGAGACAAGGCGGGCGAATCGGCCAGCGACTCCAGGCGGCGACAAATTCAGCCACTGCAATATCCGCTCATCCTTACTCAATCGATACTTGTATGCCTGTCTACCTGGCCCCAAGTCTAGGCGCATCGCTTTGCGCTCCTGAGCGTCACGGGCAGCCTCCACGAAGGTGAGCATCACTGGGCTTGCGCGCCCCCAGGTCGTATCAAAACCGCTTAGCCAGCAGGCGGCCTCCCCGCCCGCAGCGACGACGAGGACCGCTGCGATAACCTCACCCCTTGCCTCGGCAAGTATCAGCCGTAAATGCCCGGATCCAGTCAGCTGATCGACGAGGGTCTCAAGCATGAACTGAGTTGAACGAGATACTGCCTTGGACCCCCCGCGCTCAGCCCAGCGCTTGTTGTGCAGAGCTAGCAGGTTCCCCACGCCTGTACGTAGCTGTGGGCCGCTTTCGAGGACCCGCAGGCGGCCGCCGGCACCCTCCAGATACCGGCGACGCCGTCGATACTGCTGGCGAAAATGAGAACTCTGGCTAGCCAGCCAACCCGTCTTACCGTTGCCTGAGCACAAATCCACGTAGGGCGCACCCTTCGTGTAGCGCTTCTGAGCGATGAGCGTAGGTTCGGATGCCCAGCTTCGCAACAGGGAACGATCCGTTTCAACGCCGTCTACTCGAATAAGGCTGGGCCGAGGCAGAATCGTTGTAAGGTACTCCCGAACCGCCGAAGCAACCACTCGTTCACACCCATGTCGCGCCAGGACGTCCACTCCGGCAGCCAGAGATCCGCCCAGCATTGCATAACGCCACAGCCCAGGTGCCATCCTTGAGGCAAAGAATGGTGCGACACCGATGAGCCGGTCACCCTGGAAAATGAGGATCACCCGGAGACATGCACCTCTGGGTCGCGCGGCCAGCCACCAGGAAAGTCCCCAGGCAGATAGTGAGTAAGGTGTCGAAGCCTCGACGGCCAGTGCGTCCCAAAGGTGACGGTACGGTTCTAGGCCATGCCAGTCATCCGCACATTCTACCCGTATCGCCCTTGATTCACTAGGCATTAGCGTTGAGGCTCTCAGTTTCACTCGGTAGGGAGAGTGTGCCCAGAGCGCATCCTGCCGGCGCTCTATGCGAAGGATCTACGGGGAATGTCGCTCTCATCTCGGCCACCACAACCCCTGGGGTGCAACCTACCTCATTGGCACCTCGGTAGCGAACGCCCGCAAGGTGTACCAAGGAACCTGGACAGGGACTCTGTATTGAGAGCCTTTCGCGGTGAAAGCGTGAAACGGGCGGCCTGACCGACGCCGGCGCTACCTCACCAACAAGGTGCAGCGGGAGGCGTTGGTTCGGATCGACCGGGAGCTGCGCGGCCTCATCGGCAAGCCGCAGGCCCGAGTCGACGGGCGCGCCGCTGTTGTTCCCGCGGTCGACCAAGAACCCCGAACGACGGTTTGCGACCCACTCCAACACGATCACATCCCAACGTTGGGAGTTCGCAACTGCTCACCTGGTTCTTAGCCGTGCCGGCGTGGCGCCTTGCTCTGTGGTCCGTGATCGCCACAGTGGTGATCCTGATCGCAGCTGCGATCGGCGGGTGACCGCGACTTCCCCCTTGGCGGCCGGCAGTGGCACAAGCAAGTTCCGATGTCGTTCGGCTGCGCGCCGAGCTGGCGGAGTTGCGCGCCCAGCACACGCGGAGCAGCAGCTGGCCGCCGAGTCGCTCGGTGAGCGTCTCGACGCACTCCTCGACCGCGACCGCCGGCAGGCGGCGGAGAACGAGGCGCTGCGCGAGCGCAACCGGGTGCTAACCGAGGAAGTGGCCGAGCTTTCGGCGGCTGGACCAGAACCCACGCAACTCCCACCGACCGCCTGCCGCGTCATGGCGCACGTTCGGCGCTCCTTCACTACACCAGCCGGACCGGCCCTGGCTCACTGCGTGACCCCGACCACGACGACGAGTAAGAGGCCATGCCGACCAACGACCCGTGGCGAGCTGGAGCCCACCCCGCGTCCCCGGTGAAAGGTCACGGCGGCGGCTGCTGTCGTTCAATCGATCGATTCTCGGACGGTCACGCTGGGTGTGGGGCGGGGTCTTCCGTGGCGGTCCCGTGGCATACGTCGAGAAGGTCGCCGCGGTGTTGAAGGCGCGGGGGGTGCGCTGTTTCTACGACGCTGACGAGCAGATCGAGCTGTGGGGGAAGGTACCTGGCCGAGGAGCTGCCGACCATCTACGGCGAGCAGGCGGCGACGGTCGTGGTGTTCGTCTCCGCCGACTACGCCGCCCGGGACTGGACCCGACTCGAACGCCGGGCCGCACTGAACCGGGCGGTGCGGGAAGGGGGGAGTACGTGCTGCCGGCCCATTTCGACGAAACCCCTCTTCCCGGGCTGCTGTCGGACATGGTCGCCATCGACCTGCGCACCCGGACCCCCGAGCAGTTTGCCGCCCTGGTGGCCGACAAGCTGGCCGCCCTGAACTGAACGTCACCGCACTGGCACCGCCGGCCGCCGCGGGGGAGGGTGCCCCGACCGGCGAGCTGTCCCGTCCCGCCGACGTGGTACGGGTGCGGGAAGTCGACCCACGCCGGCTGGGGGTGCATGCGGCGATCAGTGTGTCAGGGGTGCCCGACGAGGTCCCGCCGGAGTACGTGCCGCGAGATGCCGATGTCGCCGAGTTCGGCGTCCGGGCCAGGGTGGCTGCCGCAGCCGCGCGGGGCGGGTTTGTACTGCTGGTCGGCGGGTCGTCGGTCGGTAAGACCCGCTGCGCGCGTGGCTGGTGCATCCGGCCGGGCCGGCCGAGGTCGCCGTGTTGGCGGAGGCGCCGACACCGCTGACGGTGGTGTGGCTGGATGAGCTGCAGCGTTACCTCGACGGCGAGCATGGTCTGACCGGCGGGGTGGTGCGGACGTTGCTGAACGCCCCTAACCCGACGGTGATCGTCGCCACGTTGTGGCCCGACCGGTACGCCGCCTACACCGCCCTGCCGACCCCCGGCGGCACCGATCCGCGGGCGCGGGAACGGGAAGTGCTGGACCTGGCTGCGGTCGTCCGCGTCGACCCGGCGTTCAGCGATCCTGAGCAGGGTCGGGCACGGGCGGCCGCCGTGCGTGACCCGCGGCTGCGGATTGCATTGGGCACGGTCGACTACGGGCTGACCCAGACCCTGGCGGCCGCGCCGCAGCCGGTCGCCCGGTGGGAGGACGCCAAGACCGTCGACCCGTACGCGTGGGCGGTGCTCACTGCGGCGCTGGACGCGGCTCGTCTCGGCGCCCGGGCACCGTTGAGCGTCGGCCTGCTGCGGGCCGCCGCGGTGGACTACTGCACCAGCCGGCAGCAGGCTGAGGCGCCGGACAACTGGTTCGAGGAGGCCCTCGGCTATGCCACCGGCAAGCTGCACGGCGCCGCCGCCGCCCTCAGCCCCACCGGAGCAGGCATAGGGCAAATCGCCGGCTACACGGCCGCCGACTACCTGATCCAGCACGCTGCCCGGCACCGCCGCCACGAACGCGTGCCCGCCAGCACCTGGGACGCCGCCGTCACCCACATTCACGACCCGGCCGACACGCGCCGACTCGCCGACAGCGCCGCCGACCGACTGCTGAACTGCTACGCCATCCCGCTCTACCGCCATGCCAGCGACGCGGGCGACTGGGAGGCCGTCGGGCGGCTGGCCGACCTGTTGGCCGAGCGGGGCGACCTCGACGGGCTGCGTGCCCGGGCCAACGCCGGCGACCGGGGGGCCGCCGGGCGGCTGGCCGACCTGTTGGCCGAGCTGGGTCGGAGCGATAGACGCTGAGCAGTTGCGGCGGTTCGGGTTGAATCCGGACGGGTCAATTGCTTCCGCTCAGATGGCGTCGTCCTCACGGTGCGGGGCGCTGCCGGGTGGAGTGTCACCCCTTCTCCGGACAGTGGTTCCACCGGGATCATGGGTCACGGCGGAGACGAACGGGATGGTTATGATGCTGCTCGGGAACGGAAACGCGGCCACAGCTACCGTCTGTGCTCGCTGATAGCTACTTCGTATGCCGCTTCAAGCTGGCTCAGGACGACATCCCAGGAATATTTGCGCGCCGCAATTCCACGAGCCGCTAGGCCCATCCGGGATCGAAGGTCTTGGTCTGAGAGAAGTTGCGACAACCGCAGACTCAGGGATCGGGAGTCTCCAACGTCGAATAGATAGCCCGAGACGCCGTCGGCGACGAGCTCCTTTGGCCCACCGGCTGCGGTAGCGATCACTGGTGTGGCAGACGCCATCGCCTCAAGGACCGACATCCCGAAGGGTTCGCCGTGGGAGGCGCAGACGACAACCGAGGCTTTGGCTAGTGCAGCCGGAATGCTTGCATGGTCAAGGTGCGGAATGAGTTCGACGCGCCCATCTAGTTGTTTGACGGCAATTTCACGGCGAAGCTCAGCGTGCGCCGTACCGCTGCCGACGAAAGTCAATATCGTCTCCGGGAAGTCCCGAGCGATCAGACTGAATGCTTGCAGTGCGTCGAAGATGCCCTTGAAGGCTTCGAGCCGTCCAACGACTAGAATCTGTTTGGAACCAGTTTCGCCTTGGTTCATGGCCACCGGGAGGTCGACGCCGAACGGAACCACAATTCGACGGCCCTTATTGAGACCGGCGGGAACGGGCACCCCAGGTACGGCGATCAGAAGCACATCGACTCGACGCAGCCAAAGCGTTCGGAACGCCGCCTTGAGCTGACTCGCCGCCAGGCGCAGCGCGCGCTTGAACCCCGTTTGCGCTGCGCGTGGCCATGGCCAGTCCATTGGCCCTGCGACGAAGGGCAGGTTGCCGCCTCCGTATGGCGAAAGCAACGTGTCTGCAGCCTGCGGGAACAACCAGTGCACCACGTCGACATCCTCCGCAGCCACTTTCTCCCGGACTGCCTTTGATATCCGTCTTGAGCGCTGGAGAGCAGCCCACGGCGAATTGGCGACAGCCAGTGGCAACGTGCACACGTTGACATTGGCTGGTTCTGCGAGATCAGCGTGCCCGGTCAGGACCGTCACGCAGTGGCCGCGACAAGCCAGCCCGCTAGCCATATGCCAGGCAATGAGGCCTTCACCGTCGGGTAGATGGTCCGTGTAGACCACCGAAGCGGGCGCAAACAATATTCGCACCGACTATCAATCCTTCCAGACAGCCTCCGCCGTAGCAACCGGAGGTTAACAACGAACGCGGTCAGCGAGCCGGGGGTCTCGCGACCAAGGAGCTCAGCCAGCGGATTAAGTCCGCCAAGTACGCGACCTAGCCACACGCAGATTCTCAGCGGGACACTCTCGTTCAGCCACAGCTTGCCTTACGTCGGCAAGTTTGACACGCCTGACCGTAGCCAGTCGAATTCCTCCCAACCTCCCGCGCCTCCAAGGCGTCAACTCGTTACCTGTTCGTCAGTTTCTGGTTGTTGCTGGTTCCAAATTGCCGCGGCAGCGGGCCGCAGCACAAAAAACGCAAATCCTGCCACCGCGCACGCACTCGGAACCGCAGTGAGAATCAACGTTGCGGGCCCATGAGACAAGCTAATCGCGATCGCCGTCGATGCTGTCCCGGCGACTAAGGCAAATCCCAGCGCCTGGCGCCAGGGCACTCCTTCCCAGAAGGGCGGGAAATTGGCTTGCAATGCGCTAGCCAGCCTCCGGGGCAGCCAGAGCGCGCCCGCGATCTGCCCCATCACCGTCGCGGCGACGATACCGTATATACCGAAAAGCATAAAGAGCGGAATAACCAACGTGACGCTGCAAAGTACCGATAGCCACAGATACGTGGCCTCGAGTCCGGGAAGGTGAAAAGCTCGAGCTAAACAAGTTGTCACAGAAGTTCCTGCGGCGACGGAGTTACCCGCAATCATTATCATTGTGAGCCATCCCGCTGTCGAAAAGTCGCTTCCAACCCAAGCCCGAACAGCGGCGAAGCCGGAGGCGCACGCAACCAATGAGAATCCGGCTAAGCCCGCCAACCAGAGACGCTGGATCCGAGCAGCATCGTGGAGAGCCGCCGCAGTCCCAGACTCTTCAAGCGTGGCCACTATTCGCGCATATACGGGAGGGACCGCAAAAAGTGGGATATTGCGTAGTCCAGTCGCGATCGATGAAGCCAGCGCGTAGAACGCCACGTACTTGATCGGCAGCGTGGCTGCGACGATAAAAGCGTTTCCCTCCAGCATGACGAGGAGGGCCAGTGCTCCAAGCTGCAGGCGTCCCGCGAAAGCAAAGAACCTTGCAAGCTCACTGCGATCAAGGCTCCCAGGAGACTTGAGAGATAGAGATAGATGCTCCCGCGCCAGAGTGAAGTACACCAACAGGATCGAAGAGTCCCGAACTGCGGCCAGCTTGACTAAACCGAAGAGACCGAATCTCGGGACTAGTAGGAGCGCAGCCACACAGAATCCAAGATGTGCCACTATGGAGGTGAGACCTATTGCCTTGAACCTTGAATGCGCTTCTAGCTGGGCGCCAAACACGTTGGCCGCCAATGGCACCGTGATCAGAACCCCGACCCAGTGCAGAAGTCCCTGAACATCCGCCTTAACTGATTTGGGGGCACGTAAGTGCTCCGAAAGCCACGGGGCGGAGACAACGACTATGGAGGTAACCAAAACAAAGATTCCGAAGATGACACCCAAGGCAGTCAGGGATAGCCGAGTCGCCTCTACTCGTGCGCCTCTCACTCGATAAGCGCCGAACCAACGAAGGAGGGCTGCTCCAACGCCCCCGTCCAATCCAGTCCCGGTGGCCACCAGTGTCGTGACAAGTGCCCAGGCGCCGTATCGGTCAGTTCCCAGGGTGCGAACCAGGGATGGGGTCAGGACTATGAGCGATAGCAGAGGTGCCGACAGTCCGGCGGCACTCCAGGTGACGCGCCCAAGTAAGGCATTCTCTCGCAGTCTCAAAGTCGATCCACTACTCGTCCGCCGCATTGGCGGCTATAAGAAGTCCAATGACGAGCCAAACCAACATAAGAAGCAGGGCGTTTCTATAAACATCGTCCACGAGCCCCTGCCCCGCGACGGTCGCCAACGCCGCGAGCAGCCCGCTGCTGACGAAGTGAGTCGCCGCGTTCATACGCGCTCGAATCCGAACGAGAGTTGACAGAGACAAGGAGGTAGCCAGGCCCAGGAGCGCGAGAAGCCCGATTAGTCCGGTCTCGGCAGCAGTAGTTAGAAACAAGTTATGGGCATGATAGGGCCCGCGGGCGAAGAGTTCCGGGGTTGGAGAAGCTACGTCAGGCAGGACAGTGAACTCCGGATTTGGTTCTGTTAGCGCAGCGTACGGATAGTCGCCTGGGCCTACGCCGACGATTGGACTCTGGTCGAACTGTCGCAGTGCCTCGCGCCAGATGGCTGGCCGCTCATCTTGGGGGCCGGCAGCACTTGAGGCGATGGTCGCCACGCGCGCGCGGAGCACGCCGAGTGTGCTGGATGTCGAGGCCGTCGGAATCACCAATGCTGCAAGAGGGATTGCAACGGGCAGAACCACGTGGAGGAATCGGCGCACCCGAGGGTCAAGCGCCATGAGGAACACTAGTCCGAGCGCGGCGCCGATGAAAGCCCCTCGAGACAGCGAAAGGAATAGCGCCGCGGCCGCGGCGACACATGAAGTCCCTAGCAGCGAGCGAGACCACCAGCGGCGGCAGTGAACGGCTTGCGACAGCGCAATAATGAAGATAAGGTCAGAAAAGCTGCCGAACTCGTTGGGCTGACTGAAGATACCCAGTGATCGGTTCACGACCACTTGGGCGCCAAACTCTGCTTTTGGGATTCCGCTGGCTAGGACACCTTGCAAGCAAACCGCTCCGCCAACGACGGCAAGTAAGCAGCAAGCTGCGCGGATGTCAGCTATCTCCTTTAGGCCCGAAGCTATAGCGATCGCTAGCAAGACAGCGATCACATACAGAATGAGAGTTCGATTCGTTACGCTGGCATTCACCGCCCACATGCTCGAGAGAAGCGCCGAGCCGAGCAATGCAACCGTCCATGAGTTGGTCCCAGCGATTTGCAGTGGAACCAACCCGCTCAGTGTCCGTCCCACAACTGTCGCCGCGATGACTGCAAGTGATGCGACCTGCACAACTTTGAAGGAGAGCGGAATTCCGGGAACGACTTGTAATCCGATGGGGGTGCTAGCGATCAGTATGCCGATGGCATACAGCGGCCAACGGCGCCATCGCAACCCGCCGATGCCTACGGGTTGCACAGGTGACATCGTCGGAGGCGAATTGGCAACCACGATCGCCATACTCGGATTAGCCCACACCGTTCGCCACGATCAGCACTTGTGCGGGACCGCAAGTGACTTGGTTCAAGGCGAGTTGACACTCAGAGAGGCCCGCGCCGCGTCCAACCACAAGAATGCGCGTACTCGAGAGGTGAATGACGCGTTCGGCTAGGTCGCCGAAGTTCCAGACTCCGACATCGATGACAATGGCGTCGTACTGAGTGAGGCGCGAATGTAGCAACTTGGGCAGCCTCGCTACCGTCTGGTCGAACCGTTCGGGCGTCGCTAGAACGACTTCATTTGAGACCGCGCCCGGTCTGTGGGAATCCCCCGGATTGATGTCTGGGGCATCTCCAATCCGCGCATCGGCGTCCCTTGTCGGGTGGTGGGATACGCTAGGGCCTAAATCTTGGCTCGGCCGTGCGTCCTTGAGACCACCTGAGCGTTCAATCGTTACCAGCAGAACCGACGATCCCAGGCTAGCTAAAGAATTCGCCAGCGAATCTGCGGTTGTCGTGCATCCAGAGCGCCGAGCTAAGCCAACAACTGACACGACTAGCCCACTGGCTCTGGATTCGACAGCCTCACCGTTCCCTGTCCGGCTGGTAACAGCACCACGAAGCTCCCGAACTGCATTCTCCCGCAAGGCGAACTTCGCAGCAGATCGACGCCACCAACCACGACGCGAGCGCGGAAACTCGACCACCCGAAACCCGAAGGCGCGAAGACGTCGACTGGATCGGACTCGCGGCCGACGAGCTTCGAGAACGAGAATCCAAGCAAGGCCAGCAACGATTGCGAGTATCAAGGCTAGGGCAGCCTTAAAGGCCCGAGACCTGAGCGAACCGGGAGAGGGCGTCTGGGCCGCGGCAACGTTTTCGGCTCGAAGAATGCCGTCACGCTCGACGAACTGAATGGCTACATCGGCCAAGGCGTTTGCAACTTTCGCAACGTTCGGGCGATCGGCGCCCGAAACGGTAATGCGCAGCAACGCCGATGACGGTGGAATAGCAAGGCTGGCCTTGAATGGCCGATCGTCGCTGTTCGCCGTAGCACTCCGCACCGCCGACCTCAGCGCCCAGTCTGATCCAGCGTAGGCAGAGTAACGAGTGAGCAGTAACGCCACCTCTTGGTCTCCAAAAGGGGGCGCAGCGTTCGAAGGGGCAACTGCTACGACCGCTGTCGCGGCGTAAGTCTGGCCGCTTCCAAATACAAGTGCTGCCAAGCCGCCCAATACGACCAGTGCGACGATCGTGCCGCCGAAAGACCTCGCCTTTATGGACCGGAACGCTTCAACGAGAGTTCGGTCGCTACCGCCAGATGTTGCCGTCAAAAGAGCCTCGCTATGGAACGAAATCGCTTGCCGAGTACGGGTTCGGTGGGCTCAGTGCGCTCAGCCTGGTGGTCATCCGTTTGGACAGGCGTCCGGTCGGCCAGCGAGCCAGGTGGCAGATGTCCGGCAGCTGCTCCTGCCACCCCGACCAGGCATCCGGCAACCTTTGCCAGGTCCTTCATCGCCAACGCTAGGGGTAGGTAAGCATACGTCGGAAGTGTCGCTCGATCTCGGCGCGCTCGGAGAACTGGTACGGACAGGTACGCGCCGCCAACGAGCATCATCCTCAAGGGGGCGCGCCTGATTACCCACGGTAAGGAGCAATAGGCAGACAATCGGCCGACGTCTCGCGCAATCAATAGAAGGTTCCCGGATTGGCCCCCTCCTCGCCCGTAAGAGAAGAACATCTTTACAGTCGACACCAGGCTATCGCGCTGACCCCAAGTGACCTCGGCATCCGCTGTAAGAATGCACTCGCGCCCGCTGGTACGAATGGCTCGACCAACGGTCACGTCTTCCGCCGCTAATAGATCTTCAGGGAACCCGCCCGCGGCCACCCACGCCGATTTCGTGACCGCCATAGATCGGCCCGTAGGCAAAGACGCATTAAACGCTGTGCCGAACAGCTTCCCATGGAGGCGCGTCCAGGGCCCGCGTTTGCAAGCCTCCGCCGGCGATGGGTAAAGGGCATGCGACTGCGCCGCGTGCCAGGCAGAAGGAGTCGCGTCGGCCCGGTAGATCCCGGTGACGAGATCGGGCGGGGACTCTCCAGCGAACGCCACCCGAAAGCTCTCTAACCAGTTTGCAGCCGGGTGGCATCCGGCGTCGGTGAATGCGATCACCGGATTTCTAGCGTGGCGTACGCCGATGTTCCGACCTTGCGAAATGTTCGTCTCGGGCGCGACGATCAGCTTCACTCTATGGTCTTTAGCCGAAAACTGACTCACAATCTCTTGCGACGTGTCAAGGGAACCTGCGTCAACGACCAAGAACTCGTCACCGGATTTCAACTGCTCGCTGATCTCTTGCAGCAGCGCAGGCAGCGAGTCAGCCTCGTTGAAGACCGTCGAGACAACCGAGAGATCTGGTGACGACGACCGGCGGCCTGCGCCTGGCCGGCGGGCAGTGCGGCTTAACACCTCGAAGAACCGCTCCGCTCTGGCATCGATTGATCCGAAGCTGTCAGCCAGCCGCTTCGCCGCAGCTAGAGCCGCGGGTTTGTATTCAGACACGCGAGACAGGGCGTTGGCGACGTCAGCCGGGCAATCCGGGCCCACCCTTAGCGTGGCAGCCGGTGCGAGCTTCTCGGCTGGGACGCGAGGCGTCATGATAACCGGCACGCCGGCACTGAATCCTTCCAGGGCGGCGATCCCGAAACCCTCGTAGCTGTAGCGGTGTTCCGTCCGGTTCGCGGTGAGGACGGCTACCGCGTCAAAGGCAGCAAGCCACTGCCACACCTCCGCGACGGGGCCAAGAAATGAGACGCGATTGTGGACGCCGAGTTCTTCCGCGCGTTGGCGTAGCTGCTTCTCGTAACCTGGAGCTCCTTTATCTTCACCGCCGATGACGGCTAGGCGCCAGCCCGTGGCCGCGGGGAGCGCCAACGCATCAATTGCCGTGTCTAAGCCTTTGTAGGGAACAAGTCTTCCGATCATCGCCAAAGTCTTGCCACATGAGAGGTCTAGTTCGCGATCCGCCCAGAATGACTCTGCGTCAGAGGACTTTGCTGGAGTTCCGGGATAAGGTGGCTGCACAACGTTGCCGCTGCGCCTCCAAGCCGTGGCCACCAACTCGTCCGAAGTCGCGATAACTGCATCGGCTAGCGCTGAGACACCTACGCCTAGGCTTCTGTCGAACACGAAGTCGTGCTTGCACCAGACCGTGGGGATTCCAAGCAGACGCCCGATCGGAACGCCTAGCGTGCCGGCCTTGATCCCGTTGCAAAGAATAACGTCCGGGTCCGTTCTTTTCAGACTCGCGCGTAGGCTACGCATCGATAGGAATGAATCTCGAGCGGTCTTACCCGTCGGGATCGTCTGCGCGCGAATGCCCATCGCCGGCAGTGTTTGTTCGAGAGCGCCGCTCGCAAGGAAGACTGCATCTACCTCACAAGCAGCAGGCAGCCTCTGCAACATCGGTAGCAGCCAGAGTTCCCCACCACCGACGACCTCGTGGCCAAAGATGACGGTGATCCTCAGCGGATGCGGGCTCTTGCGGGCTTCGTATGTCAACAGGCTGGATTCAGGGCGTCCCTGCACCGTTTACCTCCTTGCGTTGATGAGGAGTATTTGAACCGACCTGGATTCGTCGGTCGCCGGCGTCTGAACATCAGCGAGGTCGTACTGGCGCGGCTCAAGCGCCAACACCGGCCGACTGACCCGACGCCCGGCAGCCCAAGCCAAGAGTGATGATGATCAAGTTCATTCTGAAACCCCAGTGAAGAACTCTACGTTCATTCTGAAACCCCCAGTGAAGAACTCTACGGTTTTACCCCAGATGGGGGGGTGTCAACGTGGCCCAGACGTGGCTCCGCCTGCGTGGCAGCAGGTGCGAAGGCGATGCTTCCCGGGTGGAGCGACGAGCAATGATCAGAACCTGTGGATGGCCCTCGGCCGGGTGACGTGAAGGGACGCACCTTCCCGAGGATGATCTGAAGCCCATACAAGTCAGATCAAGGGCCGGCGTTGGCGCGCTGGTTCGGGAAAGTACGTCCATGCTCATCTACTGCTGGGTCGACGGGATCCACCTCAAGGTCCGCCTGGAGCAGGACAAGGTGTGCCTATTGGTGATCCTCGGGGTCCGCGCCGACGGGACGAAGGAGCTGATCGCGCTCGCCGACGGTCACCGCGAGTCCACCGAAAGCTGGGCCGACCTGCTCCGGGGCTGCAAGCGCCGCGGCATGCGCGCGCCGGTGCTCGCGGTCGGCGACGGGGCGCTCGGGTTCTGGGCCGCGCTGCGCGAGGTGTTCCCCACCACCCGGGAGCAGCGTTGCTGGTTCCACGTCGGGTCGCGGCGTCCTGCTGGAGGGCGCGGACGTCGTGCAGCTGGGCGTCGAGGGTGGCGGCCGCATCGGTGGCCGGGATGAAGCTGTCGCACTGCTCGCAGATGTTGGCATACGGGCAGGGGCCGGCGGCTCGGTGCCGAGCGCAATGGCCGGCGGCGAGCCGGGTCTTGACCATCTCGGCATGCAGCCACTCGACCCGGTCCGGGACCGGAGGAGCTGGCGTCATCGCAACCAGCGGAAGGGCCTGCCCCGCTCGGATCTTGTCCATCGCCTGCTGGTAGGCGGTGCGGATGGTCGGGGAGGCCAGCCTGGCGTAGCGCAGCGTCATCTCCGGGGTGACGTGGCCCATCAGGGCCATCAGCGCCGGCAGCCCGATTCCGCCGTTGATCAAGCTCGTGCCAAAAGTATGCCTGAGCCGCGGCGGGCAGGGTCTGCCGGCGATGCAGATGGCCGAGCGCGACGTACGGGTCGAGACCGCAAGACGCTGGCGAAGTTCTTCGACGCCCTCGGTGAAACCCGGTGTGCCGCCATCACGCACGTCTCGGCCGACGCTGCGACGTGGATCGCCAACGAGGTCGCCGACAAGTGCCCCACCGCCGTGCGGTGCGCAGATCCGTTCCACATCGTGGCGGTGCGCCATGAGGCGCATCACGCTGGTCAGCGCCGATGCGGCCGAGTGGATCGCGACCGTCGTCGCCGCTCGTTGCCAGAACGCCGAGCTGTGCCTGGACCCGTTTCATATCGTGGCCGTGCGCCATGAGGCGCCATGTGTATCGAGCGGAGGTGAGAGACCACCGCCGCCGGGCTGTCGTAGCAGTCCGGCGAAGCTGGGGGCAGCCTGACCCGGGAGGCGCCGGGGAAGGTGGCAAGCGGCCCTGACAACGACGGGACGCGTCGGTACTACCAGACGGCGCGGGTCCGGCTAGCGAGACGGGAATGCGTAACGCAAGTGAACCAGTGGCAGAACCCCCGCAAGTGTGGAACCGGCTCAAACCTGGTGGATATGGGCCGGGCAGCAGTGCGCGCCGAACTCAGTGACGGTGAGGCGACTCCACCGACGGCTGTTCACGCCGGCGGTGGAGGCCACGAGGAAGGTCTGCGGCGTACTCGTGGTGAGGCTGCCGGGGAAAAGCTGGGCGCTGCCCCCGTCGATCGACACATGGTGAACATGGGAACCGTCCCGGCCTCTCCCGTCCGACCGCGCAGCCGGCGCGGCGGCGGGCAGGCGCGCCGTCAGCTGATGGGACCGGGACGGGGCGGAGCCGCCGTAGTACTCCGAGCGCGGGAGAGCCGCGCACATGGGGAAGGGCGGCAGCACGTTCGCGGTTCGCGGACTGGGATGCCAGGAGGTCGCCGGTGAACACCGACGCGCCGAGGCCGGACCTCGTCGAGGCCCGGGCCCGGGTACTGGGGATTCAGACGAAGCTGCACCGCTG
>Ga0209840_1000140_pt1 | contig 16010 bp, 10 predicted proteins | sample PersoiDNA2013190_FD_185802 | JGI IMG/M metagenome (GOLD analysis project Ga0209840, IMG submission 185802) | Permafrost soil microbial communities from the Arctic, to analyse light accelerated degradation of dissolved organic matter (DOM) -... | ecosystem: Environmental > Terrestrial > Soil >... | reverse complement strand
GACCGTCGACTAAACCGCGCGAATACTGCACCGCGAGCAACATCTGCACATCAGCGGCAGCGACCAGCACTTCGCCAAGCAGCCCTCGCGGGGTCACGGAGAGTCCGACGACATAACCGTCTAAGAGAACCTCAAGACTGCCTGGAGTCACGCATATCGTGTGCTCGGCGCTTGAAAGCGTGATGGCCAGGCTCTGGGGTACTGACGACACACTAAAACCGAATTGCCTGGCGACAAACCCGATCGGGACGAGTGTCTGTTGAGAGGCCTGATCTGTCACCGGGGGAATAAGCATAGCCACCACGCGACCGTCCACAACCGCCCGCGCACTGCCCGTCGTAAGGACAACCATCGTGCTTCGGGCGCGTGCAGCCGGCGCCGGTGCACATAAGAACATCAATGTTACAACACCACACAACGCTTTCCGAGACAAGGCCCTGAGTCTCTGTGTCATTTCACAACACCTCCTGCGCAAACAGTATATGCGCATATCTTAGACGGCCGAGCCTCTCCCCATGTTCCACATCCCCACTTGTCAGAACTTCCCTCCTCAGACCGAGCCGCACAAGGCGCGGCAGGACAGCCGCGCACGCCAGATTTCAACTTTACAGATACGGTTTACGGGATATCATGAATGTATGCTGACAGCGGGTAGTGCAGGGAGGGGAACCTCGGTGAATACTTGTCGTTCTGGGCGCCGACGAGCAATCGCAACGCAGTACCCTGTGCGTCGCGCAGTCGGGCTTGCTGTCGTCGCAGTCCTGCTTCTCATACCGATATCCCAGGTCGATGCCACCACTCCGGTCTCGGCTTCTCCCCAGCTGGTGGTCGCCGCGAACATCTACGAACCCTTTGCTTTTCCGCGTGACGGCCATCTGGTCGGATTCGACGTCGATCTTGTGAATCTCATTGCCTCGCTCAACGGCTGGGACGTTCGATACGAAACGACAACCTTTGCGGACGAATTGCTGCGTATCGAGAACGGCACTGTGGATCTGGGCATCGGGTCGATCTTCTGGACAAGTGACCGCGCTCCCCATTTCGCCTTCACCAGTTCATACCTGAACTCCGGCCTCGTCCTTGTCACACCGGTCAACAGTGACATCCGCTACCCACGCGATCTCGGAAGCCATCGTGTTGCCGTCAAGACAGGAACGGCCTCTGATGACTATGTTACCAGCCTGGGCAATCGCTACGGACACCTGCAGGTTCAGCGTTACGTATCACCCGAAGGCGTATTCGCTGCGCTCGCAGAGGGTCAAGCTGACGCCGCCGTTCACGATTACCTCAATGCTCAGTTTCTCATCAGCGACCGCTATCAGGGGGACCTCGTCATCCAGAAGGGGAGCCTGTTCGGCACGTTCCTCAACGGGCGCCGCCCCGTGGCATTCCCAGCAGCCCGGAACATGCTCCCACTCCTGCCTCAGTTCAACGCGACACTGGCGGAAGTGCGGCGCAGTGGCCTGCTGACACAACTGGAGACAAAATGGTTTGGCACCACGATTTCCTTCTACGCCGGCAGCGATCTATGGAAAACCACGTTGCTGGTGCTGGGAGGCATCGCGGTCGTTTTGTTCGCGATCTATTTGTTTGCCTCGCGTGAACGCGCGGCACGCGCCGCCCGTGACCGGGCCGCTTACTATCAGCAGCTGTTTACCGCAGTTCCGGAACCTGCCCTGCTCGTAGACAGTGCTGACGGACAACTGCGCATCGAGGCCGTCAACGGAGCTCTGTGCGCTCTGCTTGCTCGAAAAGACTCTGACCTGCTTGACGCCACGCTGGGGTCCATCATGTTCGTCGGACAAGCGGATGTGTCGAAAACTCTGACGTCTCTAGAGGACCGAAGCCTGACCTCAGCACGGTGGCAGTTTGTCGCATCCGACAGAACTCTCATCCCTGTCGAAGTCATGACATCGAACCTGCCGACTCCCAGCAAACGCGTGCTCATCGTCGCCCGTGACCTGCGAGATCAGTTCAAAGCAGAACAGACGATTCGTGCGGCGTACGAGCAGTACCACGCGCTATTCGATGAAGCTCCCGACCCTATTCTGATCATCAGAGACCGTGCCATTGCACAGGCAAACACCGCCGCAGGGCGAGCGCTTGGCACCGCAACCGAATGGCTGATGGGAAAGATCATTCCCGACATCAGTCCCGCCATGCAACCCGACGGTCGTCCATCGGCCGACGCCATACGCATATTCGAAGACCAGGCGCTTGCCGGACGGGCACAGCGGTTTGACTGGACCTTCGTCAACCATGACGGCCGACAGGTCATCTGTGAGGCTTCCCTGCAGTCCATACCATCTGCCGGGGCTTCGATTGTCCAGGGAATCTTCCGGGATGTCACAGAACAGCGACTCATAGAAGAACGAACTCGGCAGCTGGAAAAAGAGCTCTTGCAATCACAGAAGATGGAAGCCGTCGGCAGACTCGCAGGGGGAATCGCACACGACTTCAACAACATCATGGGCGGGATCATAGGACATGCGTCGCTGCTCAGGGTCGATGCAATGCAAGGGACTGAACTCTGCCAGGGACTAGACACCATTGAACGCGCCGCAAGGCGTGCCGCTGATCTGACGCAACGATTGTTGTCCTTCTCGCGCAACAGCACACCGACCCTCACCGACGTCGACGTCAGCGGAGTCCTGGCGGATACACTCTCAATCGCCATGCCGGGCTTTGACAAACGCACTGTCCTGGTACAGAGCATCTCTCCAGATTTGGCATACGTTCCGGGTGACCGAACACAATTGGAGGAGGTCATCCTGAACCTGGTCATCAATGCCCGCGATGCCATGGGACACCACGACGGCACACTCACGGTCGACGCCTGCAACGTCATCATCGACGGATCCTTCTGCGTCAGCCACGGCGTGCCTGTCCTCCCAGACGGCAGCTACGTACAGATCACGGTGTCAGACACCGGTTGCGGTCTATCACCTGAAGCCAGGGATCACTTGTTCGAACCGTTTTTCACGACACGACCTGAAGGAACCGGGTTGGGACTGTCCATCGTCTGGCGTGTCGTGCATGACCACAAGGGAACCATCACGGTGGCTTCAGTGCCAAACCAGGGAACGACGTTCACGGTATACCTTCCGGCCGTCTCCCGGGCCGAAGCACAGGGAAGGGCTCGCCAGACACCCGTCTCCGGGTCGCTGCCTCGGTCAGTGCGGGGAGAATCGGTGCTCATTGTGGATGACGAAGATATTGTCCGCAGTGTTGCCGTCAAAGTCCTCTCGGGTCTCGGATATCGCATCACCGACACCGCCGATCCAGTGAACGCGCTCGCCATCTACAAGGATTCATGGCGGTCCATAGACCTCGTCCTGGTCGACATGATGATGCCGCACATGAATGGCAAGGACTTATTCGAGAAGCTTCGCGAGATCAATCCGTCGGTGGCCGCAATCCTGATGTCCGGCTACGATGCGACTGACACTCCTTTCGCCAGCATGGGATTCGTGGCCTTCATCCCGAAACCCTACACGCTTCAGGAGCTGGCCACACGCGTGCGTCAGTCTTTGTCCACTCCGGCCGCTCGGGCGTCCAGCCCGTCGGAGGAACCAACCGTCTGAGAACCGCCTCCGGCGGATGAGTCAGCCACGGCGAATGTTCGCAGGCCCCGAAAGGCGCGGGGGGTAACGAAGATCAGCATCGCCCCCAGAAACACGACGCCAATGACCCCGCTGACGAAGAAGCCCATATTGGCACCAAGGGCATCCGAGATCTTGCCCGCATAGAGCGCGCCGATGGGCGTCGAACCCACGAACACGAGGTTGTAGGCAGCCATAACACGGCCGCGCATGCTGTCCGGTGACTGCATCTGGAGCGCCGTGTTGCACATCGTCGACAAAGCCGCCATACCGAATCCACAGAAGACCAGCAGCAGGCCGGTCACGTAGAAATCCCGCTGAATGCCAATGAGGACCATCGCAACCGCGAGGATGAACCCCGAACCATAGATGTAAGCAGGGGTCGGTTCCAGGCGTGCTCCACCGAGAGACATGAGTACCCCGGCGGCGAGTGCGCCTACTCCCATTGCCGACATCAGTCCCCCGTAGCCATCTGCCTGCAGACCAAGAGTCAGTTTGGCAAAGCTGGGAATCAAGATGTTGAAATTGAGCAGGAACAGGCTGATCATGCCAGCTGTCACCAAGAGGCTTATGATTACTTGATTCCGGGCAATGTACTGGGCGCCTTCGCGCACTTCCTGAGCATAGCTCCCCATCTTGCTCTTGGTCGGCTTACGGCCTGCTTTCATCAGGAGAAGGCTGATGATGACGGCTATGAAACTGATCGAGTTCAGGGCAAATGTCCAGGGAATACCCACGATGGCTATCAGGACCCCGCCGATGCCAGGACCGATAACACGGGCGATGTTGAATATCGTGCTATTGAGCGCAACAGCATTGACGACGGCAGACCTGTCGTTCACCTGTTCGCCAACAAACGCCTGTCTGGTCGGCCAGTCGATAGCACTGATGATGCCTGTGACGGCGGCAATAACCAGCACGTGCCAGTACTGCGCATGACCCCCAAACGTCACGACAGCCAGAGCAGCGGCGGCCAGCGCATACATGATCTGCGTGAACAACAGGATCGAGCGCTTTGGAAAACGATCGATGATCGGTCCAATGAACACCGAGAGGATCAGAGACGGGAGAAACTGGATGCTGGTCAGTACCCCAAGCTTGAGGGGTGAGTTTGTCAGTTTGAGAACCAGCCAGGACTGCCCGGTGTTTTGGAGCCACGTACCGACAAGAGATATACTCTGGCCGGCAAACCAGAGCCGATAGTCTTTGGACTCAAAAGCCGGAAGCCGCTTTCGAATGTTCACTCAGTCTCTTCCTTTCGCTAACCGAATTATCCGATGACTACAGTCTACTCTCGTTGTTGTAGAATCAAGAACCTAGTTCCTCACCATCTGGAGCACGGTCTGGGCCGTCAGCGTTGCCGCCAGGATGATCATGACGATCGCCTGCGCCCATACCGCGATGTTCTTGCCCCGGCTGTTGACGTACTCACCCATCAATGACTTGTCATTGATCAACTTCAGCATGAGGACGAGTATCAGAGGAAGCAAAACACCGTTCGCCGCCTGCGAAAATAGCATGATGCCGATAAGCTTGCTCTCCGGTACGAACATGATTGTTCCCGCACCCAGAACGATAAGAGCCGTATACAGACCATAGAAGAGAGGGGCCTCGCGGAATGACTTGCCGACCCCCGACTCCCAGCCAAATGCTTCGGCCACGGAATACGCCGTCGAGAGAGGAAGGACCCCAGCCGCCATGATCGAGGCGTTGATCAGGCCGACGGCAAAGAGAATCGACGCGTATCTCCCCGCGAGTGGCGCCAGTGCACCTGCCGCTTCTGCCGCAGTATTGACCCGGACGCCCGCCACAAACAGAGTACTTGCACACGCAACGACGATGAAAAAGGAGACGAAGTTGGTGAGGAAACTGCCAATATAGGTGTCCAGAACCTCATAGCGGTAGTGCTTCAGATCGATCGCCTTCTCCGCGACCGAAGACTGCTGGTAGAACTGCATCCAAGGCGCAATCGTGGTCCCTATTGTGGCGATGAACAGCGAGATGAACTCGGGGTTCATCTGAAACGTCGGAACGACAGCGGACTTGGCAACAACTCCCCAGTTGGGATGTGCCATGAAAGCACTGATGACGTAGGTCAGGTACAGGACACAGAACACAAGCAAGACCTTCTCCACAGCGCGATATGAACCCTTGACGACCAGAAGCCAGACGGAAAATGCAACCGCTGGAATGACGATGAAACGGTTCAGACCAAGGATCGAGCTGGCTCCTGCCACTCCAGCGAATTCCCCCATGGTGTTGGCAAGGTTGGTAAACACCAGCAGCACCATGACGACCATGGTCAGCCGAATGCCAAACCGTTCGCGGATCAAGTCTGCCAGACCCTTGCCCGTAACAACGCCCATGCGGGCACTCATCTCCTGGATCATGGCCAGCGTAAACGTAATCAGCAAGAGCATCCACAACATAGAGTACCCAAACCTGGCCCCGATGACACTGTAGGTGGTAATGCCCCCCGCATCGTTGTCGACATTGCCCGTGATGATGCCGGGTCCAAGGACGGCCAGCATGATGGGCAGCGTCAATGCGAAACGCCGGGCTCTGCCCCTGATTCGTTCCCAGATCCGTGCCATGGCTCCAGGCTAATCCATCGCCTGGTCGAGGACGTCATCGACCGTGACAATGCCTTGAAGGACCCCCTCGTGGTCAACAACCGGAAGCGCAAGATAGTTGTACTTGCCGATGATCTCGGCCACTTTGCCCTTCGGGTCGTCCACGAACACGGAAACAGTGCGTTTTTGCATGATGTCGGCTACGGCGGTGCCGGGCTGCGCGACGATCAGTGCTCGGAGCGACAGGATCCCTGCCAGATGCCCGTCATCGTCAGTGACATACAGGTAGTAAATGGTCTCCGTATCTGGAGCCTCGCGACGGAGAACCTCGATGACCTGCTCGGCCGACATCTCCTGTCTGATCTCGAGATAGTCGTTTGTCATGAGGCCGCCAGCCGTATCCTCGCCATAAGCCAGCAGTTCACGAACGTCCTCACGTTCTTCCGGCTCCATTTCCTGAAGCATCGCCTCCTGCGTTTCAGCCCGCGTGTCTTGCAGGATGTCCGCAGCGTCATCCGGGTCCATCTCCTCCAGAATGTCGGCTGCGCGCGCCACTCCGAGTCGTTCCAGGATAGTGACCTTGACTTTGTCGTCCTCCAGTTCGGCCAGCGTATCGGCTGCCTGCTCGTCGTTCAGCGCTTTGAACAAAGCGTCGCGCTCATTAAAATCCAGATCGTCCACGATGTCCGCCAGATCCGAAGGGTGCAGTTTCGAGAGTTCTTTCCACGTTGCCCTCACCTGCACGCTACGAACATCACGCCCGAGGGGCTCTACAAAACTCCACGGAATCGAGTTCTCGCCAATCTTGTGATGAAGCCCCCGCTCGATGACATGGATGACCCATGCGAACCCAGCCCTGCGCATGAAGCTCCGGATCCCGGCATCGGCTGCTATGACACGCAGTTGGCCGTGACTTTCCGCCAGCTCAATATCGTTCACACGCACGACCTTGGCACCGTGGATGTCGACAATCTGTTTGTCCAGAACATGGTTGAGCAACAGCATGGAGGTGTCTTCCAGCTTGAAGTTGGGCTGAAGTTCGGCATCAGCGAGTTTGAGAGTACACTCTGTGATGCCCAGACCGCGCACGTTGTGCCACGCCACGCGCGTCAAGCCGCGCTGCGTCTTGACGAGAACAGCCACGACGACTGGGAACTTCTCGCCAGTCGCTACTTCAAGGTCAGCTATCGAGCCGACTACGGCTTGCTTGCGATCCAGAACGCGCATGCCAAGAATATTACTAAGGTAGAACATTTGCGCCTCCTGGGGCGAGAGAATGGCACAGCGCCTGTATGCTACGCATGATGGCTTCTGGTGTCAAGCGCACAGATGGAGACACTGCAATCAGCAGGGTGAACGCAGGTACGGACGACCTACGGACGGTCGTCGACCTCAACTCCGGAGATGGACGATACGGCTTCCTCGCCCATAAGGAGAGCCTCAGGAAGAGGCAAGTGCTCGATAACGTTATGGCGCCAGTCGACCGTGAACACAAGAATGAGCGAGAGGAAGCCTGCCACCACGTTGCTGGCAGTCATGCCAATCCAGACGCCACGTGATCCGAGTTTAAGGGTCATGGCAAAGAACCACGCCAGCGGCACGCGCAGGCCCCATAGCCGAACCAGGTCCAGAATCATGTTTGGAACGTTGTGCCCTGAGCCCTGGAACGCCGACTGGACACCCATCATGAGCCCAAAGAACGGGTTGGCCCAGAGAAAGATCGACATGAAGAAGACGCCTTCGGCGATGATTTCCGGCTGGCTCGGAATAAACGCCCGGAACACCAGGGGCGTAATGAGGCGCAGAAGAACGCTCGCAACTGCCATCAGGCCGACGATGGCAGTCGTCCCCTGTCGCACGACGGCTGTAGCCCGTTCCTTCATGCCGGCACCCAGCGCTCGTCCCACCATTGTGGCTATGCCCATGCCAGCCCCGTCGTTGATGAGAGAGGTGATGCTGAACATCCTGTCCCCAATCCCATACGCCGACAACGCAACCACAGGGTTGGGAACGCGACCGATGATGCCCGTCAGGACAATGAACCCAAAGGACGTGCCGGATGCCCCGACTGATGCAGGAAGTCCGATGCGAAGGATGCGTTTGACCCAGGCAATCTCGGGACGCAGGTCGCGCCAGGTCACTCTCAGCTTTCGCCTCCCGGTCATGAGAACCGAAAGCGAGATAACGGCTGACAGGACCTGACACAGGACGGTCGCAAGAGCGGCACCGGCTACACCCATGTGGGCAAACGGGCCCCACCCGAAGATCATCAGCGGGTCCAGGATGACATTCAGACCGACGGTGATCGTGTTGATGAGCATCGGCGTAAGTGTATCTCCATAAGCATTCATGATCTGCGCGTACAGGGCCGAGACGAAGATGGCGGGCATCCCGATGAAGATGATCCGCGTATAGCTTATCGCCATCGCCGAAATGGCACGGTCTGGAGTCAGGACGGGGAGAAGAATCGGCGACAGCAGCACGCCGATGATCGCCACGACAAATCCAAGCAGGATCGCCAGAGACATGGTCTGACCGGCCGCCTTCTCCGCGTCAACCTCGTTGTGCGCTCCCATGAACTGCGAAACGAGAGCGAGACCCGCGGACCCGAATCCGAACGCAAATGCGACGAGGAACCATACAACAGGGCCTGACACCTGAAGTCCAGCGACTGCTGCCGCGTTCTCGGTCTTTGGAAGGTGCCCGACCCAGAACGTGTCGGTCATGTTGTACACCATGTTGAGCAGAGAGCTTACCATGACGGGCCAGGACAGCCGGAACATTGTCGCCACGACTGGACCGTGAAGGATCTCCTCGTGCGTGGGCATCGTCGGACGTCGGCTCATGTCCGCCCCCTATACCCCGGGCTCGGCTGGGATCGGGACCACCTCTGACGTGACCATTTCATCGGTCGCCTCAGCCAGTGCAGACGTGTGTTCGATAACCTTGTGGTGCCAGTCGACCGTTGTAAGAAACACCAGTGCCAGAACAGCCGCAAGGACGTTGCTGATCAGCATGCCGGTCCAGATACCGCGCGATCCCATGTGCAGGGCAAACCCGAAGAACCATGACAGCGGGACGCGAAGACCCCAGAGACGTACGAGCTGCATGATCATCGGCGGCGTGTTGTGCCCTGAACCCTGGAACGCCGACTGGACCCCGTTGACGATACCGAAGAACGGAATGGAGGGGAGGAACAGGGACATGAACAGGACGCCTTCACTGATGATCGCCGGCTGTGTCGGAATGAAGGCCCTGAACAACCATGGCGTGAAAACTCTCAGAAGGGTCCCCTCACCCACAAGCATGCCAAACATCAGCGCAGTGCCCGTCCATACGACACTGTTGGCTCGTTTCCGCAGGTCCCCGCCCAAAGCATGCCCGACCATCGTCGAGATGGCCAGCGATAGACCATCGATGGCAACGAAGCTGATGTTGATGAAGCGGTCACCGATGCCATATGCCGAGAGTGCTACTGTAGCGTTGGGCACACGGCCGATGATGCCCGTCAGAACCAGAAACCCGAATGACGTCCCGGAGACGCCAATGGAGGCAGGAAGGCCGATCTTGAGAATGCGCCTGTACCAGAACCAGTCCGGAAGAAGGTCGCGCCAGCTGACACAGAGACCATGTCTCCCCCTGAACAGTATGACCAGTGAGATGACTGCGGCGATGGCCTGGCAGATGATGGTGGCCACCGCAGCCCCTGCAACCGTCATGCGCGCGAAGGGTCCCCACCCGAAGATCATGAATGGGTCCAGGACAATATTAGCGAGGACGGTCGTCAGGTTTACGAGCATGGGCGTAATCGTATCCCCGTACGCTGCCATGACCTGGGCGTACGCCACCGCGACGAACTCAAAGGGCATGCCGATGAAGATGATACGCGTGTAGACCGTTCCGGCGCGGGCGACTGCAGGGTCTGAGGTGAGGAGCCTCAGCAGGGCAGGTGAGAAGATGACGCCTGTAACCATGATGAACAGCCCAAAAACAATCGACAGCGAAAGCGTCTTGGCAGCTGCTGTATTCGCTTCCTCTTTCCGATGAGCACCCATGTACTGGGACACGAGCGCCAGTCCGCCGGAGTTGAACCCGAAGGCAAATGCCATGAGGAAGAAAATGACCGGGCCGGCTATCTGAAGTCCGGCGACCGCGGAGGCATTTTCCGACACCGGCAAGTGACCTACCCAGAAGGTATCGGCCATATTGTACAGGTAGTGCAACAGGCTGGAAATCATCAACGGCCATGCCAGTCTGAACATGGTCCGGATGATGGGTCCCTCAAGTATCTCTCTTCTTGATGCGGTTCTTGCCACGGTCTCCTCCAGACGGTCGGGCACGAACCCGTACCTCATTTAAACCCCTATTAGTATACCCTCATTCGTACTACGAACAAGAAAGGGCACGAATCCCTCATACAGAAAAGAGGCGCCGTGTGGCGCCTCCCGTGGTCAACTCAATCTCGATCGAGGCTAGTGGTTGTAGGGCCCGCTCTTGCTTCCCCTGTGATCGCGTGGATCACCGTGCCCTCCACTGGGACGGTGCACTGAACCAGAACTTCCACTTGGTCTCGAAGCACCGAAACTCCCACCACGTCTATCGCCCTGAGGACGCCCTCCTCCGCTTGAAGAACCACCAGAAGCACCAGGACGAGGCCCCCCACGATGCTCGTTCGGACGAGGACCGCCAGTGCTCTCGGTACCGTCTGGACGCACGAAACGCGGCAACTCAGTCTTCGTCTTGCCATCCCAGATGCTGTAGGAACCGGTAGCCGCCTTCTCGTGGCTCACCGGCTTGATGTCGGGAGCATAGCGGCTTACAAACTTGCGATGCGGTTCCTCTGTGCCGCGAGGGCCTCTGCGATCGGAAGTACCATTGCGCGGAGAAGACTGAAATCTTCGATTGTCCGTACCTGGACGCCCCGTTCCCCGACTCGTTCCTGGCGTGCCGTCGAGTCGCGGCCCCTCTGTCCTGGGACGGTCAGAGGACGGCCTGTCGGTACGCGGGCGATCTGAATATGGTCTATCTGTATGTGGACGGTCCGAGGCAGAACGCTCTGTATGCGGCCTGTCCGATTGCGGTCGGTCGGTACGCGGGCGATCTGAATGCTCACCCTGGGGACGAGGACGGCTGGTATGCGTCCGATCGTCTCTGGATCCCGCACTCTTCGACGAGCTGGTCTGCCCGGTAGCCCCGTGATGCTCGCCGTGCCACACGTGCCCTTCCTGCCCACGATTGTCCGACCGCTCGCGGCGGTCCGGTTTTTCCTGATCGGCAGCGGCCATAGGCGTCGAAGGAGCCCTGCACACCTCGCGACTCTCTTCTTCCGTCCTGCGGCGCCAGTGAGCGTCGTCCTCTCCCTCAGGCGCAATATCGAACATCCCAAAGCCATGAGAGTTTTTGCCTCCCAGGCCGGATTCGTACAGGAATGACAACAGCTTGGCATCTCCAGTCAACTGGAAACGTCCTGTATAGCCATGCACGGGCGTGTCCTTGAACGAAATGACGGCGAGATGCGGCGTATGATCGAGGCAGCTGATGCTGAACCCATCGCTGGGGACCTTCTCCTGTGTCCAGGCGTAGTACTTGCGGACAGCATTGTCCAGCACAATCTTGGAAAATAGCGGGTCGTCCGGCGCAAAGTAGTGTGCGGAGTTGCTGTCCTTGCTCTCGCTCTGGTAGACGGTGATGGGGCTGATGGTGCGAATTCGCCATGTGACCAGCCCGTGAGTGGGGATGGTAACGGGGTAGGCAGCAACAACACGTACCGATTGCACGAGGTTCCGCTCGAGGTGAAGGTCATGGGCCTGTTCCAGGCGAGGCACAAGCGCCTCGATGAACTCGGGGCTGGGCGACGACAGGTAGAACCAGACAGGTGACGACATCACCAGCTGATAGTGAACGTGTCCGTCCGCTTCAACTCCATCACGCGGGGCGATGTCGATACGCTCCACCGACTTCGCATACAGCTGCGAGAAGGTGAAGAGCTTGAAATGGGCTTCTTCCGTGCCCGTCGCGATGCCAGACCACTTGATGTCTTCGGGGATGCACGCATTGACAAGCCCCTGCACGTAGGGATTGTACCCCTGAGGCAAAATGAACTTGTCGAGAGCGCTCTGTACTTCGATCCTGATACGCATGAAAACCTCCACTCAATTCAGAGAACAGACAACCGGAAAGGTGAGCCATTACGGCCATGACGCGCCCCAGCCACTGGGGTGCTCGTTCGAATGTCCTGCTGTAGATATATTATTATAGGAGTTGTCAGGCGCGGTGCAACCACAACTTCAAGAGGAACGGGCAAGACCTGCCCGCAGACGCTTGATGACATTCCCGGGCCACATATACTCAGCTCATGAATCTGCGCACACGGATCCAGGAATTATTCAACGGTCATACTCCACATCTTCAGGCATTGGAACTCCTGAAGTACATTGGTCCCGGCTTTCTCGTCACCGTCGGCTTCATCGACCCCGGCAACTGGGCATCGAATGTTGCTGCAGGCTCGCTCTATGGTTACCGCCTCCTGTGGATGGTGACCCTGTCGACACTGATGCTTATCGTCCTGCAGCATAATGCCGCCCACCTGGGCATCGTCACGGGTCTGTGCATCTCCGAGGCAGCCACGAAGTTCATGCGTCCCTGGTTCGCCCGCCTTGTTCTGGGCTCGGCCGTTGCCGCCTGCATCTCCACGGCCCTTGCAGAGATCATGGGAGCCGCCATCGGGCTCAACCTGCTGTTCAAGCTGCCTCTGCGTATCGGCGCCATTCTGGTGTCAGCCGCTGTCATCTGGCTCCTTCTCAGCAACGGCTACCGGCGCATCGAGAAGCTCATCATCGCATTCGTGTCGCTGATAGGACTTTCTTTCCTGTATGAGTTGTCGCTCGTGCATATCCCCTGGGCAGAGGTTGCGACCGGATGGGTTACCCCCGCCATACCCCTAGGCTCCATTCCTGTCATCATGAGCGTCCTCGGCGCCGTCGTCATGCCGCATAACCTCTTCCTGCACAGCGAGATCATCCAGAGCCGGCAGTTGAACCGGAAGGGGACAGACGTCATAGAAAAGCAACTCCGGTTCGAGTTCGTGGACACCCTGAACTCCATGGTGGTCGGCTGGGCCATCAACAGCTCCATGATCATCCTTGCCGCAGCGACCTTCTTTGCCAGCAGAACCACCGTCACAGAACTTGGACAGGCTCAAGCCATGTTGCAGCCGATGCTGGGCCGGGCAGCCGCTATCGTCTTCGGTGGGGCACTACTCATGGCCGGGCTCTCATCTTCGGTCACTGCGGGCATGGCTGGCGGCAGTATTATTGCGGGCATGTCCGGGGAACCCTATGATCCATCGGACAACCACACGCGGCTGGGCATCATGATAACATTGCTTGGGGCTCTGTTGATTGCGCTTGTGATCACCAACCCGTTCAAGGGCCTGATCTTCAGCCAGATAGCACTCTCCATTCAGCTCCCGTGGACGATCGTCCTGCAGATTCTGCTCACCTCAAACCCGCGCGTGATGGGAAAGTATGTGAACACTATACTCGACCGCGTCTTCCTGTGGACGACGACCGTCGTCGTCAGTGGCCTCAACGTCCTTCTCCTGGTCGACACGCTTCGCAATCTCCTTCGTTAGCGGTGGAAGGAGCAGATTACATTCTTGCGCTCTTGACAAGACAACCGGCTTGGCTTTAATGAACTTGGCAGAAGGGAAGGGCTCCCCTTATCTGGCCATCCCAAGTCGGACCATGTGGGAAGAAAGGAGTTGTACTGTGACAAACTCGAAAGCAGAAGCACGTTGGAGAAGGCAGATCGCTGTCGTTCTGGCCATCATCGTGGCGACAGCCTCCTCGGTAGTTCTTGCTCCTGCCCCACGCGTCAGCGCTGGAACGTACAACCCTCTCAAAGCTATCCAGTATGCGAACCAGTGGTGGAACAAGCGCAATCCCAAATTCCAGAGCTACGGCTTCGGTGATTGTGCCAACTTCGTTTCACAGTGCCTTATTGCAGGCGGAATCAACCTGCGAGCAAGCGCTTCGGCTGACAGGAGCGGAAGCATCGGGGAGTGCGTGAACCTGGACGCCTTCCTGACGAAAACTCTCAAAGCCACTATCTGGAAGACGTCCTCGAGGTCGCGCGCGCCGACTGGTCTGCAACCTGGTGATGTCGCCATTTTCGGCAACTGGCTCGGTCTGCGTCACGCGGTCATTGTCTCGGCCAAACAATCGAACGACCAACCCCTTTTCAACGCCCACACCTTTGACCGGAAGAGGACAACTCTCGGCTGGCTGTTCAGCGCCTGGACGTATGTGAAGTACTACCACATCGTCAAGTCGCCGATCACGGTCGCGGTGGCTTCCAAGCCCGCGGCCTCTGCAAAAACAGCTGTTGTGGCTCCCAAGCCTGCAATTTCCGCAAAGACGGCCGTTGTGGCCCAACCTGCCGTGACGTCAAGAAGTTCAGTCCATGCCGCTGTTCTCGACCCTCAACTCGAATCAGTCAAATCCGCAAATCTGGTCACAACGCTTGCTGCGTCATTGGTCATGACCACGTCGGCAGTGCTGAACGGAGTCATCAAGCCTGATGGTCAGTTAGCTCTCTGGTTCTTCGAATATGGTGTTTCAGAGATCTATGGCTTCGCCACTGACAAACAGGGGCCACTCCTCGGAAACACGACCTATAATACCAATCTTGCAATCATGGGACTCCAACCAGATACTTTGTATCACACGCGTCTAGTGGAAATCGCACCAGACGGCAGCCTCACAGCAGGATCGGACACCACGTTCCGAACCGCAGCGGTTCCGCGCGCAGCCACAATCGAAAACTGACAGCAGGCCGGGAACGACGATCCACTGCTGTTCACGATTCTGCGTTGCATTCCCTGTCTCCGAAGTACACTGACAGTCGACGCCCCACCACGACCGAAAGCGTGGGGAATGCCCGGGGAGGCGATAGCACTATGACAGCGCGAACGTTTACCATTCACAACAAGAGTGGGTTGCATGCACGTCCTGCTACGTTGTTCGTTCAGACAGTGGTGCACTTCAAGTCAAAGATCAGGATTACTCGTGAAGGTCGTACAGTAGATGCCAAGAGTATCCTCGGCGTGCTTTCCCTGGGCGCTAGCAAGGACTCGGTCATCGAAGTGGAGGCTGAAGGAGCTGATGAGGCTGCAGCACTCGACGCTCTGGAGACTCTGCTGACAACCACCATGGGCGAAGAAGAATGAGCACCCTCAAAGGAATTGCTGCATCAGCAGGCATCGCCATCGGTCGAGTGTACATCTACCGCCCGGATGACGTCGTTCTGGATCTCGAATCTCACGACTCCATCTCCGCGGAGGAGAAACTCAAGGCGATCAGTCTGGCAAACGAGAGCGTCCATCATCAGGTCGAGGCGCTGCACGCACGTATGGAAGAACAAGGCAAGAGCAAGGAAGCCGAGATCTTCTCCGCGTATCAGATGTTCCTGGACGACCCGACGCTGCAGGAGGCCATGGAACGGTATGCGCGAGAAGGATACAGCACCGCAGCAGCCGTACACCACGCCTATGAGGATAGTGCCCAGCTTATGGACAACCTGGCCGACGCCTACTTCCGTGAGCGAGCCAAGGATATCCGGGATGTCGGAGATCGTGTGGTCCGCGCCCTCCTGGGGATGCCCAAGGCCGACCTGCGCGCCCTGCCGTATCGGGCGATCGTCGTTGCCCGTGACCTTGCTCCAGCGGATACCGCATCCGTCGACCGCGAGAATGTGCTGGGCTTTGTGACAGAACAGGGTAGCACAACAAGCCATACGGCCATCCTTGCTCAGGCACTCGGCCTTCCCGCCGTTG
>Ga0209840_1000138_pt1 | contig 16180 bp, 17 predicted proteins | sample PersoiDNA2013190_FD_185802 | JGI IMG/M metagenome (GOLD analysis project Ga0209840, IMG submission 185802) | Permafrost soil microbial communities from the Arctic, to analyse light accelerated degradation of dissolved organic matter (DOM) -... | ecosystem: Environmental > Terrestrial > Soil >... | reverse complement strand
CCCGGCTGGCGTTCATCGCCGAGGCCGCAGGTGTGCGCCAGCGCGTGCTGATCCGGGTCACCCCCGGCGTGGAGGCGCACACCCACTCCTACGTCGCCACCGGGCAGGAGGACCAGAAGTTCGGATTCTCGTTGGCCGCCGGCGCCGCGGCCGAGGCGGTCCGGCGCGTGCTGGCCCTGCCGTCGTTGGAGCTAGTCGGCCTGCACTGCCACATCGGCTCGCAGATCTTCGACACCTCGGGGTTCCGGCTGGCGGCGCACCGGATGGTCGGCTTGCTGGCGGAGGTGCGCGCCGAGCACGGCGTCGAGCTGCCGGAGCTCAACCTCGGCGGCGGTCTCGGCATCGCCTACACCTCCGAGGACGCGCCGCTGCCGGTCGAGGAGGTTGCCGACCGGTTGCGCGCGGTCGTCACCGCCGAGTGTGCGACGGCCGGGCTCGCCGTACCCAGGCTCGGGGTCGAACCCGGTCGAGCGGTCAGTGGTCCGACGACGGTCACGCTGTATGAGGTCGGCACGGTCAAGGAGCTGCCCGGCCTGCGCACCTACGTCAGTGTCGACGGCGGGATGAGCGACAACATCCGCACCGCGCTGTACGACGCGCACTACACCGCCGTGCTGGCCTCGCGCACCTCCACCGCCCCGCCCCGGGTGGTCACCGTCTGCGGAAAGCACTGTGAGAGCGGCGACATCGTCGTCCACGACGTTGCCCTGGCCGCGGACCTGGCACCGGGGGACCTGCTGGCGGTGCCGGCCTCCGGGGCCTACCACCGCTCGATGGCTAGCAACTACAACCACGTTCCTCGCCCACCGGTGATCGCCGTCCGGAATGGTCAGGCGCAGGTGCTCGTACGGCGGGAGACTGAGGACGACCTGCTGCGGCTCGACGCCGCAGAGCTCGACACCGCAGAGCTCGACACGGAAGACCTTGACACGGAAGACGAGGCATGACCACGGGAGCCCGGCGGTCGGTGACGGCCGCCCTCATCGTCGGCCTGCTCGTCGTGGCTGCCGCCGGGGCGGTTGCGTTGGTCAACGGTCGCCTCGCCACCGCGGTGGCCGAGCTCGTCGTACTGGTGGCTGGTGTCGGCGTGGGCCTGCTGTTGTTGCGGCGGCTGCCGTGACCCCGGTTGTCGACGGTCGGCCACTGCGGATCGCCCTGCTGGGCTGCGGCATCGTTGGCAGCGAGGTCGTCCGGCTGCTGCACGACTCGGCCGCGGATCTGACCGCCCGCATCGGGGCGCCGCTAGAGCTAGCCGGGATCGCCGTCCGTCGACCGCAGCGGGTCCGCGACCTGCCGGTGGACCCGGGCCTGTTCACCGCGGACGCGGCCGGCCTGGTAGAGCGCGACGACGTCGACATCGTCGTCGAGGTGATCGGCGGCATCGAGCCGGCGCGCGCGCTGGTCCTCTCCGCGTTGCGACGCGGCCGGGGGGTGGTGACGGCCAACAAGGCGCTGCTGGCCAGCGACGGCGCGACCCTGTACCAGGCGGCCCGGTCGTTCGGCGCCGACCTGTACTTCGAGGCCAGTGTTGCCGGCGCCATCCCGCTGCTGCGCCCCCTGCGTGAGTCGCTGGCCGGTGATCGGATCAGCCGCGTCCTCGGAATCGTCAACGGCACCACCAACTTCGTGCTCACCCGGATGGATGAGACCGGCGCCGGGTTCGACGAGGCGTTGGACGAGGCCACCGCCCTCGGGTACGCCGAGGCCGACCCGAGTGCGGACATCGACGGCTTCGACGCCGCCGCCAAGGCGGCCATCCTGGCCGGGATCGCCTTTCACACCCGGATCCAAGTCGACCAGGTGCACCGCGAGGGCATCGCCGACGTGACCGCTGCCGATGTGGCCAGCGCCGCGGCGATGGGCTGCACGGTCAAGCTGCTGGCCATCGCCGAGCGGTCGGAAACCGACCGCAGCGTCGGCGTGCGGGTGCACCCGGCGATGATCCCGCGCAGCCACCCACTGGCCGGGGTGCGCGAGGCGTTCAACGCGGTCTTCGTGGAGGGCGCCGCCAGCGGTGAGCTGATGTTCTACGGCCGCGGTGCCGGCGGCGCCCCGACCGCGGCGGCGGTCATGGGGGACGTGGTGGCGGTCGCCCGCAACCTGCTCAGCGGGGCCCGCGGTGCCGGCGAATCGGCGTACGCCGACCTGCGGGTGCGACCCATGGGGGAGACGGTGACCCGCTACCACGTCAGCCTGGACGTGGCCGACAAAGCCGGCGTGCTGGCTAATGTGGCCAGCGTTTTCGCCGCCCACGACGTCTCCATCCGCGTGGTCCGCCAGGAGGGCCACGGCGACGACGCCACCCTGGTGATCGTCACGCACGCCGCCACCGACGCGGCGCTGGCGGCCACGGTGGCCGCCCTGCGCGACCTCGACATCGTCCGAGCGGTGGCCAGCGTCATGCGAGTCGAGGGGCAGGACCGGTGATGCAGCCGGAATCACCACCGATCGGCCGAGCCGGTTGGCGCGGCGTCATCAAGGAGTACCGACACCGGCTGCCCGTGACCGAGCACACCCCGATCATCACTTTGCGCGAGGGCGGTACGCCGCTGGTGCCGGCGCCGCATCTGTCGTCGCTGACGGACTGCGAGGTCCACCTCAAGGTGGAGGGGGCCAACCCAACTGGGTCCTTCAAGGACCGCGGGATGACGGTCGCATTCTCCAAGGCGGTGGAGGAAGGCAGTCGGGCGGTCATTTGCGCCTCCACCGGCAACACCTCGGCCAGCGCCGCCGCGTACGCCGCTCGCAGCGGCCTGGTGTGCGCCGTCCTGGTGCCCAGCGGCAAGATTGCCATGGGCAAGCTGGCGCAGGCGCTGGTGCACGGAGCGCGGCTGTTGCAGGTCGACGGCAACTTCGACGACTGCCTGGAGCTGGCGCGGGAGCTGGCCAGCAAGTACCCGGTGTCGCTGGTCAACAGCGTTAACCCGTTCCGGATCGAGGGCCAGAAGACCGCGGCGTTCGAGATCTGTGACACCCTCGGCGACGCCCCGGACGTGCACTGCCTGCCCGTCGGCAACGCCGGCAACATCACGGCGTACTGGAAGGGCTATGTCGAGTACGCCGCCGACGGGGTGTCGTCGCACCGGCCGGTCATGCGGGGATTTCAGGCCGCCGGCGCGGCTCCGATCGTGACCGGCAAGGCCGTGCGCAACCCGACGACGATTGCCACCGCCATCCGCATCGGCAACCCGGCATCGTGGCAGCAGGCGCTGGCTGCGCGGGACGCCTCCGGCGGTGCCATCGAGGCAGTGACCGACCGGCAGATCCTCGAGGCCTACCGCAGGCTCGCCCGGCGCGAAGGTGTCTTTGTCGAGCCTTCGTCGGCAGCCTCCGTCGCCGGGCTGCTACAGGCTGCGGCGGACGGTTCGCTGTCCCCGGGGCGACGGGTGGTGTGCACGGTGACCGGGCACGGGCTCAAGGATCCGGAGTGGGCGATCGCCGGGGCGCCGCGGCCGGTGACCATCCCGGCGGAGGTGTCGGCGGCGGCTGCGGCGCTGGACCTATGACCCGGCCGGCTCCGGGCCTCGCCACTCCGTGGCTGACCACCGGGACCGTGCATGTGCGAGTGCCCGCCACGAGCGCCAACCTCGGCCCCGGGTTCGACGCGCTGGGGCTGGCGCTGGCCCTCTACGACGACGTGGCCGTCTCGGTGGCGAGCTCTGGTGTCGCCGTGGACATCGTCGGGGAGGGTGCCGACCGGCTGCCTCGCGGCGACCGGCACCTGATCGCCTGCACCGTGCTCAGCGGCCTGGCCCGGCTCGGCGTACGGCCGTCTGGCCTGCGCATTTCCTGCACCAACCGGATTCCGCACGCCCGCGGGTTGGGCTCGTCCGCCGCCGCGATCATCGCCGGTCTGTTGGCCGCCCGGGCGCTGGTTGCCGACGGCGAGTGCCGACCCGACGGCGAGTGCCGACCCGACGGCGAGTACCGACAGGACGCTGCGCTGCTCAAGCTGGCCGCGGAGATGGAAGGCCACCCGGACAACGTCGCGGCCTGCCTGCTCGGTGGCTTGACGGTGGCCTGGACGGAGGATGGGGCGGCCCGCGCGATTCGCCTTCAGCCGGTCGCTTCACTCAAGCCGGTGGTCTTCGTGCCCGCCACCCGGGCCACAACCGCGGAGGTACGCCGCTTGCTGCCCGATTCGGTTCCGCACGCCGATGCGGCGGCCAACGCCGGCCGGGCCGCGCTGCTGCTGACCGCCCTGACGACGCGGCCGGACCTGCTGTTGCCGGCCACGGTCGACTGGCTGCATCAGCCCTATCGGGCGCCGGCCATGCCGGAAACCGCGGAGTTCGTGGCTCGGCTGCGGGCCGCGGGGGTGCCGGCTGTGGTGTCCGGGGCCGGGCCGGCGGTGTTGGCGCTGGGCCAGGGCCCAAGCGGGCTGCCGCCGCCACCGTCGGGTTGGTCGGCGCTGTCGTTGCCGGTTGACCGAGTCGGTGCGCAGGTACGCCGTCCGGACTGACTTCAGCCAGTGTCGATCTGTGCGCTGGCCAGCGCACTTCGACACTCGCTCGCTAGGTTCGGAACCGCGGTGCGGGTCGCGGGAGCGCACGTAACGCGCTCGTTCGGACAAACGTACGTAGACATATCGGCGACATATCGGCAGACATATCGGCGTCTTGTTGCCCGATGTCACCCTGGGCGTTACGCTCAGAGAGCACCAGCCGCCCCCTGCGGGGGCCGCATCTGCTCGCCGAGCAACCCGGACGTCCTTCCAGGGCCTTCGAGCGCTTTGGCTTTCTCCGTCCGGCCGCTCTGTCGGCGCCTTGAGTGCGTCGATCACGCGGTCGCCCGTCGAGGAAGTCGGTCGACGAGCGCACCCCCGCGGTCCGGTTTCGCAGCGTCGGCGTCCGTCAGGTCGCTCGAAGCCCGGCCGGTGTACCACGAGCCCCCGCCCAGGTCGGGCGGGTGTACCACCCGCGCCGCCGTGTGCGGCCGAAGTTCATCGCCCGGTGCCCGCCTGTTGGCCGGCTGCACCGCCATTGGGAAGGACCCCATGAGCGATTCCACCGATCTGCTGCCTCTCACCGAAGAGGCCATCGCCACCTCCGTCGCTGGGGACGACGTCGACCCGGGTCACAATGGCGCCGGCCGCCTCGACCCGAGTGACACCGCTCGGACGAGCGCCGACGATACTGCTGCCACAGAACTCCCCAGTCCGGCTGGCACAGCCGCGTCCGCGCCTCGAGGCCGCCGGCGCACTACCGGCGGCGGGCTGACCGCCATGGTGCTGCCGGAGCTGCAGACGATGGCTTCCGGCCTCGGCATCAGCGGTACGGCGCGGATGCGCAAGAGTCAGCTGATCGCTGCCATCCAGGAGCTGCAGGGCGGATCGGTGGCGGCCAGCAGCTCGGCCCCGGCCAGCAGCTCGGCCCCGGCCGGCATCTCGGCCCCGGCCGGCGGATCCGTCACCGGCACGTCCGCGGCCGTCGTGTCGGCAACGGACTCTGCCACGAGCGCACCCGCCTCGGCCGGGACGAGCAACGGCGCCACGACCGCCCCCTACCGCAGCGACCGGGGCGACGGCTCCGGAACCGACACCGGCGTTGCCGCCGGTGTGGTCCACGACAGCCAGAACGGGGCCGAAGCCGGCTCCGCGGGTTCCGCGCCGGAGGTCGTACCCGGTGATCGCGTCCGCCCGGAGCGGGAGGACCGCTCGGCGCCGTCGGGCGCCCCCACCAGCCGCGACGGCGAACGACCCGACCGGGACCGGCCGCGGGACCGGCAACGCTTCGACAACCAGCGCCCAGAGGGCCAACGCTCCGACAACCAGCGCCAGCAGTACGGCGCCGGCCGGGACCGCCAGCAAGGCAATCGTGATCGCAATCAGTCGGGTCAGGGCCAGGGCCAGCAGGGGGATCGCAGCTCCACCGGCCAGCAGGGCCGGGGCCAGGGTCAAAGCCAGGGCCAGGGTCAAAGCCAGGGCCAGCAGAGTGACCGGTTCCGGGACGATGACGACGCCAGCGGCGGCAGCCGCCGCCGCGGCCGGTTCCGGGAGCGCGGTCGCAACCGCAGTCGCAACCGCGAGGACCGCTTCGTCGCCGACAGCGAGCCGGTGGTCGGCGAGGACGACGTACTGGTGCCGGTCGCCGGCATCCTCGACATCCTCGACAACTACGCCTTCGTGCGGACCTCGGGCTACCTGACCGGGCCGAACGACGTGTACGTCTCGCTCGCCCAGGTGCGCAAGCACGGACTGCGTCGTGGTGACGCGGTGACCGGGGCGGTCCGCCAGCCCCGCGACGGCGAGCGGCACGACAAGTACAACGCGCTGGTGCGCCTGGACACGGTCAACGGCGCTGACCTGGAGGCGGGTCGGCAGCGGCCGGAGTTCACCACGCTGACCCCGCTCTACCCGCAGGACCGACTGCGGCTGGAGACCGAGCCGAACGTGCTGACCACCCGGGTGATCGACCTGATCGCCCCGATCGGCAAGGGCCAGCGCGGTCTGATCGTCAGCCCGCCAAAGGCCGGCAAGACGATGGTTCTCCAGGCGATCGCCAACGCAATCACGACCAACAACCCGGAGTGCCACCTGATGGTGGTCCTGGTCGACGAGCGGCCAGAAGAGGTCACCGACATGCAGCGGTCGGTGAAGGGCGAGGTCATCGCCTCCACCTTCGACCGCCCACCGTCGGACCACACCACCGTCGCGGAGCTCTCGATCGAGCGAGCCAAGCGGCTGGTCGAGCTCGGTCACGACGTGGTCGTGCTCCTCGACTCCATCACCCGGCTGGGTCGCGCCTACAACCTTGCTGCCCCGGCGAGCGGACGCATCCTGTCCGGTGGCGTGGACTCGACCGCCCTGTACCCGCCGAAGCGCTTCCTCGGCGCCGCCCGCAACATCGAGTTCGGCGGATCGCTGACGATCCTGGCCACCGCCTTGGTCGAGACCGGCTCCACGATGGACACGGTGATCTTCGAGGAGTTCAAGGGCACCGGCAACATGGAGCTCAAGCTGGACCGGAAGCTCGCCGACAAGCGGATCTTCCCGGCGATCGACATCGACGCCTCCGGCACCCGCAAGGAGGAGATCTTGATGGCGCCCGACGAGCTCGGCGTCGTCCTCAAGCTGCGCCGGGTGTTGCACGCCCTGGAGACCAGCCAGGCGTTGGAGCTGTTGCTGGACAAGATGAAGAAGACCGGGTCGAACGCCGAGTTTCTGATGCAGATCCAGAAGACCACGTTCGGACCGGGGGACTGACGGTCGGCGCCCCGGAACGCGCCAGGCCCGACTGGTGTTAGGCAGTCTGCCGAGCGCGTTCTGGCACACTCGGCTGGCTACGGCACCGGTTCGAAGTCCGGCTCGGACGACCCGGCGGCCTTCTGTTGGAGAGGACCTATGAAGCCCGACATCCACCCGCAGTACGTCGAGACGACAGTGACGTGCACCTGCGGCAACACCTTCACCACGCACAGCACCGCCCGTAACGGCGTCATTCACGCTGACGTCTGCTCGGCCTGCCACCCCTTCTACACCGGCAAGCAGAAGATCCTGGACGTCGGCGGCCGGGTGGAGAAGTTCGAGCGCCGCTTCGGCAAGCGCCAGGCCGGTCAGCGCGCCGGCGCTGTCAAGGGCTAAGGAAACGGCGGCGCCCGCCCGGTTCGCGACAGCGGCCGGCGGGCGCCGTTGTCGTGTCCGGCGGTGCTACCGCCGTGGCCGCATCAGCCCAGCCGCGGGGCACCGAGGGCTGTTAGCAACGACGGGAGTGTTCGTGTCCGACCCGCTCGACGACCTGCTCGCCGAGCATGCTGCGCTCGAGGTGCAGCTTGCCGACCCAGCTGTGCACGTCGACCAGACCCGCGCGCGGGACCTTGGCAAGCGGTACGCCGAGCTGGCCCCCGTGGTGGAGGCGGCGCGAGCGCTGCGCGCGGCCGAAGGTGATCTCGTGGCTGGTCGCGAGCTGACTGCGGAGGACTCCGCATTTGCCGTCGAGCTGCCGGCGCTGCAAGGGCGCCGGGACGCTTTCGCGGATCAGTTGCAAGAGCTGCTGCTGCCGCGCGACCCGAACGACAGCCGGGACGTGATCTTGGAGATCAAGGCCGGCGAGGGCGGGGAGGAGTCCGCCCTGTTCGTCGGCGACTTGTTGCGGATGTACCTGCGCCACGCCGAGCTGCAGGGCTGGCGCACCGAGGTGCTCGACGCCACCGAGTCGGACCTCGGCGGATACAAGGACGTCAGCGTCGCGGTGAAGTCACGCCGCGGCGCGGACGGCGTGTGGGCCCGGCTGAAGTACGAGGGCGGGGTGCACCGGGTCCAGCGCGTGCCGGCCACCGAGTCTCAAGGGCGTATCCACACCAGCGCCGCCGGGGTGCTGGTGTTGCCGGAGGCGCAGGACGTCGAAGTGCACATCGAGCCGGGCGACCTGCGCATCGACGTCTTCCGGTCCTCGGGGCCGGGTGGGCAGAGCGTCAACACCACCGACTCGGCCGTTCGGATCACGCACCTGCCGACCGGCACGGTGGTGTCGTGCCAGAACGAGAAAAGCCAGCTGCAGAACAAGGAGCAGGCGCTGCGCATCCTGCGGGCGCGGCTGCTCGTGCAGGCGCAGGAGGCCCAGGCGGCGGACGAGAACGCCGCCCGCACCAGCCAGGTCCGCACCGTCGATCGCAGCGAGCGGGTCCGCACCTACAACTATCCGGAGAACCGGATCTCCGACCACCGCAGCGGGTTCAAGGCCTACAACCTCGACGCCGTCCTCAACGGTGAGCTCGACCCGGTGATCTCCTCGTTGGTCGCCGCGGACGCCGAGGCTCGGCTGGCCGGTCAAACATCCGGCGGACGGGCGCCGTGACCGCCTTGATTGAGGCCGTGCGCGCCGCCACCGGACGACTGCAGGCGGCCGGCGTACGGTCGGCCCGGTCCGACGCGGAGCAGTTGGCGGCGCACGTCCTCGGCGTACGCCGAGGCAGCCTGGCCGGCCTGTCCGTCCTCGACCCAGCCGCCAGCCAGGTGTACGCCGATCTGGTCGCCCGCCGCGCCGCCCGCGTCCCGCTGCAGCATCTGACCGGCACGGTGGGCTTTCGCTACCTCGACGTAGCGGTCGGGCCGGGCGTCTTCGTACCCAGGCCGGAGACCGAGTCCGTGGTGCAGTGGGCGGTCGATGCCCTGGCAGTTGGCGGGCCACCGGTACCGGTGGTCGTCGACCTCGGCACTGGTTCCGGCGCGATCGCGCTGGCGCTGGCGACCGAGGTCCGCGGCGCCCGGGTACATGCGGTGGAGCGTGACCCGGTCGCCCTGACCTGGGCCGGGCTGAACGTGGCTCGGTACGCCCGCGACGGTGGCCGCGCGGTGACGCTGCATCTCGGTGATATGGGTGATATGGGTGACATCGACGACGCGTCGGCCGAGCTGGCCGGGACCGTCGACCTGGTCGTCAGCAACCCGCCGTACCTGACCGGGGTCGAGCTCAGCGACTGCGACCCGGAGGTGCGTGACCACGACCCGAGGGCAGCGTTGGTCGCCGGCGCGGACGGCCTGGACGGGGTGCGGCTGGTGGCCGCGGCGGCGCGTGGGCTGCTGCGCCCCGGCGGCCTGGTCGTGGTCGAGCACGGTGACCATCAGGGGGCGAGCGCCGCGGCAGTGTTCACGGCCGCCGGATGCTGGGACGACGTGATGGACCACCGGGATCGGGCGGGCCGGGACCGGTTCGTCACCGCCCGCCGCCGCGCCGACGCCGGCCGGTCGTCGTGAGCGTCCGGTTCGACTGCGACGAGCCCGATCAACGCCGCGAAGGGATCACACAGGCCGTCGCCGCGATCCGTCGGGGACAGCTCGTCGTGCTGCCGACCGACACGGTGTACGGCGTGGGAGCCGACGCCTTCACCCCGGCGGCCGTGGATGCGCTGCTGTTCGCCAAGGGCCGCGGGCGCGACATGCCGGTGCCGGTGCTAGTGGGCTCGTGGCGTACCTTAGACGGTTTGGTGGACCGCCCACCCCCGGCCGCCCGGCCCCTGGTCGAGGCCTTCTGGCCGGGCGCGCTGACGATCGTCCTGCGGCACACGCCGTCGCTGGCCTGGGATCTGGGCGAGAGTCGCGGCACCGTTGCCGTCCGGATGCCGCTGCACCCGGTGGCGATCGAGCTGCTGACCCAGACCGGTCCGCTGGCGGTGTCGAGCGCGAACCGGACCGGCATGCCGCCAGCGGTCACCGCCGACGATGCCCAGCTGCAGCTCGGCGGGGCGGTGGCGGTCTACCTCGACGGTGGCCGGTGCGCCGACCCGGTACCCTCGACGATCGTCGACCTGACCGGGGCTGCCCCCCGGCTGCTGCGGCCGGGCGCCGTGGAGGTCGAGTTGCTGCGCGGCGTACTGCCCGACCTCGAGGACGCCCGGTGACCGGCCCATGGGCGGGCGCGAAGCCGGGGACCGGCGAACCGGACGGATCGGATCCCGACCGGTTCAGCATTCTGTTCGTCTGCACCGGCAACATCTGCCGCTCGCCGGTGGCCGAGTACCTGACCAGGGCCGCCTTGAGCCTCCGCCTGGGGCCGGCGGCGGCGCACGTGGTCGCAACCAGTGCCGGCACCTGGGGACACGAGGGGGCGGCGATGGAGCCGTTTGCGCTCCAGGTCCTGGCCGAGCGGGGCATCGACGGCACGGAGTTTCGCGCTCGTGAGCTCGATGCGCAGATGGTGGCTGCCGCTGACCTGGTCCTGGCCGCCACCCGCGAGCATCGCGCGGGCGCGGTGGTGCTGTATCCACGCGCGTCGGCCCGGGTCTTCACGCTGCGCGAGTTCGATCGGTTGACGGCGGGGGTGGACCCGGCCGGACTGCCGGACAACGTCGTTGCGCGCGGCCGGGCGCTGGTCCGGCAGGCTGCGGGCCGGCGCGGTCTGGCCCCGCCAGCGACCGCCGGTGATGACGATGTCCCCGACCCGTACGGCGCGCCGCTGGCGATCTTCCGTCGGTGCGCGGATGAGATCATCGCCGTCTTGCGCGGACCGGTCGACCGGCTGGCGCGGCCGGCACCGCCGATGCCGGCGACGTCCTCGGCGCCGCATGTCTCGCCGGGATCAGCGGACGGGTTCGCCGCCGTAGAGTGACCTGACCGCGCAGCGCGCGATGTGCCGGCCACCGGAGGAACGCCATGTCCACCACGACGCCCACCACGACGTCCACCGCTGCGCCCACCACGACGTCCACCGCCGCGATGACGCCCGGACTGTTTGGCCGGGTCGGGTTTACCGATGGCACCCCATTCTGGGGACCGGACTTCGACGCGCTGCAGCGCGAAGACCCCGAGATCGCGGCGGTCGTGCTCGGCGAGCTCGACCGGCTCCGCGGCGGCCTGCAGCTGATCGCCAGCGAGAACTTCACCTCGCCCGCCGTCCTGGCCGCTCTCGGCAGCACGCTGTCGAACAAGTACGCCGAGGGCTACCCCGGCCGCCGCTACTACGGCGGCTGCGGCGAGGTGGACAAGGCCGAGCTGCTCGGCATCGCCCGGGCCAAGGAGCTCTTTGGCGCCGAGCACGCCAACCTACAGCCGCACAGCGGCGCCAGCGCCAACCTGGCCGCCTACGCCGCCCTGCTGTCGCCCGGCGACACCGTGCTGGCGATGTCGCTGCCGCATGGCGGCCACCTCACCCACGGCAGCAAGGTCAACTTCTCCGGCAAGTGGTTCCACACCATTGGGTATGGCGTGCGCGCGGACACCGAGCTGATCGACTACGATCAGGTGCGCGCGCTGGCCCACGAGCATCGGCCCAAGATGATCATCTGCGGCGCCACGGCGTACCCGCGTCTGATCGACTTTGCCGCCTTCCGGGAGATTGCTGACGAGGTCGGGGCCTGGCTGCTGGTCGACGCCGCCCACTTCATCGGCCTGGTCGCCGGCAAGGCCATCCCGTCACCGGTGCCCTACGCCGACGTGGTCACCTTCACCACGCACAAGGTGCTGCGCGGCCCGCGCGGCGGCATGATCGTCTGCCGGGAGGAGCTGGCCCAGCGCATCGACAAGGCGGTCTTCCCGTTCAGCCAGGGGGGCCCGCTGATGCACGCGGTCGCGGCCAAGGCGGTGGCCCTGGCCGAGTGCCTGCGCCCAGACTACCAGGCCTACGCCCAGCAAGTGATCGACAATGCCCGGGCGCTCGCCGCCGGCCTGGCCGCCGAAGGCATCCGGCCGGTGTCCGGGGGCACCGACACCCACCTGGCGCTGTTGGACCTGCGCGAGGTGGGGGTTACCGGCTCCGACGCCGAGATCCGCTGCGACGCCGCCCGGATCACTTTGAACAAGAACGCCATCCCGTACGACCCGGCCCCGCCGATGGTGGCCTCAGGAATCCGGGTCGGCACGCCGGCGGTCACCACCCAGGGCATGACTGAGGGCGACATGACGCAGGTCGCCGGCCTGATTGCGCGGGCGGTCCGCGACCAAGACGGCTCGGCGGCCGCGGAGATCTCGGCCGAGGTCTCCGCGCTCGTGGCGCGGCACCCGGCGTACCCCCGGCCGTAGCGAGTCGACGGCGCTGGACCCGGCCGGCCGCGGGTGTGAGGAAGGGGCGCAGCGCGTGCGGGAGTACCTCGTCGTGCTCTTCGTCGCGGCCGCCGCCACCTACCTGCTGACGCCGATCGCCCGGGTCGGCGCGGTCCGAGTGCGGGCGCTGGCCGAGCCGCGGGACCGGGACGTGCACGCCATCGCCACGCCGCGCCTGGGCGGCCTGGCGATGTACGCCGGGATCCTGATCGCCATGCTGGTCGCACGCAACCTGCCGGCGCTGCAGGTGGCCTTCCGGGAGTCCGACGTCAAGGCGGTGCTGGCGGCCGGCGGCGTCATCTGCCTGCTTGGCGTGGCGGACGACAAGTGGGGACTGGACGCGTTGACCAAGCTGGCCGGGCAGGTGGTCGCCGCCGGGGTGATGGTGCTGCTCGGGCTGCAGCTGCTGTTCGTGCTGGTCCCCGGGCGCGGGACGATCTCGCTCGGGGCCGACGTCGGGGTCCCGTTGACTGTGCTGCTGGTGCTGGTGACCGTGAACGCGATCAACTTCGTTGACGGCCTGGACGGGCTGGCGGCCGGCGTCGTCGGCATCGCCGCGCTGGCGTTCTTCGCCTTCTCCTATCAGCTGTCGGTCGTGCAGGGGTTCCAGCGCGCCTCCCCGCCGACGCTGATCACAGCGGTCCTGGCCGGAGCCTGCCTGGGCTTCCTGCCGCACAACTTCAACCCGGCCCGGGTGTTCATGGGGGACTCGGGCTCGATGCTGATCGGGCTCATGCTGGCGGCGGCCACCACCAGCCTCACCGGCCAGCTCGACCCCAACGTGCACGCCGCCGACCTGTTCCCGGCGCTGCTGCCGCTGCTGCTGCCGCTCGCCGTCCTGGCCGTGCCCTTCATCGACCTGGTGATGGCAGTCATCCGGCGGGCTCGGGCCGGCCGGTCGCCGTTCTCGCCGGACAAGGAGCACCTGCACCACCGGCTCCTCGAGATCGGGCACTCGCACACTCGGGCCGTCCTGATCATGTACTTCTGGACCGCGACCCTGGCCTTTGGGGCGGTCGCCCTGTCGGTCGTGGACGGGCGCCTGATCGTCCTGGCGGTGACCGCCATGCTGGTCCTCGGCGCGCTGGTGGCCAGCGGGGTGCCGCGGTTGCGTTCGAGTCGGCGGCCCTAGATGCGTTCGAGTCGGCGGCTCTGGGTGCGACTGGTCCTGGCGTTGCGAGCCAGGGGCCTGGGTGCCGCCCCGGTGACCCTGCTTGCCCTGGCCCCGCTGCACGCCCTGGTCGCCTGGATGTTGGTGGGGGTCGCGGGTGCGCTGGCAGCGGTGGCCGGTCTGCTGCTGGTGGCCGGGTTCTTCCTGGTCTCGGTCGTCGCCGTCACGGTCACCGACCGGCATGCCCCGGCGTTCGTGTTGCCCGCCGCAGTGGGTTCGTACGTCGTCAAGGTGGCCGCCCTGGTCAGCCTGCTGACGCTGCCAACCACGCCGGTCACCCGCTGCTTGGCCTACTCCGTGATCGTCGGCACGCTGGCGTGGGAGCTCGCGCATCTGGTCGGGGTCATGCGGGCGGCGCAGTCGCACGGCACGGCCGTGTCCGGCTTTACCGATCCCGGTTGATAGCGTGGTTAGTCGATGACCGAGGGAACGATCACCGAGGGAACGATGACCGAGGGAACGCAGCCCGAGGGGAAGCGACCGCAACCACCGAAGCGGTCGAACTCCGATGCGGACGCCGGCTGGGCCGTTCTCGGCATCTTGATCGCAGGTTTGGTGGTCTGGGGAGGGATCGGCTACGGGCTGGACCGGTGGTTCGGGACGCACTACCTCGTCGTCGTGGGGTTGCTGGTCGGCATAGCCGCTGCCATCTACCTGGTGTACGTCCGGTACGGTCGCTGACGACGCCGCCGGGTGGCGCGCCGGTGCCCAGGTGCGGTGGAGGCGTTGCACGGCGCCCTGGGTCGCACTGAGGAACCGTAGACGGAGGGGAGGCCCGGCGGATGAGGGCCGCAGCGCTCGCCACACCCGTCACCGCGGCGGGCAAGGGCTACGAGCCGCCGAGCCTGGAAGCCTTTCACTTCAAGAGCTTCTTCGACTTCTCCGTTCTTGGCGTGCAGTTCCACGTGACGAAGATCGTCACGATGATGCTGTTCGCCACCCTGGTGATCGCCATCTTCTTCCTGGCTGCGTTCCGGCATCCCCGGCTCGTTCCCGGGAAGCTGCAGGCCGCCGGTGAGATCATCTACGACTTCATCCGCAACTCCATCGCTGTGGACGTCATCGGCCGGGAGGGCGTGCGCTTCGCGCCGTACCTCACGACGCTGTTCGCCTTCGTCTTCCTCAACAACTTGTTCGGAATCCTGCCGTTGGCGCAGGTGCCGGTGAACTCCCGGATCGCCTTTCCGGCGTTCCTCGCATTGATCTCCTGGGTCCTGTTCAACTACCTCGGCATTCAGCGCAAGGGGTTCGGGCCTTACTTCAAGGAGATGCTGTTCCCGCCCGGCGTGCCCAAGCCAGTGTACATCCTACTGACGCCCATCGAGTTCGTCTCGACGCTGTTCGTTCGGCCGTTCACGCTGGCCGTCCGGCTCTTCGCCAACATGTTCGCCGGCCACATCATGCTGCTGGTGTTCATCTCCGGGACCACGTACCTGCTCACGGTGTCGAACTTCTCCAAGGCGTTCGCCCCCGTCTCCTTCCTGATGGCCATTGTGCTGTCCGTGTTCGAAATGCTGATCATCGCCTTGCAGGCCTACATCTTCACGATTCTGACCGCCCAGTACGTCTCCGGCGCCCTCGCTGAAGAGCACTGATCCGTCGACCGCGCCGCGGGCGTGGCCAACCACAGGAGGAAGCATCCCCATGAGCGATCTCGCCGCAGTCACCGGCAGCGTCGGGTCCCTGGGCTACGGTCTGGCGGCGATCGGCCCCGGCATCGGCATCGGCCTGATCTTCGCGGCGTACGTCTCCGGCGTCGCCCGCCAGCCGGAAGCCCGTGGAGTGCTGCAGCCGATCGCCCTGCTCGGGTTCGCGCTGGCCGAGGCGCTCGCCCTCATCGGCCTGGTCATGCCGTTCGTCTTCGGCAAGTAGGCACGGGGACGAGCGTCATGAGCCTGGCCGCCATCCCGCTTGCCGCGGAGAACAACCCGCTCATCCCGGACCTCGGCGAGCTGATCATCGGTTTCATCGCCTTCGCGGTCCTGGTCGCGCTGCTGTGGAAGGCAGCATTCCCGGCGATCGAGCGGGTCTACCACGAGCGCACCGAGCGCATCGAGGGCGGGATCGCCCGGGCCGACCAGGCGCAGCAGGAGGCGCAGCGCACCCTGGAGCAGTACCGCGCCCAGCTCGCCGAGGCCCGGGCCGAGGCGACCCGGATGCGCGAGGAGGCCCGCGTGCAAGGGCAGGGGATCGTCGAGGAGCTGCGCGCCCGCGCGCAGCAGGAGGCGGCCCAGATCACCGCGCGCGCCGAGGCTCGGATCGAGGCGGACCGCCAGCACGCCTTCGCCGAGCTGCGCTCGGAGATCGGCCGACTTGCCGTCGACCTGTCCGGGCGGATCATCGGGGAGTCGCTGCAGGACGGTGACCGGCAGCGGCGGGTCGTCGACCGGTTCCTCACCGACCTTGAAGACGCCGCCGGCGGGGCTGCGGGGGGCGCCAGCCCCGCACTACCGATGCGCTGATGGACCGGACCAGTAGGGACGCGCTGGCGGCCGCTCGCGAGCGCTTCGACACCCTTGTCGTCGACCGGCCGG
>Ga0209840_1000137_pt1 | contig 16256 bp, 10 predicted proteins | sample PersoiDNA2013190_FD_185802 | JGI IMG/M metagenome (GOLD analysis project Ga0209840, IMG submission 185802) | Permafrost soil microbial communities from the Arctic, to analyse light accelerated degradation of dissolved organic matter (DOM) -... | ecosystem: Environmental > Terrestrial > Soil >... | reverse complement strand
CGCGACACACCCTCGCGCTGCGCACCGCAAGGTGCGGGGTCGATGGGTGCTGTGTGGACCGCGCCCGGGGGCGCTTGATCCGCATCGTCTGTCGTACGTGCCGGTCTCACACCGTCCTGGCCGCGATTGCGTCCAGGGGCACGGCGGCTCCGGGCAACCGGAACAGTGTGCCAGAGGGTGCGGGCCAACTCCAAACCGTGGCCCCCGTTCCGGCTCGGCCACCGGTGCGGGGCGGCAGGGCCCGGGCTCGCTGAGCCCGGGCCCTGCGCCACCTCACTTCTGGATCTTTGTCACCCTGCCGGAGCCGACGGTGCGGCCACCCTCACGGATGGCGAAGGACAGGCCCTCCTCCATCGCGATCGGCTGGATCAGCTCGACCGTCATCTCGGTGTTGTCGCCGGGCATGACCATCTCGGTGCCCTCGGGCAGCGTGATGACGCCGGTGACGTCGGTGGTGCGGAAGTAGAACTGCGGCCGGTAGTTCGTGTAGAAGGGGTTGTGCCGGCCGCCCTCGTCCTTGGCCAGGATGTAGACCTGGGCCTCGAAGTTGGTGTGCGGGGTGATCGTGCCCGGCTTGGCCACGACCTGTCCGCGCTCGACCTCTTCGCGCTTGATGCCACGCAGCAGCAGGCCGCAGTTCTCGCCGGCCCATGCCTCGTCCATGGACTTGTGGAACATCTCGATGCCGGTGACGGTGGTCTTCTGCACCGGACGGATGCCCAGGATCTCCACCTCGGAGTTGATCTTCAGCTTGCCGCGGTCGACCTTGCCGGTCACGACGGTGCCGCGACCGGTGATGGTGATGACGTCCTCGATCGGCATCAGGAACGGCTTGTCCATGTCACGGACCGGCTCGGGGATCGACTCGTCGACCGCCGCGATCAGCTCGATGACGGTCTTGGTCCACTCCGGGTCACCCTCGAGAGCCTTGAGGGCGGACACCCGGACCACCGGGACGTTGTCGCCGTCGAAGCCCTGGGCGGAGAGGAGCTCGCGCACCTCGAGCTCGACGAGCTCGAGGATCTCCTCGTCGTCGACCATGTCGGCCTTGTTGAGGGCCACCAGCAGGTAGGGGACCCCCACCTGGCGGGCGAGCAGCACGTGCTCGCGGGTCTGGGCCATCGGGCCGTCGTCAGCTCCGACCACGAGGATCGCGCCGTCCATCTGGGCGGCACCGGTGATCATGTTCTTGATGTAGTCGGCGTGACCCGGCGCGTCGATGTGCGCGTAGTGCCGCTTCTCGGTCTCGTACTCGACGTGCGCGATGTTGATGGTGATACCGCGCTGCTTCTCCTCCGGCGCCTTGTCGATCTCGTCGAACGGCGTGAAGGGGTTCTTGTCGGGGAACCGCTCGTGCAGCACCTTCGAGATCGCGGCGGTCAGCGTCGTCTTGCCATGGTCGACGTGACCGATCGTCCCGATGTTGACGTGCGGCTTGGTCCGCTCGAACTTGGCCTTCGCCACTGGTGTCCTCCTCGGACTCGGGTAGTTGTCGCATCGTGCAGGTGCCGGGTGACCCCTGCGGGGCGTGCGGGTCGCTACAGGTTGAGTTGTGACCGTACTGATAGTTCGACCTGTGGGACTACTCGCCCCGGGTCTTCTTGATGATCTCCTCGGCGACGTTCCGAGGAACCTCTGCGTAGCTGTCGAACTGCATCGAGTACACCGCACGGCCTTGGGTCTTGGACCTCAGGTCGCCGACATACCCGAACATCTCGGAGAGCGGCACGTGGGATCGGATCACCTTGACCCCGGTCGCATCTTCCATGGACTGGATCATTCCGCGTCGGGAGTTCAGATCCCCGATCACCTCGCCCATGTACTCCTCGGGCGTGCGGACCTCCACGGCCATGATCGGCTCGAGCAGCACGGGGTCCGCCTTGCGGGCGGCCTCCTTGAGCACCATCGAGCCGGCGATCTTGAAAGCCATCTCGGAGGAGTCGACCTCGTGGTACGCGCCGTCCAGCAGGGTTGCCTTCACGCCGACCAGCGGGAACCCGGCCAGGACACCCAGCTCCATCGCCGACTGGATGCCGGCGTCGACGCTCGGGATGTACTCGCGCGGGATGCGACCACCGGTCACCGCGTTGACGAACTCGTAGAGCTCGCCGCCGGCGGCGTCGAGCGGCTCGAACCGCATCTGGACCTTCGCGTACTGCCCCGAGCCACCCGTCTGCTTCTTGTGGACGTAGTCGATCTTCTCCACCGTCCGGCGGATGGTCTCGCGGTAGGCCACCTGGGGCTTGCCGACGTTGGCCTCCACCTTGAACTCCCGGCGCATCCGCTCGACCAGGATGTCGAGGTGGAGCTCGCCCATACCGCCGATGACGGTCTGGCCGGTCTCCGGGTCGAGCCTGACCCGGAAGGTCGGGTCCTCCTCGGCGAGCTTCTGGATGGCGACGGACAGCTTCTCCTGGTCGCCCTTGGTCTTCGGCTCGATGGCCACGTCGATGACCGGCTCCGGGAAGGTCATCGACTCGAGGACCACCGGGTGCGCGATGTCGCACAGCGTGTCGCCGGTGGTGACGTCCTTCAAGCCGATGAACGCGTAGATGTGCCCGGCCGTCGCCTCGTCGACCGGGTTCTCCTTGTTGGAGTGCATCTGGAACAGCTTGCCGATGCGCTCCTTCTTGCCCTTGGTGGAGTTGAGCACCTGGGCACCGGTCGGGACGCGACCGGAGTACACCCGGACGTAGGTGAGCTTGCCGAAGAACGGGTGAGTCGCAACCTTGAACGCCAGGGCCGAGAACGGCTCGGTGGCGGATGGCTCGCGGATGATCACCTTCTCCTCGTCGTTCGGGGCGTGACCCTCCATCGGCGGGACGTCCATCGGCGAGGGCAGGTAGTCGATGACGGCGTCGAGCACGGGCTGCACGCCCTTGTTCTTGACCGCCGACCCGCACAGCACGGGGTAGGCCTGACCGGAGATGGTGAGGGCACGGATGCCGCCCTTGATCTCCTCCGGGGTCAGCTCCTCGCCGCCGAGGTACTTCTCGAGCAGCTTGTCGTCGCTCTCGGCGACGGCCTCGACGAGCCGGCTGCGGTACTGCTCGACCTGCTCGACCATCTCGGCCGGTACGTCCTCGATCGCGTAGTCCTCGCCCTTGCCAACGTTGTCGCGCCAGGTGAGCGCACGACGGGAGATCAGGTCAACGATGCCGACGAAGGTGTGCTCGGACCCGATCGGCAGCTGCAGCGGCAGCGGCTTGGCCTTGAGCCGGTTGATGATCGCGTCGACGGTGAAGTAGAAGTCCGCGCCGAGCTTGTCCATCTTGTTGACGAAACAGATGCGCGGGACGTTGTACTTGTCCGCCTGGCGCCACACCGTCTCGGACTGGGGCTCGACACCCTCCTTGCCGTCGAAGACGGCAACGGCACCGTCGAGCACGCGAAGCGAGCGCTCCACCTCGACGGTGAAGTCGACGTGACCCGGGGTGTCGATGATGTTGATCTGGTGGCCCTGCCAGTAGCAGGTCGTCGCGGCGGAGGTGATCGTGATCCCGCGCTCCTGCTCCTGCTCCATCCAGTCCATGGTCGAGGCGCCGTCGTGCGTCTCGCCCATCTTGTAGTTGACCCCGGTGTAGAAGAGGACGCGCTCGGTCACGGTGGTCTTGCCGGCGTCGATGTGCGCCATGATGCCGATGTTGCGGACCCTCTTGAGGTCGGTGAGCACGTCCAGTGCCACGTGTGAAGCCCTTCTGCTGCGATCGGGGGGAGCCGTCAGGCGGCTGGTCTCACCAGCGGTAGTGCGCGAACGCCCTGTTCGACTCGGCCATCTTGTGCATGTCCTCGCGACGCTTGACCGCGGCACCGAGGCCGTTGCTCGCGTCGAGGAGCTCGTTCATCAGGCGCTCGGTCATGGTCTTCTCGCGACGAGCGCGCGAGAAGTCGACCAGCCAGCGCAGCGCCAGCGTGGTGGCCCGGACGGGGCGCACCTCGACGGGCACCTGGTAGGTGGCGCCACCGACCCGACGGGACCGCACCTCGAGGGCCGGCCGCACGTTCTCCAGTGCGCGCTTGAGGATGACGACCGGGTCGTTGGCGGTCTTCTCCCGGGCACCCTCGAGGGCGCCGTAGACGATGGCTTCCGCAACCGAGCGCTTGCCGTCGAGGAGCACCTTGTTGATCAGCTGGGTGACCAGGGGTGACCCGTAGACCGGGTCGATGATCAGCGGCCGCTTCGGGGCCGGTCCCTTGCGAGGCATCAGCGCTTCTCCTTCTTGGCACCGTAGCGGCTGCGAGCCTGCTTGCGGCCCTTGACCCCCTGGGTGTCGAGGGCGCCGCGCACGATCTTGTAGCGCACACCTGGCAGGTCCTTCACACGACCGCCGCGGACGAGCACGATCGAGTGCTCCTGCAGGTTGTGGCCGACACCGGGGATGTACGCGGTGACTTCCATCTGGCTGGAGAGCTTCACGCGAGCGACCTTGCGGAGCGCCGAGTTCGGCTTCTTGGGCGTCGTCGTGTAGACGCGGGTGCACACACCGCGCCGCTGAGGGCTGCCCTTGAGGGCTGGCGTCTTGGAGTTCGTCACCTTCGACGTCCGTCCCTTGCGCACGAGCTGCTGGATCGTGGGCACTGCGTCTCCGTCTTCTGCTGGTCGTATGGTCGAACCGGGCCATGCCCGGTCATGAGGCCCGTCGCCGGACCTGGGTCTTTCATGTCGCGCCGACCCCCGCACCCGGGTGTGTCGGCCTACTCGAACGCGGCGCCGACCGCCAAGAACATCTGGTCGGTGGGACCGCGCGGTAGGTGGTTCACCACCCGGCGCCAGCGCCGACGCCGTCCATCAGGACGATCGCCAGGACGCGGAGCACGCGCGAGGGCCCGACGGCGCGGGCACAGGGGCTTACGTTACCTGGCCTGGCGAGGCACCGTCAAAGCGGATCCTCCCCCGTACGGCGCTCGGGATCCCGCCACCGTGGCCTGCTCATGCCAACAGGACCGGACACGCCGTTGTTCCGCTCCCCCGAGCGGCCGACGGAGATGGGCGAGGGGCCCACCGGTGCAGTGGGCCCCTCGTCGTTGCCGGCGCGCGCGGCGTCCCGACCGGTCCGGGCAAGGGACGTGGCGCGCGCGGGTCAGCGCAGGTCGCCGAAGTCGATCTCGTCGAGCGGGATGGCCTCTCCGGAACCCATGCCCAACGGCGGGAAGTCGATCTCGTCGTACCCGAAGCTGGGGTACAGCTCGGCCTTCGCCTCCTCGGTCGGCTCGACCGTGACGTTGCCGTACCGGGGAAGACCGGTACCCGCCGGGATGAGCTTGCCGATGATGACGTTCTCCTTGAGGCCGAGCAGCGGGTCGCTGCGTCCGCTCATGGCGGCCTCGGTGAGCACCCTGGTGGTCTCCTGGAAGGAGGCCGCGGACAACCACGAGTCCGTCGCGAGCGAGGCCTTGGTGATGCCCATCAGCTCCGGACGGCCCGACGCCGGCTGGGCGCCCTCGGCGATCGCGCGCCGGTTGGCGTCCTCGAAGCGACCCCGCTCGGCGAGCTCGCCGGGCAGCAGGTCGGTGTCGCCGGAGTCGAGCACCGTCACCCGGCGCAGCATCTGCCGGACGATGACCTCGATGTGCTTGTCGTGGATGTCGACGCCCTGCGAGGAGTAGGCCTCCTGGACCTCGTCCACCAGGTGCTTCTGCGCCGCACGCGGCCCGAGGATCCGCAGGACCTTCTTGGGGTCCACCTTGCCCTGGACCAGCTGGGTGCCGACCTCGACGTGCTGGCCGTCGGTGATCAGCAGACGCGACCGCTTGCTGATCGGGTAGGCGATCTCCTCCGCGCCGTCGTCCGGTGCGAGCACGATCCGCCGCAGCCGCTCGGAGTCGTCGATGGTGACCCGACCCGAGTACTCCGCGATCGGCGCCTCACCCTTGGGGGTGCGGGCCTCGAACAGCTCCTGGACGCGCGGCAGACCCTGCGTGATGTCGTCCGCCGATGCCACACCACCGGTGTGGAAGGTCCGCATGGTCAGCTGCGTGCCCGGCTCACCGATGGACTGCGCCGCGATGATGCCGACGGCCTCGCCGATGTCCACCAGCTTGCCGGTGGCAAGGGAACGGCCGTAGCACCGGGCGCACGTGCCGACCCGCGACTCGCAGGTGAGCACGGACCGGATCTTCAGCTCGGTGATCCCGGCCGCGATCACCCGGTCGATGATCAGGTCCCCGACGTCCTCGCCGGCGTGGCCGACGACCGTTCCGTCGGCGGCGACCACGTCGCTGGCCAGCGTCCTGGCGTAGACGCTGGTCTCGACCCGGTCGTGCCGGCGCACCTTGCCGTCGGAACCCGTCTGCGCCACCGGCATGACGAGCCCACGGTCGGTGCCGCAGTCGTCCTCACGCACGATCACGTCCTGTGACACGTCCACCAGACGCCGGGTCAGGTACCCCGAGTCGGCGGTCCGCAGGGCGGTGTCGGCAAGACCCTTGCGGGCACCGTGGCTGGCGATGAAGTACTCCAGGACGGACAGACCCTCGCGGTAGTTGGACTTGATCGGCCGCGGGATGATCTCGCCCTTGGGGTTCGCCACCAGGCCACGCATGCCGGCGATCTGCCGGACCTGCATCCAGTTGCCTCGAGCACCGGAGCTGACCATGCGGAACAGCGGGTTCCTCGGGTCGAACGCCTCCTGCATGGCCTTGGCGACGACGTCGGTCGCCTGCGTCCAGACCTCGATGAGCTCCTGACGCCGCTCGTCGTCGGTGATCAGGCCCTTGTCGTACTGAGCCTGGATCTTCGCCGCACGGCCCTCGTACTCCTCGAGGATCTCCGCCTTGTTGTCGGGCGTCGCGACGTCACTGATCGAGATGCTCAGCCCGGAGAACGTCGCCCAGTGGAAGCCGGCGTCCTTGAGCGCGTCGAGGCTCGCGGCGACCTCCACCTTCGGGTAGCGCTCGGCCAGGTCGTTGACGATCGCCGACAGCCGCTTCTTGTCCGCGACCGCGTTGACGTAGGGGTAGTCCACCGGCAGCAGCTCGTTGAACAACGCCCGGCCGAGGGTGGTCGTCATGATCAGCTGGTCGCCCGGCGCCCAGCCCTCCGGAGGCACGTAGCCCTCCGGCAGCACGACGTCGTCGAGTCGCAGCTTGATCTCCGCGTTCAGGTCGAGCACGCCGGAGTCGAGGGCCATGATCGCCTCGGACACGTTGCTGAAGGCCCGGCCCGAGCCCAGCGCGTCATCCTTGTCCGCGGTCAGGTGGAACAGACCGATGATCATGTCCTGGCTGGGCATGGTCACCGGGCGACCGTCGGACGGCTTGAGGATGTTGTTGGATGAGAGCATCAGGATGCGGGCCTCGGCCTGCGCCTCGGCGCTCAGTGGCAGGTGGACGGCCATCTGGTCGCCGTCGAAGTCCGCGTTGAACGCCGCGCACACCAACGGGTGCAGGTGGATCGCCTTGCCCTCGACGAGGACCGGCTCGAACGCCTGGATGCCCAGACGGTGCAGGGTCGGTGCCCGGTTGAGCAGCACCGGGTGCTCGGAGATGACCTCCTCGAGCACGTCCCACACCTGAGGCCGGGCGCGCTCGACCATGCGCTTGGCGCTCTTGATGTTCTGGGCGTGGTTGAGATCGACGAGCCGCTTCATCACGAACGGCTTGAACAACTCCAGGGCCATCTGCTTGGGCAGGCCGCACTGGTGCAGCTTGAGCTCCGGCCCGACCACGATCACCGAACGGCCGGAGTAGTCCACGCGCTTGCCGAGCAGGTTCTGGCGGAACCGGCCCTGCTTGCCCTTGAGCATGTCGGAGATCGACTTCAGCGGCCGGTTGCCCGGGCCGGTGACCGGACGCCCACGGCGGCCGTTGTCGAACAGCGCGTCGACAGCCTCCTGCAGCATCCGCTTCTCGTTGTTGACGATGATCTCGGGCGCGCCAAGGTCCAGCAGTCGCTTGAGCCGGTTGTTCCGGTTGATCACGCGGCGGTACAGGTCGTTCAGGTCCGACGTCGCGAAGCGGCCACCGTCCAGCTGCACCATCGGGCGCAGGTCCGGAGGGATGACCGGGACCGCGTCGAGCACCATGGCCTCGGGGCTGTTGCTGGTGGTCAGGAAGGCGTTGACCACCTTGAGCCGCTTGAGGGCGCGCGTCTTGCGCTGGCCCTTGCCGTTCTTGATGGTGTCGCGCAGCGACGTCGCCTCGGCGTCCAGGTCGAAGGACTGCAGCCGCTTCTGGATCGCGGCGGCACCCATCGCGCCCTTGAAGTAGGGCCCGTACCTGTCGACGAGCTGGCGGTACAGCGACTCGTCGCCCTCCAGATCGGCGACCTTGAGGTTGGTGAACCGGTCCCAGACCTGCTCGAGGCGCTCGATCTCGGCGTCGGCCCGCTTGCGGATCTGCGCCATCTCGCGCTCGGCGGAGTCGCGCACCTTGCGGCGCGCATCGGCCTTGGCGCCCTCGGCCTCCAGCTGGGCGAGGTCCGCCTCGAGCTTGCGCGCGCGGGCGTCGATGTCGACGTCGCGGCGGTTGCCGATCTCCTTCTTCTCGAGGTCGATCTCGTTGCGCAGGTTGGGCAGGTCCTCGGTCCGGCCTTCCTCGTCGACCTCGGTGATCATGTACGCCGCGAAGTAGATGACCTTCTCGAGGTCCTTCGGGGCGAGGTCCAGCAGGTAGCCCAGGCGCGACGGCACACCCTTGAAGAACCAGATGTGGGTGACCGGGGCGGCCAGCTCGATGTGCCCCATCCGCTCGCGACGAACCTTGGAGCGGGTGACCTCGACGCCGCAGCGCTCGCAGATGATGCCCTTGAAGCGCACGCGCTTGTACTTGCCGCAGTAGCACTCCCAGTCCCGGGTGGGCCCGAAGATCTTCTCGCAGAACAGCCCGTCCTTCTCCGGCTTGAGCGTGCGGTAGTTGATGGTCTCGGGCTTCTTGACCTCGCCGTGGGACCACGCGCGGATGTCCTCTGCCGTCGCGAGGCCGATGCGCAGCTCGTCGAAGACGTTGACGTCGAGCAAGGTGTCCTACTTCCTTCGTCTGGATTTCACAGTTGGCCGGTGACGGCCGGAGGCTGGTGGCCGGTGGCCCGCACTGGGCCACCGGACACCTGCAAGGTCAGATCTCCTCGACGCTCGAGGCGTTGGGGCGGCGGGACAGGTCGATGCCGAGCTCCTCGGCCGCCCGGTACACCTCGTCGTCGGACTCCTTCATGTCGATCTGGTTGCCCTCGGAGTTCAGCACCTCAACGTTCAGGCAGAGGGACTGCATCTCCTTGAGGAGCACCTTGAACGACTCCGGGATTCCCGAGTCGGGGATGTTCTCGCCCTTGACGATGGCCTCGTACACCTTCACGCGGCCGGGCACGTCGTCCGACTTGATGGTCAGCAGCTCCTGGAGCGTGTAGGCGGCGCCGTACGCCTCGAGCGCCCACACCTCCATCTCCCCGAAGCGCTGGCCGCCGAACTGCGCCTTGCCGCCCAGTGGCTGCTGGGTGATCATCGAGTACGGGCCGGTCGACCGGGCGTGGATCTTGTCGTCGACCAGGTGGTGCAGCTTGAGGATGTACATGTAGCCGACCGCGACCGGCTCCGGGAACGGCTCCCCCGAACGGCCGTCGAACAGCTGCGCCTTCCCCGTCCCGTCCACCATCCGGTCGCCATCGGCGTTCGGGTAGGTCGCCCCGAGCAGGCCGGTGAGGACCACCTCCGGGACACCGTCGAACACCGGGGTTGCGACCGGCGTCGCCGGCTCGCTCACCCTGGCCGATGCCGGCAGCTGGCTCAGCCACTCCGGCTTGCCCTCCACCAGGCTGACGTCCCAGCCCTGCTTGGCCACCCACCCGAGGTGGGTCTCCAGCACCTGCCCGACGTTCATCCGGCCGGGCACGCCGAGCGGGTTGAGCACGATGTCGACAGCGGTGCCGTCCGGCAGGAACGGCATGTCCTCGACCGGCAGGATCTTGGAGATGACTCCCTTGTTGCCGTGCCGGCCGGCGAGCTTGTCGCCGTCGGTGATCTTGCGGCGGGCGGCGATGTAGACGCGCACCAGCTCGTTCACACCGGCGGGCAGCTCGTCGCCGTCCTCGCGGTTGAACGTGCGCACCTCGATCACGGTGCCGGACTCGCCGTGCGGCACCTTGAGCGACGTGTCGCGGACCTCGCGGGCCTTCTCACCGAAAATCGCGCGCAGCAGCCGCTCCTCCGGGGTCAGCTCGGTCTCGCCCTTTGGCGTGACCTTGCCGACCAGGATGTCGCCGGCCGCCACCTCGGCGCCGATCCGGATGATCCCGCGCTCGTCGAGGTCGGCAAGGACCTCCTCGGAGACGTTCGGGATGTCCCGGGTGATCTCCTCCGGGCCAAGCTTGGTGTCGCGCGCGTCGACCTCGTGCTCCTCGATGTGGATCGACGAGAGGACGTCGTCCTGCACCAGGCGCTGGGAGAGGATGATCGCGTCCTCGTAGTTGTGGCCCTCCCACGACATGAACGCGACCAGCAGGTTGCGTCCCAGCGCGAGCTCGCCGCCCTCGGTCGCCGGGCCGTCAGCCAGCACGGAGCCGACCTCCACCCGGTCGCCCTCGTCCACCAGCACCCGCTGGTTGTACGACGTGCCCTGGTTCGAGCGGCGGAACTTGGCGACCCGGTAGGTCGACAGGGTCGCGTCGTCGTTGCTGACGGCGACCAGGTCGGCCGACACCTCGGTGACGACGCCCGGCTTGTTCGCCACGATCACGTCACCGGCGTCGACGGCCGCACGCCGCTCCATGCCGGTGCCGACCAGCGGCGCCTCGGTGCGGACCAGCGGCACGGCCTGGCGCTGCATGTTCGCGCCCATCAGGGCCCGGTTGGCGTCGTCGTGCTCCAGGAACGGGATCATCGCGGTCGCGACCGAGACCATCTGGCGCGGCGAGACGTCCATGTAGTCGACGGCGTCGCCCGGGACGATCTCGACCTCGCCGCCCTTGGTCCGGACCAGCACGCGGTCCTCGACGAAGTGGCCCTTCTCGGTGAGCGGGGCATTCGCCTGGGCGATGACGTAGCGGTCCTCGTCGTCAGCGGTCAGGTAGTGCACCTCGTCCGTGACGCGGCCCTTGGTGACCTTGCGGTACGGGGTCTCGACGAAGCCGAACGGGTTGATCCGGCCGTAGGTGGCCAGCGAGCCGATGAGTCCGATGTTCGGGCCCTCAGGGGTCTCGATCGGGCACATCCGGCCGTAGTGCGAGGTGTGGACGTCACGGACCTCCATGCCGGCACGGTCGCGGGACAGGCCGCCCGGGCCGAGCGCGGACAGCCGCCGCTTGTGGGTCAGACCAGCGAGCGGGTTGTTCTGGTCCATGAACTGCGACAGCTGCGACGTGCCGAAGAACTCCTTGATGCTCGCAACGACCGGGCGAATGTTGATCAAGGTCTGCGGCGTGATCGCCTCGACGTCCTGGGTGGTCATCCGCTCACGGACCACACGCTCCATCCGGGACAGGCCGGTGCGGACCTGGTTCTGGATGAGCTCGCCGACGGCGCGGATGCGGCGGTTGCCGAAGTGGTCGATGTCGTCGGTCTCGACCTGGATCTCGACGGCTTCACCGGCACGGGTGCCCGAGAGCACCTGGAACTCGGCGTGCAGCGCAGCGAGGTACCTGATGGTCGCGACGACGTCACCGACGGTCAGCACGGAGTCGGTCAGCGGCGCGTCCCGGCCGAGCTTCTTGTTCACTTTGTAGCGGCCGACCTTCGCCAGGTCGTAGCGCTTCGGGTTGAAGTAGAAGTTGTCCAGCAGGGCGCGACCGGCCTCGACTGTGGGCGGCTCGCCCGGGCGGATCTTGCGGTAGATGTCGAGGAGGGCCTCTTCCTCGGTGTGCACGTGGTCCTTCTCGAGGGTCTCCAGCACCGTGGGGAGGTCCGCGAAGTCCGCGCGGATCTGCTCCTCCGACATGCCGAGCGCCTTGAGGAACACGGTGACGGACTGCTTGCGCTTGCGGTCCACCCGGACGCCGACGGCGTCGCGCTTGTCGATCTCGAACTCCAGCCAGGCACCCCGCGACGGGATGATCTTGGAGGTGAAGATGTCCTTGTCCGAGGTCTTGTCGGCGGTGCGCTCGAAGTAGACACCCGGGGAGCGGACCAGCTGGGAGACGACGACGCGCTCGGTGCCGTTGATGATGAAGGTGCCGCGCTCGGTCATCAAGGGGAACTCGCCCATGAAGACCGTCTGGCTCTTGATCTCACCGGTCGTGTAGTTGACGAACTCCGCCGTCACGAACAGCGGCGCGGCGTAGGTGAAGTCCTTCTCCTTGCACTCCTCGGGCGTGTACTTCGGCGGCTCGAACCGGTGGTCGCGGAAGGACAGCGACATGCTGCCGCCGAAGTCCTCGATCGGCGAGATCTCCTCGAAGATCTCCTCCAGGCCGGACGCACCCGGCACATCCTGGCGGCCGGCTGCTGCCGCTGCGGAAACCCGCTCCTGCCAGGCCGCGTTGCCGAGGAGCCAGTCGAAGCTCTCGGTCTGCAGGCCCAGAAGGTCAGGTACCTCAAGTGGCTCGTGGATCTGGGCGAAAGAGATGCGGCGAGAGGCTGTGCGATTTGCGATGGCTTCGGCGTGTGTTGCAGAAGGGGTGCGCGAGGCAGCCAAAAGAGGGGTCCTTCCCTGCGGATCGTGTGCACGCGCGCCGCGTTGTGGCCTACCCTGCTCGTTCACCCCAACCGCCACGAGCCCATGGCGATCGGTTCGGCACCCGGGCAGAGCGCGGGGTCGAAGGGCGGATGAGGGGTACGGGCACAAGCCAGCGCAAAGCGCTAGCGTAGCCAAGTAAGCCAGACCTGTCCAGCAGAACCGGGCATGACGCCCGTCACACTGGACGTCCGGCGTGCTGAGGCCCGTCCCCTGGGAGGAGACGGACCTCAGCACGTCACAGCGCGTCGGGCGCCGCGACGTCTCCGAAGGTCACTTGAGGGTGACGGTGGCGCCGGCGCCCTCGAGGGCCGCCTTTGCCTTCTCTGCTGCTTCCTTGTTCACGCCCTCCAGGACCGGCTTCGGTGCGCCGTCGACCAGGTCCTTTGCCTCCTTGAGGCCGAGGCTGGTGAGGGCGCGCACCTCCTTGATGACCTGGATCTTCTTCTCGCCTGCGGCCTCGAGAACGACGTCGAACTCCGTCTTCTCCTCCTCGGCCTCAACCGGGGCCGCAGCAGCGCCAGCGGGGGCGGCGGCAGCGACGGGGGCAGCAGCGGTGACCTCGAAGACCTCTTCGAACTTCTTCACGAACTCGGAGAGCTCGATCAGGGTGAGCTCCTTGAACGCATCGATGAGCTCGTCGGTGGTGAGCTTCTTCGCCATGGTGGCGTTCCTTCCTGGTATGCCCTGCCTACGGGCAGGTGTCGGTGGTTGACGAGATGCCGGCAGCCGTCAGGCCGCCTGCTCCTCTGCCCGCTTCTCGCGCAGGGCATCGATCGTGCGTACGGCGTGGGCCGTTGACGCGGTGAACAGGTACGCCGCCTGGTACAGCGACGCCTTCATTGCGCCGGCCGCCTTGGCCAGCAGGACCTCGCGCGACTCGAGGTCCGCGAGAGTGGTGATGTCCGCAGCGGTCATCAGGTGGCCGTCGACGACGCCCCCCTTGACGACGAGCTGCGGGTTGGCCTTGGCGAAGTCACGCAGGCCCTTGGCTACCTCGACCGGGTCGCCTGTGACGAAGGCGATGGCAGAGGGGCCGGAGAGCTGGTCGTCGAGTCCCTCGACGCCCGCCTGCCTGGCCGCAATGGCCGACAGCGTGTTCTTCACCACGGCATAGGTTGCGTTCCCGCCGAGCGCGCGCCGCAGCCGCTTGAGCTGCGCCACGCTGAGACCGCGGTACTCGGTCAGCACGATCGCGTTCGACTGGCGGAACCGCTCCGTGAGCTCGGCGACCGCGGCTGCCTTGTCAGGCCTCGCCATGGCAATCCTTCCGGTGGTCGTCCCGCAGACGTCGACGCACCGGGTCCTGAGATGAGAAGAGCCCCGCGCAGGCGCGGGGCTCACCGTGCGGCAGGCACGCAGCCTGTCCGACTCGAGTCACATCACCTGCGCCGGCCCCCGCTCGCTGCGGGACTTCGGTCAACTCCTCCGGGGAGGAGCCGACGACCTGCGGTCTTGGGCGTGGAACAGAGTACGGGAGCCTGGGGGGCCGAGCCAAATCGTGGCCGGTGACGCGGGAGGCCCGGTCCTGATGGACCGGGCCTCCCGAGCGGCAGTGCGGTGGTGCCGTCAGGCCACGTCGTCCTCGGCCATCAGGTTGCGGGTGCGGTTCTGGTCGAGCGGGACGCTCGGGCCCATCGTGGTGGTGACGACGGCCTTCATGATGTACCGGCCCTTCGAGGACGCCGGCTTGAGCCTGAGCACCTCGTCGAGGGCCGCGGCGTAGTTCTCCACCAGGGCGACGTCCTCGAACGACACCTTGCCGATGATGAAATGCAGGTTCGCGTGCTTGTCGACACGGAACTCGATCTTGCCGCCCTTGATCTCGGTGACCGCCTTCGCGACGTCCATCGTCACCGTGCCGGTCTTGGGGTTCGGCATCAGCCCGCGCGGGCCGAGGATCTTGCCCAGCCGGCCGACCTTGCCCATCAGGTCCGGCGTCGCGACAGCAGCATCGAAGTCGGTGTAGCCACCGGCCACCTTCTCGATCAGCTCGTCGCCACCGACCTCGTCAGCGCCCGCTTCGCGGGCCTGCTCGGCGCGCTCACCGGTGGCGAAGACCAGGACCCGAGCGGTCTTGCCGGTTCCGTGCGGCAGGTTCACCGTGCCGCGGACCATCTGGTCCGCCTTGCGGGGGTCGACACCGAGGCGGAACGCCACCTCGAGAGTCGCGTCGTACGTGGTGGTCGACGTCTTCTTCGCCAGCCGGATCGCCTCGAGCGGCGCGTACAGCCGCGTCCGGTCGATCTGCTCCGCGGCGGCGCGGTAGGCCTTGCTGCGCTGTGTCATCTGCTCTTCTCCTACAGGTTGCAGTTGTGGTCAGTGGGCCAGCGCCTGGCCCTGCCACTGTCCCGGACCCGGTCGGTCCGGAACGGTTCGGTCGTGCTCAGTCCTGAACCTCAGTCCTGAACGGTGATGCCCATCGAGCGAGCGGTGCCCGCGACGATCTTCATCGCGGCCTCGATGTCGTTGGCGTTGAGGTCCTCGAGCTTGGCCGTCGCGATCTCGCGCACCTGGTCCTTGGTCAGTGCGGCGACCTTGACGGTGTGCGGGGTCGGCGATCCCTTGGCCACGCCGGCCGCCTTCTTGATCAGCTCCGCCGCCGGCGGGGTCTTGGTGATGAAGGTGAAGGAGCGGTCCTCATAGACCGTGATCTCCACCGGGATGACGTTGCCGCGCTGCGACTCAGTCGCCGCGTTGTAGGCCTTGCAGAACTCCATGATGTTCACACCGTGCTGACCGAGCGCCGGACCGATCGGCGGCGCAGGGGTTGCGGCGCCGGCGTTGATCTGGAGCTTGATCAGGGCGGCGACCTTCTTCTTGGGAGGCATGTCGGGTCCTTACCTGTGACTGCGTACGGGTGCGGGAGCCAGGCAGCGCCCGCGATGACGTCCGCTCAGATCTTGGCGACCTGGTTGAACGACAGCTCGACCGGGGTCTCCCGGCCGAAGATCGAGACGAGCACCTTCAGCTTCTGCCCCTCGGCGTTGATCTCCGAGATCGTCGCGGGGAGCGTGTCGAACGGGCCGTCGGTCACCGCGACCGACTCGCCGACGGTGAAGTCGACGGCGATCGGCGCGGCAGCCGAAGCCCTCGCGGGCGCGGCAGCCGGGGCCATGCTCGGCGCCAGCATGGAGAAGACCTCGTCGAGGGTCAGCGGCACGGGCTGGTGCGTGTGCCCGACGAACCCGGTGACGCCCGGGGTGTGCCGCACGGCCCCCCACGACTCGTCGGTCAGGTCCATCCGGACCAGCACGTAGCCGGGGATCCGCACGCGGCGGACCACCTTGCGCTGGGCGTTCTTGATCTCGATGACCTCTTCCATGGGGACTTCCACCTGGAAGATGAAGTCCTCCATGTTCAGGCTCTGGATCCGGTTCTCCAGGTTGGCCTTCACGCGGTTCTCGTAGCCGGCGTAGGAGTGGATCACGTACCAGTCCCCGGGCTGACGCCGCAGCAGGGTCTTGAACTCCTCGACCGGGTCGTCGGCCTCCGGCTCGTCGGCCTCCGGGTCGTCGGCCTCCGGGTCGTCGGCAACCGGGTCGTCGGCAACCGGCTCGTCGGCCTCCGGCTCGTCGGCCGGCAGCTCGCCGGACTCCTCGGTCACGTCCTCGGTCTCCGGCTCGGCCGGGTCCTCCTGCCCGAGGGCAGCGCTG
>Ga0209840_1000136_pt1 | contig 16284 bp, 15 predicted proteins | sample PersoiDNA2013190_FD_185802 | JGI IMG/M metagenome (GOLD analysis project Ga0209840, IMG submission 185802) | Permafrost soil microbial communities from the Arctic, to analyse light accelerated degradation of dissolved organic matter (DOM) -... | ecosystem: Environmental > Terrestrial > Soil >... | reverse complement strand
AGCAGGCCCCCCTGCTTGCCCGGCAATCTTCTGCCAATGATCGGCTGGACGAGGAGGACAACGGTGCAGCCATCCGAACGGGGGACCAGCGCTCCTTGGAGGACATGAACATGCTGCCCTTTCTCATTGGCTTGGCACTGGGGTGCCTGCTAGGCGCTTGGCGGATCCCTCTTGGGCGTGGCATCTTCATCAAGCTTGGCAGCGCCGGTGGTGCCTTCATCGTGAGCGTTATCCTTGGCTCATTTGGACGAATCGGTCGGCTTCGCCTGGTTGTGCCCGTTATTGTGCGCAAGTTCTTGATGGAATTCGGTCTTATGCTCTTTCTAGCCGGAGCTGGCACGCTTGCGGGTTCTCGCATCGTCAGTGCCCTGCAGAGCCAGGGGTGGTCACTGGTCCTCGGTGGGGCCATCATCACCACGTTCAGTGTTGCGATTGGTCTGGGGACCATGGTCGTGCTCTTCAGGATGGATACGCTGTCTGTCATGGGGGCGCTGGCCGCTGCCATGACTAATCCGCCCGGACTGGGTGTCGCGAACGCTCAGACTGAGACGGACATCGCAACGTTGGCGTATGCCAGCGTCTACCCCATCGCGCTCATTCTCAAGATTATTATTGCAGAGATCATGGTGACGGTTCTGTCACGCTAGTCGCGTCCATAGTGGTTCCACTGCAACCATAGAATGACGCATAACGTCCCAAGGGATTAATGAAGTTTTAAAAAGAAGAATACTACTCCCAAACTCCGGCAATAGGTTCTCCACAGAAACCGCATTGGCCGTTGTGAATAAAATTCTTCTCCACCACATAGCCGATGCGCTCCACCACCATTCGTTTGCAATTGGGGCAATGGGTGTTTTCTCCAAGCAGATCAGGGAGATTGCCGATATACACATACTTTATTCCGGTATTCTCGGCTATCTCTTTGGCCTGAATCAAAATACTTTCAGAGGTAGGCGGTAAATGAGCAAGCTTGTAAGTTGGGAAGAAACGACTGAAATGGAGCGGAGTATCTGCAAATCCGTTCTCGACAAGCCATTCGCACATTGCTTGAATCATCTCCAGGCTATCCGAATAGGTGGGCACAAGCAGGTTGGTGATTTCGAGCCAGACGCTGTTTTCTTTCAGCGTTTTCAATGTATCGAGCACCGGCTGCAATTGACCTCCGCCTAATTTGCGATAAACCGCATTGTCGAAACATTTCAGGTCGATATTGGCGGCATCCAAGTAAGGACAAAGATCGAGCAAAGGCTTTTCGTTGATGTAACCATTCGAGATAAAGACCGTTTTCACTCCTTTTTCATGGGCTATTTTCGCCGTATCGTAGACGTATTCGTAAAAAACGGTCGGCTCGGTGTAAGTAAAAGCGATCATATTCGTACCGTGATGCAACGCCTGTTGCACTACCTCTTCGGGCATCAGATCATAATGATCCAACTCTTGCAGCGATGATTGCGAGATCTTCCAGTTCTGGCAATTGAGGCAGCGAAAGTTACATCCGGCTGTGCCCAGCGAATAAATTTTTGCTCCCTGAAAGAAGTGAAACAACGGCTTCTTCTCAATCGGATCGACGCTGATGGAACAGGGATTGCCGTAAGCGATGCAATACAATTCTCCCTGATAGTTGACTCTCGTTTGGCAAAATCCATATTTACCCTCATGAACAATGCAATTATGCGGACAAACATGACAGCGAACCATGTTGTCCGGGAGTTTTTCCTGATAACGTGCCAATCGGCTCCATTTCCCTAAATCGATCGTTTTCATCGTAGTAGATTTAATATACAATCAAAAAAAGATTTCACGCAAAGAACGATGAACATACCGCAAAGAACGCAAAGAAGATTCCGTCTGCATGTATTCTTTTGTGTAATTTGCGTCTTAGCGCTTAAACTCAATTCGCCTGATAATAGAGGCAAACCTCTGTTCGGCGTAGCCTCCAGTACCGGTTCTTCCGGGGTGTAGCTCTGAGCTGCCCACTTTGTTTCTTGAAATAGATATGCAATTTTAAAAAAAACGTTATTAATCACCTAAATAAGCGGTACGAACATAAAGCCGGGATAATTTTGTTCAATAAGTTTGCTTTCACTGATTTTTTTGACGAGCCGAATCGTGTGATCAAAACCGGTCTTCACAGGAATCACCATCCGGCCGCCGATTTTCAGTTTCGCCACAAGTTTGTCGGGAACCGATGCAGCCGCCGCCGAAACGAGAATGCAATCAAATTTTCGTGGTGGTAAATCCTCCCAGGGCCCCTGATAAAATTCAATGTTCGGGTAATTCAGTTTTTGCAAATTTCCTTTGCCAAATTTGTAAACTTCCGGGATAATTTCCACGGCGCAAACCGCGCCTTGTTTTCCCACCGCTTTTGCCAAAATTCCCGTGGTCCAACCCGAGCCAAATCCCACATCCAGTGCCTCATTTCCCGACTTAGGCTGCAAAAGCTCCATCATAAAAGCGACGGTATATGGCTGCGAAATGGTTTGCCCAAAGCCGATTGGCAGCGAAATATCCTCATACATGCGGCTCTGAAATTCCACAGGCACAAAGTCCCGCCGGTCATTTTCCAAAAAAGCGTCAAACAAAGTGGAGGAATTCAATACTCCGATTCTTTTTAGATGCTCCACCAATTCTTTCATTTCATTTTTCACCCTCTTACTAACTTCAGTAGAGCAGGGCACCAAGCAGGACCAAAAGGAATTATCCAATACTGCGAGGCAATACCTGCCATAAACCCTGTAACGACGATACAAGGCGTGTGACTTACTCTTTCTTCGCTGTGCGTGTCCGACGAGCTTGTTGGGCTTTTTTTATATTTTCGAGCCTGGCTCTCTGTTGTGCCTCTGTTGGCTTTTTACTCTCAGGAACATTGGGCCTGTCTTTCGCCTCAAATACGTCTCCCTTAATATATTTGGGCTTTGATCCTAGGGCTTCAATCACCTTTCTGGCATCATCGGTATCGGCAACTAATGTATCGCCTTCAATATGGGCATCGTCTTTGCTGATAAGCCACGCTTGCGTATCCCAAGACCCGCTGCTCCTTTTACCAGCAAGGCGTAGAATATGGCCCTTTTCACCAACATCATCGTAGCGAAACGTGGTGAATTCCTCCTTTGATCGTACAATAATTCGGTAATAGTCGCCTTCCCCTTTCGTTCCTGGTTTTGCTCGCTTTCTTCCTTCAGGCTGAGCTAAAGCGTGTTCCCGAGGCGTCATTTCCTGCCATCTCCGTTGCGCTTTCTTGATGTTTTCCTTCGCTGCTTCATTCTGCTTGTCTGTAGTCATCTCATTTACCTCCTTTGCAACTTGTGCAATTTGCGTATCCCACTTATATTGCAATTATACCGTATAATCAACTTAAAGTATAATATACTGCAATAATGTTTGATTGTTTTCTTCTTATCCAAGCATTTTTTTTCATTAGAATGATTGTATAGGAAGCCCTACTATGAATCAACAATTATGAACGATCAACTACCCCAAAAAAACCAGAAAACTCCTCGACCAAACCCGAGACGCGATCCGTCTGAAGCATTACTCTTATAGCACCGAAAAAACCTACGTTCATTGGGCGCGGTGACGCAGAAGCTCATGGCCATGGTGCGGCTCAACCGCACGCGCATGGATTATCCGGAGCGATTCCAGGCAATGATTGATGCATATAATGCGGGCAGTCTCAACGGCCGAGGAGTTCTTCACTCAACTGGTGGCCTTCACCGAGAGTTTGACTGAAGAAGAGCAACGGGGTGTGGGCGAACAACTGAATGAAGAAGAGCTAGCGCTCTTCGACCTCTTGACCAAGCCACATATTGACATGAGCGCGACGGACCGGGAAAAGGTGAAGGCCACCGCCGGAAGTTGCTGGTCACGCTCAAGGAGGGGAAATTGGTGCTCGATTGGCGCAAACGCCAGCAGGTCCGAGCCGAAGTGCGGGTGACCATCGAGAAGCTGCTGGACCAAGGCCTGCCGAGGACCTACACTCCGGAACTCTTCGACCAGAAGGCCTCCGCCGTGTTCCAACACGTCTCTGAAGCCTACTATGGCGCTGGGCGCACCGTATATGCGGCGCAATGAAGAAATCGTCTCGCTGCAATTGCCGGCACGATGGGAAGCATTCCGTTGACGGTCGGCGTCGATGCCGGTAGCGAAAACGCCCCTGCAGATGCAGGGGCGTTGGCCATTGAGGGTTTCTGATGCAGAATCGGGTCACCTGACAACAGGCGTAGCGATAGACCTGTCTAGACAGCGCGAGCTACAGCTGCGCGAGTCACGACACGGGAGGGCTGAACGCATACCCGAGGGTGCCACAGCGTCCGTTCTGGTCAGCTTGGCCGTGGAGTACGTGAGGCTGACGAACCGCTCGCACGAGTATTCGCCCGATACTGCCGTCGTGTCCATCTGGATCGTGCTTCCCGAAAGGGCACACAGCACTCGGTGGACGTCTTCCAAGCCGACCGCTTTGTAGGTGGAACCCAGGCAGTACTTGACGTCAGCAAGCGCTGTAAACGCGATCGGGCCGTTGAAAGGAGCATGCTTACTGTGGTTGAGGTGAAGATCGCGGACGTGGAAAGACGACTATAGTTGCAATTACGGTAGATATATGCGCCACGCAGACGGTGTCGACGCAATCCCCACAAGCATTCTCGATTCGTCAATGATGTTCTACCATCGTAGCGATTCAAGCCGTCGCCTGTGTCCCGCGACTCCCACGAAACAGGAAGGTCAACACGAACCCTGCGATAAATCCGCCGATGTGTGCCATGTAAGCTACTCCACCCGTGTCCGCTGTTTTGGCAATGGAACCGACGCCGCTAAAGAACTGCAGAACGATCCAGAGCCCAATGACGATCAGCGCTGGCACTTGAGCCACTTGTTGGCCCTGCAATACTCTGATCTTTCCCTGCGGGAACAGCAGAATGTAGGCGCCGAGCACCCCCGCAATCGCCCCTGATGCTCCCAAGTTCGGCACCTTTGATCCAACGCTAAACGCCAACTGTGCAAAAGTTGCCGCAAGCCCACAGAGCAGGTAGAAGATTGCGAACTTGATGTGCCCGAAATGGTCTTCCACATTGTCACCGAAGATCCACAGGTAAAGCATGTTGCCTCCGAGGTGAACCCATCCGGCGTGCATGAACATAGAAGTGAAGATAGTCAAGAAACCGGAGCCGGGATTGGCAAGGAAGCGGCTGGGGACAAAAGCCCATTTCATAATGAAAGCGTCACCGCCACTCAGCTCTACCAGGAAAAACAGAACGTTCAGAGCGATCAAGGCATACGTGACCAGTGGAACAGTTCTGCGAGAGGTATCATCATCACCGATTGGCAACATAAGACTCATCTCCTCTTACTGATCGGATATGTTACAGCTTCACGTCAAGATGAATCTAGCATTATTCTAAGAAAGTGATCTACTGGCGATCAGCCACCCATGAAGTGCAGCAGAGAAAGGTTGGCGCATGCGGTGCTGGCTGCGCAGAGGTCTTATCTTGGCCCATGACTGGATTCGAGATTCAACAGGTATCGCTTGCGCCACAACCCACCACCATAGCCGGTGAGGTTACCATCTGCCCCAATGACCCTGTGACACGGAATGATGATGGCTATTCGATTATCACCATTCGCTTTTGCTACTGCCCGGATCGCACTGGGAAGACCTATGGTTTGAGCCTGTTCTTTGTAAGAACGCGTTGAACCGTAAGGTATTGTCTGCAATCCTGCCCATACTCTTTGCTGAAATGGTGTTCCTGGCAGCACCAGGGGAACGTCAAATTCTCTTCTCTTTCCAGAAAAATACTCTTCCAATTCACTGCTCAACTTGTCAAAGTGTTTGCAGAAACCAGGAACACATTTAGCATTCAACAACTTGCTCAATCTCTTCAATTGGGTCTCCAGCATTCTTCTGTCGACAAATTCCAATAGACAGATTCCATCATCGGTAGCCCCTGCCAACATCGGCCCTACAGGGGTCAAGATCCGCGTCGTCACAATAAGCTGACTCTCCTGGCTCTTGCTCGGAGAAAAGCCGGCCGTTCTCTTGAACGAATCTGCAAAACCACTCAATGATTCATAACCAGACTCAAGAGCCGTTCCGGTAACTCTTTCTCCATGCTTGATTCGTCCAAACGCTTGCCCGATCCTCAAGGCGCGCAAATATGCCTGGAAAGTCATTTCATGATGTCTCTTGAACCAGTAACTAACGCGGCTGGGATCTAAACCCCTTGCCCGCAAGTCACTATCCCTTAGTCTGATCAATGGATCATCATTGATTTCAGCCAACAGTGGTTTAAGCCAGTCAGGGGCAGTACCTTTATATTCCAAGGGGGTGCAAACCTTGCATGGCCTATAGCCGGCCAAGAGCGCGTCATGCGCCGAAGCAAAAAACTCGACGTTTGCTCGCTTTGGTTTTCGCGCAGTGCAGGTGGGACGGCAAAATATTCCCGTGGTCTTGACTCCAACCACAAATATCCCCTCGAAATTACTGTCTCTGTTGACCAACGCCGAATACAATATTTCGCTGTCGGGTAATGAGTGATTCATAGATTCACCTTTCCTGTTCTTGAGTTTTGTGTTTTGGATCACTTTGACGCATTGCCATTATGCAACCATTTGAAAGTACCGACAACCGAAAACCGAACAACCATTTCTGGGGGTTCGTGGATATGCCAACTGTCACCTGGCCGGTACGCCATGTCGTTTGCACTCAAAATTGAATATACCTTCCCCATGGATTCCTCTCTCCTTGCAAGAACATTGTCGTAACTGTCGAAAGAGTAAAATTGACACAGTAGTAGAATAGGGTCAAAATGAAAATTACTATGGAGAAGAAAATAGGCAATATCCGCGTTATTATTAATCCAGCCGCCGGAAGGGGAGAATCTGTTTTGCCCGTTCTCAATCTGTCCATGAAAGAAGCTGGCATTAAGTGGCATGCATCAATTACTCACGAAGCGGGCGAGGCGATCAAGTTTGCCAAGGCTGCTGTCAAAGAAGGAGTAGATGCCCTCGCTGTTTTCGGCGGCGACGGTACACTCATGGAAGCGATCAGCGGCCTGATGGGATCAGGGGTCCCCTTGGTTATTTTACCGGGAGGATCGGCGAATATCATGGCCAAGGAACTTGGCATACCTCAGGATCTTAAAGAAGCCTGTGCACTCATGAGTCAAGTTCCGTTCACAACGAAAACCATTGATATCGGGCAGTTCAGTGGCCACTATTTCATTCTAGGAGTAAGTCTTGGTTTTGGGGCGGAAATGATCAAGGGTGCAGATCGTGAAACCAAGAATAGAATCGGCTTTCTTGCCTATTTTCTTTCAGCGGCTGCGGCACTAAAGAAAACCAAGAAGGCCGTCTACCATCTGAAAATCGATGGACAAAAGCACGAAGTCCAAGGTCTAACGTGTATTGTTACCAATACGGGGAATCTCGGGTTCAGCAACATATCTTACGATAAGCACATAGACGTCAGCGATGGACTCTTGGATGTTGTTGTCGTACGAGAAGCGAATCTCAGTCTGCTTAGACTTATGGCTGTCACCTTGCTTAAACGGGAACGTCCGGACAATGTGGAATTAGTGGAGCACTGGCAAGGCAAAGATATCAGCGTTTCCTCAAACCCCAAACAAACGATTCAATATGATGGCGAAGTATTAAAAGAAATGCCTCTTCATATCAAGGTCATTCCAGAGGCGATCAGGGTTTTGGTTCCTAAAGAAAGGGCATAACGTCATCGAATAAACGTCTTTACTGAGTGCCTTTTCGGAACTGCGTCTGGTAGAGGCCGGTATACAGCCCACCTTGCGCCAGCAAAGTGGCGTGATTGCCACTCTCCACAATTCTCCCCCGATCCATGACCAGAATCAGGTCTGCAGCCAGGATGGTGCTCAGCCGGTGGGCGATGACAATGCTGGTGCGTTGTGCCATCACAGAACCAAGTGCATCCTGAATCAGAGCTTCAGATTCGCTGTCCAAGCTGCTGGTGGCTTCATCCAATACCAGAATGCGCGGATTCTTGAGGATCACACGTGCCAGCGCAATACGTTGCTTCTCGCCACCACTCAGGCGATAGCCGCGCTCGCCCACGATCGTATCGTACCCTTCTGGCAACGCATGGATAAATTCATAAATATTGGCAACCCGACAGGCGGTTTCAAGTTCTTGCTGACTAGCATTTAGTCGGGCATATTGCAGGTTGGTGCGGATGGTATCATGGAACAGATATGTTTCCTGGGTGACCATGCCGATTTGCGCCGAGAGTGATTCAAGTGTCAAGTCACGTAGATCGTGACCATCAATGCGAATGACCCCGGCAATTGGATCATAGAGGCGGGGGATGAGATACGTGAGGGTCGTTTTACCTGCGCCACTCGGCCCCACAAGTGCAACAAGTTGCCCCGGTGCAGCCCTGAAACTGACGTTTTCCAACGCAATACTGCGCGCCTGGCTGCGCGAGGCAATCTCCTCATCCTCTGCGCTTGTCCGTGCCCTCGAGAGAACCGCTGTGACATTGTCCATACTGCCATAGCGGTGGACATCAGCGAGCAACTTCTCATCGCCGGCTTCGTACTTGAAAGAGACATTATCAAAAACAATCTCACCTTGGATGTTTTGGACTGCTACTGCATCCGGTTTTTCAGCGATATCGACAGGCAGATCGATCACTTCAAACACACGCTCAAAGCTGACCATCGAGGTGGCAAAGTCCACAGGCGCATTTGAAAGCCCTTGCAGCGCACTATACAGGTAGCTCAGATAGGCTCCGAAGGCCACAATTGTTCCGATCGTGAAAGCACCCTGGATGACAAAATAGCCACCCAGCCCATAGACCAGGGCTGTGCCCACCGCACTGATCAGAGCGATAATTCCTATAAAGATCGATCCGGTAAATGTCCGCTGCACGTCCAGGTCACGCACCTGCGTTGCCCGTTGGCCAAAACGGGTAACCTCCAACTGCTGCCGACCAAACAGCTTTACAAGCAGTGCACCGCCAATATTGAGTGTCTCGTTCATCATGGCATTCATCTGTGCGTTGGCTTCCATCTGTCTGCGGGCAATGTCGCGCAGACGGGTGCCCAACAAGCGCACCGCTAAAATGAACAAAGGCAGAATAGCCACACTGATCAACGTCAACCGCCATTCGAGTGTCAGCATGATCGTCAATACTGCCGCTGCCTGGATGGTCTGGGTGACCATACTGACAATAGTGCTGCTGATGGCATCTTGTGCTCCCACAACATCGTTGTTGAGACGGCTCATGAGCTCGCCGACTTTGGTGTTGGTAAAGAAGCGCAGCGACATACGTTGCAAACGAGCATAGAGTGCCAGGCGCAAATCATACGTCACGCCCTCACCAACGCGCGCATTTATGCGCCGCTGGGCCACATTGATTGCACCAGTCAAGGCTGGGATCAGAAGCAGTGTCATGGCCAGTAGTATCAACCTATGAATGTTCCGGGCCGGGATGGTGTTGTCAATCAAGTCACGCAAGATGAGCGGTGTCAGCAGCATCAAACCCGTGTTGACCAGGACCAGCAGCAGCATACCGCCGATGAGCCAGCGGTAGGGTTTGGCGTAGTAGAGCACCCGCTTGAGCAGTTGCCGTGTGATTCTTGGTTTTTCATCGGGGGAATTGATAATGCTCCGCATGCCGCCGTAAAATGATCCCCCGCGAACTGGTCCCCCCTGAATTGGCATCGCAATAATCTCCTCAATGTAAACTCTCTATCTTGATAATTATCCCACGGTTTGGTGGGGTGTCTAGTCGGTCAACCTCCTGGACAATGTCATTTGTGGCTGCTGGAGAAAGAGCGCGCATCGTTTCTTAGCCATTGTTGTCTGCAAATTACATCCAATTTTGGGATACAGGGGAGCGAGATTTGAATTGCCACCTTCTAAAATTGAGGCGGTTTTTTCGTTTGATTGACCATATTGAGGATAGGGAAAAGGATATAATCCATATGATCAAAAAGCGTATATGATCGAGGAGCGTCTATGACCGAGGAACTTGTAATCGAAACAAAGGGACTTAAGAAAACATTTGTTTCTAAAATCAAAGGCAAGAAGAAAGAAGTGGAAGCCGTAAAGGGTGTGGACTTAGCCGTAAAGAAGGGTGAAATTTTTGGTTTTCTAGGTCCCAATGGCGCAGGTAAATCAACGACACAGAAAATGCTTTCCACATTATTACCTCCGACCGGTGGGGAAGCTAAGGTTGCGGGTTTTGATCTGCAAAAAGAGCAGAGTCAGATAAGAAAGAATATTGGATATGTCAGTCAGGCGGGTGGCACAGATTCTGGCGCAACAGGGTACGAGAATTTGATTTTGCAGGCGCAGCTTTACGGTATAGATGATAAAACTGCAAAAAAGCAGGCGGAAGAATTGGTAAAACGTTTTCAGATGGACTCTTTTGCAGATAGGCCGGCTTCTACGTATTCTGGAGGTCAAAAGCGCAGGTTGGATGTCGCTCTTGGTATGACTCATCGGCCTCAATTACTTCTTCTTGATGAACCGACTACCGGACTCGATCCACAAAGTAGAGTCTATATGTGGGAAGAAATAAAGAAGCTGAAAGCAGATGGCGTCAGCATATTCTTGACTACGCATTATATGGAGGAAGCTGACAATCTTTGCGATACAATAGCGATTATCGACGATGGAACAATTATAGTGAAAGGTACGCCGATGGAATTAAAGAACAGTATTGGAGCCGACATTATAGTTTTTGGCTTTTCGGATGAAAATATCGCTCGCAAATCTGAACAATTATTAGAAAAATTTCATCCAGAAAAAATAACCTTGGAGGAAACTTTTGTTCGTTTGCATATCAAAGACGGAGATAGGGCAATGCCAGAAGTGCTAAGATTACTTGATGCAAACAATTTGAAAGCGCAAAACATTACATTATCAAGACCAAGTCTTGATGACGTTTTCCTAAAGTATACAGGACGTTCATTAAGAGAGGACAATAAGTAATCATGAAACTATTGAGGGGAATACAATTAATGTTTATCAGGAATATGCGCCAGACTCTGCGCAGTCCCATTTTTGTATTTGTGAGCTTATTCCAGCCCCTTTTGTACCTGTTTCTGTTCATGCCTCTTCTAAATGGTCTGGGAGGGGTGCCTGGTCTGCCCGCTGGAAAGACGGTGCAAATCTTCATCCCAGGACTATTGGTAATGATGGCACTTTTTGGTTCGGCATTCGTGGGATTCAATCTTATCGATGATATTCGGTCGGGAGTTATAGAGAGATTTTTGGTAACGCCAGTAAGCCGTTCGGCGATTCTTTTGGGCAGAGTTCTGAGAGACGCACTTGTGCTCCTTACCCAATGCGTCTTGATTACTTTGGTCGCAATTCCGCTTGGACTTAGCGTAAACGTAGGTGGATTCTTACTTTCCCTTGTGCTATATGCGATGGTATCGATTACGATGGCTTCAATGTCGTATTCTTTCGCGCTCATTTACAGGATCGAAGACCCTCTCGCTCCAACGCTGAACACAATAACTCTCCCTCTTTCTCTATTGTCGGGCATCATGCTTCCGTTGGCACTTGCCCCATTGTGGCTTCAAGATCTGGCGAAAGCGAACCCATTTTCTTATGCAGTGAACGCATCTCGAGCATTATTTGCCGGCAATTTCCACAATATGGACATCATAGAGGGATTTGTCATAGTCTTCTTGCTGATGTCTGTCGTGTTCTGGTGGTCTTTGAATTCTCTCAGGAAACTGGAAGAATAGGCCACGCTCTTACCGGAGAAACGGCAAAATAGCCAACCCAGCACTTGATGAGACATGTGTAATTGATCTAGGAATAGTGTTTCTGCAGGAGATCCCTTACCTTCTTCGATGCATCTGGCATGACGGGCTTTCCGTGTCCGGGTAGCATGATATCGCACTCGAAGTGGGAGAGCTTCTTGATAGACTCCCATGCCTTCTCGATGTCGTAGGTCATGTTGTCCGAGGGAGGTTGTACGCCGCCATTGTCATCTCCCCTCAAGGCGTCCCCGACGAACATGAAGGCACGTTCCCGGTAGAGACATATACTCCCATCGGTGTGACCCGGCGTGTCAAGAACGCTAAGACTTTCCACTCGGTCGCTCTCCTTGAGAAGAATGTCAGGTTTGAACGTTTCGAACCTCCCAAACTTCGACACAGCCCCCAACAGCATGGTAGAAAGCCCCTTTGCAGCCTTTAGTTCCATTTTTCCCTCAACCCGAGGAGCATCAAGGACTCCGATCGCAATTTCTGCACCAGTAAGCTCCTTCAACTGCTTGGCGCTTCCGCTGTGGTCCAGGTCGGCATGGGTAAGGACGATTGTTTTGATGTCGGTGCTCTTGTAACCAACACTACGGGCGTACTCCACAATCTTTTTGGCATTTCCAGGTATTCCTGTGTCAACAATCGTCAGCCCATTCTCCTCAACGAGGAGATAGATATTGACGAAGCCCGTGTCGTCTATAGTGTGCAGTCCCTTGATGATCTCCATATATTCCCCCCGAAAACCGATATGAGCTCGACAGACAGATCCTGCGCCACCGCATCAACGCAAGGCCAATTTTAGACCTGCTTTGCCATAGGTCAAACGAGTTCCAACATCCAGGCACTTGTTCGCTATGGCAACAGAATCTATACGGTCCCCTTGACACAAGATGGGCTCAAGGTATAGACTTCCTTATACGTCAAGAATCTCAAAGGAGCGCTTCTCATGAAAACAATTCGCATTGCAAACGGGGAGATTCAGGCATCGGAGATTTCACTTGGATGCATGAGACTACCTGGCCTATCTGGCAAGGAAGCGGAAGTTTTTGTTCAGACTGCTTTGGACGAAGGCATTAATTTCTTCGACCATGCAGATATCTACGCCGGCGGTAAGTCTGAGGAGTTGTTCGCACGGGCAATTCACATGAGTCCGGCTGTCCGTGAAAAAATACTGCTCCAGACAAAATGTGGCATATGCCAGCACGATGGAAGCAACATTTACTATGATTTTTCTAAAGAGCATATTCTGGAATCGGTCGATGGCAGTCTGAAACGGTTGAATACCGATTACGTTGATGTATTGCTGCTCCACCGCCCCGACGCATTGGTAGATCCCGAAGAAGTGGCTGAAGCCCTTGACATCCTGCACAACAATGGAAAAGTCCGATTCTTTGGCATAAGCAATGAAAAACCTATGCAGATTGAATTGCTCAACAGGTACCTGAATCAGAAACTCGTCATTAATCAGCTGCAACTCAGCATTACCAACGCGACGATGATCAGCAACGGCATGAACGTGAACATGCAAAATGACAGCGCCGTTGACAGGGATAGCAGCATTCTCGACTATTGCCGCTTGAAAGACATTACCATTCAGGCATGGTCGCCATTCCAGTATGGTCTGTTCGCAGGCGTGTTTCTCGATAATGAGAAGTTCCCGGAACTCAATCTCAAGATCGATGAACTCGCCAAGACCAAAGGGGTGCCGAATACTGCGATCGCTATTGCCTGGATTCTACGCCACCCCGCCAAAATACAGCCCATTGTCGGAACAACAAGCGCGGCTCGACTGAAAGATATCTGCAAAGGGTCCACATTTGAATTAACAAGGCAAGAGTGGTACGAAATCTACCGCGCGGCAGGCAATGTCGTGCCATAAAACATTCCGATGTTGATTCGGCACATGGCATTGTGTGATTGAGGAGGCAATAAAGCAATGAACGCAAGTGAGCTTATTGACGATCTCATTGCCAATCTCACTGATTGGCGCGGCACCACGTTTGCCAGTATCAGGAGGATTATCCATGAAGCTGATCCCGATATTATAGAGGAGTGGAAATGGATGGGAACTCCGGTATGGTCCCACGATGGGATAGTCTGTAATGTCAATGCCTTCAAGGACAAAGTGAAGCTAACCTTCTCACAGGGAGCGAGCCTTGCAGATCCTGACAAGCTCTTCAATAACGGACTCACAGGCAAACAATGGAGAGCCATTGATATCTACAAGGATGACAAAATCAATGAGAGATCGCTAAAGGTTCTTATCCATGATGCTGTAGACTACAATCATTCCAGGGTGCAATCCACAAACCGGCCTCACGCGACACGAGGCAACCCGAAGAAGAAACCAGAGAAGTAGATACTCCAACATCGCGATACCTACGCATGGCTGGACGAACATCCCGATGTTGTATCCAACGTATGTCATATCCCTTTTAGCTGTAGCTGCAGCGGTCACCGGGCCGAAATTGGCCGCCATAAGGCCACACGTGGATGAAGGCGAAAATCAGAAAATCCCCTATTAACAAGGCTTTTCTGGCTTTTAAACAGAAGAAAGAGGACTCCTGAGCACCTGACCCCAGTCATGGACTCAGTTCTCCGGCGACAGACGTGCGAGAGGGGAGTCGCTGGTGGTTCAAGGTGATACTGGAAACGAAGTAATGACGCGTGGTGTGGGGGTAGAAAGCATGTGTTTGTCACCCGGGTCAGGAGAGTGGGCATGGAGCTGGGGAAGACTGTCTGATTGACCTTCTTGCATCTACGCACATACTCTGTTTGTACTGGTTGCGCCGAGTTGATGAATGGGGGCAACGGAGGGAGATACTCCAATGAAGACGAGGAGACGACAAGCTCTGTGGGGTATCTTGATCGCGGGCCTATTGGTTTGCACCATACTCGGATTCGTGGCATCCCGCTTCGGACATCTCACCCTGCCAGTTGCCAAGAAAGAACAGTTCACCAGCCCGAACCTGGCGGATTTTCCTTCCCGACTGCATTCCTCGGGTCATCTTGTCCTGGATGACAGCGGGACGACCGTCATTCTGAAGGGCCTGATGCCACCCGACCCATACAAGCTGGCAGGCGATGACAATCTGAACCGGGCTTTCTTCGAGGGAATGGAGAAAACCGGAGCAAACGTCATCCGTATCCCGGTCCACGCAGAACATTGGGAGAACGACGAATACTACCTGTGGCGCTACCTCGATCCAATTGTCATGTGGGCTGGCGAGATGCAGATGTATGTGATCATCGATTGGCATTCGATCGGGAACGTGGTCACCGGGGCGGGTGCGCAAATGCCAGATACCAGGCAGAAGCCAATGGACTTGGCTCTGTCCTTCTGGTCTACCACTGCGCGCTACTTCCGTGACGCTCCAAATGTCATTTTCGAAGTCTTCAACGAGCCGGAGAGCATTTCCCCGATGGAATGGAAGGCCGGCGCTGAGAAGCTGATCCAGGCTATCCGGGCTCAAGGGACAGATCAGATGGTGATTGTGGGTGGGACCGACTTTGGGAGAGATCTATCTTGGGTTCTTGAGTCCCCCGTGTCCGATGGCAACGTTGCGTACGCTTCCCACATCTACCCGGCCCACGCGTCTGCGGGCTGGAGCGGATGGTTTGGAAACGTCGCAGAGAAGTACCCCGTGATTTCCACAGAATGGGGGTACGCGAACAGTGCTCAGACGGGCGTGCCTTCCTACTTGATCGGGAATCGGGCTGACTATGGCAAGCCCTTCCTCGAGTACCTCGCTGACAAGGGTGCGGGCTGGGTGGCATGCTGGTATGACGATGAGTGGCTCCCCCCGATGTTTGCAGAGGGCCAAGACCAGCTAACTGACTATGGCGAATTCGTGCTGGAGAATCTGCACGGGAACGACTGACACGCCAAGTAGAAGAGCCAGAGAGACATCCGGGAGATTGGACGCCTCAGGATGACAGATTCCTACACTGGTCAGTGAGGCACTGAGTAGTCAGTTGGCAGATCTTCCGTTCCTCGCAGGAACTCGTGGACGGCTGCGTCGGCGATGGCCGAAATCAACCAGGCGCAACAGGAATCCGCGTCCTTGAGCGGAGCCCACCACAGACGGCGACCCCTATTTATGAGGGATTGGATGGTGAAGAGAGTACGGTGGTGGAGATAGGGGGAAAGCTGGGTCCTCACGACTCTCTGCTAATGCGCTAATTAGCGCACTTCGGACGCGGTCGTTGGAGAGATCCCGCAAGGACACTATGCCCTAGAGTTAGTCCCAGAGTGGGTCACAAGTACGTGATGGAGATAGGGGCAAACCAACACCTATTCTGCGTTTCGGTGAAACGGTGCACGACTAAATGCCTAAACACATTGTGACGAGACGCATAGAAGCCTAACCAGCTAGACACTGGATGTCTATATGACGAAATGCATGCAGGCTAAACGCCCAAATGTCCGAAAGAAAACGCGCTCTGCAGCACTTAGATAATAGACTGGCTAGGCAACAGACTGGATGCACGATTGGCTGAACGCTACTACGGCTCGTACTGTGGGCCGATCCTGCGG
>Ga0209840_1000135_pt1 | contig 16369 bp, 17 predicted proteins | sample PersoiDNA2013190_FD_185802 | JGI IMG/M metagenome (GOLD analysis project Ga0209840, IMG submission 185802) | Permafrost soil microbial communities from the Arctic, to analyse light accelerated degradation of dissolved organic matter (DOM) -... | ecosystem: Environmental > Terrestrial > Soil >... | reverse complement strand
TGCTCACGTCGACCCACGGGCGCCGGAGCGTCGCGCCGTCTGCGGGCAGCTCGTGCAGGTGGTGGGTCGTCGCGATCGCCCAGCCGTCCTGCAGGGGCGCCGAGCTGAGCACGCGCTCGCCGCGGTCCAGCTCCAGGCGGGCGCGGACGTCGTCGGGCAGCGAAGCGTGTCGACGCAGCAGAGCCATGGATCCAAACTAGTGCCGGCCGCGGCGAGCGACCGGATCGGGCGACCGGACCGAGCGGCGTGCGTCAGCCGAACCCGGCCATCTCGCGCAGGGTCCTCAGGCCCGGTTCCGCTGCGACCAGACCGGCGGACTGGATGGCCAGTGCGCCCGCCGCGGCGCCGAGGCGCAGGCACTCGGCGAGCGGGCGGCCCGCCAGGTGACCGAGCAGCGCGCCCGCCACGAACGCGTCTCCTGCCCCGTTGGTGTCCACGACCCGGTCGACCGGCACGGCGGGCACCTCGACCCAGCCCTCGTCGCGTCCGAGGGCCACGGCGCCGCGGGCGCCAAGGGTGCAGATCGCCCAGCGGGTTCCGGTCGCCACCCGGGCGGCGAGGAACGCTCGATGGTCGGGGAGTCGCTCACCGCTCACCACCAGGACGTCAGCAGCCTCGACGAACTGCCGGTGGAACTCGGCGGCGCCGTCGTAGTCGTGCACGTCGCACCACAGCGGAACGCCGGCCGTCCGGGCGATCGGGATCACCTCGCGGGCGTGGTCGGTCAGGTCCGCAACCACGACGTCGGCCCGGCCGATGGCGTCGCGCACCGCCTCCGGTACGGGGCCGGGGTCCGGCGGCAGGTCGAGGTAGATCGACAGGCGCGCCCCGTCGGGCGTCATGAGGTTCAGGTGGCGCTCGCTCGGGCCGACGCCGCGGGCCGCGGCCATCGTCAGGCGGGGGTGGACCAGGGCGGCGGTGATCCGCTCGGCGACGTCGTCGTCGCCCAGGGCGGTCCGGAGCGTGACGTCGACCGACAGGCGGGCAAGCGTCAGGGCCCTGCCTGCCGACGTGCCGCCGAGCCCGTCGTGGTGACCGGTCGAGAAGACGGTCTGCGGCCGTGGCTCCGGGAAGGCCGGCACGCCGACCATCGTGTTCCACGTCGCCGGTCCCGCGACCACCACATGCGGCATGGTTCACCGTATCGCCGGGCGGCTGCGGGGTAGCGTGGGCGACCGCAGGGCCAGTAGCTCAGCAGGTCAGAGCAGCGGACTCATAATCCGTCGGTCGCGGGTTCGAGCCCCGCCTGGCCCACCGTCGACACCTTCAGCGCGAGAGCGTCAGACGCGGACCAAGCCGGAGGCCAGCTCGGCACCCCATGCGCGGGCCGCCTCCAGCTCACCCTCGACCGGTCCGTCGGACTTGCCATGCACCCAGAACGTCTTGGGGTCGGCCGCCGGACGGCCGCCGATGCCCCGCAGGTGCTTGTGCGCGGCCTTTGCGGCCGAACCGGGCAGCTTGACCTTGACCACCGTCTTGGTGTCGAAGGTGGCGAACCGGGTGCCGCCGTCCGGGAGGGCGACGCTGTCCAGCCATTCCCGGATGCCGATCCCGCTGGAGATGACCGATCCGCCCGGTGCGGTCTTGGCGGCTTCCAGCCGGGTGTTCGGCCGGCTCATCCCGAACGCGTGGGTCGGACCACCGACCACCAGCAGATCGACGTCCCCGGAGACGGCAGAACCGCCTGGCTCCGCAGCCAGTGCGCCGACCTCGGTCACTCGCACCGGGCTGGCGGGGTTGATGCCCTCCGCGATCGCCTCCGCGATCGCCTGCGTGCTTCCGTACATCGACTCGTAGACCACCAGGGCTGCCATGGGAGCAACCCTGCCCTCGGCGGTCGCTGTTGCCTAGAGGCGGACGAAGGTCGGCGAGGTCCGGATCGCCGGCCTCTGGCGCATCCGCCACCGCGCCCCTATGGTCGGTTGCCTTGCCGACGAAGGGAAGCGCATGAGCCTCGACCCGGTCGCCACCAACCCTGACCACTACCGGCCGATCTTCGAGAATGAGCACGTCCGCGTGCTGGACTACACGGATGTGCCGGGCGACGTCACCACCCCGCACGACCACCCCGACAGCCTGATGTACACGGTGTCGTCGTTCCGGCGCCGGCTGGTGGCCGACGGCGTCTCGCGGGACGTCGATCTGCCGGCCGGGGGCGCGTTCTGGCTGGCGGCGCAGCGACACCACGGCGAGAACATCGGTGACACCCCGACCCACGTGATCCTGGTCGAGCTCAAGCACCCCGCCGACGGCGCAGCCTCGTCCGAGGCGGCACCGCTGGGTCCCAGCTGACGGCGGCGTCCCGGCGGCGAGGTGGTTCCCGCCAAACCGGGCACGCGGGTCGGCGATGGCTGGGATGATCGGCGCAGCGAGGTCCGAGAGGGGCCCCCGATGCGCACCAGCCGACCCGCAGTCCTCGCCGCAGCCGCAGTGGTCGCCGGGCTCCTGCTCGCTGGGTGCAGCGGCACCCCGGCGGAGGTCCCCGAGGCGTCCCTGACCGCCGATCCCGGGGCGTCGGTCGACCCCTCGCCCTCTGCGGAGCCGAGCCCGGAGCCCACCGAGACCGCGGAACCCGTCGACCCGCACCCGGCCCTGGCAGATCTGATCATCTCCACCGCCGGCCTCGGCCCGCTCACGGTCGGCAGCACACCGCCCGCCACCAACCCGGGCGCGGCGATGATCGCCTGGGACGAGGCCTTCTGCTCCGGTGAGATGTGGGAGGGCGATGGCGACCCGGGCCGGTGGGTGCCGTCCGGGTACGACAACGACACGAACTACATGGGTGAGCCAGCCTGGCCGTTCTACGTCGACGCCAGCGACGCCAGCGACGCCAGCGACGCCGGAGTCCACCGGGTCGACGTGATGGGCACGAGCCCGCACACCGTCGAGGGCATCCGGATCGGCTCGACTCTCGCCGAGCTCCAGGCGACCTACCCGGCGCTCGGCGGCCCCTTCGCCGGTCCGGTGTCGAAGGTGTGGTGGCTTCAGGACGCTGCCGGCTCCGTCGCGTTCGAGACCCAGGGCGAGGACATGCTCGGCGCGGGCGCCCCTGAGCAGGTCATCCTGATCCGGGTGCTGGCCCCCGGCGTCTCGCCGGAGTTCGGCGCCGCCAACAGCGGCAACGTCGCGGGAGCCTGCTTCTGAGCCGTCAACCGCTGAGCCGTCAACCGCTGAGGACCACCGTCGCGAGGAAGCACAGCGAGCCGAGCGCGAGCGCGGCGACCGCGAGCGGGAACAGGCGCCGTTCCTGCGCGCCGGCCGGCCTGACCGTGCCGGAAGGCCATCACCAGGGCAGCCGCGCCCGCGAGGCTCAGCACCGCGCCCAGCACCAACGTCACGACGCCCACGGCCCCAGTGTGCCTGTACGACGCGGCGCGTCCGGACAGCAGACACCGCCGGCGCCCACGGGCATACCGGCGGTGCCTGGTCCTGGGTAGGGCAGCCGAGCTAGCTGGAGCTCAGTACGTGCTGCCCGGGGTTGTCGTCGAGCCGTTGGTCGGGTCGCCGTCGCCGCCGGTCTTGGACCGCACGGTGTCGGTCGCCGACCTCACCGCGTCGCTGACCCGCTCCTTCAGCTCCGGGCCCTTCTCCTTCATGAGGGTGGTCGCCCGCTGCTCGACATCGTTGACGGTGCTCTGCACGCGCGGGTCCTCCCACAGCTTCTGGGCCTGGGTGCGGAGCTTCTCGAACTGCTCCCGCCCGGCGCGGGTCCCCAGCACGTAGCCCACCACGCCACCGATGAGGAATGCTGCCTTGGTTCGCATGTCCGCTCGTCCTTCCGTCGTCGTCTTGCACCGCCGCGCGCCCTCGTCGCGGGTCGCCGCGCGGTGCTGCTACTCGTGGTGAGCCTAGGTCCCCGGGCAGCCGGACGCGCGCCGGGTGGGCGACTCAATCGTTCGTGGGCAGCCCCAGGACGAGGTCACGGACCCACCGGATCGGCTGCCACGCACCGTCCTCGGACCCGGCAAGGACGACGACGTCGACCCTCCGGTCCGGGTAGTGCCGCAGGATGCCGCTGGCACCGGCGTTGATGCCCTCCTTCGACCACGAGCGCACCTGGCCGTCGGCGCTCACGTCGAACTCCAGGCCGTACCCGTACCGCACCGACGAGCCGTCGTCCTTGCTGTGGTGGACCACCTGCGGGGTGAGGAACGCCGCCGTCATCGCCGGGCCCAGCAGGCGTCCCGCACGCAGGGCGGACGAGAACGCCAGCAGGTCCTCGGCGGCAACCTGCGCCCCGCCGTCCGGGGAGCCGATCGGCGGGTAGCTGAAGATGTTCTGCCGCCAGGTGACGAGCCTCCCGTCGGCGTCGCGTACCGGGTCCCAGCCCTCCGCGACGTCGGGCGCCGGGTCCCGGCGGTCGAAGAACCCGGCGGTGCGCATCGCGGCCGGCCCGAACACGTGCTCGACGACGTACTCGCGGTAGCCCTGCCCGGTGACCTTCTCCAGGGCCAGGCCGGCCAGCACGTACCCGACGTTGCAGTACCGGCAGCCCTCGCCGGGCGCGAAGTTGGGGGCCTTGTGCACGAACTGCGGCAGGAAGTCGACAGTCTCGGTCACCGAGTAGCAGGGCTTGTCGACCCACAGCGCCGCGTAGTCCTCGCCGGCCTCCTCGTCGGCGTCGTCGGCGATCCCCGAGGTGTGGGTCAGCAGGTGGCCGATGGTGACCTCGACCGGGATCTGCGTGCCGGCAAGGTCGACCAGCTCGTGGATCGGCTGGTCGAGCCCCAGGCGGCCGGCCTCGACCTGCTGCAGCACGGCGACCGCCGTGAACGCCTTGGTGACCGACGTGGTGTCGAAGCGGGTGTGCAGCTCGACGGGCACTGGCCAGCGGCGCGACGCCGGGCCGTACGCGCCCTCGAACATGTGCTCCGCTCCACGACGGACCACCACCACCCCGGCGAACTCGTCGCGGTCTGCGGCTTCCTCGAGCGCGGTGTGCAGGGTGTCGAACGAGCTCGGTGCGGACATGGCCTCACGCTAGCGGCGGGTGGCGGGTGAACACGTGGGAACATGAGCGTCATGGCAATGCGTGAGATCCGTGTGGTCGGTGATCCCGTCCTGCGTACCCGTTGCGAGCCGATCACGGAGCGGGACGCTCGGGTGCGGTCGCTGGTCGAGGACCTGCTGGAGACCGTCGACGCCGAGGGCCGCGCGGGCCTGGCGGCGAACCAGATCGGCGTGAGCCTGCGCGCATTCGCCTGGAACATCGACGACGAGCTGGGCTACGTGCTCAACCCGCGGCTGGTCGAGACGTCCGAAGAGGAGTACCAGGACGGCGACGAGGGCTGCCTGTCCGTCCCCGGTCTCTGGTACCCGACCAAGCGGGCCTGGTACGCGCGGGTGGTGGGGGAGGACCTGGACGGCAAGGAGGTCGTCGTCGAGGGCACCGAGCTGATGGCGCGCGCCCTGCAGCACGAGTGCGACCACCTGGACGGGATGCTCTTCCTCGACCGCCTCGAGCGGTCCGTGCGCAAGAAGGCGATGCGCGCGATGCGCGAGCAGCTCATCGGGAGCTGATCAGCCCCCCGACGGCGGTTCGTGCTGGCGCTCCACGCGCCTGATCGGGCATGCTGGTCCCAGCACGCCGCAGGACCGTGCCCACCTCCCACAGGGGACCGAGGTCGTTGGGGAAGACGAACCTCGACCCGAACGGAGGGCTGACATGGCCGGTGCCATCACCCGCGGCGTACTTTTCGTGCACTCGGCGCCCCGAGCGCTCTGCCCGCACATCGAGTGGGCGGCAGGGGGCGTGCTCGGTGGACGCCTCACCCTTGACTGGATCGAGCAGCCCGCCGCGCCCGGCATGTTCCGGGCGGAGCACTCCTGGCAGGGCCTGCAGGGCACCGGCGCGCGCCTCACGTCCGCGCTGCGCGGTTGGGCCCACCTGCGCTACGAGGTCACCGAGGAGGCCAGTCACGGCGCTGACGGGGCCCGGTGGAGCCACACGCCCGAGCTGGGCATCTTCCACGCCGTGACCGACGTGCACGGGAACATCCTGGTCCCGGAGGACCGGGTGCGGGCCGCGCTGGAGCACGGTGCGGACGCCGCACGGCTGCGCCGCGAGCTGGAGCTGGCACTCGGCCAGGCCTGGGACGACGAGCTCGAGCCGTTCCGCTACGCGGGGGCGGGCGCGCCGGTCCGCTGGCTGCACCGGGTGGGCTGAGCGCCGCTCACCGATCGGGCCGGCGTTTCGCTCGGATCTGCGCGTCAGGCGCGCCGATCCGAGCGAAAGGTGCCCGAGGCGTTGCCGAGGGGTCCCGGGGCCGGGCAGCCCTCAGACGCTGGTGACCACCAGGGCCACGTTGTGCCCGCCGAAGCCGAACGAGTTGTTGATGCCGGCGATCTGGCCGCTCGGCAGGGCGCGAGGGATGTCCCTGACCAGGTCGAGGACCATCTCGGGATCGGGCTGGTCGACGTTGATCGTCGGCGGCGCGGTCCGCTGCTGCAGGGCGAGCACCGTGAAGATGGTCTCGACCGCACCGGCGCCGCCGAGCAGGTGACCGGTCATCGACTTGGTGGCCGACAGCGCCACCCCGTCGGCGAAGCCGCCCAGGACGTCGCGGACGCTGCGGGCCTCGATCAGGTCACCCACCACCGTCGAGGTCGCATGGGCGTTCACGTGCGCGACGTCGGCGGCCGACACCCCGGCGTCGGCCAGCGCCGCACGCATGGCCGCGATCTGCCCGCGACCCGAGGGCTCGGGTGAGGTGATGTGGTAGCCGTCGGAGCTGAGGCCGATGCCGGCGATCCGGGCGTACACCCGAGCCCCGCGAGCTGCGGCGTGCGCCGCGCTCTCCAGCACGACGATGCCCGCGCCCTCGCCCAGCACGAAGCCGTCGCGCTCGACGTCGTAGGGTCGCGACGCCCGCTCCGGGTCGTCGTTGCGCAGGGAGAGGGTGCGCGACGCCGCGAAGGCCGCAAGGGGCATCGGGTGGATCGCCGCCTCGGTGCCACCGGCGACGACGACGTCGGCCCGTCCGCTGCGGATCATCTCCACGCCGTAGCCGATCGCCTCGGCGCCGGACGCGCACGCCGAGACGAGTGCGTGGGCGCCCGCCTGGGCGCCCAGCTCCAGCTCGACGTAGGCAGCGGGGGAGTTGGGCATCAGCATGGGGACCGTCATCGGCAGGACCCGCCGGGCGCCCTTGGCCCGCAGGGTGTCCCAGGCGTCCAGCGTGGTCCAGATGCCACCGATGCCCGACGAGACCACCGCGCCCAGGCGCACCGGGTCCAGCTCGGGGGCCCCGGCGTCCGCCCAGGCCTGACGCAGGGCGATCACCGCGTACTGGGCCGAGGGGTCCATCCGCTTGATCTCCGGACGGCTCAGGGCCTCGCTGGGGTCCACCGCCACACGGGCGGCGAAGGTCACCGGCAGGTCGTACCTGACAGCCCAGTCGTTGTCCAGCGTGTGCACGCCGGACTTCCCGGCCAGGGCTGCGGCCCACGTGCTGGGCACGTCGCCACCGAGCGGCGTGGTTGCTCCCATGCCGGTGACGACGACCTCGGGTGCGCTGGTCACAGTTCCTCCTGGGCAGGTGGTAGGCGGATCGCCGAGCCCGAGGGCAGGTGGGTGGGCGGTTCGTGGGGTGCAGGGAGCGTCCGACGGCCTCGCCGGCCGCCGGACGCCACCGGCCAGGTCAGCCCTGCGCGCCCGCGATGAAGGACACGGCGTCGCCGACGGTGGTCAGGTTCTTGACCTCTTCGTCGGGGATGCGGACCGAGAACTTCTCCTCGGCGAGGGTGACGATCGTCATCATCGACAGCGAGTCGATGTCGAGGTCGTCGGTGAAGGACTTCTCCGGCGAGACGGAGTCAGTGGGCAGCCCGGTCTCCTCGCTGACGATCTCGGCCAGGCCGGCCAGGATCTCCTGCTCGCTGTACGCCATCGGTGTCTCCTTGTGAGGTGGTGCCGGTGCCGGAAGGCATCGGGTCGTGCTCGGTTCGGACAGCTGGTCGGCACCCTCGAGGGTGCGTGGGTCAGGGCAGTACGACCACCTGGGCCGCATAGACGAGCCCCGCGCCGAAGCCGATCTGCAGGGCGAGGGCGCCGCTGCTGACCTGTCCTTCGCGCAGCAGGCGCTCGGTGGCGAGCGGGATGGACGCGGCGGACGTGTTGCCGGTCTCGGCGATGTCCCGGCCGATCACCACCGACGTCGGCAGCTTCAGCTGCTTGATCATCTGATCGATGATCCGCATGTTCGCCTGGTGCGGGATGAACGCGTCGATGTCCTGCGCGGTCACGCCGGCTGCCGCCATCGCCTTCTCGGCGATCGGTGCCATCTGCCACACGGCCCACTTGAACACGCTGGCGCCCTCCTGGCGAAGGGTGGGCCACGTGCCGTTGTCGACCGCCTCGCGCCAGGTGTGGGTCTGGCTGATCAGGCGTGCCTGGCTGCCGTCTGACCCCCAGATGGTGGGGCCGATGCCCGGTGTCTCGGACGGCCCGATGACGACCGCGCCGGCACCGTCCCCGAGCAGGAACGAGATGGACCGGTCGGTCGGGTCGATGAAGTCGCTGAGCTTCTCGGCGGCGATGACGAGCACGTTGCGCGCGGCACCGGACCGCACCAGGGCATCCGCTTGGCCGATGCCGTAGCAGTAGCCGGCGCAGGCCGCGGAGATGTCGTACGCGGCGGCCGGGGTCGCGCCGATCCGGTCGGCCACGATCGCGGCCCCGGCGGGCGTCTGGCTGAAGTACGTGATGGTCGACAGGATCACCACGTCGATGTCGGCGCCGGTCAGGCCGGCGTCGTCCAGCGCGGCGCGCGCCGCGGCCTCCGACAGGTCCAGCACGTCCGTCCCCGGGCCGGAGCGGCGGCGGGTGATGATGCCGGTGCGCTTGCGGATCCACTCGTCCGAGGAGTCGATGGGCCCCGCGACGTCGTCGTTGGTCACGACGATCTCGCCGCGGACCCCGCCGATGCCCAGGATCCGGGAGTGTGCCGGCCCAGATGCCTGGGTCAGGGTCGGGCGCGGGTCGGTCACGCCGGTGCCTCCTCGTCGGTGATGGTCCAGGAGTGCCGGGCGATCAGGTCACGGGCGGCATCGAGGTCCGCGGGTGACGTCACCGCGACTGTCTCCACGCCCGGAAGGGTACGCCGGGCCAGGCCGGTCAGGACACCGGCAGGCGCGAGCTCGACCATGCCGGTGACGCCCATCGTCGCCATCGTCTGCTGGCAGAGGTCCCAGCGCACCGGCGCGACCACCTGCTCGGCCAGCCGGCGCAGCACGTCCCTGCCGCGGCCCAGCCCGGCGCCACTGCGGGACCGGTAGGCGGCGCCGTCGGCGTCGGACAGCAGCGGCACGGTCGGGTCCTCGGCCGGCCAGCTCTCCACGACCAGCGCGAACTCCTGCTGCGCCGGCTGCATGAACGGGGTGTGGAAGGCGCCGGCGACCTGCAACGGGATCACGCGTGCGCGAGTCGGTGGGCGCTCGGCGAGGCCGGCGAGTGCCTGCAGCGTTCCTGCGGCGACCACCTGACCGCCGCCGTTGACGTTGGCCGGGTACAGGCCGGCGGTCTCGATCGCGGCGAGCACCTCATCCGGGTCACCGCCGACGACGGCGCTCATCCCGGTAGGGGTCAGTGCCGCGGCGGCGGCCATGCTCCGGGCGCGGCGGGCGACCAGGCCGACGGCGCCCGCGTCGTCCAGGACACCTGCGAGGGCGGCAGCGCTCACCTCGCCGACGGAGTGACCGGCGGTGACGCCGGCAACCGTTGCGACCGGGCGGCCCTGGAGGAGGGCGCGCAGGGCTACCAGGGAGGCCGCGACGATCAGCGGCTGGGCGACGGCGGTGTCCCGGATGGCGTCCGCATCCGACGTCGTCCCGTGGCTGTGCAGGTCGATGCCGCAGGCCGCCGAGAACACCGCCAGCTGCTCCGGCACACCGGGCAGCTCGAGCCACGGGTTGAGGAATCCGGGTGACTGGGAGCCCTGGCCGGGGCAGACGATCGCGAGCACCCGTCAACCATGCCCGAACGGGCGCGGCGGGGCGGGCCTACGACGCCCACCAACCTCGAGAGTCGTCCTTGTGGGGTACCTACAAGTGGTGTGAGCAGGTCTCATCGGCGTGGGGCTGCGTCGCCGTCGAGGCGGCCGAGGGCGAGCGCCATCTGCAGCACATACGCCTCGCGGGGGTTGAGCGGGTCCCACCCAGTGACCTCGGCCACCTTGCGCAGCCGGTACCGCACGGTGTTCGGGTGCACGTAGAGCACCCGCGCGGCCGCCTCGAGCGATCGCCCGTGCTCCGCGTGGGCGGCCAGGGTCTCCAGGAGCGAGCCGCCCGCCCCGGCCAGCGGGCGGTAGGCCTGCTCCACGAGGGTCCGACGCGCGACGGCGTCGCCCACCAGCACACGTTCGGGCAGCAGGTCGTCTGCGGCGACGGGTCGCGGCGCGGTTGGCCAGGCGCGAGCGGCCGCCAGCCCGGCGAGCGCCGCAGTGGCCGAGCACCCGGCCTGGTCCAGGCCGGTCACCGTCGGTCCGATCACCACCGGACCGGGACCGAACCGGGTGACCAGGGCCTCGGCGGCCGCCCTCAGGTCGCCCTCGCCGCCCAGGACGACCACCAGCCGGTCACCGTGGATGCCCACCAGGGCGTCGTCCGCGGCCCGGCGGGTGGCCCGGCGGAGCTCGGCCACCCGGACGTCGTCCAGGGGCTGGGCCGTGGTACCGACCATCACCAGGACGCTGCCGTGTCCGCTCCAGCCCAGGGCAGCCACCCGGGACCGCAGGGCGTCGTCGGCCTCGCCACGGACAACTGCGTCCACCACCAGGGCCTCGAGCCGGGCGTCCCAGGCCCCGCGGGCCTCTGCCGCCCTGGCGTAGACCTCTGCGGCCGAGAACGCGACCTCTCGCGAGTAGCGCAGCACGGCCTCACGCAGGTCCCGTTCACTGCCCGGGGCAGCGAGGCGGTCGCTGTGGTCCTCCACCACCTCGACGATCAGGCGGACGAGCTGCAGCGTCTGCTGCAGGGAGATCGACCGGGTGAGCTCCGGAGGTGCGGCGGCGAAGATCTCGCTCGCCCCGTGCGGAGGTGTGCTGGGGTCGGAGAACCAGGTGATGAAGCTGGAGATGCCGGCCTGTGCGACCAGACCGACCCAGGACCGGTCCTCGGCGGGCAGTGCCCGGTACCACGGCAGCGTCTCGTCGAGCTTGCGCATGGCAGCTGCGGCGAGCAGGCCGCTGCCGTCGTGCAGCCGGCGCAGGGTGTGGGCTTTGTCACGCCCGGGAGCCGCCATGGGTCGAGCATAGGGGGCGCAGCGGGCAAGACGACATCGCGCGTTTGTGGAGAACCGACAAGGCAGTCCGGGCCGGCTGGCCTCAGGCCAACGCGGGGAGGGCATCTGAACCTGTGCAGAAGGTCACAGGACGCTATCGTCGACGTATGGATTTCCTCCCGCGGCTGCGTCGACTCGTGCGCCGACCGGCGTCCGGGTACAAGGTGGGCCTGCGCCGCCCGACGTCCATCCGGCGCCGGGACAGCGTTCGTGAGGACGCCGTCCGCGTGAAGCTGAGCGAGGACCCCAACGACGCCCAGGCGTTCCGTGCGCTGGCGGAGATGGTGCGGCGTCGGGCGGCGGAGATGGGCCCGGACGGCGACCCGCTGACGGCTCCCCAGGACGAGGTGGAGCAGGAGAAGCAGCGGGCTGCCGACCTGGCTGTGTGGGCGCTGGCAGAGGAGCTCGCGGGCCATCCCCGTGCCTGGTACCCGCTGATCGAGCTGGCCCGCCTGTCGGTCCACGACGACCACGAGGGGGCGCTGCGGCGTCTGGCGACGGCCGCCGAGCGCGACCCCTCCGGTCAGGCGCTGCTGGAGGGTCTTGCCGTGCTGCGCGACGCCGGCCTGCCCGTCGAGGCGCTCGGCCTCGGCGTCGGCCACTGGCGGGTCAAGGAGCAGCCGGTCGAGATCGCCCGGCAGCTGGTGCTAGCGGCCATCGAGGCCGACCGGCCGCTGGAGGCCAAGCACCACCTCGCCGCGCTCGATCTGCACCCCGACAGGGCAGCCGCCGCACGGCTCCGCCCGGAGCTCGAGGCGGCCGTCGCGCACGCCGAGCAGCAGATCGCCGGCACCTGAGGGCGCTGCCCCGCCCGGCAGGACGTCACGAGGGCCCGGAACCCGTCGGTCCCGGGCCCTCGCGCTCAGCTCTCAGGCGTCCCCGCCCGCGGTCCCCGAACTGCCGGCCCGGACGTCGTGCAGCTGGTAGCGCTCGATCGCTCGTGCCGGTACGTCGGGGCTCACCTCACCGCGGCGGGCGAGCATCTGGAGCACCTTGACCGCCGTTGACGGGCCGTCGATGTGGAAGAACCGGCGTGCGGCCGCCCGGGTGTCGGAGAACCCGAAGCCGTCGGCACCGAGCGTCTCGTACTCGCCGGGGATCCACTTGCGGACCTGGTCGACGACCAGGTGGTTGTAGTCGCTGGTGGCGACGAACGGCCCTGGCGCGCCCTGCAGCTTCTGGGTCAGGTACGCCGTCCGCGGCTCTTCCTCCGGGTGCAGGAAGGCGTGCTCGTCCGCGGCCACCCCGTCCCGGCGCAGCTCGTTCCAGCTGGTCACCGACCACACGTCGGCACGGACGCCCCAGTCGTCTGCGAGCAGCTGGCGGGCCTCCAGCCCCCACGGGACACCGACACCGGACGCCAGGATCTGCGCCCGGGGCCCGTCGCCCTCGCTCGTCGCCACGCGGTGGATGCCTCGGACGATGCCCTCGACGTCCACGTCGTCCGGCTCGGCCGGCTGCTGCATCGGCTCGTTGTAGACGGTCAGGTAGTACATGACGTTGGGGTCGCGCGGGTCGCCCTCGCCGTACATCCGCTGCAGGCCGTCCCTGACGATGTGGCGGATCTCGTAGGCGTACGCCGGGTCGTAGTGCACGACGGCGGGGTTGGTCTGGGCCAGCAGTGGGGAGTGCCCGTCTGCGTGCTGCAGGCCCTCACCGGTCAGCGTGGTGCGGCCGGCGGTGGCGCCGACGACGAAGCCGCGGGCCATCTGGTCACCGGATGCCCAGAACTGGTCGCCGGTCCGCTGGAACCCGAACATCGAGTAGAAGATGTAGACCGGGAGCATCGGTTCCCCGTGCGTGGCGTACGAGGTGCCGACCGCCTGGAAGGCCGCGACGGAACCCGCCTCGTTGATCCCGGTGTGCAGGATCTGGCCGGTCTCGGACTCCTTGTAGGAGAGCATCAGCTCGCGGTCGACAGCCAGGTAGTTCTGCCCGAGGGTGCTGAAGATCTTCGCCGTCGGGAAGATGGCGTCCAGGCCGAACGTCCGCGCCTCGTCGGGGATGATCGGCACGATCCGGTGGCCGAACTCCTTGTCCTTGATGAGCTCCTTGAGCAACCGGACGAACGCCATGGTCGTCGCCACCTGCTGGCTGCCCGAACCCTTGGCGATGACGTCGTAGGTCTCGTCGGGCGGCAGGGTCACCGGCGTGTGCTTGGTGCGCCGCTCCGGCAGGAACCCGCCGAGCGCCTTGCGCCGCTCGATCATGTACCTGATCTCGGGCGAGTCCGGGCCCGGGTGGAAGTACGGGGCGTTGTACGGGTCCTCGAGCTGGTCGTCCTCGATCGGGATGTGCAGGAAGTCCCGCAGCAGCTTGAGGTCGTCGGTCTTGAGCTTCTTCATCTGGTGCGTCGCATTGCGGCCCGCGAAGCCCGAGCCCAGCCCGTAGCCCTTGATGGTGTGCGCCAGGACCACCGTCGGCTGACCGGTGTGCGCGACGGCGGAGGCGTAGGCCGCGTAGACCTTGCGGTAGTCGTGGCCACCGCGCTTGAGGGCCCAGATCTGGTCGTCGGTCATCCTCTCGACCAGCGCCTTGGTCCGAGGGTCCCGGGCGAAGAAGTTCTCGCGCACGAACGCGCCGTCGTTGGCCTTGTAGGTCTGGAAGTCACCGTCCGGTGTCACGTTCATCAGGTTGACCAGGGCCCGGTCCTTGTCCGCGTTCAGCAACGGGTCCCACTCCCGGCCCCAGATCACCTTGATCACGTTCCAGCCGGCACCGCGGAAGAACGCCTCGAGCTCCTGGATGATCTTGCCGTTGCCGCGCACCGGACCGTCGAGGCGCTGGAGGTTGGCGTTCACGACGAAGATCAGGTTGTCCAGCTGCTGCTGGGCGGCCAGCTGCAGCATGCCGCGGCTCTCCGGCTCGTCCATCTCGCCGTCGCCGAGGAATGCCCAGACCTTCTGCTGGCTGGTGTCCGTGATCCCGCGGTTGTTCAGGTACCGGTTCACCCAGGCCTGGTAGATAGCCGACGCCGGTCCGAGTCCCATCGAGACCGTCGGAAACTCCCAGAATTCGGGCATCAGGCGCGGGTGCGGGTAGGACGAGAGCCCGCCACCCGGCTTCGACACCTCCTGGCGGAAGGCGTCGAGGTGCTCCTGCGAGAGCCGCCCCTCGAGGAACGCACGGGCGTAGATGCCAGGCGCCGCATGCCCCTGGAAGTACACCTGGTCCCCGCCGCCGGCGTGGTCCTTCCCGTGGAAGAAGTGGTTGAAGCCGACCTCGTAGAGGGTGGCGACGGAGGCGTAGGAGGAGATGTGCCCACCGACGCTGATCTCCGGTCGCTGGGCCCGGGTCACCATCACGGCGGCGTTCCAGCGCATCAGTCGCCGGAAGCCGCGTTCGAGCGCCTCGTCGCCGGGGAAGTACGGCTCCTCGTGCACGCCGATCGTGTTGACGTACGGCGTGACCAGGGACGTGGGGATGGCGACGTTGCGTTCCCTTGCGCGCTTGAGCAGGCTGAGCAGCACGTAGCGCGCCCGGGGGCCGCCGCGCTCCTGCAGGAGTCCGTCGAAGGACTCGACCCATTCCTTTGTCTCGTCCGGGTCGATGTCCGGGACCTGGCTGAGCAGGCCGTTGATCAGCGGGCCAGTCGTGTCCTTTGCAGCCACCAGCAACCTCACCTCTCGTCCGCACCGCGCGGCCGGTCGGCCGCGGTGCTCAGGTCTGCCGCACGCGGCCGGCGCCGATCGGCGTCCGCCCCGCCCGGGACCATGGTCCTTCGTAGGACCATTCTCGCCCCCTGTCGGCGCGGAAGTCACACCGAGGTCTCGGCGACCGTTCCGGGGTGTCCGGCGTCGTCGTGCCCGGTGGGGACACCCGGCGGGCGGGCTGTCGTGGGGTCGCCAGATGGGACCGATGACCATCATCAGTGGCGTGGCGCTTGCCACGGGACCGCGGGATGCTGTGGGCTACCGGCAGGGCGGGGCGCATCAGGCACCCGGCGCTCCCGGCATCCGTGCCGGGCTTGACGAAGGGAACGGGCAGCAACAGTGGGATCGACCGAGGAGCTCGATGGCGGTGCGGGGGCGGGTCGCTTGGGGTTCGCCGCGGGGCAGGTGGTCCAGGAGTTCGGCTACGGCGACGACGTCGACCAGGACCTGCGGTCGGGCATCGAGGAGGTGATCGGCAGCGAGCTCGTCGACGAGGAGTACGACGAGGTGACCGATGGCGTCGTCCTGTGGTGGCGGGACGACGACGGCGACCTGACCGATGCCCTGGTGGATGTCCGCGCCTCGCTCGAGCCCGGTGGGCTGATCTGGGTGTTCACCCGGAAGCTCGGCCGCAGCGGCCACGTCGACCACAGCGACATCGAGGACGCGGCCACGACAGCCGGCCTGCACGCCACCAGCACGTTGTCGATCGCCGTGGACTGGTCCGCGACGCGGCTCGGCACTCGCGGGCGCGGCCGGTGAGTGCGCCGACGCCCGTCCCTCGCCCAGGCGATCCGGCTCCGGAGATCGTCCTGCCGGACACGCACGGGACGCCCGTCTCGCTCGTCGGGCTCCGTGGCACCGCGGTTGTGCTCGTCTTCTTCCCGTTCGCCTTCTCCAGCATGTGCACGAGCGAGGCGGGCGAGCTGCGGGACAACCTCGAGGACTTCGAGGCGGCGGGCGTACGTCTGCTCGGCATCTCCTGCGACCCCAAGCACGCGCTGCGAGCCTGGGCCGAGCAGGAGGGTCTCGGCTTCGACCTCCTCTCGGACTTCTGGCCGCACGGTGCGGCAGCCAGGTCTTTCGGGGTGTTCGACGACGGCTCCGGGATGGCCGTGCGGGGTAGCTTCCTGATCGACGCCGACGGCATCGTCCGGTGGCAGGTCGTCAACGCCCCGGGGCACGCCCGGGACATCGGCGCGTACCGCGCGGCGCTCGCCGCGCTCTGAGCAGGGTCGAGCCGGCCGGCGGCCAGCCGTCGTGACCCGGTACCGCCGACTGGGCCGACGGTAGGCTTCCTTCGACGTCGGGCCTGTAGCTCAGTTGGTCAGAGCGCCGCGTTTACACCGCGGAGGTCGTCGGTTCGAGACCGGCCGGGCCCACCACGTGGCGGCGCCCCGTCCGGTGGACCTGCCGGGCCCACCACATGGCGGCGCCC
>Ga0209840_1000134_pt1 | contig 16428 bp, 15 predicted proteins | sample PersoiDNA2013190_FD_185802 | JGI IMG/M metagenome (GOLD analysis project Ga0209840, IMG submission 185802) | Permafrost soil microbial communities from the Arctic, to analyse light accelerated degradation of dissolved organic matter (DOM) -... | ecosystem: Environmental > Terrestrial > Soil >... | reverse complement strand
CGGCGGAAGGCGTTGCTGCCGGCCGTCAGGGTGATGATGCTGCCGACAGTGGCAAGGGCAAGCCCTGCGAACAGGACGCTGAGGATCAGCGCCGTGAACGAATTCCGCGCGAAGAAATAGGGGAGGACGGGGAACAGCAGTCCGATCGTGTAGGCGGCGCCGGTGAAGAGGGCGCTGCGGACCTCGTTGACGGAAGTGTTCTCGGTGAGGAGCCCGATCATCGCGTCTTCGTTCGATGCCAGCTTGCTGGTGACCTCGTCGGTCAGGTCGGAGGGCATCCCGGATTCGGTCAGCTTCTTGGCCAATTCTGCCTGCGCCCGTTTGGGGGCGATATTGAAGAGGAGGTCGGTCTTGCGCCGGACGCCTTCGTTGACCTGGCGCTGACTGCGGACCGAGGCCCAGGTCGCAAAAGCGATCGACAGCGCGCCGGCGAGGCCGACGACGAGGCCGTTGACACCGACGATCTGCGGACGCGTCGGGTAAAGGGCCGAGAGGCCGGTGACCGCGCCAAGCAGTTCGACGAGACCGTCGTTCATGCCCATCACGAAATCGCGAACGTTATCCTTGGGCAGTGCGTTGAACTGCGATTCCAACTCTTCCTCATGGCCGAGCTCGTCCTCGATGATGCGCGTGATGTCGGTCTTCTCGGCTTCTTCCAGGGTTGCGGAGTTCAGGAAGTCATAGTACGACTCGACGGTGGTCGCCTCGCCGATTTCGAGGAGGGACAGGTAGTGTCGTGTCCCGAGTATCCGGCGCAGGAGCCGTGCCCAGGCGAACGAGAACCACGACGGCTCGGCGGTGGTGATGCCGCGCTTGAGAAGGAACGCGCGCCAGAAGGCTATGTGGAGGTTCTCAACCCGAGCCAGTTCAGCAAAGCGCCCCCGGAGGGCAGGGTCCTTCTCGGACCCGGCCAGGTGGGCATACAGGCGCGATGCACCCCGCTCGTCGGCGTAGAACCTCATCACTTTGGCTGTTTCATTGATCATGGAAGACTCCTTTCAGACTCGCTGACATTGTGAAGACCATTGTGCCTGGCACCAAGGGAATTCACAATTCAGCGGCGGAACGTGTGTCGGAGGACAATTGCCTGCTGGGGACACATCTCGTGGCAGCAGTAGCAAAGCACGCAGGTCCTCCGGTTGAACTGAGGGTACTGTGCAAGCCTGATTGCTTTCGCAGGGCACCGCTGGGCGCAGATGCCGCACTTGATGCATTTGGATGTGTCGACCACGGGGATGGGTCGGTTGGAGGCGCCGACGATGCGCTGAAATGTTGCTGCGATCGACACCACCGCACCACCCATGTAGCTGCGGGGCCTCGCGAACGCCGGCTGGATGGGCGTGAGGTCGCCGACTGCAAGCGTGCCGTCAGGGACAGGAACGACATGCGACAGCGGTGTGAGTTCCCAGTCGATGCCCATCATGCGGCACATAGCCCAGTCCGCGAGGACAGGATTATCTGCGACGATGACGGCCCGCAAGTGTCTTGGCCTTCCTGCCGAGGGTCCCTCTCCATCCATACCGAGGATGCCGTCCATGACGACCCGCTCATGCACGGGGAGGGCGGCGTGGAGGTCCAGCAGGCACCTGGCAAACTCGTCACCGGACGGAATCATGTGGAGACCCGTGCGCTCGGCCTTGGGCGTGAGCCCGAACAGGTTCTTGACAGCACCCGTGACCAGGGTCAGTGAATGGGTTTTCGCCTTGGGCAGGTTGAAGAGAACCTTGGACTGCCACAGCAGGTCGGGCAGGGTGATAGGCCGGGGGCTCCGTGGGTGCTCGAGGTGGACGTGCCTGAACCCATACTGATCCAGGTGGCAGATGGTGACCCGCTCGTCACCGGCGTATTCCTCGAGGCCAAAGTCAGCGGCCAGGCGTTCGCTGGGGACGTGGTTGCCCGGAATGTCGCCAACGATGACGCGGAGCCCGTGTCCGAGCAGAAACCGGACGAAGGCATGAATGAAGTGAGGGTTGGTCATCAGCGCCCGCTCGGGTTCTGCTTCCTGCAGGATGTTTGGCTTGACGAGGACCGTGTCGCCGGGAACGAGCCCGCCCAGAAGGAACTCCTGGCGGCTTGCGAACACGTCGCTTAGTCGCCCTTCGTCATAATCGTCGAGCCGGTCAATCCATGCCTGCATACGTGCCTCCTGTTCTGTATCAACAGGATAGCCGCAGCAGCCCGTGACTCAAGCCCGTTTCTGTGCAGGGACGTGCTCGAGAGCTGCCCTGAGCGCGTGGCGTGTCGGCAGAAGGAAGGCGAGCACGACCAGGACGGCTGCAACGCCGAGCAGCAGGTGATACGCCGACGTGATGCTGGTGTGCTGCGCCCACTGACCCAGGATGATGACGACACTGCCGCCGATGCCCCAGGAAAGGCCCATGATAGATGCGGAGACGAGGCCGCGGTGGTTCGTGACCAGTTCGTGCGCGAAGACGATGTTGGAGCTCAATGTGAAGCAGCTGAAAAAGCACATGGCTGGGAACCAGACAATGCTGGTCGACCCGGTCAGGACGAACATCAGGAGGGTCACGGCCACGCCTGTCGCCCCGATGATGTTGATCGCCCTGCGGCCGATGTGGTCGGAGAGCTCGGCCCCGATGACATTGGCGACCGCGCCCACGAGCGAACCGACGGCAAGGTAGACGCCGGCTTTGCCCGGTTGGAACCCGAGTGTCTGGAACAGCAGGGGCAGCAAGATGGTGACGCCGTTGTAGATCATCGCACTCAGGGTGGAGTTGGCGACGAGCATGAGGTACCCTTTGAACGCAGGACTGTCTGTCATGCGACCGCCGTTGCCGTTTCGTATAGTTATTGTGGGGCCTTCCTGGCGTGGGAGCGCGAACACCTGGAAGAAAGCCAACGCAATGCCAGGGATGGCTAGGATCCAGAAGCGCTCGAGGTGCAGCAGTCCAAAGAGAGGGATGACAGTCAGCGAGCCGACAAAGGAGCCCATGGATCCGCCGAAGTTGAAGATGGACATGAACCGGCCTTTATTTGTCGAGAATAGCTGGCTCATACCGGCGGCCCCCTGCGGATGAAACATCGCAAGCGAAAGAGCTATGGCGGTGAAGATGAGCAGGAGCCAGCCAAAGCTGCGGGCGAACGGCAGCAGGGCCAGCGAAACGGCGGCGAGGACGGAAGAGGTGACGACAAGTGCATTGGCACGCCGCATGCGGTCGGACAGCAGACCGAAGATTGTCTGGACAAGGCCAGAGACGATGGGGAGACTGGCACCAAGTGCGGCGGCGGCCCCCAGAGAGAAACCCAGACGGGTGCGGAAGACGGGAATGAGAGGGGGAAGAAAGGCAGCGTACCATTCGACAAGGAAGTGACCACCAGAGATTGCAAGCAGTGCTTTTCGTATGCGGCTCATTGTTCAGCTCTCTCCTTGGAACATGCGAAAAAGGCAACCTCGGAGCGAGCAGACGAGTCCGCCATGAACGCGAGCAATGTTCCGCGCGAGGCTACCTTCTTCTGTTATTAGTATAGCAAACCTTCAGGATATGTCAACTTCCGAAATACTTCAGGCTGCATGCCGCTTCCAGACATTGGTGATGTAATGTTCGGCGCCCAGACTTCTGCGCGGAGGTTCGACGGTGGGCGTGGCAGTTCGGCGTTGACGATCCCAGTTGCCTGGGTCACTCGTTCGCGACGAACCTGTCTCCGGCAATCCCTTTGAGCAATCGGCGGAGTTCACGTGGGTCCGTGTGACCGTCGACCTGCAGGGATATCTCTCCAGTCGTCGTGCTGAACATGAGCTTGTGGGGAGGCTCTCCGGCAGTGCGTGGCCCGAAGCGGCCCGGCGGGGTGCCCTGGAGCAGATCGGCTTTCTGGATGTCGGCATAGCCAAGCACACAGGCTGTCGGCAGTTCCGCCAGGACATCGGCGAGCGTCATCCCGGGATACCCGTCAATGAGCGCGAACGGCGCTTGGGCAGCGTACCACATCTGCTGGAAACGGCTTGCTCCCTGCGCTTTTGCGTCGGCTGTTCTCGCCTCGCGAATCTTGCGGACTTTCGCCTGGTCGAACGGGGCGAGCACGACAAATGAGCGGGTCAACAGCATTGTCAGCTCGACGGACTTGAAGGCGCCCTGTCGCTCGACCACCTGACAGGCGAGGAGGACGGTTTCTATTTCAGGAGCATCCATCAGAACCTCAAGTCTAGGATGAGTACGAGGGCGGAGACGAGAATCATGAGTACCGAATATGGGACGGCAGACACGGACTCTTGCGCGCGACTCGCGGATTTCCAGCTGATGTAGAAGACAAGGAACAGCGCAGGGATGAGCAGGCCCCAGTAGTCGGTGCGCGAACCAAAGCTCCAGAACAGGGCTCCCATGACAGCCGTACAGACGACAGCGACAATGACCACCAGCAGTTCACTGATCCATCGTTTGCTCATGTTGACCCCCTCTCACCTATGTCGCCAGAACGTATGCGCACTGTCAGGATAGTCCAAGGCGGCGCACGGTCAATGACTGGTGACCTCTGATCGGGAAACGGAGACGAGATGACAGACATTTCCTGCTTATCGGTGGGGTCGCCCTGCTGGGGGTCGATCCTGCATTGACCGGACATCGTTCACATCCCGTACCAGACTCCCGTAACACTGCAAATGCTGTCAAAATGGAGCACGCGGCCTCCTTCTCCTTGATATCTTTACAGAAGACCATTGACGAACGGAAAATGCCCTCTACTCTTAGCTTATCAAAGTAAGGGGGAACCGTGATGAAAAAGATGACCAACGACAAGCGTATGGAACTAGTTCTGGCAAGGCTGCGCAGTTACTGGGAGACTGAAGATCCGCGTCGAGTCGGTGGACTGACCGCGTCTCAGCTCTCGTTGCTGCTCTCGCTTTCTGAGCATCCTGGTTGCCGCGTGCAGGACACCGCCGAACGGCTCGAGTTGACTGCTCCGACCATCAGCATTGGAGTGCGCAGACTGGAGAACATGGGGCTGGTGCAGCGCGGGGCCGATCCTGATGATCAGCGCGCCGTATGTCTGTATCTGTCGCCGCAGGGCAGAAAAATCGCTTCCAAGGCACGTTCTCTACGCGCAGCCAAGCTGGAGACGATGCTGTCCCCGCTGACAGTGAATGAGCAGGAGTCACTCCTCGAGATGCTGGAGAGGGCGATTCCGGATGCTGATTGAAGGTACATTACTGTAGCCTGTTGACAAGAACAAGGAGGGTACCGTGAATGCACGCCCAATAATGCCAGGCATCACCCTCATGGGAGCGGTCGACTGGGACCGCAGGCTGTTTGACTCGTTGATCCCGCTGCCTGAAGGGACCAGCTACAACGCGTATCTGGTACGGGGCAGTGAGAAGACCGCGCTGGTCGACACTGTCGACCCGGCGAAACTAGACGTCCTCATGGCTCAGCTCGACAGTGTCGAGCGCCTGGATTACCTTGTTGCACAGCATGCCGAACAGGACCACAGCGGCTCCATCCCTGCCGTTCTTGCCCGGTATCCTGGGGCTGTGCTGGTAACGAATCCGAAGGCAAAGGAGTTGCTGCAGGAACACCTGGACATCCCGGACGATCGGTTCAAGACCGTCGCCGACGGCGAGACTCTATCGCTGGGCAACAAGACCCTGCGGTTCATCTACCTGCCATGGGTCCATTGGCCCGAAACGATGGGCACGTATATCGAGGAAGACCATGTCCTGTTCTCCTGCGACTTTCTCGGCTCGCACCGGGCGCAGTCGGGCGTGTTCGCCGAGCGCCACATCGTCATGCACGGCGCCAAGCGCTACTACGCCGAGATCATGATGCCGTTCCGCAGCTTCGTCATCAAGGATTTGGACAAGCTGGCCGGTATGCAGATCGACATGGTCTGCCCAAGCCATGGTCCTGTCTACAAGGACCCGACGTTCATCATGGATGCCTATCGCGAGTGGGCAGGCGACCCTCCGCACAACAAGGTTGTCATCCCCTTCATCTCGATGCATGGGAGCACGCTGAAGATGGTCGATCGCCTCACGGCGGCCCTGGCCGACCGGGGGGTTACCGTCGAACGGTTCGACCTGACGACTGCCGACCTCGGCGACATCGCCATGTCCCTCGTGGACGCCGCGACCATCGTCATCGGCACACCTGCCGTGTTGACGGGTCCGCATCCCAAGACCATCGAGATCGCGTACCTGGCTGGAGCGCTTCGTCCCAAGGCCCGGTTCGTATCTATCGTCGGGTCGTTCGGGTGGGGTCAGCGTATCGTCGACGTCCTTGGTGGACTTATCGCGCCGCTGAAAGCCGAACTCCTCACACCCGTCCTCGCTAAAGGCGAGCCTCGTGCCGCCGACATGCAGGCTATCGATGCGTTGGCGGACACGATTGCCGCCAGGCATCGCGAAGCGGGCCTTCACTGAACCACGCACATTCTCCGTACAACGAACCCCCGGCCTTATGGCCGGGGGTTCTGTCTTCATAGTACCTGTCAGGGTGACAGGCGCCCAACCGCGCGAAGGGTTAGCGAACGATGCTCAGGGTTACTAGGGATTGCTTGTCTTCAGCGATACCCACGTCGCTCCGCCATCCGTTGTCGTGAAGACCTTGCCATCCTGGTCCAGGCCCCAGCCATTCGAGGAATCGCTGAAGGAATAGGTCTTTACATTCGGGTCGTTCGAGACAGGTCCCAAGCTCCAGGTGGCACCGCCGTCGGCGGTCTGATACGACTGCATCACGAGTTTGCCGATCTTGTGTGCGTAGTACTGCACGTAGTCCAGCATGACGACACCATTCTTCTTCTGGTCTCCAAAGAACACGGGAGGATAGGCGTCGGCATAGTAATCGTTCGCAGGGGACAAACTTTCATACGCAGCAGGAACGGGCAATGACCATAGTTTCCACGTCGTGCCACCATCTGTCGTCTTGAACATCAGCACAAACGTGTATGCACTATAGGAGCACGTCACAAATCCGTTTTCAGGCGTGGAGAATGTCATGCCCGTTGGATAGCCCGCTATTCCATTCATCGTTCCAGCCACATCCGTCATGCCGGTGATATCCCGGATAAAGGAAAAGGTTTTGCCGCCGTCGGTGGTCCGGTACAGTGATTTTGCCATCTGTCCGGCCCCGGGAGTCCCAGTGATCATGAGATAACCGTTCGACGCGTCGGCGAAGCTGATCTTGACGCCGCCGATGTCGCCTTTTTCCCAATCCAGTTTGGTAAGGATATTGGTACTGTCCCAGGTCGAACCCTTGTCGCTTGTACGATAGACCACGATCTTCGGGAGATTGGCGGTGCCGGCATTGGTTGCGACGAACGCAGTCTGCCCGTCAAAAAAGCAGGTACCAATCGTCGGAGGGAACTGCACTTCGAGGGGTGTCTGGGGGGTAGAAACGTCGGCCCACGTAGCTCCACCGTCCACGGTCCTGAGTATCTGGTTGTCCTTGGTTAACGCCCATCCGGTCCTGCTGTCTATCAATGTGATCTGCGAAAGGTCCTGAGGCTGCGTCATAACGACCTGTCGATCCGATCTCGCGCGGGTCGTTACGATCACTGCTGCCACCACCAGGACAGCTACTGCGGAAACAACAACCGCTGTCCTTGTTTTTCTATTCATCAGAATCGCCTCCAGGCGTTTGTTAGAAATCTGCTATGATGGCGTTACTCACCAAATATGCCACGTGAAGCCACCCATACAGCCTATCTAAGACGTCGCATCACCTCACGAAGTTCCCGACCGTCTACACGATACGGAGACAGCAGACTTCGCAGGTACAACAGCCGGGACACTTGGTTGTTGTACCAGAGCGGGCGCTGGTTCAGTTACGTGGCTTTTGCCTGGTTTGCGACAGCAGCAGCAGCTCGTGCAGCAGCCTCAGGGTCGCCGAGGTAGGTATGGCTGATTGGCTTGAGGTGCTCGTCCAGCTCGTACACGAGCGGGATGCCCGTCGGGATGTTCAGCTCGACGATGTCGTCATCGCTGATGCCGTCGAGGTACTTCACGAGGGCGCGGATCGAGTTGCCATGGGCGACGATGATAACCTTCCGACCGGTCTTCACAGAAGGCGCGATCGTCTCTTCCCAGTACGGGACGAACCGTGCGACGGTGTCCTTGAGACATTCGGTCAGCGGCAGGTCGTCTTCGGGCACGTCGGCATAGCGGGGATCATGTCCCGGCCAGCGGTCATCGGTTTTCAGCAGAGCGGGTGGCTGAGTGATGTAGCTGCGCCGCCACAGTTTGACCTGTGCGTCACCGTATTTCTGCGCCGTCTCAGCCTTGTTGAGTCCCTGTAGGGCTCCGTAGTGACGTTCGTTGAGGCGCCAGCTGCGGACCTGCGGGATCCACATGAGGTCCATCTCGTCGAGGGCGATCCACAGCGTGCGGATGGCTCGCTTGAGGACCGAGATGTACGCCAGGTCGAAGGTGAACCCACTCTCCTTCAGGAGCTTGCCTGCGTCGTGTGCCTCGATGACCCCCTTCTCGGACAGATCAACGTCGGTCCAGCCGGTAAACCGGTTCTCTTTGTTCCACGTGCTTTCGCCGTGCCGGAGTAATACTATTTTGTACATGTATCTCCTCCTCGGAAGATTAATTCTCCTTCAGCATATCGCATGCAACGGGGACATCGTAAAATGTGTGTGGAGAGGCGGATCCCGTCAGCGGTCCGCAATCGATCGCTCGAGGCGTCCGCGCGCGAGAAGGAGAGGGATGACCACGATCTGCACGGCGATGCCGGGAAGGCCCGCGACGATGCTGGCAAGGACGTAAGCGACAGGTTCAGCCTTCAGGCCGATGGATGGTCCCAGCAGGGCGACTGCCAAGCCCAATGCGATTCTGCCGGCAGCCATCGCGAGAAGGAGCGACCACAGTGGCGCGAGTCTCCAGCGACGATGGGCAACCCCGGCGACCAGACCGTAGACGGCCAGCTCGACGACCATGGGTGGCAGGATGGCGACCGGAGGCATGCCCGTCAGAAGCGTGCTGAGCACGGGGGTGGTGACGCCGAGGAATGCCCCTGCAACAGGGCCCAGCAGCAGTCCACCCAGCAGGACGGCATAGTGCATTGGCAGGAACCACTGGCCGCCCAGCGCTCCGAAGAGGGAGTGAAAAACCAGGGGCAGCAGCAGTCCCACCGCCAGCAACAGGCCGGTCGTCGTCAGGGTCCGCACAGGAAAGCGTCGTGTCATTGGTGCCTCGGTGTCCAGCAGGATGGGGGCCTCTCACTATAAGAGCAGCCCCAGCGACTGTCAACCTCTGTTCTAGCGGCGCTGGGTGATGTCGTCCTGGGAGTCGACCTGCTGGACAGGGGGTTGCGGCGGAACAGGCGTGTTCTGCGGGTGCGACAGAGGTGTGGAAATCTGTTTGCGGCCGCCGTTCATCGACATGATATACAGGGCTACTCCACCGGCGATCAGGAGGACGGGCACAACGATACTGCTCGCCGTACCAAGATGGAACCCTCCGATGCCGAGGACGACTTCGAAGAAGAGACCGAAGGCGACAAACAGAACGAACGCAGTCTCCATGATCTTCTCACCCCTCTGAACCTCTGTCGCGTCGCCGGCGCGCTTGCCCCACAGGTACTGACCGAGACCAATACTCCCCGGAAACAGCAGAGCCCACGCATATGACCAGCTCTGCCATTGCCCTGTGATGTTCTGGACGAAGAGAATGATGCCTGTTACGGCGACGATACTACCAAAGGTGACCAGGCCTTCGTTGCTACGGTGTGTATCCCGGAAACCGAGAGCCATGATGAGTCCGCCGGGGACAATGACCCAGAAGGGCCACAGCCAGAATCCCAGGTCGATGTGGATGAATCTGGCGACCAGGATCCAGGCGCCCACGGCCAGAAGCAAAAGTCCAAGGGCTCTCGTATTACGTTCGTGCTGTTCACTGTTGTTCATCTCGTACCCCCTTGTGCAGGCTGCAAGAAGACCCGGGCTCAGGCCCGACATAAAGGGTGAGCTGGTTCATGCACCGTTCACTTCGTATACGCCAAGGTGGCCAGTCAGGTTACAACGGAGTTTCTGCCTGTGCAGTCATAAGGGCTGAAGGCGAGTTGGGGGAGTAAGGCGACCAACTGAACTGTTTCACGTTGCCTCAGGGGTATTGACGCGTATTTTCTGGAATTGTATACTTATTCATGGCAAGATAGGATATGCCACAATTATGTATGGAGGTCATCAGTGCTTACAGGCAAAGTCAAGTGGTTCAACGCAGAGAAGGGCTATGGTTTCATTACTCGTGATGACGGTGACAAGGACGTTTTTGTCCACTTCAGTGCAATCATCGGCTCCGGCTTCAAGGCCCTCAAGGAGGGCGACCTTGTGGAGTTCGAGGTTGTGCAGGGCGACAAGGGCCCGCAGGCGAAGGACGTCCAGGTCAAGGTCTGATCACTGACACCTGAACCCAATCGAGTCCCCGGCGTGCGCCGGGGACTTTTCATTTTGCAGCCTGATAGTACGGATACCGATTGACATGGGTTTGCACCGCTCATATGCTATGTTGTGTTGGATGACATGCAGTGGGGAGAATGACACAATGGACATCAGGGAGTTCTACGATTACTGCAAGGAGATCGCGAACTACAGCAGCGCGGCGGCACTTGTCGAATGGGACATGAGGACCAAGATGCCTCCAAAAGCGGCATCAGACCGGTCGATGGTGGCAGGGAAGCTGGGGAGGACTGCTTTCGAGATGTCGACGTCTCCGCGGATGGCTGCTTTTGTTGAGTACTTCAACAGGCCCGCAGTCGACCGGCAACTCAGCGAGGTCGACCGGAGAAACGTGGAGCTCGAGACGAAGCAGTATCGGAAGATCTCAGCCATCCCTCCTGATAAGTACGAGAAGTTCACGGTGGCTTGCTCGAAAGGCGAGTACGCATGGCAGGAGGCAAAAGCCAAGTCCGATTTCGCGATGTTCCGTCCTTACCTCGAGGAAATCGTCGCGTACCAGAAGGAGTTTATCGAGTACTGCGGCTACGAGAAGAACAGGTACGACGTGTTGCTGGACGACTATGAGCCTTCCGTCACGACCGAAGACCTCAGGGTTATCATCGACGGCCTCAAGTCCGAGCTGGTGCCATTCATAAGACAGTTGCAGGAAGAAGGAAAGCGACCCGACACCTTGTTCCTCAAAGGAACGTTCGACAAGGCCACTCAGGAACAACTGTCGCTGGATATTCTGAAGGCCATGACCTATGATTTCGACGCCGGCCGGATCGACGAGACGGCGCATCCTTTCACCACAGGCATTGGGTTCGGCGACGTCCGCGTGACGACCCACTACTACGAAGACAACGTCGCCTCAGCACTCTTCTCGACGATGCATGAGGGAGGGCATGCCCTTTATGAACAGGGCATTTCTGAGGAGTACCGATGGATGCCCATCCACAAGGGGGCTTCCATGGGCATTCACGAGTCACAGTCCAGGACCTGGGAGAACCTTGTCGGTCGTTCGGAAGCGTTCTGGAAGTACTACTATCCACGTTTTCAGAGCCGCTTTGCACAGTTTGAGGGTGTCCCTGTCGAGGACTTCTATCGGGCGATCAACGTCGCCGAACCATCACTCATACGGACCGAGGCGGACGAGGTCACGTACAACCTGCATGTGATGCTCCGTTTCGAGATCGAGGAAGCTCTGATCAACGGGAAAGTGGAAGTGGCCGACCTCCCGGGCCTCTGGAATGCCAAGATAAAAGAGTATCTTGGCATTGAGGTTCCCGATGACGCGCACGGCGTCCTCCAGGACGTCCATTGGGCGGGTGGTCTGTTTGGATACTTCCCGTCGTATATGCTCGGGAATCTCTACGCTGCGCAATTCTTTGCCACGGCCAGGCAAGAGATCCCGGATCTCGACGGACAGATCGCGGCAGGTCACCTTGACGTGTTGCGTGAATGGCAGCGGTCCAGGATTCACCAGTACGGCGCCCTGTACGATCCAAAGGATCTTGTCGTGCGAGTGACCGGCAAGCCGTTGGACTACCACTACTTCATGAGTGAGGTGAAGGAGAAGTATTCCAGGATCTACGGGATCGTGCCGTCGGAGACGAAATAGCGCGCAGCAACGGGGCAGTGGAGATTGCATCGTCCGGCTCCATCCTCTCGCACGAAAATGAAACGACACTATAATAACTATGGCAAGATAGTACATGCCAAGTTTTATGGAGGTTTCAGTGCTTACAGGCAAAGTCAAGTGGTTCAATGCAGAGAAGGGTTATGGTTTCATCACTCGTGACGACGGCGACAAGGACGTTTTCGTCCACTACAGCGCCATCCTCGGTTCAGGTTTCAAGTCGCTGAAGGAAGGCGACGCGGTCGAATTTGAAGTCGTGCAAGGCGACAAGGGTCCGCAGGCCAAGGACGTTACGATCAAGTAGTCTTCCCCCTATACTGAACCCAATCGAGTCCCCGGCGCACGCCGGGGACTTTTTCCTGATTGTCCGCTATAGATCTTCCCTCTATCGTTTCTCCATTCACGGGAATAACACACGAAATAGCGATAAGAAGACATGATGAATGTATATGTTGCAACGTTGCACTTGTATTGGGGAAGTTACTTCATATACTGCTTTATGGCAAGATAGTACATGCCAAGTTTTATGGAGGTTTCAGTGCTTACAGGCAAAGTCAAGTGGTTCAATGCAGAGAAGGGTTATGGTTTCATCACTCGTGACGACGGCGACAAGGACGTTTTCGTCCACTACAGCGCCATCCTCGGTTCAGGTTTCAAGTCGCTGAAGGAAGGCGACGCGGTCGAATTTGAAGTCGTGCAAGGCGACAAGGGTCCGCAGGCCAAGGACGTTACGATCAAGTAGTCTTCCCCCTATACTGAACCCAATCAGCCCCCAGCGAAAGCTGGGGGCTTTCGTTTGTCCTGTCCTCTTGACCATGACGCAACGTCATGGTATATGCTGCCATGGTACGGAAAGGAGCAAGGATGACCTACACGATAGGGAAGGTGGCACGCCACAGAAGCCATAGACAAAGGAGAAACGATGGACACGACGACAATGTTTGATGCGTTCGACGAGCGCGCTCTGGAGGAACATCGGACGAAGTACGCAGACGAGGCGAAGCAGCGGTGGGGCACGACGGACGTCTATGTGGAATCCCAGAGACGTACGTCGAAGTATACGAAGGAAGACTGGAAGCGCATCCAGCAGGAAGGTGCAGAGATCAGAGAAGGCCTGACGGCTCTCATGGGCCGCAGTCCCTCCGACCCGGGCGTACAGGCTCTGGTGAAGCGCTTTCACGAGTACATGAGCACCAACTTCTACGCCTGCTCGCTCGAGATGCTGTCCGGTCTCGGTGACATGTATGTGAGCGACCCTCGCTTCACCGCGACATATGACAAGGTGAAACCAGGACTGGCCCTGTTCATCCGTGACGCTATCAAGATCTACTGCACGGCCAACGGCGCGTAGGATCGACGAAGCACTGGACCAATAACAATCGCCCCGGCATACAGCCGGGGCGATTGTTGCTCCAATGAAAGAGTAAGCTAGATGAAGAAGTTGATATGACCCTGGTCAGCGTCGCCCAGCATGGTCGCCACACCGCCTTCTTCAATGCCGTCGATGAGCTCTTCGCGGTGGATCCCCATGAGGTTCATCGACATGGTGCACGCGATGAATGTGCCGCCGCCATCGAGGACAGACCGCATCATTGCCTCGACAGGTGTCACGTTGTACTTCTTCATGAGGCCCAGGATCATGCGGGTGCCCATGCCCATCATGTGCATCTTACTCAGGATGAGGTGCGTGGCGCCACGCGGCATCATCATGCCAAACATCCGTTCGATGAATGTCTTCTTGATGCGCACGTTCTCATCTTTGCGCAGGACGTTCAGGCCCCAGAAGGTGAAGAACATGCTGATCTTCTTGCCCATGGCCTGAGCGCCGTTCGCGATGATGAACGCCGCGATGACCTTGTCCAGGTCGTTGCTGAACACGATGATGGTTGCGTGGTCGTCCGCCTTGGCCGGGACGACAGCGACTCCCGCTGTGGCAGCCGCCTGAAGAGGCTTCCGCAGTGTCGCCGTGACCAGCTTTCCGCGCTGGCGGTCCACCACTTCCAGGCCCTGTGCCTGGGCAAAGGCTGCGACGTCGGCGTAGAAACTGGGGTCCGAAGCCGTGACCTTAATCATGTCACCAGGCCCTGTCTGCGCCAGTGCTTCTTTCAACTTGAGCAGCGGTCCCGGGCACTGAAGGCCACAGGCGTCAATCTCCACAGTCTTCGCCGAAGCTGCGGTGCGTGGCGCCGGCAATTCCACCTTCGTGGCGCACGGCCCGCTCGTACAGGTCTGCTGATCGTCCGCTTCGCGTTCGGGCTGCGTCGGGTGTTCCTCAACACCATGTGTCACAGAAGCCTCCCAGCTTGAATAGCCACCGGTCAGGTTGGCAACCTGGAACCCGTTCTGGGCCAGGATTCTCTGCGCAACGTACCCACGCAGACCTGCCTTGCAGTAGGTAAGGATGATCTTCTTTCCCACGGGCAACTCGCCGATACGGTCGCGCAGTTTGGGAAGAGGAATGGTCAGCGCGCCGGGGATGATGCCACAGGACGTCTCTTCCGGTTCACGCACGTCCAGGAGAATCGCACCTTCTGCGAGCTCTTCGGCAAGATGGTCGGGCGTCACGACGGGTGCCAGGTTCTCTAGGTCATTCTGGGCTACGAAGCCCGCCATGTTGACCGGATCCTTGGCACTGCCATAGGGTGGAGCATAGGCAAGCTCGAGGTCAGTGAGGTCGTCGACGGTAGCGCCCAGACGCATGGCTGTGGCCAGGACGTCGATGCGTTTGTCCACACCGTCGTAACCGGCGGCCTGAGCGCCGAGCAATTTGCCCTCGGGGCTGTAGAGCAGTTTGATGTGGACTGGTGTGCTGCCCGGGTAGTATCCGGCGTGCGAGCCTGGGTGGATGGTGACGGACCGGAAGGGGATGCCCAGTTTTGTCAACAGAGCCGCACTGGCGCCGGTGGCTCCTGCTGCCAGGTCGAAGACCTTGACGATCGACGTGCCCTGTGTTCCTTTGTAGATATCATTTCTGCCGACGATGTTGTTGGCAGCGATGCGTGCCTGCCGGTTAGCCGGGCCCGCCAGCGGGATGAGAGCCCTGCTCTTCGTGACGAAGTGTTCGACCTCGATGACGTCACCGATGGCATAGATATCGGGGTCACTGGTGCGGAGGTGCTCGTCCACCAGGACGCCGTGAGAGGTGCCGATTGTGAGTCCAGCGTGTTCGGCAATCTGCGTGTTCGGTCGTACGCCGATGGCGAGGATAACTATGTCTGCTGCAAGCTGTGTCCCGCCGGTCAGGGTTACCGTCAGCATACCGTCCACGTTCTTCGCAAACGATTTGACTCCATCACCCAGGTGCAGGTCGACACCATGGATCTGCAATTCCTGATGAGTGTAGGCAGCAATGTCGGGGTCGAGGAACGCCAGCACCTGCGGCAGCATCTCGACCAGTGAGACGTCGACCTTCTGCTCCCTCAGGTTCTCGGCGACTTCGACGCCGATGAAGCCCCCTCCGACGACGACAGCCTTCCTGGCACCAGCATGGACGGCCTGGATGATACGGTCCATATCGGGGATGGTCCAGAGCGAATAGATGCCCTCACTGTCGATGCCCGGGATGGGTGGGCGCAGGGGAGAGCCGCCGGGAGACAGGACGAGCTTGTCATACCGGTCGGTCGTCTCGGTGCCGGTGGCGAGTTCTTTTACAGTGACTGTGTGTGCCTGCCGATCAATACTGGTTACCTCATGCCCCGTCAGGAAGTCGATATTGAACCGCTCCTTCATCGACGCAGGTGTCTGGACAAGCAGCTGGCTGCGATCTGTAATGACATTGCCTATGTGATAGGGAAGCCCACAATTGGCGAAACTGATGTAGTCTCCCTTTTCGTAAACGACGATCTCCGCCTTCTCGTCGAGGCGGCGCAGGCGCGCTGCAGCCGAAGCTCCCCCGGCGTTTCCACCAACAATGATGACTCTCACGTATTCCTCCTTTTTCCTTGTCTTCTTCGTCTCACAACCTCAATACCGTCACGCACATACCAGGATTCCATGAAACAGTGCTCAATAAGTTTGTGGCCATATATGACAAAGTCAACGCCACAAATTGACAACAACGTGTGGGCGCACAATAGACTCTTGTATGAGGGAGTCGCCTTCGCCATACTGAAGTCATGACAGAGAACAGCATGGGCAAAGTATTCGTGCACGCAGGCCAACCGTTTTATGGCCGAGAAGAATTGTTCGCATGACGCACGCTGGCATCGTCTGGCATCCTGAGATGTTCCACGGGCGCGGATGGCGCTCCAGCGGATTCGACGGGTGGTACTTCAAGGTCGTCGACCCCTCCGAGCGGCACGTGTGGGCAATCATACCGGGCATCTGGATGGACCGTGACCCCGCCAAACAGTATTGCTTCATCCAATTCCTGGATGGACGAACAGGTCGCACGACGATGC